>Ga0123342_1001713_pt1 | contig 36894 bp, 7 predicted proteins | sample Turbeawhitnodule_FD_89960 | JGI IMG/M metagenome (GOLD analysis project Ga0123342, IMG submission 89960) | Root nodule microbial communities of legume samples collected from Mexico - Turtle bean Mexico white nodule | ecosystem: Host-associated > Plants > Roots > Nodule | place: Mexico: Nepantla...
AGTAATTTGCTCAAACTCTTATGTATTGAGGTGATATCTTATATATTAATATTCAGTTCTTGATTGATTATTGGTATTGTTGTTTTACTTTTAACTTTCCGTGACAAATTGAGAATCTTAAATTTGACTGAGAGGTATTTGTAGGGTTCAGACCTAAACATCAATACTTAACATATTTGAGTGTTAGAGATAGACTTGAAATGTTAATTGTCATTAACGTATGATTGTGATTTCTAAGTTGTTTTTATAAGTATGCGAGAGGTCGATATTTAGGAAACATTCTTAAGAATTTTATATTATATGCGAAAGATCATTATAAATGAATTTTCTACGGACATCAATTTCAATAAAATAGCTTAATATTGACATGCTAATCAAAATACATGAGAGTGAGAAAGATGAAACCTAATCCCTATTTTTCCAATTGAAGCAACTAATTCTTTGTTTGTTTTATTATTAATCAGTTCCAACATAACCAACTCAAAACTCTTTTTATTGTTTCAGTGTTATATTTAGCGAATATTGTACTCGATAATTCATTGTTCCTTGTGGGATTGATATTCGTCCTTAGGGACAATTATTACTTCTGACAAACGCGGTGCACTTGCCGTAAAAAGTGTGTTTAAAGTGATTGTGTTGGCAATGATCAATAAGAAAATAGGCAAAGAATTAGTTGTTTCAAGTTGGAAAAATAGGGATTAGGTTTCATATTTCTCATCCTCATGTATTTTGATTAGCATGTTAACATTAAGTTCTTTGATTGAAATTGATGCATGTAGAAAATTCATTTATATCGATTTCTCGCATATAAAGTTCTTAAGAATGTTTCCTAAACATCAATTTCTCATATATTTATAGAAACAACTTAGAATCACACTCAAACGTTAATAGCAATTAAAATTTCAAATCTATTTCTAGCACTCAAATATGTTAAGTATTGTTGCTTAGGTCAGAACCCTAAAAATACCTTTCAGTCATATTTAAGATTCTCAAACATGTCACAACTATTTAGAAGCAAAACAACAATATCAAGATCTGAATATTATATAATATGTAAATATCACTTCAATACATAAGAGTTCGAACAGGTTACTACTAATCCCAAAGGGTAGAATTAGTCACGCATACTTCTAACACATTCAATTCTCCCAATTGGGTTACAATTCACTCATTGATGTTTTCTTCTCAATCTGGCACACTAAGGTGCCCCCTATTTAACGCGCTTTGGGCTTGTTGATAAAAACATAAAATTAGCCCAATTAATCTGACACATTCTCACTCAAGCGAAAATATCTCGCTTGAGCGAGAAAAGCGTCGATTTCCGAAAATGCCTTTGGAGTATTCTCACTTAAGCGAGAATGAGCTTGCTTGAGCGAGAAGCTCTACTACTAAGTTGGACTTTTTTTCTCTTTTTTTGCGTTCTAGGCCTTCCAGTTTTCTCTTTTTAGCTTATATCATTCTTCTTTAGTCCAAATCTCCATTCTCTCCTAGAAACCTACAATTAACACCGAATTTGGGAATAAAATTCTCTTATTCAATTAAAGATCATAAAAAATGTATAAATTCATAAATTAGAGAGTATTTTATATGTAAATTAGCAATTAATACTCATAAGTGCCTATATTTTAATATGAAATATTACTGAAATTAGACACTTATCATTACCTTAATTGAAAACTTTGATTTGTATGAACTAATACTATCAAGTAAGGTTCGAAAATGTTCAAACAAGGTCATTTAATATCCTACAAACACAAAAGTCAAGTTTAGACATTCGCTGATACATTAGGCTATCTAACGCTTAGAAGACGAAGTGACCTCCTATCATGTATAAGCTTTAGTGATCTTTTAGCATGACCATTAACACTACTTCATTAGGTTTTCCTTGTGCTTTGGAATCATCTAACTTATTGTGTTCTTAGAGATCATTTGACGAGAATGAATGCTTGATCATCTAATATTAAAACGATGACAAAATATTATGATTATTCTTGACTTTTAAAAACATCTAGTGTGTTGAGTATCCAATGATCGTCTGACAAGATCTTCTATTGTGACCTTCTACTGTTAAATCGTCTAACATGTTTACTTTAGTGAAATTGTCTATCAGATTTATATTGTAGACTGTTTAGCATGTTGATTCTCCAAATACATCTTACAAAAGTGTCTAGTGTGTCTTTATACTGTGAGATCGTCTAGTCAGTCTATGCACAATAAGATCGTCTAATAGTTTAACACTACAAGACTGTCTAATAGATTTTTATATAACTAGATCATATAATGAGTCCTTATCTAAATATGCACACATATTATCTTTGTTAAAATTCTTAACACACCTTATAACATTTGTTATCATTAAAACTTATAAAGTATTATTACAAGAAAATTATTCGAATAGAGACTAATTTTAAAGATAAAAAATAATTAGTCACTATATTAACTAAATTAGATATTATTTTAGAGACTAAATAATTTTTTGGTCTCTAAAATAATATATAATTTAATTAATATAATAACTAATTATTTTTTATTTTTAAAATTAATTTTATTTAATTATTATCTCATAGTATATCATATTAAAAGAGAGTGTAATAGATAGTAAATCTAACACGTACCTTTCTAACATTTTAAGATGACGCCCCGCAAATTAGTAAGAATTTGATAAATATTTTAAAATATTTAATGAGTATATTTATAGAATTTTTTTAACTTATATTAATTCTTGAATGCTAATAACACAATATATGATTCAATTATAATATTTATTAAATAAAAAACTGAAATTACAATTAATATAATTTTTTTAATATTAATTTATAGCCGGGAGAATAAAGAACATGGCGGGTGTTTACTTTAAGAAATTCTTGGTAAAAGTTTTGGAAAAATACTTATCCATCTTTCCTTGACAAAGAAGTCTTGAACAACAAAATAATAATATCCTTGACAATATTTTAAACAACAAAAAAAAAAGAAAAGAAAAAACATGGCATTTCCTAAAACAATGTTACGGATAGGTGTTAAGTAGAGCAAAATAAAAATAAAAATAATAAAAAAATGAGTTAAATAGAAATAGGTGTAAGAAGAGGAAGAGAGAATCTGAATCCAGATCCACCACCGTTTCAGCAACCCCAATTCCCCTCGCTCCGCCCACGCAGCCATGTCTCTGAATCTCCGTCAGAAGCAAACAGGTAAGCACTCTCAATTCCGATCTCTGCATTTTCCGATTCCCGGTGAGCCCCGTCGTTTCCATTCCCACGCTAACTATCCATTGGCGTTTCAGAATGCATCGCGCGCATGCTCAACCTCAACCAGCCGCTCAACGCCACCACCGGCACGGCCAACGAGGAAGTGTACAAGATCCTCATCTACGACAAGTTCTGCCAGAACATCCTCTCCCCCTTGATCCACGTTAAGGACCTCCGCAAGCACGGCGTAACGCTCTACTTCCTCATCGACAAGGATCGCAAACCCGTGCATGACGTTCCAGCGGTGTACTTCGTCCAACCTAATCAATCCAACGTGCAACGTATCGTTTCGGACGCGTCTAAATCACTGTACCAGAGCCTGCACCTCAATTTTTCCACCTCCATTCCCCGCCCCCTCCTCGAAGACCTCGCGGCCGGAACCCTAAACTCCGATTCCATTCAGCGAATCTCCAAGGTCCACGATCAGTATCTCGAGTTTGTAACCCTAGAGGATAACCTTTTTTCGCTGGCCCACAAGTCTTGTTATGTTCAACTAAATGACCCTTCCGCTGGAGACAAGGAAATTGAGGAGCTTGTTGAGAAGATCGTTGGTGGGTTGTTTTGCGTGTTGGCCACTCTCTCTGTTGTGCCGGTTATCCGCTGTCCACGTGGCGGCCCTGCCGAGATGGTTGCTTCTGCGTTGGATCAGCGCATTAGGGATCATTTGTTGTCCAAGAATAATTTGTTTACTGAGGGTGGAAACTTTGTGAGCTCGTTTCAGCGCCCTGTATTGTGTATTTTTGACCGGAATTTTGAGTTGCCGGTGGCGGTCCAGCATGATTTTCGCTACCGGCCGCTTGTCCATGACGTGCTTGGGTTGAAGCTGAATAGGCTGAGTGTGCAGGGGGAGAAGGGTGGGATGAGGTCTTATGAGTTGGATTATGCTGATTCGTTTTGGGTTGCGAATGGATCGCTGGAGTTCCCAGAGGTTGCGGTTGAGATTGAGACACAGTTGAATAAGTACAAGAAGGATGTGGATGACGTGAATAAGAGGACTGGTGGGACTCATGGTGCTGAGTTTGATGGGACGGATTTGATTGGGAACACGAAGCATTTGATGAATGCTGTGAACTCTCTGCCTGAGTTGACTGAGAGAAAGCAGGTGATTGATAAGCATACGAACATTGCGACCGTGTTGTTGGGGGAGATCAAGGAGAGGTCCCTTGATTCTTATGCTAAGAAGGAGAATGACATGTTGGCTAGAGGGGGCATTGAAAGGGGTGACCTGCTTGGTGTGCTCAAGGGGAAGGGAACAAAGATGGATAAGCTTAGGTTTGCTATCATATATCTTATCTCATCCGAAAGCATTAATCAGTCTGAAGTGGAGGCTGTGGAAGCAGCTCTGAGAGAGTCTGAGGTTGATACTGCTGCTTTTCAGTACGTGAAGAAGATAAAGTCGTTGAATGTTTCATTGGCATCAGCTAACTCTGCCAGCAGAAGTAATATTGTTGATTGGGCTGAGAAGCTCTATGGGCAATCAATTAGTGCAGTGACAGCTGGTGTAAAAAATCTTTTATCTAACGATAGGCAGCTAGCATTGGCAAGGACAGTTGAGGCCTTGATTGAAGGTAGGCCAAATCCTGAAACAGATTCATACCTTTCGTTTGATCCCCGGGCTCCTAAGTCTGCTGCTGGAGCAAGTAGCAGCCATTTGAAAGGACCATTTAAGGAAGCAATTGTGTTCATGATTGGTGGTGGTAATTACGTTGAATATTGCAGTCTGCAAGAGCTTGCACAACATCAGCAGCCGGCCAAGCATATTATATATGGAACAACAGAAATTCTAACTGGAATCGACTTTGTAGAGCAGCTTACATTATTGGGGCAGAAGATGGGTTTGGGCAATGTTGGTTCTAGTTCTACCTCAGCTCAGTAGTTCAGAGGTGAATGTATTCACATTTCAGTTTACCAAATTATTCTTTAGTGTGCAAAGGAAAACTCTCAGACACAAGCAAAATCAATCTGTTTTTGTTGTCCATTGTCTATAAACGATGAAGGATTATGAGCCTTACATTGCCTTCTTGATTATACAGCTAGTGGATTGCTTCTCTTAGTAGTTTCCTGTAGCACAGTCATATATGCTTTATCTTCATTGTAGTGGAAAGTTTTTTGAGAAGCATGATGCGCCATTTATGTTTAATTTTCATTCTGTGAGATGTTTTGGTTATTGGGAATCATTTTGTATTAATTAAGATTGATCTGTTTGACCGATTAGGGAGTTCTACCTTAAACATTAATGTCCATTGAACTCTTATAATGAAAATATGTTTATTATCAGGCTGATGTCTTTTATCATTTTATAGTTTTTCTTTTTCTTGCCAATCCTAAGATCAAGTCAAAATCGATAAATTGTGTGATGGCACATTTGTTCTGCTATCCTGTATGTTACTACCACTTTTCAGTTGGCACCAATGCATTATCATCTTAAATAAATGACTGGCTTTTAGGCACAGCAAGCATAAGATATAATGATTCTACGAGGATTACATGTTTTTGTTTGAATGTGCTTCAATTTGACTATTTCTCAAGTTTTGTGTTTAAATTGACTTGTGTCAAGGTGTTATTTTGTATGCATTGGATGCAATATGGTTAAAATAAAAATTCAGAGCTCTTTCTCAACCCCCGAGAACAATATAAATCTTAGTTTTGTTTGTTTAAATTTTTTAGGACAGCTTTCCATGAAAACTTTTTCTAAAGCAAACCCAAATTTGATAAGTTTCAGCCTATCTCTTTGTTTTCGTTCTTAACACAACAAATTGATGCTTCTCTCTGTCAAGATCTAACCCCATTTCGCTTCTCCCTGTTCTCCTTCTTTACACGAGTTCATGCTCATCCCTCATCTCCTGCTGTGCACAGAACTCGAAGTGGTCTTTGTTTTCTACTTTTCTATCTTAATTTTTCTCTTTGCTTATTTTCATTTTTTTTTCTTATTTCTGTTAGATTCAAATCTTGTCCTTGGTTTCCAAACTAAAAGTTTTGTCCTCCCTGTTTTTCTGTCTGTCATTTTATTTGCCTTTTTATCTCTATTTTTTTTTTACCTCAGTATAGAATGATTATATAATGGGTCTATATTTTTGGTTGAGTGCTAGTAACAATATATTATAAGTTAGAATTTATTCAAAATTACAAATTTTGTGGGTCTCATTTCTCATTTGATGATTTTCCCGATTTAGAAATGAAAGGTATTAAAATTTGATTTCTAATCAATTTCAACCAATAATAAAGAGAGTGTTAGAGGAAGTGTTAGCATTCCTAATATTTTATTTCATTTTTAAGTGATCCTTTCTTCTCCATTTTGCAATTCTAAGTATATTCTTTTTCCTTTGTTCAGAGAGCATTGATTAACAGTTATTTCTGGGAGTTGCAAGTAAAAGTAGTGATTTAAATATTAGTTAGTGCAAATAGGGTGAATTGCTCTATTGTGGAGGATTCCTGTTTGGAAAGGTTTATTGCCCTCATTGATAGTCTGATTAAAATTTGTGGTGGTTCTGTGGTTGTTGCACTTTAAATGATAGGGAAAGGGTTAGCTTGAGCAACTGGTATTGGGCATATGTGCAGTGGATAATTCTTGGCTCATTTTGATTCCAAGTGTCAGAGATAACTATGCACCAATGAATTGATGACTCATAGTGGAGTTAAACCCAGTTCCCAGGATAATAACGAAACAATTTCCTCTTTGAACAACTAAGTGAAATACAGTGGTTATTTCTGCTGTTAGTAGATAACGTGCTATTTTGACAGAATTCATTATAGGTACTGTAGTATTCTTTGAAGTGTCATATACGTAAGCTTGAAGTATCCATAAGAGCAGGGTTCTATGAAACTATTGCATTTATAACATGATGATAGCTTGTAATAATGTTTTTACGTTGCTTGATAACGGCAACCCTTTGAATAGCACTGTTAGGTAGGGTCAGAGGCAGAAGTATAGATGAAGAGCATTAGTGGGAAGTTATTATTTTTTATTATTTGTTTGAATCTTATCTGAATGAGCAGAGTATGGATGATAATGGAAAACTAGATATATACCCGCGCCTGTAAATGGGTTTTGATTGCTAGTAATTTAAATAAATAAATGATGGAACATGTAAAAGAATTTGCTTCAGTTAATAAATAAAAACTACGTTCTATTATATACCTATAATATTCTCATTTGAGAATAATAAATGAACTACTTTCCATTAGGAAAAATATATATTAAAAATAAAACTTTTAGAAAATAGTGAAACTAAACGTTCATGAGAATTCCAATTCCAGCATGTTTTTGCCACCCTATACAAAAATAACATGAAAATTTATGAAATTCGAAATATATTTTTAAAAAATGATATTTTGGATTATATAATTTGGAAGTCTAGATTTGATAATAGTTTTTAGATTATATAATCTGGACACGTATTTGAAAAAAGCTTCTGAATTACATAATTCAAAAGTTAATTTCATATTAAAAAAATTTCGAATTATATAATCAAAAAATTAATTATATATCTAAAAAAAAAAACTTTTGAATTATATAATCCGGAAGCTAATTATAAATTTGAAAAAAAACTTCTGTATTACGTAATATATTATAGAATAGAGGAACATTTTTTTAAATAACAAAGACAGAGAAGAACATATGGAATTGCAGAAGAGTCTTCCAATTCATACATAAATCATTGAAGCATTTTAAACCTAAATTAAATTTGGGCTTGGGAATTTAAATTTTGGGTAAGAAGAGAGTGCGAGCCTTACATTTTGGGAACTATTTCCTCAACCTACCCGTTCAATTTGAACATGACCCGTATTTATGAAAAATAACAAAAATAACCTTAAATAAAAAGTGAGACTATAATAAAAATATCAACAAAAATATCTTAAATAAAAGTAGGATTGATAAAAAAACTTCTAAAATTATTTTTTCCATAACAAGTTTTTGGATTTAATTTTTTAGAACACTTTTATGGAGTTTGAAGATCCTTTTCTGAAATATGTTTTTTTTTTTTCTGGAAATGTTTTTTCGAAAACGTATTTTTTTTAAATTTCTTTTTCGGAATGGAATTTTGATTTTTAAATTCTTTTTCAGAATTTCATTTTCAGAACACAATAATCTATTTTCAAAATGTATTTTTTAAATTTTGGATTTTCATTTTCAGAATAAAAGATAATTTTGGAAATTTCAAATGAGAATCGGTTTCATGTCACAATTGATAAGTTGGAGGAAGAATTTGCCTAAATTTTGATCCATGAATGTACTTAGGTATAGAGATGTGTGAATGTTAAATGAGACTACTTGGAAAGTAGATTTCACAAAATGTACCTTCTAAGATATGTGTGAGGGGCTTTTAATTAGATAAATAAATATTAGAAAAGGCATTAGTGTAGTGGAAGGATGTAGTTGTAATAGGTGAAGGTGGTACAACAAAGAGACGCTTCTTATTCATGTTAAGTCTATATTCATACTTCATTTATGTTTTATCACTACATTTTTGGTTCCTTCATTGAAGAACTTGTTAGTATGGCCGAGAACATGAAACCGGAGCTTTTCACTAACGTTAAGCACAATGATGTTTGGACACTCCTCTTAAATGGTGTGTCTGTGTCGGATACACGTATTCGATATTGACACCTGTAAGACAAGTATCAGTAAAGTGTCAAATTCAAAACATATTTGTTGAATTTCTGACAATTCTAACATGTTTTTGTAGGACGGTCTAACAATAAGAATCAAAGTATGAACAACATCAACACACAAGAATTGATCATGGTTCATCAAAACCCAAGTTAAATCAAGTTTCCTTACGTAACTGTTTAAGAGCTTCCACTAACCAATGCACTTGATTATAACGAGTGTTCTCACCTCTCCAAGTTACAACGAATATTCTCGCCTCTTTAGGTTACAACGAGTATTCTTGACTCTCTAGGTTACAACAAGTATTTTCGCATCTTCAGGTTACAACGAGCATTCGCACCTTCCAAGTTACACCTTCTTAACCTTCCCCTAAGATTAAAAACTCTCAAGAAAACAAAGAACATACTAAAAAAGAGTACAAACAAAGCTCACAAGGGTATAACTTATGATGTGAAGAATTGCAATGGTTTCACATTCAACCCAAAATACTAGAAGTTCTACTGGCTCGATTAGATGCTCACCACAACTCCTGTATTTTCAACAAGGTCACTTGTATAACTTTTGTTGCTAGACTTTTCTTACTTTTGTTCTTCACATTAAATCTCTTTATATAACTTATTTTCAAATTTGTTCTTTAATACTTGAATTGGTTATGTTTGGATATTGCAATATCTTCATCTTTTTTGGTGCTAGACGTTCCAAATAGAAAGCTTGAGTTTGCAATCTTTCCAATATTGTTTTGTTTCAAATTCGTTTAAGAAACTAATTTGAAAGTATTTATAATACAGATTAGTAAAAACAAATCAAAACATAATTGAAAAATTGTTTCATTCCAGATAATAAGTGCATCTAAAAATATAATACTTGAGATTTTCAAATTTTTTATGTTATGAAAAGATTTAGAGATATTCACAATATATTAAAAAGATATTTATAATACTTATTCTGAACATATATATTTAGGAAAAGATAGATTATAGAGACATGAAAAACAGGATAAGAAAGAGTCATTCCACATAATAAATTATTTTCGTTTTGGATATAATATCTTTTTAATAGATATATGATTCAAAAGATTTCATTTAAATGTTAAAATAAAAAAAATCTATTACTCATTCAACACGTTCATCAAACCGTCTAGCATAAGCAAAATTGTAGACTCTTTAGAGGGTTTATTGTATACTACAACTTCCAGTTAACCAATATTATATCATTTAAATCACAAATAAAGTATATTATTCAAATCACAAATAAGATATTAGTCTAAATTTTTTTATAAATTAACAAGTCTTATCATACCGTTTATCATGAAGACATTATGAAGAAGCTCATAGTGTCTATTGTGTATTGCAGTTGTACAAAACATTATTAAAACCTTCAAAAACATAAATACCATTCATGTTGTTTTCGTTATCATCAAAACATAAACTTCTCATATGATATTTTGGTCATCAGACTGTCCAGTAGGTCATAAATCACCTCATGTAACAAACAACCTATTGCGTCTTAGACCATTCGTGGCCTCAACAAATGTTATACATGTTATATGGGCTAGATTTAGTTTTTTTTTCTGTTACTTTTTGTTATTATAAAAACATAAGAACACAAATGTCCATATGATATTCTGGTCATCAGATTGTCCTCATGGTTTATAGACCATCTAGTTGGTTAAGAGACCATCCTAGGAACTTATTATATTGTCTAAATCGTCCAGGATCTCAACATGTATGATTATGATAATGGTAAATTTTGTCAAACAAAGATAATCTAATATGAATTTGAATAAATTTCTTTTAGAGAAATTTTATCTTTCATGATGGTTAATTTTTTGTCAATTAAACATCTTTAAAAAATAAAGATATTATTCAAAATCGAATTTATTGGAATATTGTGCAAAATATATGTACTGACAATTAAACCTAAGAAATACTAAAGAAAGAAAGTTCAGGAAAGTAATATAAGAGATAGATAAAATACATGAATTAAATGGTTAAGAACATTGCAATAACATATTCATCCGTGAGCTTCCTCTGATCTAGGATTTAAGTATTTATATATTTCATCATTATTACAAAATACAAGTTTAATAAATTCTATTTACTCAAGACTTCAAATAACTTTAAATAATTTTCCCTTGATCTCTGCCCTTAACGACATGCTGAGCTTCATTCTTCAAAATCTCCACGTTCTAACGGTCTTATCATTAAGAAACATCATTCCGAAAAATCGAAATAATCTGGGAGTTAACAGATACTTTTGAAGAATCTAATGATTTTTAGAAGAGTGTCCGATACTAAGCTCAACCCACTATAAATTTCACCCATAATACTTTCCAGGTATATATACACTGGTTCAGCAACCTCAAAGTTACCTCAGCTTCTAAATATTGGTTTGTTAAGTCAAACTTCCGACACACTTTACCAGTGCCAAATAGTCACATGGAACATTTCATGGCAAAGGGATTTCTTTTAGAGGTAGGAATAAGTGACCACCTTCAGCACATGGAAGACTGGTCCAAAGAACCCACAAACAAATAATATTGTTAATAATAAATACCATATATTCAATTTCGTATAGGTTGCTAAATGCTTATAAAAAATATATCAGTCCCCAAAACACTTTTTTGCATGGTTTTTTCCTTTCTACTTTCTTTTCTTTATGTCAGGCAATGCAATCATGAAATTGTTGTTCCAAATTAAGTTAAGCACATCATCATCATAAACAAATATTTATTTGAGGATCAATTAAAAAAATAACATACCTAATCTTCCAGCCAGCCAAAGTTGAAATCACGTACTGTTGACACTGAAATTTATCTATTAGAAGAAACAAAACAAAAAAAATGAGCTGAGATTTATGGCAGTTGTCACCACGCTACAAATTTACTAAGTTATGCTCATCCTAAAATAACAAACAACTACCCCTTTCTTACCTCTGAATGTTTGCCAGAAGACATGTTTCTGCCATCTCAAACCAGCGTTTATAGATTTAGTCTACATTAAAATTTTGCTTAATCAGTCAATATCATCTTTTCCATCTGACAGTATTAACATGGTTAAGTTGAATGCGACCATCTCTAACTCTAACATTATCCGACATCTACTGTTGATTGAAAATCCTTCTAAAACAATGAAGTTTCTCACTGGCAATCAGTCTACCCAACTATATCCTGCTTGCTTCTTGACATTTTTTTCCTCCATCAATACTCTCACACTCTCAGCGTCGTCCCATTGTCCTAAATTAGCATACATATTATATAACAATACATATGGAGCTGAACTTTCTGGTTCAAGTCTGATCAAAGCATCAGCTGCTACTATGGCCAATTGTACATTATTATGAATTCTACAAGCACCTAGTAATGCACCCCACACAGCCTTATCTGGTTTAAGTGGCATGGTGTTAATCAAATGAATAGCTTCCTTAAGCTGCCCCTGGCGTCCCAAGATGTCCACAAGGGAAGCAAAGTGCTCAACCCGTGGCTCAATACTATAGTCAGTGACCATGGATTTGAATTGTCTCCTCCCTTCTTCAACTAGTCCTGCATGGGCACATGCATTTAAAACTGCAATGAACGTTATATAGGTAGGGTGAATTTTAAGCCTTTTCATCAGATTGAAAAGCTCTAGAGCTTCTGCCGCTAAGCCATGAGATGCATAGCCTCCAATCATTGCATTCCAAGTGATCACATCTTTATAAAGTTTTATCTCATCAAACACAGCGCTTGCATCAACTATTGCCCCACATCTCGAGTACATGGTAATAAGGGAATTATTTATCGGTGAATCAGGAAGAACAGTCTTCGTGACAAGCTGATGTATCTGCTTGCCTAAGTAAAGATCCACCAAACCAGTACACACACTGATAACTGAAGATAATGTGTGTTTATCTGGCCTCTCTCCCTCAAGCTGCATCTGAGAAAATAACCTAACAGCACCCTTGTAGTCTTCGTTTTTCTCATAGCCAGCTATCAGTGTATTCCATGAGATCAGGTTTTTGTGGGGCATCTTCTCAAAGAAATCTTTTGCAAGATTCAAGTTACCGTTCTGTGCAAACCCAGTAACTATCGAATTCCATGAAAGTACATCAGGACTCGGCATTTCCCTGAAAAGCTTTGAAGCTTCATCCATGTTCGAGATTTGAACATAGCCACTGATCACAGTGTTCCAAGAACAAGTATCACGCTCTACCATCCTATCAAAGAGTTCCCTGGCAGAGACTATGTCTCCCGCTTTCACATAGGACATCATCATTGAATTCCATGAGATCACATTTCGCCTGAACCTCCTTTGACCCTTGTCACCCCCACCACGATCATCTGGAATCTCATCAAAAAGGCGCCGAGCTTCTTCCACGTGACCTCTTTGACCATAACCTGCAATCAGGGTGTTATAAGCATGCACCAAATCATCCTTCCTATCATCATCACTCCCAAATTCATGCAAAATCCCAGCAGCCATGTCCAATTCACCGTTTCTAACAAGCCCTGAAATAAGGGCACAAAGAGAAGCCGAATCATGCTCAGGCATCGTCTTAAAAAAACCAACCGCCAAATCGACATCACCATTTAGTAAGAACCCGGTGATCACAGCATTGGAGGACACAACATTACGCTCCGGCATGGCATTGAAGAACTTCAAAGCCTGGTCCATCCTGCCATTTTTAGCATACCCACTGATGACCGTGTTCCAAGAGACACAATCTCTCTGCGGCATTAGCTCAAACATCTTTCGTCCTTCCTCGATGAACCTGCTTCCACGACACGAAAAGTAACCCGAAACAATGAGATTCCAGGACACGATGTCCCTTTGGGGCATTTCGTCGAACAATTGGCGTGCCTTTGCAATCTCTCTCCGATGTATGTACCCACTGATCATAGAATTCCAAGTAACGGCATTTCGGTGCTTCATGGAATCAAAAAGTGCTCTCGCTTCGCTTAGTCTACCACTTCGAATCAGATTGGATATATTTTTGTTGGATTGGTGTAGCCGTGACGAGTTATAGTTACGGGTTAGAGAAGCTGAGGTAAGACAACAGCTTCTTCTGCTTAATCTTCCATACAAAGTAGCCATTAACAAAACTAAGATACTGAACCAACGTCTTAGGCTCGTGTTTCAAGTTTCTACCATGTCATGCTACGCGTTCTCTTCACAAATAAATTCATTACAAATTTTCTTTGTAGAGAACATTCAAACATAATTTTCTTAAAATTTAAAAATATTACTTCTATGACTTCTTTTCAATTTTTAAAAACTCATTTATGATATATTACATTAAAATAATATTTTTTATTGATAATAATATCTTATAACAAACAAATCCCAATACGCCTTAAATATTTATTTTGATTCATAATTAAATAGTTATTTAATAAATGGTTATCTTATCACATAAAAATTCATGTCATATCTCTTCTAATCATGAAACTTGCAGAAATAAATTACTAGTAATCGATAAGCCCAACTAAGAAATTTATTGAAATGAAATAAAATTAATATACAAAGAAAGTATATGTTATTTCTCGAATTCAAAAAATTATTTTAAAAATTCAACTAAACACTTCTTAATTTTATAAAAATTAAACATAATCTTTTTATAAGTTCTTTAGGTTTATTTTAATAAGTCCCAAATAAAAAGTAATTGATCTCAAATTGAGTTGAAAGAAAATTTTCAAACTTATGTTCTATTTAGTTATCTTCTTTATATACGAGAGTTTGTATAATCTATTTTTGCATAAATTGTACATTTCTTTATTGTGAATACACGGGTATAATATATATTGTTTAGTTTATACGTTGTATAAATTTATTATTACTGTACATGCAATGTATAATTCTCCATCTTTTATATTAACATAAACATATTTAACTTTTTAGAAAAAATATTTAGTAATGAATATAACTTTAATAAACTATAATAACTACAATCACTAAAAACAATTATTAAAAATTTAGAAAATAATAATAATTAGTATTTAAACTGATTTCTATAACTAATACAAATTTATAAAATAATGGTATCCAAAATAGCTACCTAGATTTTAATTATTGATATCTTATATTCTAAATTAGTTTTCAAAATACTAATAAATACTAATTTAAAAATTATTTTATAAATTTTTATTAGTAATATAAATTACTTTAGATATTAATGATTTTTTTATTTATTTTATAAATTAATAATTATTGACTAACATTTAGACGAATATTGGAGATTTAATCGATCTTAAAATAAAGTGAGATATGTATAATGTTCGCTTTGTAATGTTCATATAGATATTGACATTTTTGTTGGAATTTGGGGATTTGTTGACTATATGATAATGTCAAGTATTTATTAGAATAATAAATTTTATATTTGATAAATCACCTACTATCACTCTTATAGTGTAATTTTCATTTATTTAACTCATTGAGATTTCATAAATGTATGATAATTTCATGCCCATATAAGGAATATTCTGGCTTAACTAAAAGATTTAGAGGTTATCAATATATTTTGTGCAATTTGCCTAATCAATATGCGTTTTTAAGATCTCTTATAGTAAACAGAAGCATAAGTGATCTATTATAGTAAACAGAAGCATAAGTGATCTATTATAGTAAACAAAAGCATAAGTGATCTATTACTTAATTTTTGACCATGTGTTTTTAAGATGAGGAAGAGTTACTATTAGAAGAATGTGAAAGGATGAGCTTGACAACTTTTTGGAAGAATAAGAATAATTAAGTTGATTACAAGTGAAAAAAATTTGCTTAGTTGGTCATAAAAAAAGTAGTCCAAGTGTTTCTTTGTAAGAGGAAGGGTCACATGAAGAAGGATGGTTAAAGTTTAAGAATTAGCTACAAAAGAAATGTAATTTATTTTTCTTTTGTTTGTTATGAATCTAATATTTTATTTTTAATCATAACATATGATGGATTAATTTTCGTTACATAATCCATGTTTATAATACCTTGAAGAGTGTGTAAAATATAAGGACATCAATGAGAATTGAGTAAAATATTTATTTAAGGAGTAACACAAGTTCACATGTAAAGCTAATATTACATAGCTATGAGTTAGTTAAAAGTAATTAGGAATTTCTAACTTAGATGAAATTGTTACAAGACTATTAGATCACCAAATAACATAATCTAATATTGATAAATGCTTTAGCCCAATTGAAACATATAATTCTAAGCAACAAACTCTAATAGACATTCTAAGGTCTTAAATACTACAACTAGACACCTATGTCATATAAAGAAGTTCAATACATAAAATTCTACGAACTCCACCTTGGACTACAACTACTTTCCACTAGAATTACTACCAAAATTCAACAAGTCTAAGCAATGAATGAACTTTTGTTTTTCACTTGCAACTTGTTTTTGGTTGTTTTTTTGTATAATTGCTACAAGCTTTTATTTATGTCTTCCATGGTATTTTTTTCCTTCAAAGTCGTCTTGAGTTCATAGATCCTATCATCCCCTAGGAAAACTTACATAAAAAGTAATATTTGACGTAAAGATGTGTATGTGTGTGTACTTGTTTGTTTGTGTGTATGGGATCATAGTAAGAAAATCACATGGTAGATTTATATGACAACAAAGAATTATTTGTAGAACATATATCAAGATAAATATACGATAAAAATAAATCAATTTCAAATTAGAGTAAAGAATGAAAATATGTTTTAGATTAATTTATCAAACAATACACTTGTCGTGAGTCTTAAACAAAGAATAATGTATTTTTAATCTAAATTATGTACTAAAGAATTTTGTGTTATCAAAACAGAAATTCATATCAAACTATATAGTATGAGAACTATATGTTATAGGTGACAAGTCTTTTTATTTAAGAGTGTAACAACCCAAATGTTATTTAAGAGTGTAACTTTCCCATTGGCAATTTTTTGTTGGGAACAATTGATGTCAGTTGCAACAATCTCCCATTGATGTTTTCTCCACTAGGAATCAAACTCGTGATCTTGCCTTTGATACCAATTATTGGATTGAGAACTTAGCTCTAGTCCAAAAGTTGTAGCTGATAGTTAGAGCACAACTCTTTCTACTTAAGAGCGTAACAACCAAAATACCACGATTCGATTATGAGTTGGTTCACTTGGCCTACGCCGCATGATAATTGATGTCACTTGCAATAGGTTTATCTAATGAGTTTTTTAAGTGTCAATCAATTTTAGTTCTTAAACTCAAGAAATATATGTGATATGTTATTCACTAGACAACTAAAGGCTAAACATTTCATGAAGAAGTTTCAAACAACTTATGAAGAAACAATAAATGATTCATTAAGAAGTTATAGATGCATGAAGAGTTAGATAATCATGATCTTAGTACATGACTCCAATAAAACATTGGATTCCTAAAAGATCATTTATCTTTAAAGAGCAGCCTCACAACTTGAAGAAGATTTGAGCACACAACATACTTTTTTAGCACTTAATGTTCATTTAAGTGCATATGAACAACGTAACTACTTAAATAAAGCATGTCCTTTTCTTCAATAAAAAGAGTATATCTATGTTCAAAGAGTTTTGGAACAAAGGACAAGCAAAAACACTAGGAAACAACATATTTATTTGTTATGCATATGCTTGCCATTCACATGAAGACTTAATGAAACAAAAATTAATCAAAAATAATATTACATGAATCCACTTGTAATTCCACATTTGGTTAGATATTTCTGGAGATAAAGGATATTTCATCTTCCACTTTAAAGCTTGTTTCTAAAGGTATTCCTTCAAGTTCTTCCACCTTGAGTTCCTTGGTGGGTGTTTTCTTAGAGCTTCAAGCTTTGAATGTTATATAATTTTCCTTCTTGATTAGTGATCACTTTTTACGAAAAGTGCACCGCGTTGTCAGAAGTAATAAACTGTCTCTAAGGACGGATATCGAACCCACAAGGAACAGTTGAATAATCGAGTAAAATATTCACTAAATATAAAACATAATAATAAAAGTTTGTTGGGATTCGTTATGATGATAATGATTAACAAGAAAACAAGTCAAAGAGTTGTTGCTTCCATTGGAAAAATAGGGATTGGGTTTCCTCTTTCTCACTCTTTTGTATTTTGATTAGCATGAAAATATTGTGTTCTTTGATTGATATTGATGCCCATATAAAAATCATTTATATCGATTTCTCGCATCTAAAATTATTAAGATTTTTCCTAAATATTGATTCCTCGCATATTTATAACAACTTATCCTTAAGATCAGACGTTGATAACAATTAACATTTCAAATTTATTCCTATCATTCAAATATGTTAAACATTATCATTTAGGTCAAAACCTTAGAAGTACTTTCCAGTCAAATCTAAAATTCTAGATCATGGTAAACCAAGCATTACAAACAAAACAATAATACCAATCATCAATCAAGAACAAAATATCGTGTTTAGATATCACCTCAATGCATAAGAGTTTGAACAGATTACTCCCAATCCCAAATAGTAGAATTAGCATGATGACTATTACAAGCAGGGTGAGCATGAAAAGAAGATTTAGGGTGTTTCTCCTTGACAACTGCCTCCTCTAATGTTTCTCACACCTCCTATTCTCCCAATTGGGTTACAATTCACAATTCACTCAATGGTGTTTTTCCCTCAATCTTGCACACTATGGTTATGCCTCAAGCCCCTTATTTAACCTAAATTGTTTGGGCTTAACTGGATTCTCACTCAAGCAAGATTGAGCTCGCTTGAGCGAGTAAAACGTCGAAATTGACCAATGTTGCTGGAGCATTCTTGCTCAAGTGAGAATGGGCTCGCTTTAGCGAGATACTCTAATGCTCAGTTGGGCCTTTGTAAGCTTGGTGCGTGTCGGGGTCTTCCAGCTTTCCCTTTTTAGCTTATATTATTCTCCTTTCGTCCAATCATCTCCATTCTCCCCTAAAATCCTGAAATTAACACAAAATTTGGAATAAATCATTCTTATTCAAATAAAAATCATAAAATATGTTAAAAGGTGTAAATAAATTAGGGGTTATTTTATACTTATTTTAGCAACTAATACTCATAAGTGTCTATATTTTAATATGAAATATTACTTAAATTTGACACTTCTGAATTAGTATGTCATGTTCCAACTTCAACTCATGTACCTTCGAGATCTTAATAATTTTCTTCAATCGACATGTTATTTATACTTTTTGATGTCTTGAAAGTTGTGACCCGTGATCTCCACAAGCTAGGAAAACTGTGTAATATTTTGTCAATATGATAATAATTATCATAGTGTTTGTCAAGATACATAAGCTCATTTAATATGGTATGAAACCTATTAAACATATGTTTTATTTCATTTGGTTCCATATTCAACAATTCATCTTGGCAGTTAAAAAGAGTTAGCTTATTTCTTTTTATCTCTATCAAACCATGTTTGTTATCATTATAGTGTCCCAGATCTCCTTTGTGCCTTTGTAAGCATGAAATTTTGAGTACTCTCTCATGACAATGTACACATAAGGGTTTTTTTTTATCAACAATAAATAATATGTACATATGAACCACTTCAGGGGTGATCCAACCCATATACAAAGACACAAGGACAATCAGACAACACAACACCTTCCAAACAACTACTCAAAATACTAAACCAGTAAAAAACAAACTCTGACACCGAATTAAAGTGAATAAAGACAGACCAAAGGATCAAGACACCAATCAGAAAAAGAAAAACAAGTAGAGGGAAATTTAGAGGTGAAATAAGACCAAACCTTCAATTGAGTAAAAGAAAATATCTCAGATTAATCCAAAACTCCACCTTTAAAAATAATATTATTCCTATGACTCCAAATCTCACTAACCATTGCAATCCATATATTCCTCATCCCTAAAATTACCGACTTCGAGCATTACACAACTTGAATTGCAAAAAAATGGGAGTAAGCATGAATGGGGGCAATCGACGAAATGTCTAACCACGCATAGTTATTCTACAATCAAAGAACAGATGATTTAACTTCTCCTCTTTTACCCCCACAAAAGTAGCACAAAACGCTTTCGACCGCAATCCCGCGTCTATATAAACTAACCTATGTTTAGGGTTTAGGATTAAAATTTAGTATTTAGAGTTTAAGGTTTAGGGTTTAGGATTCAGACAAGTATTGTTGTTTTTGATTAATTGTTTATAAACCTTAGGAATAAGATCAATATTCTCATCCACTGGAACGCAGTTTCCATTCATATCATTATTCTATGTGATATGATTCAAAGAATGTATTCATGTGTTGCTTGTAATAGTAATGATTTTATAAACAAGTTCACGAGTTCTTTTAAAAATATTTTTGTAACAACCAAGAGTGCAAAACATGAGTATGAAACGAAAAAACAAAAACTTTGTTAGGCTAACTACTGTAGTAGTATCCTCAAGAATACAAATTAAGCTTTGATTGCTACTTCCACCATGAAAACTAATTTGTTTCTTACCTCACCTAGTATATGTTTGAAAAGTTTTTATGAGTTTATAATTGTTCACTCTACCTCTAGGTCATTGAAGTTATACTACAACAAGAATAAAAGTTAACGTAAGTTTATTAACATTAAATTAGTAATAAAAGAATGTATCAAGGAAAATAAAGTGATTATTACGCACATTAGTACTAAATTAATTATTATCACTTTTTTTTTTACTGAAGGCGCATGCCACTAAATATTTTTTAAAGAACATATAGCATAAATGAAACTTGATTCCAATAATGTGACAAACATTATAAGTACATCTATTGTGTTGACAAAGCTTTTATTCGATTTAATTTTTTTCATTTATTTTATACAAGTACTAGTTTGTTTTGTAAAATATCTCAGTTATAACTAAAATAAACATATGATTTATTTATTAAGTTTCAAAATATTGAGAAACTAGATATATTGTCACACATGAGAAATTCTACTTACTTTTAGACAAAACGTGGACATAATTTATTTATTTAGTTATATGTTATAATTAATAATGAAATAAATAGATTAAGTGATTCATTTTAAAACAATTACTCATTGATTATGTCATCATGTGTAAAATCTTGTACCGATTTCCTCTAAAATCAAAGACTATATAAAAGTTTATCCTTTTTCTACTAAATATGCTCTTTTCTTCTACCTATAACATTATTGTGTACTGAGCATAAAAAATCTGAAAACCTAGAAACACATATATGAACATGGTGAATTTTTTTTTTTATAAAAGTTTTCATGTTGGTAATTATTATACAAGTTCACATCTCAAACAAAATCACATAAAAATATTATTAAAAAAAAAGAAAATGTAAGATATTGATTATTTGTGATTTAGTTTCATTTGTGTATGTAAACACTCATAGAAAATGGCTTGGAGAACAAATTTCAGCATTACCTTACCATTCTAGGAATTCACTTTCTTCCGAACCCTGTCCTTTAAGTAATCACTTTTAGGATTCTCGTTTAATTGCTTTATCATTCTTCTCCTTCTTCTTCATCCTCTTTCTCTCTAGTTTCTTTACAACATATCTTTGAGAGTTGTAACTTCTCCATACATTAACCCTACAAAGCACAAGTTCTCATCACCTTAATACTAGTGGCTAATATCAAATCTTATTAATCATACAAATAAGTTGCTATTAAAATATAACTAAATAAACTAATTAGAAAACGTAAGTAGGTACATGTCACTGCAAATACCTTACCGTCCAATTATTTTACTTACAAATTTCTTTAGCCATCCTATTTTATCTACTTATTTTTGTGAGTTTTACTATCTGATGATCCCAAATTAAAGATAAATTGGCAAGTTACCAATAACTCGTAAATATTTATTTAAAAATAAATTTTAAAAAATCAAATAATAACATTTAATAATGTTAAATTAAATAAATTAAATTGTATAGTTTAACATAATAAAAAAAGATAATATAATATTTTTATTTCTCAGAAGATGTGTGAGTGTAATTTATTTTAACAATACCAAGTTAAATGAATTAATTCGGTGTCAAAAAGACAAATCCTACATTTTTTTAAATTGTTAGAAACATGTATAAAATAAATTATAATTTAATATAAAATATAAATAAAACTAAATCAATATTTTTTATTCGGAATAAATCATTTTATTATTATTATTATAAAATAGTAAAATATTTTTTAAAAATGTTAAATTCTTAAATAAAAAAGACATATTATGATTTTTATATATAATTATTGTCATATTCCTAATTACAACAACTTTATCTCATATTTATAATTAAAGTACATAAAAAATTTGCTATTGTAAATACATTACAATTAATACAATCAAATTCAAGAACAACCTTTAAGAACATATATTTAAAAGTGTAATAAAGTGATTTGCTTCTGTTCTTGATTTTTAATTTGAAGGTCGAACTAATTGAATCATATGATATAAAAATAGATAAAAAAAAATTATTAAAAAATCAGTTTTTTTTTATTAATTTATTATTATTATTTTAATTACATGCCTCATAATTCAAAAATTCATGTATCCATACCTTACATTGTTTGGTACAAGATTACATTATATAAGTTTACTTATACATTGAAAAATTAATTAATTAGGTCTTGGACGGTGTGGTAGTAAGCCTAAAATTAGTTTTGTGAAAAGTTTATAGGCCTTCTAATAAAATTTTCGAAGAGCCTAATTGTCACGTGCAAATTTGATTACGTGCAAACTTTGCAACCCTAATGCTAAAGTGCATTTTCTCAAACCCATGCACTATTTAATGGTCGGTATGCCCATACTTTTAGTTATACTAACACTTCATATTTCTTCTTTTGTTAGGTTATTCTTCTCCATCTCCGAACAAACAATGCATGCATTTTTTTTATTTTTTTTTCTTATTGTAATATTTTTTGTATTTATTTTTCATTTGTAGATTAACTTTTTTCTGTACATTTCCCAAAAGGAACCTTTATGTAAAAAAATTCGAAGAAACTCACATTTATAGCCAAACCTGTCGATAACTTTTGAGTAAGTTTCATTTGTCCACGGGCATATTACTTTCTTATGTTCTCAAACAAAATATTATTGGTGACATGCCACAATTTTGTACAAAAATCTCTTTGTTATGGCTAATTCGATGATAAAAGATGTTCTATTCTATTTCTAATATGACTTGTATTGTTTGTGTATTTAATATTCTAAATACTATGTTTGGAATAAAGTTTGCAAACTTAAAATTAAATTCCGTTTGTAAAAACAATTCAAAACTTAATTACTTGTATGAAATCCAGTTTTTATTAAAATGTTGATGTGTAAACATACTAATATAATTCGAACAAACCTCAACATGTTAGAAAATGGTTTTGTAAATTAATAGATTAACATTAACAAAAAAAAAATTAATTGATACAAAAGAAATCATATAATTTGCTTTTACCGGAAAATGAATTGGAGAACTCTGAGGTGGAATGAGAAGATGTTCTTTATGGATCGAACTTTGACTAATCACTAGGAAGAGGATGAGATCCATCTATAAAATATTCTTTGATGTTTAAGTTAATAAAAATACTTAAGTATGATAGCAAATGATGAAATGTGAGTAAAAAATAGATAATGAAGAGTTTGTATTTATAAATTTTTCGAACAATAGTCATTAGATTGATTTTAGGATAACCATCAAAATAACCATTATGATTTATATGCAATCAATTAGTCATTATGATTATTGAATTGACCATTTATTATTATAAGAAATCATTATTTATTCTCCTGATAAATCATCATTAGTTTTAAGATAAAATTAAGAGTTCGATTACCAGATATTTATCACTTGAACGAGTTGGGAACGTGAGAGGAAAGTAAATGATCTATACAACATTTTTTTATTATTATATTTTTCTACCACATCATTCATCTTATCACATGGAAAGGAACGTTGTTTACCTTCATATATATACCAAGATTATCCAAACTATCACTATCATGCTCATCTTCATCTATGATTAATCAAACATACATAAATATATATATATATATATATATATGTTAATACAATGTATTTGTGATGTAATTATGGAACAATTATATGCGAAAGGGAATGATTTAGAGTAAATTTATGGTTATGAGGAGTATGATGGGTGATTAAAGATATAGATGTTAGGTGCATATTGAGTGGTGAAAGTGGATGGAATTGTGATTATTAAGCATAAAAAAAAGGTAACACACTACTTTCTTGTATTAAATGAGTAACGATGATGTCGTGCTCGTACAGAACCGATAACATTGTGATTTGGTAAATGTCAATTGTGAGCGAACACTAAGCGAGCAAACGGTGGCGTTTAACGTGTGAAATCCGTAGTCGTATAATTGCATCACTTGTACGACAACGATCGTAACTAGCATATCGACCAACAAAATCTATTCTCACAAACTTCATTTTTGCAAGCTTTCCAACGTTTTCCTCACTCTCCTAATCGCCATCTTCAACTGTTCAAAACTCAATTTGGGGCTTCCAAACCCCAATTCACCCAACACACAATCTCACTGTCTCACTCCCAAAATCAAAATGGCAAAATCATCTTCCATAATTATACAATTAAAAACACAATCTTAATCTTTACTAAATCCTCCTCCGGGATTAGCTAAAACAGCAGTACCCAGATTCATGTTGAAATCATACTATCAAGAAGGAAAAACACTATCCAAAACCACTCTTTTTTCCATGTGTTTCTTTGCAAAATCAAGAAAAAGCAATAATCTCAACAAAAGTTTATATATTATATATATTTATTAAAGAAATTGATAACCTAACCCAAATCATAGAAATTATATGAATGAACAGAAGACTGGATTAGATGGGTCAATCTCTGATAGCACTCAGAAGCAGTGTTATAAACCTTAGTAACAGCTAAAAACTGAGAAACAAATTGAAATTTCTGGCTATACATCTAGAAATTTCCAGAACTTTCTCATTAATTAACCAAGCATGCAAAAGAGTCTAGAGCAGTGAAAACCAATACGTACAAATTTTACATCTTGCAAACTCCGATAGTTAGCTTAGTAAAGTTATACCATCATCATGTTAATGTCACTTCCTAGTTGCGCCACTCGTTTTTCTGTTCCTTTTCTTCTTCGCTTTCGCTGCAAGAACAGGCGCTGTAACGCTGTACAAATCTTTAACACAACGGTACCTCTTGGTGGTGCTCGCAAAGCTTTCATCTTGGGAGTCCACGGCGGTTTCTGCGACGGAGGAAACATCGCCACCGGAATCGACCTTGCTCTGATGCGGTTTCCCTTGCACCACGCTGTAGCTGCAGCTGTTGTTGCTGCTGTGGTGATCCTCTTCAGAATCTCCGCTGCTGAGTTGAATGAGTTGCTTGGCTGCTTCGATCTCCGAGTGGGAAAACGTGATCGGCTTCTGGGTGGTCTTGATTTGGTATGTAGCCATGATTTTTGGAACAGAGAGAACGATGAATGGTGAATTGGAACTGAAACTGCTCTATCAGACATCCTTGTTTTTATACTGTTTCAAACAATAGGTCGGTTAATTGCTGCAGTCCATCTTTTTCTATTGAGTTAACTTTATTTTTCTTATTTTCCATTCAGTTCAAATTTAATGTAAAACAATTACGTTTATACCTAATTCTAAAATCATTATATGTTTGAGTTATATAGCCTATTTATTATGGGAAATAATAGTTTATAAATCAAATAAATGTACTTTTAAAATATCTATAATGAATTTAAAACAAACTTTTTAAAAAAATTGTCTTTATATAAAAAAAATTATAATTTGAAATTATTGTTTTTAATTCTTTATATTCATCATATATTTTATTTTTATTTTAGAGGGACCAAAAAATAAACAAATTTTTAAGAGATTAAAATTAAAATATATTAATTTTACACTTTTTTATGACATATAAAGTAAACATCTTAACAAAAATTAAATAAGATTATAAGATTTTTTATTTAAACTAACAATTTTGTATAAATTTTCAACTTAGATTATGATAATTTTTTTATATTTTAAAATAAAAATCAATTTAAGTACTTAATTCACTATTATAAAAAAACTTATATTTATATAATTTCATCAGTTTGGTAAAAAAAAAAATTAAACTTGACCAGTTTTATAATTTTATGATAAAAACTTTAGAACTTCAAGAAAAACAGGTTTCAATTTAACTAGATGAATAAGGACAAATAATAAAGGTTAACTAAAATAACATGATTGAAAAAACAGTATTTGTAATACCTGCTATGTAAAAGGTAAATCTAAATATTTGCATAAATGTATTTTGAATAAATATAACTAATCAAGTAAAAAACGTATTCAAAAGGTATTTTATTCTAAGAGTAAATCAAATTTAAATATATAATAATGAGGTAAAAGCAATTAAAAGGTAAAGTAAAATTGAAAATTTTAAAAGATCGAAAAACGTTAATATGTAAACTATAGATACAGAAAATAAATAAATAAATGAGTGCATGGAATATTAAAGTAATGATACACAATGATTTATGTAATGTGTTTTTCACATTAAATATAACACAATGATATATATATATATATATATATATATACACACACACACTCCATCATATTTATTAGTTCTAATAAATACAGATGAATTCCATTTTTAATTTAAGTGAATGATTACAAATTATAAGATACAGACATATCATTCAATTATGTTGGATCCAAATTTATCAATAACACCTCCATATAATATCTTAATCAATTTTATGTTTGAAAAATCGATCAACTTTCTTGTTTTCCCTTCTTATATTTTATTGATAATAACATGCAAGCCTATTTACTTTACATTAGTTATATTTATGATGTAGAAGCCTTTATGTATTCATTTTAACACCAAGTTAAAAAATTAATCTTTGGCTATCTACTATTAAAACATTAAAAACTTTTATTGTTTTTATTAATTAATAATATATAAAAGAATTATATTAATTAATATAAATTATAATTTTCATTATATAAATCAATACATTAAGTCCTAATTAAATATAAATATAAAATACATGCTTCTTAATCTTTCTTAATTTGAATGGAGGGAGTTATGCCTTTCTATTTTTGGGATGGACAAAAATGAACATTTTGAAAGGATGTAACAAATGAAAATATATTATGAAACGTAATATTGATGCAATGATAGGTCTAGTTGTAGTGTAATTTTTCGTCATTATCTACTATACATTACAAGAAAAATTATTAAATAAAAAATAATTTTAAAAATAAAAAATAATTAGACATTATTAACTAAATTAAATACTATTTTAAATATTACAAAATTATTGGTATCTAAATTAGTTTCTATTATTGATAAATAATTTTTAAATTAGTTTCTAATTAGTTATCATAGTTTTAGCTACCAATTATTTAGATTATAAAATTGGAAGAATGGAGATGATTGGGCTAAAAAGGAATAATATAAGCTAAAATGAGAAAACTGAAAGGTTCCAAAACGCACAAAAGCACAAAAAGTCAAACTCAACAATAGAGAATCTCGCTCAAACAAGCCCATTCCCGCTTCAGCGAGAATGCTCTAGATGCATTGAAAAAAATTGACACTTTGCTTGCTCAAGCGAGTTATATTTCGCTTCAGCAAGAAAGCGCCAGAAACATTAGGCCTTTTATGTTTTACTCAACGAGCTCATCAACGCGACGCAATAAGTCACCTAACCCTAACAAATTAGGTTAAATAAGGGGTTTGTGGCTCAACCCTAGTGTGTCAGATTGAGATGAAAACATAATTGAGTGAATTGTAACCCAGTTGGGAGAATAAAAGGTGTTAGAAGATGTGTAGCTAATTCTACCATTTGGGATTGAGAGTAATTTGTTCAAACTCTGATGTATTGATGTGATATTTAAATATGATATTGTGTTCTTGATTTATTATTGGTATTATTCTTTTGCTTCTATTTTTTTTTTTTTCTAGAATCTTGAATTTGACTGGAAAGTACTTTTAGGGTTTTGACCTAATCAGTAATACTTAACATATTTGAGTGTTAGGAATAGACTTGAAATGTTAATTGTCATCAACGTTTAATCTTAATGATAAGTTGTTTTTATAAATGTGCGAGAAATCAATATTTAGGAAGCATCTTAATAATTTTTATATGCGAATAATCGATATAAAGAATTTTTATACGAACATCAATATCAATCAAATGACACAATATTGTCATGCTAATCAAAATACAAAAGAGTGGAAAAGATGAAACTCAATCCTTATTTTTCCATTTGAAGCAACAAACTTTTTGGCTTGTTTTCTTGTTAATCTTTGGCATCATAACAACTTTCAACACACTTTTATTATTATTTTTTATATTTAGCAAATATTTTGCTTGATTATTTAACCATTCCTTGTGAGTTTCATATCCGTCCTTATGGACACATTATTACTTTTGACAATGCGGTGCACTTGCTATAAAGAGTCATTAATACTAATATATTTTTTTAGTTTCTTAAATAATATCTAATTTAATTAATATAACAACTAATTACTTTTTGTTTTTAAAATTAATTTTTATCTAATGATTTTCTAATAGTAGTAAGAATGTTTCTGATTCTTTCTCGGTATTGATGATGTTATATATGTTAAAACTATAAGAGTGATAATTTCTATTAAGAGTATTATTGCTAATGGGTAGAATAAGCTGTGAATTAAGAATTAAGAGTGTTTAGTAGTCGATTATTCAAGTGTGATATTGCTATTGAGATTGTTATTACTAATGGGTAGAATAAGTTACGGATTAAATGTGTTTATTAGTTGAGTATTCCATCTTTACATAAGAATACTCTTATCCTATGGCAAATTAGACATAAATGGCTTAATTAAATTACTAAAAGTAGTTATATGTGTATATATTAGAATAAAAGAATGAGTTTAAAAGGGACCCGAATTGAAATATGACATTTTTTTTAATAAATGGTCAATTTACTTCAAATTAGATTGTATTTTGAGGTTTTAATTTCTTGAAAAATAAATATACTAGTTTTAATATTCTTGAATTTTAAAGAATATCAAAGTTAGAATATTCATAGTACAATAATTAAAATTAAGAAAGAAGAGAAAAATTAAGAAATAAATCCGTTGTACTTTCAATTTTTTTTATAACACCATAATAATAAGAGAACACTCAAAATAAAGATTTTGAACCCTGTTAAAACAACTTGTAAAATTCTATTATAGGAACATTTTGATCACCTTAATCAAGAATCAACAATAAAAAAAAAATAAGCTCAAAATTCAAAAGAAGATATAAAAGTTATCTTCTATATGTTTTTAATATAAGACTTTGAATCCATTAATTTCGTAAAGAAAGCTTCTAAGAAATGTTTTTCCAACTAAGCAAGTAACTCTAAATATTTGAAAAGTGTTTTTATACTTGTTGAAAATATTTGAATTAATTTCACAGAGAATTTAATGAAATAACTTAGTTATAATGACAAGATTTTTTAAGAATTAAAATTTGGTTTAATCCATTAAAAGAGAACCATATGCAAAGTCACAACATTTTAATATGTTAAAACACATTTTTATTTGTTAAAATCACTAAAGTAACCATTGTAAATTATTTCAATAATTAAAATATTATTTTAATTAATTAAAATAGTGTCTGATGCAAGCCTAGAAAGTTTAAATAATTTTAATATATTAAATCATACTTTAAATCAATTAAAGTATTCTTTTTTTTAAACTCAACAAGATTAAAAACATTTTAATTTATATATCTTGTGATTTTATGAATTCGATTTTCTATAATTTTCTTATATTTTTATTCAGAGAAGTACTTATTTGAGAATCCTTTTACCGTTCTTAGAGGAGGTTCTTGATGAGCTTGTGGAGAAGAATTCTTGGCACTTTGGTTGAAGCTAAATAAACTTTTTGATAAATGTCACTGATCCTATTTTTAACTTATATTTTCTCATTTATGGTTCTTTTTATTTTCTTTATAATTATTTTTAATTTAAATTCATTTTTTTATCATGATTTTATGTTTTTTAGTTTTTATTTTTGTAGAAAAACGAGAGAAATTTAAGCTCAAATAAAATCAAAGATTAACATTAAGGTTCAACAATCATTAACATCAAATGAACATTCAGTCGTCATTGTTAAGAAAAAATTTAACTCAAAATATTATAACTATTAGACTAAATAACATATAACATTCACTCAGAGTAATAATCTCAGTAATCTAAGCAACACCCACATCAAAATATTTATATACTTTTTTTTCTTTTATTCTTAAGTTTTTGTTAGTTATGAGTGGCTAAGCAATTGTTGCTAGAGATTAATGGAGGTCAAACAACTCAGGTAAGTTATCTTCATAATTTAATTATGATTGAAAAACCCTTTTATAAATTAGGATCTAGATAAAAATTAAGGTACAACCTCACTCTAGAAATATAGGTATGAACTATCAAGTCAATTCCAAGTCAACATTTTAATGTTAATTGTTTATCATCGTTTCACGAAAAATTAGTTGCTTTAATTTTTTTTCACACTCAAGATCAAGTTAATATAAAATTTATGAATAATTGAATTAATTACATTAAACTTATTGGCTTAGAAGAAAGGGGATTACATGAAAAACGTAAAATTAATCTTCAACCGTTCTTTATTATCATTCATATCTCTCTATCTTTATCTTTATTTCTAAAATTTCACTCATAAGAATATGCTTGGCTCTTTTATTTGTCTCTTTATTTATTCACTTAATTATTATTTTCTCTTTTAATCTCATGTTTATTTATTTATTTTACAAATTTAATTGTTTGAGTCATTTTTATCAATCTTTATTCAAAAACCTAAATATATAACTACTCTTTATGCTTTTATTTTGTGAAATATTTCTTTTATTCAAAAACCCTATAATTAATTTTCTTTCTAATTAAATAATTATATAAAAAAATCTCCGTGGATTCGATATTTGGACTTCTGTCCATTTATTAATTGTAACAAATTGTTACACTTACAAAAGAGCCATCATTAATGGTGTCTTTACCGGGAACTTGCTTCACGTAATTATTTAATTGCTTATTTTGTTCATAATTTTTTAGGGTTTGGTAAGTATCTTTTTAATTCTTTCATATTTTTGAATTTTCCTGTTATTCTTTGTTCAATTTAAAATTTGAATTTTAGATCATTTGATTGTTGAAATTTTAATTTTGAATTTTAATTTTGAATTTTAATATTTAAGTTCGTTTAAATGTGGTACAACATATAATTTAGAACATGGTGAGAACTATAAAGTAAGTTGTAAGTTCTTGTCTTTAATTTTAGTTGTTTAACAACATTCATTACATAATCAGGTGCGTCCTTAAATAATATAATTTTATTTTCAAAGAAAATAAATTAAAATTTGGTGGATTATTTTTTAATTAATTACATAAGAAAATTACATGGCAAGGGATAATCAAATCAATATCTCATATAACTCTTTTGTCATCTCATTCTCAATTATCATTTTTTTTGTTATTTCTAAAATTTGAATGATTTGAATATTCTTTACGCTTTTATTCCAAAAACCCAATTTTTTTATTTCTCTCTTTATTCTCTTAAATTTGTTTTTTTTGTTCTCTCTTTAGACATCTCATATTTATTTAGCTTTTTATTGTTTAACCTATTTGAATTCTTTTGGTTTATTTTTATTCAAAAACTTAAATCTGTATTTGCTCTTTACTCTTTTATTTTATGAAATATTGTCTTTTTATTTTCTAATTTGTAAATCTTATAATTAATTTTCTTGTGATTAAATAATTATACAACGAATATCTATGAATTAGATATGTGGACTTTTTTTCCATTTACTACCTGAGAAAAATTGGTGTGCTTCTTAAATAGCCACCAATCTTAAATAGTCACCAAACTAATGGTATCGTTTTCTCGAACTTGTGTTATATAATTATTTAATTATTTATATTTGTTCATAATATTTTTAGTATTTTTTATATTTTTAATGCTTGTATATATTTTCTAATTTTAGTGTTCAATATAAATTTTGAATTCTATATTATTTAACTGGATGAATTTTTCATTTTAATTTTAGGTTAATTTGAATTTTTAGTTTTTGGATTTTAAACAAATTTGAATTTTTTTCTCTTTTAATTCTTTAATATCTCACTTATCTCTCTTCCTCCAAATAATTCCAATTGTGATTTATAATTAAAAAATTGACAATATTGTTAAGGATAAGTAAAATTAAAGGTATATAAAATAATAATTTATTGTGAATTAGTTTCAATTTTTTTTATTTTTTTTCTTCCTTTTTTTTATTAAAAAAAATATTTGAAAATAAAACCAAACTTTTGAGGAAGAGAAACAAGTAATTAAAAACTTAAAAGAAGATTAGACAATTGAGATCTTAAACTAATTTGAAATTTATTTTCTCTTTTAATTCTTTAAGATCTCACTTATCTCTCTTCCTTCAAATAGCTCTGTGCATGATAATTAAAAAGTTGACAATATTGTTAAGGATAAGTAAAATTAAAGGATATATAAAAAAATAATTTATTGTGAATTAATTTCAACTTTCTCTATTTTTTTTTCTTCCTCATTCTTTTTTTATTGAAAAAATATTTGAGAATAAAATCAAACTTTTGAGGAAGAGAAATAAGTGAGATCTTAAAAATTAAAAGAGGATTAGACAATTGGAACTATTTGGAGGAAGTTTGGAAAGTTCCGCTGAAGAATGATTAGACGGTCTCCCTAAAGCATCTAATGTTGGAAAAGTTGCTCCAAAGAGAAATATTTGAATTCGGTTATGAATATGTTGAATATTTTCCAATGAAGAATTATGTCACTTTTTAAGATTGGAAAGCTTGGTTACGAGACTGAAAATATTTGATAATTGTGAAACAATATCCTAAGACAAATGTGGAATTCGATTTTATACAAAGAAAAGAAGATTATAAAAGAGAGTTAAGAGGAAGAACATGACATGGAGTTTTATAGCCAACTAATGCTCTTAAACCTGGATTTATTTTTCTTTTACTTTTCTCTTACTCATGGAAAGTTATACCTTTTGGATTGATTCCCTTGTGATTTCCCATTGAATTATGAGGTTCTATTCAATAAAACTTTGTTCTTATATTTTCTATAGCAGTTTGTTTTAATCCTATGGTCTTTTTGAATTTGAGTTTTTGTCAAAGGAATTGTTTTTTAACGTTCTTTGAGAATTTAATTATTTATTTTAATTAGAGTTATTGGTTAGTTCATTTAGTTTTAATTAATCTCTTGTTCACTTAGTTCAAGAGGTAGAAGAAAAATATCTAATGAGTATATGCTTGGAGATGAGTGGACTAATGAATACATCAATAGACACTTGTTTTATTAATAAGATTATCTTAAATTTGATTGACAGTTGTTAGATTAAGTTTGACATCTGTGTGAAAATTAAAATATGATAATCCTGAGATAATCAATGAGGAATTTCGTGGTGAATAAACTTGAGAGTTAATATGATTTCTCTACTATTTTTTATCATCTACTTTACTTTTTTGCACAAAATTTGTTAACTCTCATTTTACTTTATTGTTATTAATCTTACTGTTTTACATATAGGTTTTGACCATTATTTGATTGAATTTACTATTAGATTTGTTGGGAGACAATTTGGGATCATCTGACTACAACTATATTATAATCTCTTTCATGTTATACAGTCAAAAATTGTTGTTAGACAATCTCAACACTGAAACTGGATTTTCTTTTAATATGATCATAAAACGACTATTATCACTTATCATATGACATATTGGGGGCCTCATGAATTTAAAAATATTGCAATATGCATAGCCACAACTAGGCACTTCGAGACCAAACTAGCCTTGTTAGATCTAGTAGCGAAAATTGGTTCTCTGGCGCAAGTAACAAAAATCCTCATACACAACTTGTAGAATTCAACATGATTTGCAACACCGTCCAATATAAAGATGTGCCTAATGAACTTATCAAATTGATGGTATTCCCTTCTTCTTTAACAAGAAAAACAAAAGTTATTGGTTGCAATCTTTTCCTCCCAACAATTTTAACACATGCGAGGACTTGGTCAACCAATTCCTGGAGAAATAATTTTCTCTTCATAAAGTAAAGTAGAGCAAATTTGTCATTGAAATTTTTGCTTAAGAAGTTGATGAATCAATAACATAGGCTTTGGAGAGATTCCAAGATTTTTGATGAAGTGAACTTGATGAATATGATCGTATGTGCATATTCCTTAGTGGACTCATGACATACATTAAGTTAATCCTTAATGACTTAATTTTAGGCAATATTAGTTATGAAATGTTAGATGAGGTTGTGGAGATTATAAAAAACATCATTTGCAAAGGATCACAAAGGTTCAAGCTTGCATAAAAGAAAGGAATCTACGAGATGAGAGTGAATGTGTTATTCTTACCCAAAATAAGTTCTTGACTTAACAAATTGAAGTTTTGAGCAAGACTTTTGAGAGACTTCCACAACAAATATAGAATTTGCAAACAAAGATCCATTCATCTGCATTTGTACATTTTGTTAGTACTTATGACAATTATAACACTAATCATTTGTAGGGGCACTGCAAAACATTGATGGAGGTAAGTGATGGCAAAAAATATAGTTTTCTAAAACTACTTCACTTTTGCACTGCTCTAATCTATTTAAAATTAATTTATTTAAATCTAGTTTTTAGTTTGATTTACATTTTATTATATTTTCATATCAGATTTCTATTTTTTTTTATACAGATTTCACAAAAATTGGATAATCTAGATTTTCAATCCAAATTTTTAGAAGTAGTCTCTCTCTCTCTCATGCCTCTACCCAAACCACCTTTTTATACTTTCTCTCATTTTCGATTCCCTCTTTCTCTCTTTTGCACCTCTCTCTGATGCCTCTTATTCACTTTTTTTGAATTTTATTTGATCTCTCTCTCACACACGCATGAAGCAATCGTGTTTTATAATTTTTCTTTAGAATTTTATTTGCTCCAATATTTTATATATAATAAATGGATATAATATTTTCAAAGTTTAATTAAAGTATTATAGATAAGGTGTATTTTAATGTTAAGAGTTTATATACTATGTTATCTTTAATTTTTTTTATATTATTAAATTATAATTTTATTATATTTTTTTAATATTTATATATTATTCAACTTTTTAGAAAACATGGATTTTGATTTAAAATCCAATCCAAATATTTGGACTTGGATTTCCAAATTGGTTTTATAAAAAAAATTATACCAGGCCGACTAGCTTGACTTGGGCTTGGGTCTACTCGACTCAGCTCGACCTTGGCCGGGCCAGCTCGACCTTGGCACGGGCTGACTCGTCTCTACCAGGATTCGGGCAAACTCAGCTCAACCTAGGTCTAGACAGACTCGTCTCAACATGGGTCCATATCAAATGGTCTTGATCTGGACTCAAGTCGACTCGGCTCAACTTGAGCTGGATCCGGATGGATTGACTCCACTCGACCTGAGTCGGGTTAACTTAGTTGAACCTGGTCTCGTATCATCTTTGCTCGACCTTAGCCAAACTAATTCGACTCGACCTATACCCGGGTTGACTCGACTGGATCTTGGCTCGTGTCAACTTAACTTGACGTTGGTCTGGGTTGACTAGGCTTAATTGGGACCCAAGCCAACTCAAAATCCAACATAAATTTCATTTTGAATAATTAAAAAATGTACCTATCTAATCCAAATCCTATTAAATGGATTGGACTTAAAATAAAAAAATGTGAATTTGAAGAAAATCCATTTGAAGGAATTAAAAGTAATACGAATTTAAATAATTATTAATTGAATTTGATAATTTGGATACTGTTCTTAATTTATATCATATATATTTGAAATATATTTGATGATTCATATTTTCTTTTAATATTTTTATTTATTGTCAACTTTTTATTTGTGGGAATGTCTAAATATCAATTGAAAATCTTATCTTGTTTTATTTTTTAATATTTGGTTCTTAGTTAGAACTCTTTGCTATACAATTTTTCATTCTCTATCAATAGTTCATTTTTTTCGATATTCATTAAATTAATTTAAATCTTGAAAATACTTTCCTCTCTACCATTTTAAAAAAAATGTTATAGTTTTCATAGTTCAACTTCTTCAATATTCACTAAATTTATTTAAATGTTTGAAATATTTTTCACTCTAATATTTAAAAAATAATAATTATGGTAGTTGTCATGAAATTTCTATTATATATGATTATTTATTATTTTTAAAAATTATTTGATATTTACTATATTATAATATTTATGCACTTTTATAAATTTTTTTCTTATAATTGAACACGGAAGAAATGATATAGGAATATTTTTATATTCTATTTTTTGTTAATATTATATATATTTTTTAAAATAATTAAAATTTAGAATAGTACAAATATAATGCCGGTACGAATACAAGTGAAGTAGAGTGCTGGTACGAATATACTTACTATTGGGTGAAGATGAAAATAGATATAAATTTTCGGTGAAGATGAAAATAAATAGAGATGAATTTCCGGGATGAGAAAAAAAATAAATATATATTTATACTTTGAAAACAATAAATAAATAAAATATAAATTTTTACTTAAAAAACTAAAATGTATAAAGTTAAATTCTCACCACTCCGATATTGTCCAAATTAAATATGTTAATTAAATCCTAACTTAACCTTTGTGTAACTTTATTTTAATTCATACTTCTAAGTATATATAATTAATTAAATAAATTTATTTGAATATTTTTTACATTACATAAACTAATCATTTCATAAGTATCTGTTATTCAAATTTAATTTATATTCTCTCAATAAAATACAAAACATATTAGCAATTCATTATTACATAACACACTTATTTTTTCTTCAATTATGTAACAGCGTGTTTTAAAAAAAACACCAAGAGAAGCTTTGCCCCCCCCCCCCACCACCACTGCCTTTCATTTTCTTCTTTTTCTCTCTCTCTCTCTAATTCTCTTCTCTCCCTCTCTCTTAATTTCTCTCCCAATCTTCATCTATTTTAGAATCTGATCATACCACGCTGTAGCAGAGGAGTTAAGGAACATTTCTACCCGATC
>Ga0123342_1001714_pt1 | contig 36893 bp, 23 predicted proteins | sample Turbeawhitnodule_FD_89960 | JGI IMG/M metagenome (GOLD analysis project Ga0123342, IMG submission 89960) | Root nodule microbial communities of legume samples collected from Mexico - Turtle bean Mexico white nodule | ecosystem: Host-associated > Plants > Roots > Nodule | place: Mexico: Nepantla...
AATTTTTTTTTTATATATATATATATATATATATATATATATATATATATATATATATATACTGATAATCTGTATGCTTTATTTGAGTATAATATTATAAAATTAGTAACAAAAGTACATTTTGTTTACAAAAAAAAAAACTTAAATAAACACACTCTAAATCATTGATTAAAATTAGATAGAAATAAAAAATTTATTAAGTTTAACTTCTTATTTATCTTAGTTTTATGATTTTAATAAACTTCATTCTTGTTCTTGCTCTGTGTAGCCAATGGAGGCGACGAAGGGATTCGTGTTGTTGATAATGACAATTAATAGTAAAATTATTTTATATCTGGTTTACGAAATAAAATAATCTTAAAGATATTTGTATATTAGTTTATTACAAATCAATAGAAAAGAAGTGGTTTAATTTATTAATAGTTTATCAGCAAAAACAGTAGGGAATTCGATAAGTACTAGTGTGGAGATAATCTTTCCACGTCATGATGTTAAGTTTGTTTTGTTTGTAGTGCAGCTGTGGATAAGTTGCTGTGTAGGATTAAGCTCACAAATAACATTTTAAATATTAATTAACACATAGCTTAGTTGTTGAATCTTATACATAGCCATTTACGGACGTAAGAACGTTCTACAACTCCTCCTCACAAAATTAAAACATTTAAGTGTACTAATTTTTTATATTTTTTTAAACTTTGTTATTAAGGGAGACTAACAAAAAAAAGTGAAAAATTAAATTATTTGAATTAAAAGAAATCACTTTTATTTTACTTTCTATTTTTTTTTCTATCCAAACACTTCAACTTTTTACTCTTTTTACCTTTTTATACTCTATCGTCTTCCCTCATCAATCCAAAGAAGTGTGTAATATTTTTTATGAAAGGAAATCAAAAGTTAAATATTATTAAAGTTAATATTTTATTAAATAAAGTAAAAACAAGTAAAAAATATATTTAACATTACATAATATAAATTTAATAAAGATAATTAATGCGTAATAGAAAGTAAATTATATAATATAATTATAAATTAATACATAGACGTAACCAAAGATTTGGATCTTGTCTTTTTGTAAGTAAATAAAAAATACAATTTATTGTAGTGGCTAAGTTGACACATTGTAAGTTCGATAGAAGGAGTAGCACATAACTAAAGATAAATTAATTTATATATAATTAATTAATTAATTGGAAAAAATATTTTTTAATATTTATTTTATTCTTTTCATTATTTATTTTTATTATATTTAGTTTCTTCTCAAAAACAATTTTGATTTATTTTCCAATGTTAAGACTTTACCTATGTAGATTGTAAAATATTTTTAAAACATGAATTGAATCATAGCAGTTCAAGTGTAAGAATTTGTAACTCTTATATTTGAAAAAATATTATTTATTAATATGGATGTTATAAGGATGTTGTTGCTCAAGTATTCACATATGTATGATATATGTTTATTGAGAATGAAATTGTAAATCACAAACCATGATTTATGAATATATTATTATTCTATAAATTATTGTGATGAAATTTACAATGAGTTACGTATGCAAAGGTAGCGTGCACTGTAGAGAGATGAAACTTTCTAACATTGAGTTGGGTGATTACTCACCAATACTCTAACAATGTATGTTATAAATTATCTTATCATAAGATATATATTGCTAAATAAAATTTATATATGAGAAAGTTAATTGTTATGAAAATAAACTGAATAATAGACTTTCATAGTAACTATTTTTTTTTTATGAAATGTGTAATGTTTGTTAAAGTTAATGTGTATTATTCATTGATCTCTGGATTTTTTGTTTTCAGTTGTATATATTTGAAATATGGATATAATTATATCCTAAATGGTTAGCTGAATCAATAACACGTAATTTATTTATTTTAATAGTTGAACTATATATTTTGGGAGGTTGCCATCTAACTTTTATATACTATATGGTATACAATGCCATACATAAAAAAATACATTTACAAGTAATTCATTTTTGTTAAATATTGACATGTTTAAAATTTTCAATTGCAAGGTAGCATGATTAAAATTCTGAGTTTAATTAATAAAATTTAAATTATATTGAATTAACATAAGCTTATTAAAAAAATATAAGCATCTATAACGATAAAGTCATATATAAAGAGATAAAATATATTAGAAGATATAGTAATTTCAAAATTAATGAAATAACATAAAAGGAAAGGGAAAATAATTTTAAAATTTATGAAAGTAAACAAAATAAGAATATAATTTAGTTAGTAATGAGCTTTTACTTAATAAAACTTCTTATGAAATCACTCGAAGAAGTTACAATTCAAACTTATAATTCATCTTTTCTATTTATATGATTTTGCACTAGATAAAACTCTTTGTATATAAGAAAAGATAAAAAAATAAACATAAAGTTACAAATATAATATTATATTTTTAAGTACATGAAAAATATAGTTTAGGGTTTAGGTTTAGAAAAATAATATTCTAATTGAGTATTTTATTAAAAAAACAAGTTCAATTAAGTTTTTTATTTTTATTTTAGTTATTTTTTTTCATTCTGTTTTTTGTTTTAGTGTTTGTCAATTCAGTAATAACAACAATTAAAAAAATATTATGCTAATATATAATATCATCGAAGATTAAAATAATATATACATAAGGATTAAAATAAAAATATATATCTTATTAATGGTGAATGAGGTAAAAAAGATTATAATTTGTTTTATTTTAAAAGGTGGATATGCAATTCTTTAAAAAAGTTATAAATTGCAATGATCACCAATAATTAGTTAATTTATGAATATGGACGACTTGTTTCTTTTTTTTTTCATCAGAAAGTAAGAAGAATAGTGACTAATTTAATGTTATATGCATTTTCAATTGAGAAAAGTTTTAGAATTTTAATAGTACAAAAATATCGTTAACACATAATTTAAACTTGATGCCTTTTTTATGAAGAGAAAGTCTTTCTATTTAAAATGGCCATAGATATTTTCTATCTGAGTTTTTCCTTTTCTGCCAACCAGTGAAGAGTTAAATCTTATCCTCACAAATGATTCCTCACTTTTCTTGCATTGCAGCCAAGATATTGAATAATTCTTCCCCATTTAGATGTTAACCTCATACAAGTTTCCTTAGCTAGAAGGTAGAACTGAATTAGATTCGCTTCTTTTACAAAAGTCAATTGCATCTCAACCTTTGGCCATCAAACATCAATTTCATAGCTAAAAATCGTAGCCGACCCTATCATTACTTTTTCCTAAAGGGTTTATTCTTCCAGTTGCAGAGAGAAACAATTGCAAATGATTAGTTTTTCATTGTTCTATAAAATATTTATGATTGTCATATTCATCATCCAGATAAACAGTATATAGCCACAGAATTCCTCACGTAATTTACACAGACTGCAGGACTAAATATCTCATAGAATAGTATTGTATTTAACCAGGTCCAGCTGCACTTTCCGTCATAGGTTGGATGGAAACAAGGGGAACAAGATTGGGTAGCGATGGCTATTAAATAAACAAAATAAAACCAATAAATGTGTTTCATTCTATGTGTGAAAGACCCCCGCCACTTTCAGCACGTGTCCTACAAAAGAATTAAGTGTTAGGAATTACCAAGATACACAACTACACAAAAGTGAAGTTCATGAATACTAGGCTCTCAACCATTGCAATGAACAAAAACATGCAATCTTATGAATAAACAGGTATGCGCTAGCACACACACAAAGGAAATGGGCGCGGATGAGTCTGCCCGAGATGCACATGCATGAGGCAACTATGCTTCACATGGACATCATAACAAACACGTATGAAACCTTTAAGGATGGAAATTATAAGTTTACAACCGAGAAATACATTTAAATTAAATCTTGAATTGGCGCCTTTCTAAATTGACCTAGTGAACTCTAACCTACTTCTACAGGTTCTAGCCATATTTGCAAAGGCTATATGCAAACTAAGATCATTGAAGTTGAAGAAATTTTTTTCTAGAGGGCAATGATTTGCTAATAGGACAAAATATGTTGCAATTAAGCAGATACTAGGGATAAAAATGCCTAATTTGGAGAGTCCAACATCATTGTTGTGTCCCAACCAAATTTTTCTGAAATGATATTAGACTTACAAACTTGTTAGCCTCCTCCATTTTAAAAATGAATGGCACGGAAGGATATAAAAGATAATGGACTATCTAAAAAAGCCAAGAGTTCAATACTTACTTGTGGTCAGAAGGATTTGGCAAAAGCTCATAAACAATATTGACAACAGCATCCCTTTTCAACTATACAGTAAACAAGAAAGTTAATAATCTCACTGGACTAGACTAAAAACAACAAGCAACCTAGCAGTTATATACCTGAGTGGCTTCGCCTTTAAAGCCAATGTAGTGTATTTCAGTTTTGTCACCTCCAAAACTCTCAGGAAAGTGCAATGTAATATTTGCCACACTTTGAAATTTAGAATATCTAACAAAAATGATAGATGCATTAAAAGAACATACTGAAAAGAAAATTCCAATGAAAAACAATACTGCTTCTTAATTAGCTATAGTATAGGAATATGCTAAATTAATAATACTGAAGAAGTGCATAGCATACACGTATTATTGCCTTGTTGAATATTTGACAATATTTTCGGGCACAATAATTTGTAGAAAAGGCCAAAGTGATGGAATAGCTAAAATGAGAAGTCGGTGAGGATTACCTTGTCTGGTATTCCAACACTCCTTGCATATTCTCAACCAAATCCCATTCCTGCAAGAGAAAAAAAAAATTGTTTCATACAAGTTGTGGCATTGACTTGTCAATGAATTCCTTGAAAACCTTAAAAGAAACTATACCTGAACGGCTTGCATGCTTTGTGCATCTGAAAAGTCAATGCCCTCTCGATTGACGAACCTAATTCAAGTTGAAGTGTTCAGCCATTCTGAGTAAGAGAATATTTACATAAAAAATTACAGAAACATTTAGTTCAATTTATATAAATTTTATTTTCCAAAGTACATTATATAGAGGTGGTACCAAGAATGTTGATTGAAGATGGGATACTTGGCAAATATTAAAAGCCTTGTGGGCCCAAATACTAACTGTAATATCCATTTATCTTTATGTGAAAGTAAGTAATAGGAAAGAGGTTGACAAACATCATATTGGTTATAAAACACGTTTTGCATCCCTAAAATATTAAATATGCCTCAAAAGATTTTCGTATTATTCCCATTCCTCTAAAATTTAAACATATTAAGGTCTTCGTAAATAATAAAGATATATGGAAAACTTACAAGGGTCTTAAAATAATCTTAATTATAGACCTAACTAAAATCACTTTTAATTATAAAATTCACGAGTTAAAATCACCATTCACATCAGCTTTCCATTTTCATCATTATCAACATGACCTAAAAAATATGTCTAAATTTTAGAGAGATAAAAATAATACAATTTTTTTAGGAGACATATATAATATATTTGAAATTTTACTTGGACACAAAATATATTTCATACTTTCATGTTTCATCTTACAAAGTCTCCTCTAAAGAATAAATTGACCAAAAGAAAAACAGGTATTTTTGCTCATAAATAAAATGTACAAGAAACTTCATTCAGTATGACCATTAATAAGATGTTTATACTAGTTGCCCTAATATCGAACTGAGAATATGAACAATTTAGTTGTACAAGTAGTAACAAAAGATAGCATTAAGCAGGCAAACAACACAAGAATCAAACAGCACACAAGATGAGGAAAAGATAACAGAGAAAATGGTATCTAAAACAAGTCCGTACCACATAAATATACACACAAATTTAGCAGGCTGTACTTGAAAGGAAAGTAGAAATCACAAATGTGAGAAAATGACATGCGAAAAGGAATATTTCAAATAATAAATGGTAACCAAAAGCAACATCCATTTTAAACTCAGTTGTTATCAAAGACAATAACAAACCAAAAACTTGTGTCACACAGACTGGTGGTGATTTCTATGATCTTAAAATAGAATTATTGCCATAAATTACTTGTGAAAAAAAATCAATCTAATACATCTGCTCCAAAACCATAAAACTTACACTCTCATCTTGGAGGGACTTGTTCCAGAAGCTCCACCAACTATAGATATGCTCTTAATCTTGACATCGGAAGTAAACCTACATCAACAATAGAAGGATAATAAGTTCTGTAAGAACTTACGGAAGATGTTACAGTTAAGTTGTTGACATTAGTTTTTTAGCAGAGAGTTGATCATACTAAATATGAAGGTTGACAACATAAAGGAAAAGCTTTCCAATAAAAGGAATCATCCTTAAAGACATATTTAAACACTGTCACAAACACATGTCTATGTTTCTTTTTTTTATTGAAGTATTGTAAAATATTGACAGAATTTTTTACAGTTAAGGTACAGTTAATGCCGAATGGTCTCTGGTTCATGGAACACAAAGTGTAGAGTTATTAAGAAAGTATATACTACTTTTTCTTCTTTTCCCTTTTAACATCAAAGCACATGTTTGCTAGAAACATATTATGTAATTCAGACCCATTTTAAAGAGTACTTATTTATTCACACCCTTCAATATTCCATTTGACTGTTTTTATCCAAAAAAAATATATAAACTTTGCCTTGCTTAGATTCAAATATTCAATATCTTAGAGGCAAGAGGATACAGTCATTGAACTCTCTCATGAATAACATTTATACACATTTTTAACTAAGCCTAATAACGAAATGTGGTCCATGTAGCCAAACTCACTAAGTGGGATAAGGCTTGTTGCAGGAGTACGGTTAAATTAAAATCAGAATTAGCTGACTGTTACATGTTCAGGTAGCATATGCAGACAAGACCATACAATCCAATAATTGCAATAAAATTAAGCTTTTCAAAGAGAGAAACGGAACCAATAATAGTAATAAAATTACACACATTGTTAATTAAGGGGTAAAAAATTCTCTAGGTATTCAAGGGCATTAAAATGGAAGTATCTGAAAATGAAAATTAAAGACATAAATATAAATAAACAATCCATTCCACCCGTGTATATACTAACACAACACCAAAGGAAGATAGCTTATTAAAACAAATAAATAAAAAAGATATTCAATTATCAGATTAAAACTAGAGAAAGATCAGTTCAGTGGAAAATGTAAGTCAGACATCAGATTAAAACTAGAGAAAAATCAGTTCAGTGGAAAATGTAAGTCAGACATCAGATTAAAACTAGAGAAAAATCAGTTCAGTGGAAAATGTGTAAGTCAGACATGGCGACTTACGGAATGAATACAAGTAACTCAGGATCACCCTCGTTGCTTTCCAAGTGTTCCTGTTGAAGCAATTACTAAAAGTTGAACACAAAATGCAGAAACAGTGAATCCTAAAATTGAAGAGAACAATCGCGGAGTGCATTACCCCAGAAGTATTCAGACGATCTTCCCAAGCTTTAAAAACTGATTTAACACTACCTGGGGTCGCCTCATTCAAAGCAAATACCTGACCATATTATCAAATCAGTGAAAACTACAGAGAATATATTGATTGGTATGAAATACGAATTGATGTAAAACCGATGAGAAAGAAAAACCTTGGAGATGTCTATGTGCTGATAGAGAGACCAAGTAGAGGAACAGTCATGTTCTTCGCAACTGTGGTCGTGCAAGCACGCCATCTTCACTCACTCGCAACGCAAACACCCAAATCGATTGATTCTTTTTTCTTCTATTCACTTTATATACACAACATTTTTAAAACGACACTTCCCCTGTTTCGTTTTGTTCCTGATATAACCGACAATGCACGTGGATATTATTTAGTTCGGCACTACTGCAGTTTTTATTTTTAGTCCAATTTTATTATAAACTTAAAAAGTCAATTGAATAAATTATAATATTCTATACTTATTTATATAAATAAAGAATATTTTTTATTATAACTGGAATACATAAATTTATTTTATTTTATTTTTATTAATATTTTATTTTATTTTAGATATTTCAGTTATTTTCTATATTTTAAATATTTATTAAATAATTAATTATTTTTATAATTAATTAAAAACTGTTTTATTTATTATTTTTAAAACTAATATACTATCATTTCGTAAATATTTTATTTGAAACGAAATAGTAAAAGTGAAACAGTAGTCAAGCAGTTTTTTTTAAATCATCATCTTACTTAAAAATCTCTCCTTATCATTTAATTTAATTTTTTTTTTCAAAAAATATAAATTTAAACAAATATGTATTTAAATATTAAATATATATATATATATATATATATCAATAATAAAAAAAATACAGATAAACGCGAAAACGCCTCCGCTAGTAACAATAATAAATAATGGTGGAAACACATTATGTATAATTTTTCTTATAATAAAAAATATGTACTTCAAAAATTAATTATTATAATAGAAGTACATACATAAAATAATTGTATTTTATTAGTTTTATTCTATTTATAATTTTTTATTACAGTATAATTAATTATGTTTATAAGGATAAACATAATAAAAGAGTACTTATTCACAAATGCAATTATACAAAATAATTTCAACTAATTAAAGACTTCTTAATCATTCTATAATATGCCTCTTTTATGGACTCCAAGTTACCTTAATCCTTGTCAAATTCATTTTATATCTGAGGACAATCATTTTCCAAAAGATAGAAGACTTATGCAAGTGTCCAGGGGAGAGCAAATATGGGCTTTACCATTAGGCTGGGCCGAAAGCAAATTGGGTATTTCTTCCTGAACCCCTATATTCTATGAAATACCAGAATTATCCTTTATAATTTTGGGTGATTCCAGAATAGGAATACCATAAGCAAAATGTGTTTTCAAAGGGTTTCAGAAACAAAGTGTGTTTCTGAAATAGAAAATTCAGAAGGTAAAAAATCATTATGGAATATTTATTTTGAAACACATTTTTCTAATTTTCAAAATGATAAATCCAGAATTCATAAAAATTGTTCCAAAAATATTTTTAAAAAAATAACCTGAAAATCATTTTTAAAAGAGATAAAATAGGTTTTTTAAAAAGTAATGGGATTCAGGGAGCCATTTGTTGAGTGCAGGAGAAACACCCAAGCAAGTTATGTACTGAGACCCAATCTCATTAACAAAAAGGGAAATTACTTTCTGCATGAAATTTGAACTTAGTTCAATTTTTATGTAAAAGAACAAAAATATCCTTAAATGAAAGAAGGTACACATCAAAATACATTATAAATATCCTTTTCCGGATACGTTTTTAAATTTGAATTTTTATAACACTTTTCTGATTTTTGGAATTTCTTTTCTAAAATATATTTCTGGATTTTTTTTTAAATTTTTTTAATGTATTTTTTGTATTTAAAATTATTTTTCCAGAATGAAATTTTGATTTTTTAATTTTATTTCAGAATTCCACTTCTAGAACCCAAAAATATAGTCAATATTTACTTTTCTAGAATATATTTTTTTAGTTATGGATTTTAATTTCCGAATGAAGGGCAAGGTACAGGAAGAATTGGCAAGAAAAAGAGGCACATTGTAACTGAAAGGAGCCCAAGTTCATTTGATGTAAAAAAAAAGAATATAAAGGACATTTAATTAATGCATGTTTTTCATTATAACACTTTTCTCTCTCCCCTCACTGGATAGTGGTTTCCACCGTGTAAACACAACTTATACGAGTGCGATTGATTTTCTTTTTAATTTTTACAATTTATTAAATGCTAGTATAAACACTCAAACAATACGATATTTAGCTCAATCGAAGCTTATAGCTTTAGTAATAGACTGAAACTGAGACTATTTATTTGTGTATATATTCTTTTAAAGCTTTATACCAACTGTTTATAAATATATATATGAAGAGTTAAATGATTTCTCGCCGGCTTTTCAGATCGGTTGAAATTCGGATGAGGTTTTTTATAGTCTTCCTTCAAGTTTTAGTGGATCAGCTTTCAGAGATGAGCGGAGACTCTTCTTGTGATTACACTCCGACGCTCAAGTCAGTAAAAATATAAAAATTTGAATATATAGTGAATATAATGTAAAAGATCGAGTTAAGGTACTCTTGGGGGTGGTTGTCTATTGACAAGGCCTTATGGGCTTGACTTTTGGATTCTAGTCTTTCCGAGCATTAACGTGTCATACTACGGTCACTTGTTCTAAAATCTGAATATATCCGGATATCATCTATTGAGAACGGAACATTTTTGTCATATAATCGAAGCATTTATGTAACATAATCAGGGATATTGTGCAAGCAAATCAGAGTATTTAAGCGATATAGTTAGGAAAATTGTGCAAGCAAATCAGAGTATTTAAGCGATATAATTAGAGATATTGTGCAAACAAATCAGAGTATTTAAGCGATATATTTAAGAATATTGTGCAAGCAAATCAGAGTATTTATTAGCCTTGACGATACAGTTTACGATGTTATTTCGTGAGGATTGTCGGATTGAGCTTAGACCCGCTTTTCCTTCCTACCAGACTTCCTCGGCCTGATTCCTAGTAAGCCTCGTTGGCCTAATACCTGGCGAGCTTTATCAGCCCAATTCCTAATAGTATCGGGACGGTACAATGCACAATACAATCAGGAGTATCATATAAAAAAAAAGCAATCGATCCTTATAAAACTTAATTTAATTATTTTTTATTTGTGTTCTGTCCTAAGTAGAATTTATTTTAGTCTGGGTAGTTTATAATGTGTTTAGATATAATGTATCGAAAACAAAAACTATGAAAAGGATTCAAAATATTATTGATTGTAATGAAGAACAGGTACTCACGGCACCAAACTTATGATATCTTCAACCACTGTCCGGTTGAGCATATGAGTTCCCTGTCTCACAATCCAAACGTGCTATTGTCTTGGCTTCAAATTTGGAGATTAATGGTAAGAGGGAACATCTTTGTCAAACGTATGAATCAATTCATATTAAGCACGTTTTGCACAATAAAAATACCTTTCATCCCTAGCAAACAAGTCGGCAGAAAAAAATTAGACTTAGCAAGCAAATGGAAATATTTTATTATATATATATGCGATCTTTATTTTTTCCACCAACTGTACCAACTACACGTGAAACTGTAGGTGGTTGCCCTAAAGAATATCAAACCATATAGTATCTACATCACATCATTATTTAAATGAGTTACTTATCTTCATTTTATAAGTTTAATCACTATAAAAAAATGTTACCATGTCATTATTTAACTTAGGGTTCGGCAGTCCTATAATTAACTCTACATATTAATATTTTAAACATTTTTTTATTAAGATCTCTCTTTTACAACGTATTTTTAAGTTAATTACATTGTTTATATCCACATTTAAAAAATCTAATCAATTATTGAAGTGTTCAAAATACAGTTTAAGGTTTGATCAATTAACCCATACGTATTGAATCGATACTGATAAAATTATTTTAAAAAAAGTGTACCAAATAATATTCAAAGTTTACATGCTCATAATTTTATGATGCTAAAAACTAAAATATAGATTTATGCGCCTTAATCTTTAAAACACGCATCAAAATTTAAATAAAATATGTTTATTATACCTAAACTAAGATTTCATTGATATACACCGATATTTATTAATATTAACAAGTTTATATGTAGAATTAAAAAGAAAATGATTAATTTTTTATATGTTTTAAGAAAAAAAAGTTATCAATGTAATTTTTTTAACCGTTTTTTTAGTGATTTGATTAGTTTTTTTGATCAATTTCACCGGATTGATACGGATTTCACCAATTTGAGATAAATTTTATGTATAGCCAATTTTGCATCAAAGGATCGATGAACTGATCTAATTATGAGAATCGCAATTTATACCAACAACAATGATTATATAAAAACAATTTCCCATTATATTAATTTACGATAAAAATTTGGTTAAATAACATTCATTAAATTAAAACAAACTTTACGGGATCTGTTTGTTTCAAGAAAAGTACTATTTGTGTGGATTGTGGAAGAAAGTGCAGTGATATAAGTATAAATATTAGTGAGAAGTTTATTTGCTCTAATTAATATTAATATTAATATATAATACATTTAATACCTATTCTTAAATAAGTAAAGATATTGAATAGAAAACATTGGATACTTTTTTAATTAATACCATTAACACTTCTTATTAATTCCCTTATCAAAATTAAGCATGAAATTAATTTTTATATGCTTATTTATTCAAACACATATTTAATAATATTTACTATAATTGAAATTACCTGCTGCTTTAGAGTTATAGTTTTTTTTTTAATTATTCTATTAAACGAAGAATACAAATTTTTTTTTCTCCAACAACACCCTTATATATATATATATATATATTCACAATCTACTCTAACGCTTTAATACGGATATTTTAATAAGATGAAAGTTCCATGGCCTCATATCACAGTTAATTTGAAACAAAAGATATATACACATAAATTTAAAAGATGTTATTTATAGGGTTTATATTGTTTATATGTTTCAACGAAAAAATCTCACTTTAAAAATGGTAAGATATACGTTTTTATTGAATAAGTTTAGCTACGTTAGAGTTAACGCCTTGTCTTGTATATCTATAAGTAAGTTGAGCAATAAATAAATTATAAACAATTATATGTTTATTTTCTTAAAATTTTAAGTTGAAATAGTGTAATAATAGAGAGATTGATATTTTTTTATATAAAAAAGAAAACGATATTTATAAGGAAGGTAACTAATATATAAAATCAGGTTTTTTTGCTGAAAAAAAAAACTAATATGTAAAATCAGGTAAAGTTTTAATATTATGATATATCACACAGAGTTAAAAAGTTACTTATTAAAAAAATCTCATATTTATATATATAATTAGACAATAAGATATTTTCTCTCTTAAAAAATATTATTTTTATTTACAATATTTTTTTTATCAATAAATATAATAAAACAAAATATTTGAAGAATGTTCATATAAAGATGAATAAAAAAAACTAATAAACTCCTTTACCCTCCCCTAATGTATATTATTGACTTCATCCTTCGATTTAAATACCAAATATGCAATCAATACAAAAGAATCCAATCTTAAACCATCCAAAAAGCTTACATAAAACTTTCTAAATAAACTCATAATGATAAAAAAATCTCGTACATAAACTCTTAAATAAACTCATGCCTTCCTTCAAAACATTTTACTTTTAATTTATGCTTCGTAATTCATAGGTTCTTCCAAAAACTCAAATATTGACTATTTCTTAGTTTTCGTTTCCCATTTCCCCCTGATCCTCTTTTGTTGGTCAAACCACACACATTTTCTAAATTCTTCTCCTACTTTTTGCCATCATTTTCCAGTCTCCCTTAATGTGAAAACACACTTTCTAAATTCTTCTCCTACTTTTTGTCATCATTTTCTTCCAGTCTCCCTTAACCTTAATCTTAATGTGAAATCAACAACAATTTATTTCAAATTCGGACTCTAGGATAATTATTTTTTTTATATAAGTCTAACTTATAAATTTGACTTATAAGATGGAATTTGCATACACTTATATATTATAAAATATTTTATATATTATCTTAAGAAATAAACTTTAAACTCAACTCTCAATCTTATAAAATTAACTTACAAGGGAAGGTTTGCACCCATCTATATAATATAATTACAAGAAAATTATTAAATAAAAATTAATTTTGGAGACCAAAATAATTAGGTACTATTTGACTAAATTAAAGACTATTTTATAAACTAAAAAAATTATTGGTATCCAAAATAGTTTCTATTATTAATAAAAAATTACAAAATAGTTTATATTATTAATACAAATTTATAAAATAGTTTCTAAATTAGTATCTAACTCTTAGCTACCAAGGTTTTAGTTTCTTACTACTTTATATTCTAATTTAGTCTCTATTGGTATTTTAGAGATCAATTTAGAATCAAGAATATTAGTAACTAAAATCTAGGTAACTAATTTACATACCAATTTATAAACTATTTTATAGATTTTTATTAATAATAGAAACCAATTTAGATATCAATAATTTTTTAGTCTCTAAATCACTATATAATTTAGTTAATACAGTGACTAATTATTTTTGGTCTCTAAAGTTAGTTGTTATTTAATAATTTTCTTGTAGTGTATGAGATGTTTTTATCTTTAGTTGATGTGAGTTTTCTAGTATACTCTCTCACACAAACTGTCAACTCGTACGTGAGACTATATAATTGGTGGTCCGTGGGGACTTAATAAGTCTAACAAACTCTCATTAGAATATAAATTATAAAGGATTATAATATTATATTAAGAAGTGAACTTTAAACCTAACTTAATCTTATAAAATCGACTTGTAAATACCATTTATATATTATGAAATATTCTTATCCTAGTAATTTATAAAAGATTGGATAGGGAACTAATTTGCAATTAGATCAATACATTATACATGTAGTTAATTAAGGTCAAAACTAAAATTATTATAGGAACAAAAGAGAAAAAGGAGGACAAAATATATGAAAAGAAATATTTCTTTTATTTTATTTTTCTTACTTAAATCAAAGAAAAAGTCTGAATATATACAAATAGTACATTTATTTTATGCTAGTGAAAGAGACATAATATAAAATAAAGAATTATTAAAAAATAGAATAAAAAATATGAAATAAAGATTAAATATATGTTAAAAAAACAACTAAAAATTAAAAAAAACAAAACTAATATTAATATTAATTTCCTTGAAGACTTCTATCCATATTTGTTAAAACCAATTTTTCTTTCGATTTTCTACCGGAACTGTATTGATTGTAATCTTAAATCTAAATACGTCTTTATCCTAAAAAATAAAATGCATACATACATATATTTATATATATAGTAATTTTTAATTATTATTTAAATTTTATTTATTCAGACTTTCATTTTTTTTAAAAAAAGAGAGGATATTTGTAGTCTTTTTTACCACAGTAGGAATTAAAAATATTATTTTTCAGTGGTTTTAAAGACCAAAACTATAAGAATGAAATAATTGCTCATTTAAAAAGCCATAAATAAAATATATTTAAATTCCTATGCAACATATATGAATACAAACTATCCAAGCCAAGAGTTATTAGTCGAAATAAATACTGTGTGTATATGATATGTGAGTAGTTCTACATCTCGAAATTCAGGAAAGCATTTTAGTTAAGTGTTATATTTTCTCCAAATTTGTAAAGAGAAAGTGCAGGTGGTGTAATTAAGTATATAAATATGATTAATGATGAGATAACAGTTAAGAAAAAGTAGGTGCTGCAACGGCACAATAAATCTGGAGAAAAGAGATCAAATAGCTCCTCTGTCAATATATTGTTTGAAATTTTCATTCTTGCATATGATGTCATGAGTGGTGAAGATAGTTTCTTTTTGTTTAAGTCCTCACAACTTCTTTAGAAGAAAAAAGATTTGTCACGTGTCAAACATTTAATTCCGACAACTAGACCAAATGTCAAATATGATGTTAAACATGTCCTTTCGGTCGCAACAACTGAGTTAGCACCAAGCAAAGTTGAGTATTATTACGATACACAGATTTCCAGATTCTCAAACTCTAATTATTATTGGATGGAAAGGCAAAATCTTATGCACTTCATTTTCAAATTATGTTCAGGAGAAGTTTAGTATTGGTTTCAATGTTGAAAAAATCGACGATCATTTCATCAATCACAAACAAAAGTGTTTGAAAGGATTGGAATAATGAAGCTTATAATATACTAGCACATGCATGTGTCTCTGGATTTTTTTTTAAAATAATATATTTTCAAAAATAAATAAATAATTTATAAGAAAAAAGTGGGAATTAGATTGTTGTTTTTAAGTTGACATGTTAAACCCAAAATTAAACTAACCATCCAATAATTAATCTAAAAAATATAATTAAAAAAAATCAACAATAGAACTAGGCAAACACCTTCAAAACAAGATTTGTATTCAGAAGAAGAATTTTCACAAGCGATAGCACTCTGTTTGTAGCTGTGATGCTTAACTTTTGAATTAACATCCGAATGTAGCAAATATGAGAGTTGAAAACTTACCAGGATCTTACCAACACTTATTTAACTCTAGTTACTACAATCATCATCTACCTAGACACCTATTTATACCTCTCTTATTTGACTTCCAAATTCATCTTTTATATACAATTATATTATAAATTATTATTTTAATATTTTTCCATATTATTTAATTATAAATTTATTCTTTATTATATATATTTATATTTAGAATTATATATAACCCTCAAAATTATTAAAGCATTATTTTCCATGAGAAAGGGACCTTTTTTTTTCAAAAGTCTATGCTGAAAAGGATAATGAAAGAGATGGTAATAATTGTGATGACAAGAACAAAATTAAATATTGATTCTAATGATATATTAATAAAGATATTAACCATATGTAATCTATGTGTTTTTTAAAAATCAAATTTCTAATTTTTATTTTATCTTAAAAAAGATATAAAATCTTTTTATATAAGTTAAAATCATTTCAACTCTATTTTAAAATTAATTTTTATTAGTTAAGAGAAATTACTCTCAACTAAAACATTTAGTTTAGATAGAAATAATGGTTATCAGCTTAGTTGTTATTTTACCTTGATCAGACCTCATCTTCCCTCTATATAGAGTAGTACTCTTCCCTCTTTCTCTTTATATATAATATTGTTTTGAGCTATATTCCCAAATTAATTACAATACTGCATATCCAATTAATGTCCGTAATTAATGTTTTCCCCTCTTTATAAAAAATATGAGATATTTTTTCATCATTCACATAGCTTGTTATCAAGTTTGCCTTCATCCTATTATTGGACTCAACCCAAGAGATTCATAATCATTATTTCCATAGATCGATATTAAAATTGTTTCACCACATGATTGAACTCAGTCCATAACCTTACAACTCCAACTTCAAACATAAAGACATAAACTAATAAGGTTGATAAGTTCATAACCATAATTTTGTAGATATTAAGACCGTATGATTGGGCTCGACCCATAACCTCGCCTAATCAAATACATCTTTATAAAGCTAAAAAAAAATACTCTTCGTCATCTCAAACCTACCTTCTTAATTTTTAGGTTTTAGTTTTTATTTAGCGAATATGACTTATTATCTAGAAGTGGTGGATGTAAGACTCACTAATTATTAAATCAACATCGCCAGAGTCATGTAAAAGCTATGCATATACTTGTATCAGTTCCCAAATGAAAGCAATAATGGATTTGGAACTTAAATTATATTTAGAGGATAAAATATTAAATTTACATTCATTTTGAATAATTTAACAAATTAAATTTAACTTACTGGATATATAAACTTTGATCACACATTATACCTTTAAGTTTTTTCAATATTATTTAGTAAAATATAAACAAAATATGTTAACCAAATACTAGTTAAAAGCACTGCGTCTACAGTATGTTGCATTAAGATGCATGGATCCACATGTTAATTTTGTATTTTTTAATATTTTTATTCTTTACCTATTTACCTCCTCTTTATTTTTTCTTTCACTTTTTATTATATCTCGTAACACAATTTTATTTTATAATTTTCTTATTTCAATTTTAGTCTCCTTTAATATTTGATTAGTGATTTCGATTTTCCCATATTTTAGAATTTTAATCTTCTCATTTTAGAAAATATGTAAGTTTGATCAAATATTCAATTTTACATAGGTTTTATCTGAGTATTTTATTTTGATTCAATTAAAGTCTATATTTAATATTTTAATTTAAGATACCATTAATAATATTTTTATTAATTAAATATATAAAATAAAGACATACGACATTGACAAACTAAAATGTTGACTTTTAGAATATAAAAGCCAAAATCACAAAAAAATATGAAAAAACTAACATTACATATATAAGATGCGTCAGGTCAACATCAAACCACACGAAAAAAATGTATAATTCCCACTGTAGATTTATAGCTTTATGTATCTTGTGATCCTTGTCACTTTATGGTACATCTTGTACACGATTTAATAATAGTATACGATTTTTTATTATAAAATAACTAATGTTACAGATAAAAAAAAAAAATGAAAATTATTACTTGGTTTACTTTTTTTCTTCTTCTTGTGTCCAACTATTTTCTAATGTAATAGACTTGTGATTTTTTTTTTATCATGTATTAATGGCTATCCCAAAATTTAGTGTTTCGGGGTTATAATTTAGAGTGGTACCAAATTCACCATCAAACAAATCCACCAACAATAACCTAATAGAGGAATTAAAGCCATTAAAGAACACTAGGTCGGCAGATATTGAGCATTCAATTTTAAGACTCTGCACAACATTATAACTCAAAAAAAAAAAAAAATAGTGGATGAGTTTCCCGTTGTCGACAAGAATTTTTTATTTTATTTTATTTCATTCTACACAGACTAAATTTAAGCGTTAGATAATATCATTTTCACTTGCACCACCAAAAAACTTTCATAAATAATTTCATTTTCATTTTTCTAGTTAAAGTAACAGATCAGAAACGCACTCTAATACTATGTAGTACTTTTAACTTAACTTTTGCCTTCCATTTATTTTTATTTTTCTTTATATCACGCGCACTGCTGTTACATTGTTTTTTCTTACTTTTTCTGCGTCATGAGAATATCCAACGCTGGTTGTATAAATACACACCAATACAGTGGGTGGTATAAGGTGGTTAGAAGAACAACATGGTACCCTCCGAATCAGCCACAACGTTTGAACAAGTGTTCAGTATTCAGGAACTTGTAAAGAAACCACTCACTTCAGTTCCTCAACGCTACCTTCAACAACAGTACTATAACGAACCCTCACTTTTCCCAGATGAAACCTTATCTCAAGCACTCCCAATCATCAACCTCAAAAAACTGATCCATGGAGAAGATACAGAACTTGAGCTAGAGAAATTGAATTCAGCTTGCAGGGATTGGGGTTTCTTTCAGGTTAGCAAATTAAGATGCCTTTTACACTTCCATTTTCTAACTTCGTTTTTTCTAACTTCGCTTTATACATATGCAGTTGGTGGAGCATGGAATAAGCCCACTAGTGCTGAAAACACTGAAAGATGAAGTTGAAGGATTCTTCATGCTCCCCTTGGAAGAAAAGATGAAATACAAGATACGGCCAGGTGATGTTGAAGGCTACGGAACTGTGATTAGATCAAAGGATAAAACACTTGATTGGGGTGATAGGTTATTTTTTAAAACCAACCCTCGTAGTAAAAGAAACCCATATCTTTTACCACAGCTCCCTTCATCACTCAGGTACCTCTACCTTTAGAAGAAGCATTTTAACAAGTTATGGAATGTTACTGATATAAGAGTTTTAATGACCAGTTTCAACATATAAAGAGGAAGAGAGAGAGAGAGAGAATTTTTGGCATGTAAATGATCTAAATATCTTACGTGTTATTGATTAGTTAACCTATATTTTATGCAGAAGTATCTTAGAGTTATACATAAACGAACTGCAAAATGTTGGTATGAGAGTTGTGGGGTTGCTGGGGAAAGCACTGAAGATGGAGAAGAGAGAGGTGGAGGTGTTCGAGGATGGGATACAAAATATGAGGATGACGTACTACCCTCCATGTCCTCAACCAGATTTAGTTATGGGACTTTCTGCTCATTCTGATGCATCAGGAATCACCATTCTCAACCAAATCAATGGAGTGAATGGCCTGCAGATTCACAAAGATGGAGATTGGATTCCAGTGAACATCACCTCAGATGCTCTTGTTGTCAACATTGGAGACATTCTGGAGGTTCGTATGGACCCATATTCTTCTCTCTACGTGCATCCCACCATCATTTATATTTATTACTCAATTCTACTATTTTTATCATTTTTTTTAATTTGCCACATCAATTATTTTATATATCTCTTTATAGTTTTTTTTATCATAATAATAAATAAATAGGATTTTTAATCATGAGGAGGTTATTCTTTTTCTTTTTACTAAAATGGGATCCGTTTTAAAAAAATTACAAATTTAGGCAAGTCGTGCCAATTCGACACAACTTCATATGCACAAATCATCCCAATTAGACACGACTTTTGCCATTTCGTACTGAAGTCGTGCAAACTTGACACGACTTCTGCCACGTCATAATTTTTTTTTAAAATTTATTGTTTATATATTGGATAGTAAGTTATGTAATGTTAAAAATTAATTTGATACATAATTTTCTAAGAATGTTAGTTTTAAGGAACAAAAAATTGGATAATCGTGTATGGATTATGTTTGACGGTAATGTAATACAATAATTTGATTAATTAAAAAATGAAGAAAATTGTTATTGAATTTGGAAATAAATAGATAAATGAAAATTTATTGTATTTGGAAAGTCGTGCCAAGTTGGCACGACTTCAGTATGACAAAGCAGAAGTCATGCCAAGTTGACACGACTTCACTATGACATGGCAGAAGTCGTGTCTAATTAGGACGATTTGTGCATATGAAGTCGTGCCGAATTGACACAACTTGCCTAAATTTGTAATTTTTTTAAAACAGATCCCATTTTGATAAAAAGCAAAAAAAAAAATAACCCCATCATGATAAAAACCCAAATAAATAAGAATCATTTTAAAAATAATCTAATTTATATACAATCGTGACTTCTCATTTCAGAATTTATTAGTATCTTCCTACTCCTATAGAAGAAATAGAATCTGAGTAATCTCTATAGTACGAAAAGTTATGAAAATTTATACATTAAATGGTGGATTGGGATAGATCGGGACAAGGTGTCACATATGAGATAACTCAAATTCAATACTCAAGTCTTTTCCAAAATGTGTGGATCGCATCTTTAAATATATTTTTGTTTTCATTTTTTTCTGAACGATCCTTGCGAACTCATTAGTTTTTTCAACCTTGCTTACAACTTACAAAGTTGGATTTTCCTATACTTTGACCATAGATCCTTATTTGTCGGAGACATTAATTTCATCTTAATTTCTTATACTAATTTATAATTAGCGACTTGTGACTTTAATTTCTGAATTTACTATATTAAGATATATGAGTCAAATAACTTGCATTGAAACTCCATTTTTTTATTTTGGTACAATACATGTAAACCTTTTTATTCACACATATCGTATTTGAATGGGAAACATGGATTGAACAGAAAAGAAATTGGCCCTAACCATTTATTCAATGTTTAGATCTGCATGTGGTGGTTGTGGTAGCAACTTCTATAATATTTATTCGTTTTCAATATTTTTATATTGGTTATTTTTATCATTTTATATATTACAATTTATTTACCCTTTTTACTTAATAAATGAAGTTGTGTACGCTAAATATTTTATAAAATAATTTAAAATTATAAATTAGCTAATATAATTAATAAAATATGCACTTTATCAAAACTTAACTAGTTTAAGTTTTTTTATCGTTTCAAATAAGTTAGTGTTGGACTCATATTTTACTATTAAACTTAATTTAACTTATCATTATAATGCTCTTCGAATTATTTTTCAATGAAAATCTTTGAATATTTTAATAAGAGATTTTTTTTATCAGCAATAAATAAATTATTGAATTTAAATGTAGATGTGTAGCTTTATATTTATATATATTAGGGAAACTTAGTCATAGATCTTTCAATAATGTTTTTATTGAATAATTTTATTAATTTTTTTCTCAAAATATTAAATTTCTTATTATGTATAAATTAAATTATCATAAATTTCCTTAATTAGTTTACAATTATTTAATACTTTATTGATAATTTTAAAAATTAATTTAATGCATCCTTTTGAAATATACTTTAATATTTTAAGAGTATGTCTTATAATAGTGTAAATGATTCTTTTATGGATGATATTTTGACATCCTGCTCCACTTTACACCCACAAATTTGTAATAAAAAAAATTTAAAAATGAAAAAGTCTCCTTAATTAAAATATAAGCAAAAATGTAAAATGTTAAAATAATTTTCAAAATTTTAAAAAATTAAAATATTAATATTTATTAGGGTGTAGAGTGAATTATGAGGTGTGAAATTTTTTTTTTTATATCTACCTAACTATCTTCGTTTCTATGAGTCTATTCAGTTACTTGTCAGTCTACTCACAAAAAACAGATAGAAGGGGTTTAGTTTACTTTTATACTAATAAAGTAATAATCTTAAAGCTATATTTTCAACGCCTAAATTTTTACGGTTTAAATATAAGGTAAAAAAGTTAATCTCTTTAATTACTAATAATTAATATGTTTGTTTTATTTGTAATACGAAATCTTAATTTGAACAAAAGATTGCAAGAAAATGGTGTAAATTTGAGAATTTTCAAAATAAACATTGGAAAGACGATTTCATTTGTGTGAATGTTTTAGAAGTTTAAGTGTAGAGGAAGATGAATAGAATGATAAGATATATTTTAATTTAATTCATTTTTTTTTCTGATAGAAAAAACATACCAACGGAAAAAAATTCACCATATCATTAAATATTTTTTTTTATTCAAACATTATTTGTTATTCAAATAATTTAATTAATATGTTAATATTTTTTACACTGTTATCTATAAAAATATATTTTTATAATAATATAGATTTTTAATTATTTTGAGGTGACAATAAGGGTGGTCCTGCTTTGCGGACTGAATTTGTAGGTTGATTTTTCTAATCCGCTTCTTAAAATGATTGGTACATGGGTGTGCTTTTAAAATGAATTTTTTTGAACCGAATAGAGAAAAAAAAGTGAAGAGAAAATTGTGGAATATGCAGATCATGAGCAATGGAGCATACGAAAGTGTTAAGCACAGGGCAACAGTGAATTCAGAGAATGAAAGGATTTCCATTGCAATGTTCTTTCTCCCGAAGTTTGAATCTGAGATTGGACCTGCAGTTAGCCTCACAAACCCAGAAAAGCCTCCTCTGTTCAGAAGGACTGGAGTAGAGAAATATGTGCAAGATTACTTCACTCGTGATTTGGATGGAAAATCCTACTTGGACCATATGAGGACCAACAACGCCTCTATCTAGCTTCTGTTCTGTCTTTCCACAATCTCATCTCTTCTCCAACTATTATTCTTCAATAAATATCTTATCATAATCACTGTCCTTTCTTCTAATCTACTCTGTGAGCTTTGGATTATTCTTTTCATGAATATTTTCCAGAGGTAAAAATAAAATGAAAAGACAGTTACTTTTTTTTTCCTAAACTAAAATTAATTTATACATAAATTATAAATATCTATTTTTAAGAAAAAAAATAATTAAAAGATTTCTAAATTTTAAAGATCCATATAAGAAAATGATAAAAAAATGTAAGAAGGAGAGATGTTTCTTATTCTCTTATGTGTATATTACATCACTTCATGTATAGAAAATATATAGGGAGTTTCTCTCCCCAAATTACCATCTAATTAGATACGATACTAATCATGAGATTCTATAATTATTAAATTAATTGCATATAATTGGGTACAATATCGTCAAATATTGCATACAATAATTACATATAATTTGATAATTATTATTTCTTTAATAATCCAACGTCTGATTTAGATAAATAACTTAATGCAAATCTCAACTTACAAAATTATTAAATTAACTAATATATAAGATAATATTGTATATTAATTTTGTTTTATAAAAAAGTTATTTATTTTTTGTTACCCATTTTTTTATAAGTATTTACAAAAAAACTCATTTAAATATGATTTTTATGTTTGATGAATATGATTTTTGGAACACCCAAAAGATGTATCTAACTATTATAATACAAGTTTTACATATTTTTATACAACTATAGAGTTTTTCAAAACATTCTTAATACCTGACTAGGACTTATAGAAATACAAATATTTACAATATAAAGTTTAAAAGAACATTTCCTAGACCTCTAATACCTGATCATCTGCTTGTGTACATATAGTACAATCATCGCAGTTCACAACACAATAAGAAAAGGAAGGGTAAACTAATGAAAATAAACTTTTATAATATACACAATTAAATCAAAAGAGAAAATCAAATTACATCGATTAATTTATCAATTATTCAATATTCTTCAAATCCTAACATAACAATCACATAGATCTCACACATGAATCTACACATCCAGGATATTCAACAAACAAAATAACATCTAACGCCTTCCAAAAAATCCGTATTATGTAAGTCCTACCAGAGATTAACACTTGATCCAAAGATTAACCGCGAATCCAACATAAAGGATCAGGGTGAGTTCAATACAACTCAAACCATGCATCTCGTATGTCACAATGTGCATGAACTCCCTCATCAACTTCTCACGACCTGATATGTTTATGTGATTTAGATCATCAATGAAGCTTGGAGATCTCTGTTACCATATAGGGGCATCAATACTTAATACACATACAAACGTCAGTTCATACATTATCCCAAATATATGAATTCAAATCCCTATTATTTTCATCGTACAATATCATTCAAAACATGATCCACAACATTCAAAAGTTTGTTTAACATAAAAAAACAATTAAATATTAAACCATCAAAATCTAATATTTCTACAAGTTTAAATAATATATAAGCAAACAACACAATATATAAACACACAACATCCCTACAAGAGAAATTGAATACTGGGACCGCATCCCTCCACATCCAGATCATCTAACCTAGGGTGCTATTAAAAATTTAAGTTAGTTTCCCTTACCTTAAATGTTTGCTTTCCAAGCAACTTCTATAATTTTATTCCTCACAGTTTGGATAAACTTCAAGATTTACGGGCCTAATGCAAGTTATCCAAATAGAATAAAAATTAAGTATATAGTAGAATAAGTTGAGAGGATTAATTTTTTCAACTAACCCCATCCAGATTGATGATTAAATCCTAAGAAAAAACAGAGAAAAAAGATCTTTAGAACAAAAATAAACTTACTCTATTTGAAAATCTGATAATGTAGAAATGTTCTTTAATTCCTCAGTTACAACGTGGTGGTGAGATCAGATTTTAAAATAAATGAAGATTGAGAGAGAAAATTAAAAGAGAATGGAGATATTTAAAGAGAGAAAGAAAGATAAGAAAGTAAGAAAAATAAATGTGCGTGAGGGGTGGGGTTCTATTTTCTCTGGAAGAGAGCGATGTTACCATTTTTATGTTTGATTCTTAACATGGTAAAAGAAAATTTTCTAGTTTTTAAGAATATGAAATTAAAAAAATATGTTTTGATTTATTTTTAACTAATAAAAATTTTCATTGAACAATATTTTTAATCATGTACGGTTTTTTACAAAATCATTAACATGAAAATGTGGGAATATAAGATTTTTAAATTAAAAGAGGAATTGCTACAGTAAACATATTATGCTATTTTTGTTAGACAATATTTTTATCACACAACTTAACATGATAAGAATTAAAGTTTCTGATAAAAATAACATGTTCTTCTTGTTTAATTTCATCAAAATTTATAGGAATATTTCTAAAAAATTAATCAATCAAACATAATTTAATTATTCTTGAATTACTTTATGAATCATAATTTCAGGGCCTAAATAGGTCCTCTTAATTTACTCTCTTTGCATATTATGAGATCTGAAAACAAATTATTTAGAGAAGACACGTAAAGAATTCCAAACAATGCTCTGCCCAAATTAGATTCATATACAAGCATTTAAATAGGACATGTCTTAATGCCAGATTTTTGTCTTCCCATTTGTTTCATTGGGGAAGGTTAGGCCCTAACCCATTAGCCATGGCAGCAGATGAAGATCACAGAACCAAAGTCCAGGAGAAGGTTCCATTTTACAAGCTATTCACTTTTGCAGATAGGCTTGATAGGACTTTGATGATTATTGGTCTCATTTCTGCCATGGCTAATGGGATGGCGCAACCTCTCATGACCCTCATTTTTGGGAAGATGATCAATGCCTTTGGATCCACTGATCCTTCCCTCATAGTTAAGGAAGTTTCCAAGGTATAATCAACATGCATAAATTTCACATGTACCCTTGAAAAAAGGGTTCTTCTTGTTTCTTTTTGTAGCTTGCATTGCATGCTATGTCCATTTTGTATAAATATGTTTGCAAACTAACTTATATGTCTGTATTGGCACTTCTAATTTCAGGTTGTATTATTATTTGTTTACCTGGCTTTTGGTGCTGGAATAGCCTCTTTTCTACGTAAGATATATCTTTCTGTTATAGGTTACTTGTTGTGTTTAAGCAAAATTGTACATAATATTAGATGAGTTAAGTACTCTCTATGTTTATTTACACTCTTGCTCGTCGTTATTTTTCCAATTGGGACTTTGTAGTTTTCCAAACAATAAACACAGAACTCTTATACGAGGTTGTTTTATTGTATGATGCAGAGGTATCATGTTGGATGGTGACAGGAGAAAGACAAGCCGCAAGGATCCGTGGCATGTACTTGAAAACTATATTGAAGCAGGACATTGCCTTTTTTGACACTGAAACAACAAGTGGTGAGGTAATTGGAAGAATGTCCGGTGACACCATTCTCATTCAAGATGCCATGGGAGAAAAGGTATGCTGCTTTTGTGTATGGAAAGGACCAATATATCATATAACAAAAAAACAGAAGTACTGAAATGAAGTTAATGGCAGGTTGGGAAGTTTATTCAACTTGTTACATCATTTTTTGGTGCCTTTATAATTGCCTTCACAAAAGGATGGCAACTCTGTCTCGTTTTGCTTGCATGTATTCCTTGTATTGTGGTTGTTGGAGGAATTATGTCCATGATGATGGCGAAAATGTCAAATCGCGGGCAAGTCGCTTATGCAGAAGCTGGAAATGTTGTAGAGCAAACAGTTGGAGCCATTAGAACTGTAAGACACAAAAATTATTGATAGATAGTTTGTGCACTGTTTTTGATATTTAGGCATATTCCTTGACATCCTGATGTTTAACCAGGTTGCCTCTTTTACTGGTGAGAGAAAAGCAATAGAAAAGTACAATAACAAGTTAAGAGTAGCTTATATTAAAACTGTTCAACAAGGGCTGGCTTCAGGATTTGGAATGGGAATACTTTTGTTGATTATATTTTGCACCTATGCACTTGCCATGTGGTATGGCTCTAAACTCATTATGGAGAAAGGCTATGATGGTGGAAGTGTTTTCAACATTATCATATCAATCAATACTGGTGGAATGTAAGTGAGACATGATTTTTCTTAGTCTTTAGAGCTTCTTTTTTTATGTTAATCAATCTTATTTTATTTACTTAATTTGCATCCCTGGTTAATCTGTTAAACTAGGGCACTTGGTCAGGCAACTCCATGCGTGAATTCATTTGCAGCGGGTCAAGCAGCAGCATATAAGATGCTTGAGACAATTAAACGAAAGCCGAAAATAGATGCTTATGACACCAATGGGGTTGTCTTGGAAGACATGAAGGGAGATATTGAACTCAAGGATGTTTACTTCAGATACCCTGCAAGGCCAGATGTTCAGATATTTTCTGGATTCTCATTCTATATTCCAAGTGGCACAACTGCTGCTTTAGTGGGACAAAGTGGAAGTGGGAAGTCAACTATAATCAGTTTATTAGAAAGATTTTATGATCCTGAAGCTGGAGAAGTTCTTATAGATGGTGTGAATTTGAAGAATTTTCAAGTTAGATGGATTAGAGAACAGATTGGACTTGTTGGTCAAGAACCTGTCCTTTTTACAGCTACTATTAAAGAAAACATAGCATACGGGAAAGAAGGTGCAACAGATGAGGAGATAAATACAGCAATAACACTTGCCAATGCAAAAATATTCATTGATAAGCTGCCTCAGGTATAACAATTTTTTTAACTCAGGTTATAGTTATACATACACACTGTCTTACAAAAGGGAACCAAGTTTTATATTTCTTATTTTTTCCTCCATATTATGTAAAGCTAAGAAAGTTGTACTTTTTTGTTTGTAGGGCATTGACACGATGGTAGGAGGGCATGGAACTCAACTTTCCGGTGGGCAAAAGCAAAGAATTGCAATTGCAAGGGCGATTTTGAAGAACCCAAGAATCATTCTTCTTGATGAAGCTACTAGTGCATTGGATGTTGAGTCTGAACGTATTGTTCAAGTAGCACTAGAAAAAGTTATGACACAAAGGACTACTGTAATTGTTGCACATCGTTTGACAACTATTAGACATGCTGACATCATAGCAGTGGTACACCAGGGCAAAATTGTGGAGAAAGGTAATAAAATTGAGCCAACTGTTTCAGTTCTTTTTATCGGCATAATACTTTTGGTATCATGTTTAGTTTACTAAGCAAACTGCTATATATTTTTTTCCTAACATGAATAAAAAGTACTGCATTTTTTCTTTATCTGCAGGAACTCATGATGAGTTAATCAAGGATGCTGATGGCGCTTATTCTCAGCTTGTTCGTTTACAAGAAGGAAATAAAGGAGCAGAAGAAGGGAGTCGTAAGTCAGAAGCAGATAAGTCAAATAACAATAGTTTCAGCTTATCTCGGAGAACATCCTTTGCAAGATCAAGCAGTAAGCACTCTCTCTCATTTGGTTTTGCACTTCCTTATCAAATTTCCTTGCACGAGTCTGGAGAGGGAGATAGCGAGAATGTTGAAAGTAGTGAAGTTGGTAATAAGAAGCATCAAAAGGTTGCTGTTAGCCGTTTGGTCAAGTTGAACAAGCCAGAGGTTCCTGTCTTATTACTAGGATCCATTGCAGCAGCAATACATGGCCTTACTCTTCCTGTATTTGGACTCTTGCTTTCATCAGCTGTTAACACGTTCTTTAAACCTCCTGAACAACTTAGGAAAGATTCTGTATTTTGGTCACTTCTATTTGTTGGTTTGGGGATTGTCGCTCTGGTGGCTATACCATTGCAAAACTACTTATTTGGGATAGCTGGTGGGAAACTTATAGAACGAATTCGTTCAATGACATTTAATAAGGTTGTGCACCAAGAAATCAGTTGGTTTGATCGTCCTTCAAATTCAAGGTATGTTGAGGTGATAATTACTTCAAATTATAAAAGACAAGATGAATAGACAATCATATCATATATTTGTTCCTTCAACTCATCTAACTCAATGAAATGAATTTCCATACAGTGGTGCAGTTAGTGCAAGGCTAGCTACTGATGCTTCTGCAGTGAGAAGTCTTGTTGGTGACACCTTGGCCCTCATTGTGCAAAACATAGCAACAATCACAGCAGGTCTAGTTATAGCATTCACTGCTAATTGGATTTTGGCTTTTGTAATTCTGGCTGTGTCACCCTTGTTGCTTCTACAAGGATACCTTCAGACCAAGTTCGTAAAAGGATTTAGTGCAGATGCAAAGGTTGGTCTAAATTCTGTTTTGTTGATTCCATCTGCAGAAACGAGAAATGAAGCACATATTGACAAGTTTCCTTTGACTTTTATAGGTGAAGTATGAAGAGGCAAGTCAGGTGGCAAATGATGCTGTTGGTAGCATTAGAACTGTTGCATCATTCTGTGCTGAGCCAAAGGTGATGGATATGTACACGAAGAAATGTTCAGGGCCTGAAAAACAAGGTGTTCGCTTGGGGCTTGTTAGTGGTGCAGGACTAGGTTTCTCTTTTCTTGCTCTATACTGCACAAATGCTTTCTGTTTCTACATAGGATCTATTCTTGTGCAACACGGGAAAGCAACTTTTGGAGACGTTTTCAAGGTATGTCTATAATGTAATGGTCCACCTTAATTTGATGTTTTCTTATGACTTGGTTCTTCACATAATATTAGCATTACTTTTGGAGACGTTTTGTTTTCTTGTAGATGTGTAAAATGTAATAATATGAGTTTTTCTCTTCCCTTGTTTTTCTTTCCCTCGGTTCTTAATTTCCAATCATGTTTAACCCTAAACTTTATTCTTCAAATTACTTCGCAACAATTCAATCAGAATTGTAAGAGTTCTTACTATAGGTTTTGTGCAGGTTTTCTTTGCCTTAACAGTTACGGCAGTTGGTGTTTCCCAGAGTAGTGCCTTGGCTCCAGATACAAACAAAGCCAAAGATTCTGCCACTTCAATATTTGAAATTCTTGATACAAAACCAGCGATTGACTCCAGCAGTGATGAGGGCACAACACTAGACACCATAAAAGGTGACATTGAACTACAACAAGTCAGCTTTTGTTACCCAACAAGGCCTGATATTCAAATTTTCAAGGATTTGTGTCTACGCATGCCAGCTGGAAAGGTAATCACTAACCATTAGTATTCTATTACTTCAATAAGAACAAAACTTAGGTATAACTTGTTAGGTACATTTGATGGTGTCTTTTAATTTCATCTCGATTATATGGTAATAAAGATTTTGGATTAAATGTTAGCATAAATTAACCGGATAAAGTTCTAATTCTAATCAGAAACCAGTACGAAAAAACATTCAAGGATTTGTGTTTTTCCTTCTAATAATTAAGCTTTTGGGTTGTACAAATCTACTAATTTGAGACTATATGATAACATTATTGATATATGTATGTGTAGACCGTTGCCTTGGTTGGAGAAAGTGGGAGTGGAAAATCAACAGTGATCAGCCTCTTAGAGAGATTTTACAACCCTGATTCTGGACGCCTACTACTTGATGGTGTGGATATGAAAACCTTCAGACTAAGTTGGCTGAGGCAACAAATGGGTTTGGTTGGTCAAGAGCCTATTCTTTTCAATGAAAGCATTCGTGCCAACATAGCTTATAGCAGAGAGGGAGGTGCCACAGAGGAAGAGATAGTTGCAGCAGCAGAAGCAGCAAATGCACACAAGTTCATAAGCTCTCTTCCACATGGTTATGACACCCCTGTGGGAGAAAGAGGGACACAATTGTCAGGAGGACAAAAGCAGCGCATAGCCATTGCAAGAGCCATTCTGAAAGACCCCAAAATCCTTTTGCTGGATGAGGCAACGAGTGCACTTGATGCAGAATCAGAGCGTGTGGTTCAAGAGGCTCTAGATAAAGTAAGTGTTAATAGAACTACTGTTGTGGTAGCTCACCGTCTTACAACAATTAAAGGTGCTGACATCATAGCAGTAGTAAAAAATGGAGTGATTGCTGAGAAAGGAGGACATGAGGCTTTGATGAAGATTGAAGATGGAGTTTATGCTTCATTGGTATCTCTCCATATTAGTGCATCATAATGTGAAAAAAAATGTTGCTGCCATGCACATTACACACGTCACTAGATAGAGTCCAATTTTGCACGTTCATCACTTTAATTTTCTTCAATGACATGAAGATTCATTCTCAAGTTTCATAAACACATCTCAAGATCCTTAACCAGATTTCGGAGAGAAATTTTCCATAAATATTGTTATAATTAAGTGAGTGCAAATTGCCGGTGATAGCGAGGAAAATTGGAAGATTGTAAGTTTTTATATAACCTTATTTAAAAACATCTTCTAAATTAAAAGTTAGTTGGCAAAATATTTAAAAATTGATAAAATTGTTTAGTTGATTGCCTCGTTCAAAGAAAAATAAATGTATAGTTCTAAGATAATCTGAGTACACACATGTTCTACAAAATAAAATATTATCACTAAGGATTAAAAAAATTAGGTGTTGAAGAACTGTCTCTGTTTATAAAGTTTTTTTTTGGATAGAAATTTAACTATAAGAAAAACAAATTAGTAGTAAAGACATTAAACAAATTAGGGTCCTATTTCCCTTTCTTCTTTCACGCCATAAATGTTCTTCTGTTACAGGGTCCTATTACCCTTTCTTCTGTCATAAATGTTCTTCTGCGGTATGGGTGAAAACGTGAATCTGGTCAATTTGGTCTTGATCAACTAATATAACAAAAAAAGTATAATTTTTGAAATCATCTTTTATTTTGATTTTTGAAGTTAAAAAGGAGGGACTGATGTTCAGTCAGAACAGGGAGAGAGCACTAAAAATGGCAAAGCTTAGATCAAGTTGCAACACTGGTTATGATTTCGTTTATTATGGGGTTCCCCTACTTCTGTTATCACAGTTCTTCTTTCAACTTTCATGGTGTGGCTCCACAGGGACCCCTTCCTTTTGTTCTTAAAAGATATTACAGTGCTTCTGTTCATGGGATTAAAATCAGTTGCTTGAATGAAAGTCATAGACATGTTATGTGACAATATATTTGTTGAATAGATATGTGGGAGTGGGTGAATCAGAGGATGTGCAGGCATTCTACTATTTCATTGAGTCCGAGAACAATCCAAAGGAGGATCCTCTCATTCCACCACAATGTTTTAATCACTTTTTAATTATAATTATTTACTACTTTTAATTTTTAATTATGTAGGTTGAAAAATTATTTTTTTAAAGATTATAATTTTAGTTCTTAGTTCAATAATTTTTGAATGATTGAGATACTTAATTTATTTGTATTATATATATATTAAGACTTCAATTTTCACTTATTACCTTTATAATAATGCTTAGTAAATAAGTGAACATTTTGATCGAATTAACTCACTTTGATTGTATATCTATAATGGGTTGAGTCAAGTTACAAACTCACCAAAAAATATATCCATGATGAGCTGAGTTGACTAAGAATCTTTTTTATACCTAACATTAAGAATCTAATATTTATTTCAAATTGTTTAATTATTCTAAATCTTTTATTTAGATAATTTTTTTTGTTTGAATAGACTATTTCAATCACCATATATAAAGATTGGTTAAGTAAAAAGTTACTTGGGATTAAGTCCTCTTATGGTCGTTTACTTTTTGTGAATTTGTCTGGTGAAAAGAGAAACAGAGCAATTGCCGTATTTGCTGCTGAACCTTATTACATTTAATACTCTACATCATATTTATTCATGTATCTAATACATTTAAAGTTAAAATCTGTCCAAAAATGAAGAGTTTTACCCATTGATTTAACAAAGTGGGTACTAAAAAATTTCCACATTGTGTTCTTCCCATAACTTGCAACAATATTTGTTTTTTGAATGACAAAGAATGTGAATTTTTTCTCTATGACATTATGAAACATCACCAATCCCTTCTAATCATAGACATACTCTACTTTTATTAGTTCAAGAAGTTGAAATAATGAGAAGATCAGGTCTCTAGGAACCATTTTCTAAGCAATGGAGCTTCATATGAAATTTACGATGCACTCATGTGTAGAGCAACCAATGATGCATAGACTCCATCGTTAATCATCATCAACTCATCATGTCTTCCCTTTTCAGCAACCGCTCCATTTTTCATTACAGCTATCATGTCAGCACCTCTAATTGTTGTAAGACGGTGAGCTACTACTACAGTAGTTCTATTCACACTCACTCTATCTAGAGCCTCTTGAACTACTTTCTCTGACTCAGCATCAAGTGCACTGGTTGCTTCATCAAGCAAGAGGATTTTGGGGTCTTTCAGCATGGCTCTGGCAATGGCTATCCGCTGTTTTTGTCCTCCTGACAATTGTGTGCCTCTTTCTCCAACAGAGGTGTCATAGCCTTCGGGGAGAGCACATATGAATTGGTGTGCATTGGACGCTTTAGCTGCTGCACTTATCTCTTCCTCTGTGGCAACTCCTTCTTTGCCATAAGCTATGTTGGCACGAATGCTATCATTGAAGAGAATAGGTTCTTGACCAACCAAACCCATTTGCTGCCTCAACCAGCTTAATCTGAACTCTTTTATATCCACTCCATCAAGTAGTATACGTCCAGTATGAGGGTTGTAAAATCTCTCTAAGAGGCTGATCACTGTTGATTTTCCACTCCCACTTTCTCCAACCAAGGCAACAGTCTGCAAAGACATTTATATCAACAATGTAGCTACAATACAACACATTTTCCCAAATAAAGTCTATTTATACAACCAAAAGCTCAGTTATTGGAATATCAACAAAGTATCAGTTGACTACCTTTCCAGCCAGAATGCTTAGACACAAATCTTTGAAAATTTGAATATGAGGCCTAGTTGGGTAATTAAAACAGACATGTTGAAGTTCAATATCACCAGCAATGGCTTCTAGTGTTCTACCCTGAGTGTTGCTGGAGTCAATGGTAGGCGTGCTGTCTAGAATGTTAAATATTGAAGCTGCGCAATCTTTGGCTTTGTTGGTGTCTGGAGCCAAGGCACTAGTCTGGGAAATGCCGAGTGCTGTGATTGTTAAACAAAAGAAGACCTGCACAAATATTGTGGTGAGAACTTGATCAAAAGAAGCATCAAAATAAAGATGGAGCAAAAGGTTTTGGTTGACTTGTTTCACCTTGAAAACTTCTGCAAAAGTTGTTAGTCCATGTTGCACAAGAACAGATCCTATGTAGAAACAGAAAGCATTTGTGCAGTATAGAACCAGAAAAGAGAAACCAAATCCTGCAGCACTCACAAGCCCCAACCGAACACCTTGTTTTTCCGGCTCTAAACATTTCTTCCGGTACATATCCATCACCTTCGATTCGGCACAAAATGATGCGATAGTTCTGATGCTACCAACAGCTTCATTGGCCACCTGACTTGCCTCTTCATACTTTACCTACACATAGCAGACAAAAGATTCTCTTGATGTCCATCCATCTTCCATAATGCATGATTTCAAACAAAATTGAAAGTAAGACTAACCTTGGCATCTGCACTGAATCCTTTAAGAAACTTCATCTGAAGAAATCCTTGAATAAGGACCAAGGGTGACACAGCCAGAATTATGAAAGCAAGAATCCAATTAGCAGTGAATGATATAACTAGACCAGAAATGATTGTTGATAAGTTTTGCACAATGAGGGCCAATGTGTCACCAACTAGACTTTTCACTGTTGAAGCATCAGTAGATAACCTTGCACCAACTGCACCACTGGAAAGTGATTCATTTCCTTTAGTTGATGAGTATAATAAGAAATTGCAACACATAATAATTAAAATATCTTGCTAAAATACCTTGAATTTGCAGGATCATCAAACCAACTGATTTCTTGATGGACAACCTTTTCAAATGTGAGTGAACGAATTCTTTCTACTAATTTTCCACCAGCAACGCCAAAGAAGTAATTTTGAATTGGTATGACCACAAGAGTAACTAAACCCAAACCCACATATAGAAGTGCCCAGAACCTAGAATCTTTCCGCTGTTTCTCTGGAGGTTCAAAGAACATAGTTATTGCTGAGGAAAACAAGAAGCCAAACAAAGGGAACACAAGACCATGTATTATTGCAGCAACGGATCCAACAACTAAGACAGGAACTTCAGGCTTGTTTAAGTATGCCAAACGTCTCAAAGAAACCTTATTGGGCTTCTTAGTATCAACTTTACTTTTTTCAACATCCCCATATTTTTCTACTTCTACAGATTCATGTACCCAACTTCGATGAGAAAGAGCAAAGCTATGTGACTGGGAGTGTCTACTTGATGAACCTCTGTTTAAGGAAACTTCTCTCTGGGTGGAAGATCTGGCTATGTTACTATCTAAATTAACCTTGTTACTTGACTTCTCTGCTTCAGAATTATTGCTACCCTTAGCTTCCTTAGCTCCTTCCTGTAGGCGAATAAGCTGAGAATAAGCACCATCAACATCCTTGATTAACTCATCATGAGTTCCTACAAATAAAAGCAAGCATGAAAAAGTGAATACCTTGTTCCAAGACGTCACAGAAAATGGATTTTCATAGATTGCTACGCTGACTTAACATGATATTGAAAATGGACCAAAACTACTTTCGATACACACACATAAAGAAGGAACCAATTGGTTCATGTTTAACCTTCCTCCACAATTTTTCCTTGATGAACCACCGCTATGGTGTCAGCATTTCTAATTGTTGTCAAGCGATGTGCAACAACTACAGTAGTCCTTTTTGACATTGCTTGTTCTAATGCTTCTTGAACAACACGTTCAGACTCGGCATCTAATGCACTAGTTGCTTCATCAAGAAGAAGGATTCTTGGGTTCTTTAAAATTGCCCTTGCAATTGCAATTCTTTGCTTTTGCCCACCAGAAAGTTGAGTCCCATTCTGTCCTGCCATTGTCTCAAGGCCCTACTAGCGAACAAAACACATTAATAGAATTAATAAAATAAATCAACCTAAAACCAGAATTTCTAATGTAAGTTTGTATTTTGGAACATTTATACACCTGAGGCAGCTTGTCAATGAACGTTTTGGCATTGGCAAGTGTTATTGCTGATTTTATTTCCTCATCAGTTGCACCTTCTTTTCCATAGATTATGTTCTCTTTGATACTTGCTGCAAACAGGATAGGTTCTTGACTAACTAACCCAATTTGTTCTCTTATCCATCTAACCTGAAAATTCTTCAAATTGATACCATCTATGAGTACTTCTCCAGCATCAGGATCATAGAATCGTTCCAATAAACTTATCACGGTAGACTTTCCACTTCCACTTTGACCCACTAAAGCAGCAGTTGTGCCACTGGGGACATATAATGAGAATCCAGAGAAGATCTGCACATTTTTCCTTGCAGGGTAGCTAAAGTAAACATCCCTGAGTTCAATATCTCCCCTTATGTCTTCCATGACAACACCGCTGGTGTCATAAGCATCAATTTTTGGCTTTCTTTTAATTGTCTCAAACATCTTATATGCTGCTGCTTGGCCTGCGGCAAATGCATTTAGGCAAGGAGATGTTTGACCAAGTGAACTGGAAATGTTAGAAAGATTAATCAGGTTTCAGTTCTCCATTAGAAATGCTAAACTAAGTGTAACACAGAAAAATCTTCTATTCCTAAATAATGTCATGCAAATGCCAGTTATTCGATCAAGGGTCACTGTCTCACTTACATTCCACCAGTCATAAGAGCTACTATTACAGTGATGACGGTTCCACCGTTGTATCCTTTCTCAATAACCAGTTTAGAACCATACCACATGGCAAGTGCATAGGTGCAGAAGATAATCAACATAAGTACTCCCAGTCCAAACCCCGAGGCCATCCCTTGTAGAACCATAGTTTTATAAGCAACCTTTAACTTGATATTATACTTTTCTATTGCTTTTCTCTCACCAGTGAAA
>Ga0123342_1001715_pt1 | contig 36880 bp, 13 predicted proteins | sample Turbeawhitnodule_FD_89960 | JGI IMG/M metagenome (GOLD analysis project Ga0123342, IMG submission 89960) | Root nodule microbial communities of legume samples collected from Mexico - Turtle bean Mexico white nodule | ecosystem: Host-associated > Plants > Roots > Nodule | place: Mexico: Nepantla...
CCAAAATAATAATTATAATTGAGAAATAAAAAAATACATGCTGGAAAAAAAATTCTGAACACAAAACTAAAAATACATTCTGGATAAAAAATTTCAGAATTTAAAAATATGTTCCGAAAATTGAAATCCAAAATATTTCAGATAAAAGTTTCAAAAATAATTTTTCCCATTTTTGTGTAAGGTTATTTTTCGTCATTTAGAAGGGGTATTTTTGTCATCTTCTAAAACTGATTGGGTGCATGCTGAAATTGATATGGTGGAGGAAGAAGTTGCCTACAAAAAATACCACAAAAAAAGTGTACTGTGCATAAAAAGGATGACTCTTTCTTCCTACACCTCCATACCTTCTTGTGCCACCCCATATTAAATAAAATATCATTTTATCCTTTTTTTTCCATCCCTTGAATTTGAAATAATAAGTCTATGGATTATATAATCCGGATACATTCTGGATTACATAATCCGAAAGTTAATTTCATATTTATAAAAGACTTTCGGATTATGTAATCCGGAAGCTAATAACTCATTTGAAAAAAAAAGTCTTCTGGATTACATAATTCAGAAGCTAATCTTATGTATAGAAAGGACTTCCGAATTATGTAATCCATAAGCTAATCACAAAAGACTTCTGGATTACATAATCCATAAGCTAATTCTGAATCTAGAAAAAGACTTCTGGATTATGTAATCCAAAATATTAAAAAGGATATTTTTGGAATACGAAAAATTTATGAAAGTGACACAAGAAGGTATGGAGGTGCAGGAAGAAGCAGCCAAAAAGGAGTAGGAATGGAGTAAGGATGTGGGGCGGCCCGCCTCACATTTGGGCAGCGGCGGGTTTGCGAGCCGGCCCACATTCGTTTTTATACGAAGATAAACACAAATTCTAATTGGGTTTGCTTACTATGTTTTTTAACTGGAGGTGTCAGGGAAAAGAAACTTCTAATTGGGGTAATTCGAGTGATGGTCGTTGATGTTATTGAAAATGGACAATCACAATTTGTCTTCAGATGGAGCAAGAGTTACACCGTCGAAAAAAATCAATACTTTTAGGAGTCTATGATGTAAAGAAAATCAACATAGCAATAACAATAATGATTATTTGTACATTGCTTTATTGCTTTTATTATTAAAGGAGTTTTTTACTGGACAATGCATTTTTCCATTGAAGGATCCTTAATTTCGTAATGTTCCAAGAGAAAGAAGAAGAGATGTAGAGTAAGAGAAAATTCACTTAATGTTTCACACTTTCACGGAATCAAACAAACAATCAGTTTATCTTCTTTCACCAACATTAAATTTTTGTAATTAAAATATTAATTAATTTATTTATATAAAAAAAGTTGATTTTCGCAATCCCACGTGTTATTGTATTTCCAATTGAACCTAGTTCCTTACTTGTGTTTTTTTAATTAGAATTATGAAGTTTTTGTTTCAGTAATTTATGGAAATTAAATTATACGTTAAAAACAAACATATCACCATTAATTAAAAACAACCCAAAAGCCTAAAGTTTCTCCTGAAATAATTGTTTATCGTCCTTAGTAGGAGAGGCACCAGTGAATCGGGTGTTTCACTTTTTTTTATTAGGTATATGAAAAACATAGGATAAGGTTATATATATATATATATATATATATATATATATATATATATATATATATATAAAATGAGATTCTTCCTGTAATGGTTTTATAACGGTTTTTTTTATATATATTTTTTACTAATTATATTTTATTTTGATATTTCATCGTGTTCTAGTAGTACGGATCAAAATTGATAAAACTATTATATTCTTTTTCGGTTAGTTATTTTTTTTTTCCTTTTTTTATTTCATTAAGCAACTCTTTTCACTTGAATTGTTATCTTTTTTCTTCTTTATATTTTTTCTTCTTTATAGTACTTCTTTGCAAACACTCTATTTTACAAAAGACACTCTGATGTTTGAGTAAGATCTTCGTATTTAATGTTAGGTGTGATTAATGCGTGATGATGTACCTTCTTTTTTGAAACTTGCGACTATTTATATGATTATCATGGGTTCACTATTATTGAATCAGATTGATTCATATTTAAGAATACATTATATAATGTTTAATCACTGTTTTTTCTTTTAACTTGCTAACCTTTTATTTGAGCTTAATGATTTTGACTGTATCGATCGATACAAACGGAATACTAAATCGTCCAAAGTTCTTTTGGTAGATAGTGATTGTTATACTGATTCACTTTGATATTTTAAAGTTTCATTATTATTTGTTTAAAATGTTAAAAAGAAAAACAACAATCACAAGTTTCAGCTAGTATATAATATTTATTTGGAAATTATATAAATATGTTATTAACTAAGTTAAAATTAGGGACAGATTGATTTGTTAAGGATTTCTATCATCTTGACTTTAAATATATCACAGATTTTTTTTAAACGTGTTTATGCAAGTACAAGTTTAAATTACTCCCAAGCTTTATTGTTTTGACTCATAAGTTTAGTTCACTCTTCTTTTGGAGAAATTCTTCATGCACTTCTCTATGTTTTAGAACTCTCATATTTTCATATATTTGGAGTAATATTAATACCATGTTTTCAAAATTATAGATACAGTACAATTAAATATAAAAACTAAATGTTAATAACTATATTTTTTAGCTGTTAACTAACTCTAAATATATAATATTATAGTTTAATTAATAAATAGTTTAATTTTGGTTTTATTAAAAAATTAAAATAAAATTTGAACTAAACTAATTAATTAAGAAACGGAAAAAATATAAAATTCATCAAAAAGTTCAATTTTAATTGATTTATGACTATTTAAAATGGTATTAAAATATTTCCCTTTTGGAATTGATTCAATTTTCAATATTTATTTTACTTTCTTTTATAGTTTTCAATCATAATTAAATATTCGCCTTAAAATCTTATATGCACCCTTAAACCTGATATAGTTTTTAAATGAAAATTTTATTATCAAAATGAAATCTTAATTGAAATATACTATAAATATAAAGTTAAGTATTTGCAGAGAAATTAAATATTTAAGATTTCTTAAAAAAAACACACCGAATTATATCGAACAAATTATCTTATAATTTCAATAGTGTCTAATACTTTTTGAAGGTTCAAATAATATTTCCGATGTTATTATTCTTTCAAAGTCTAATTTTTTTCTTTAGTGCCTATCGGGTATTAATTGCTTTTTAAAGTTACATCCACAGTTTTAAACAACTTTTGAGTGTTAATTTTGTGTTGGATTTAAACTTGAGTGTTAATTTTATGTTATCATTATGTATTTTAAATTGTATTCACAATTAAACCGTAATCACAATTAAGTTGAAAAAAAACTATAATCTTCCAAATAGTATCATTCTTAAAATATATTTTATTTGCGGTCATTTTCCTAATTTTTAGTTTTTTTAACTGTGTTTAGAAATAAAACATTTATGAGTGATTTATAGTGAAAATTCATGTTTTTGATTTTAACATAATTTAAAAAAAATATATATTAATTTTCTAAAACTCAAATTTATTGTATGAATTTTTATTATGATTATAAAAATAAGAAATAAATCATTTTGAACAAGTCATGAAAAATATTTTTTTATTCTAAAAAAATATCTTTATTTTTAATTTATATAATTCATAATTATACAATATATAGATATGTGTCCTCCGTATCCTACATTTTAGAAATTATACGTATTTTTGTCCGTGTATCAATATTCGTGTTAGTGTTTGTAATATTCGTGTTAGTGTTTGTGCTAGATGGCTATTTAACAAATTCAAGATTGTTTAGTGTCTCTCAAAATGTAATGATAATAAAAATAAAAGCCTTATCTAAAAAAACATAATACACGTAAGGACGATTGAAGAATTAGAAAAAAATAAGAAAAAATAAATTTGGAACTGTTTTAAAAACAAAATAATAAAATATGACATATTTATAAAAGAAAATCAGAATAAACTTGTATACAAAAATGGTTACCAGTTTGAGGGAGAATATCTTTATATATTCTCATAGGTTATAAAAAAAATATTTATGTAGCGATTGAAATAACAAAATAGTGAACATTATTAATAGTGTTGTGTTTCATGTGGATTGCTTGGGCCCCAAGTCTGAACGTTGTGGGTTTTCCTCAAAGGTCGCCGATTTTCCTAAAACCTCGTTGGTTTAAATTTTGCAAATTCTGTCTCGCTCACATTTTTTTTTTCAAAACCCTCTTTCATTTTCTTGTTTTAGTTTACTCTTTCTGTAGTGGCGGAATGTGAGAGAGACAAAACTTTTGCACTCTCTCACAAAAAAAAAAATAGAACGTTTTGGTGGCTGAACTCTTGCTCTGATGGTAATGGTGGATCTTGAAAATAATGGGAGCAGAAAACGCAAACGACAGATTCCAAGAAAGCTTGGAGTGGATACAAAAGTGGAGGTAATTTGTTTTCGCTATTGGGATTTCTGAGGAATTGTTGGTTTTATTGGTTTTCTCTATTTGCATTTTTTTCTATTTTTGGTTTTGATCATTCTTGCCTTTGGTTTCTTTTCATGAACGGATACTTAATTGTTTGGACACTTTTGTATACATGGTATATTGTTGTTTTTCTTATTCAATTCCCTTTTTTACACCCTGCATGCGAAGTTTCAATTTGTTTGGACAAAACGTATATACATTATTGTAGGTGCTCTTCTCCAATCAATTTTTGAGTTTTGAATGTTCTAAACCCGCCGCTATTTAGAGTTTTTGGAGAGTGGGTTGAAGGATGAGTGGTTCGTGACTGAAGAAGTGGAACTCAAGCGGCTTCTGGAGGTAGTGCTTTGTGGTGATAATGAGAGAAAGGTGAGGGAAAGGAAGGAGGGTGATAGGATTTATAGATTGTGAGCGAGTGAGGTGGAGTGAGAGTGAGGAAGAAAGGTTTAGAAGAGAGGTGTGATGGAACCATGAATAATGATAATAGGCATTATGGAGTAAATAGGATGATGGTATGTAATAGTTTTTTGGTATGTTTTTTAGTTCAATCTTCTCTAGCTTCCTTCGCAGACACCAACAAACACCACGCTCGTTCATTAATTCTTTCTCGTTTCTCATATACTTGTACCAAAGGTGGATTTATCCAGTGATCAAGAAAGGTGTAAACGAATTTGGTTTTGGAGGTGAGGATGATCAGGCTGTGCCCGAGGCAGATGCTGCGATGGAAGAAGAGAAGAAAACTATAATGATTTGGTTTTCTCTCAACAGTTTGAGAAAATTTCACAGTAGATACTTGGTACATTTAGAATTTTGTCTAAAGAAAGCTCTAGTTTGGCTGCCTACTGGAAACGTGAGATTGATAGAGTTTTTTTTTTTAATTTATAAAACTTTTTAAAAGAATAATTTTAAAGGGATTAATTATGAAAAACTGGAAAATTACGACAATCTATATGAACACTTAACTTTGTGATACTTTGTTAGTATTTATTCTGGTGATTTTACTTAGCTATTTTCAAATGTTTAATTATGAGTTTTTCTCATTTTTTTTCTTTGTAGTGTAGTGATTGACAATTTAGTTCTTAAAGCTGACAATGTTTTTTAGATGATTAACGACAACCAAACATGAAGGCACTTGTGTTCTTTTGACAAATAATTTATTTTCTATTATATCTGTTTGAGATTTGTCTAGTAGGTAACCTTTAGTTTTGCATCCATACTTGTCAGCACATATTCAATTCTAATTATTGTAGTTCAATTCAAAAGCAGGGCACACATAATATGACCTTCTAGACCCCAACCAATGTATAAGGAAGTGACCCCAATTGCACCTCATGCCACTATAAAACTATTGCCATGGATATCCACCAGAACAAATGAAAATATATCCTCAAGAATGAGAATTTTGATCAAGATTTAGAGTAAGAATAATAAATAAATAAAAGTGTGGCATTTTTTCATCAGTGATTTATTTTTTAAAATGTTGAGTTTTGGTGATAATAAACTCCATTTTCATTTGGGATTTTTACTTTCTATTTTTTAAAATTGAGTTTAGGAATTTTGCAGGTGAGGAGCATGGACATTGGGTTTCAAGGATCGTGGCACCCTGGGACAGTTATCCTATGTGAGGATTTGCAACGGCGTGTCAGATATAACAATATTTTGGATGACAAGGAGGCGTATTATCTTGAGGAGGTGGTGACAGTTTCAAAAGCTTTGGATGGTGATATTGAATGTGCAAACTGCTATGCACGCGGGTTCATTAGGCCATTGCCTCCTTTTGTTGAGTTTGATAGGGGGGACCTTGCATTTGGTTTGTGTGTTGATGTGAACTATGAGGAAGCTTGGTGGGAAGGAGTTATATTTGACCACTGTGAAGGAATGGACAAGAGGAGTGTGTTTTTCCCTGATTTGGGTGATGAAATGCAGGTTGAAATTCACCACTTACGGATTACTCAGGACTGGGATGAAATTACCGAGGAGTGGACCCGACGAGAGAACTGGGTGTTTCTTGATTTGGTTGAGGAGCAGAAGAGCAACTTGTTTGTCACAGTTTCGGCCAAGCAGATTTGGTATGATATACGCATAAAAAAGGAATTTGAGGTGATTAGAGAGTGGACATGTAATTTGAAGTACTTGTGGACCGAGTTGATAAAGGAGGTAGTTAATCACTACTTATCTCTAACGGTAAAGGAAATTATCTCTGTCTTAAACCTTCCTAGGAGTTTATTAAATGAAACACCAGAGCAGGAATTTGCTGAAGCTATGCCCAATGTTGACTTGAGCATGATCTGGCATGATAAGGAAATTGTTGTGCAGAAAGAAATTGTCCCGCCCATTATTCAAGAGACCTTACCTGACTTTCAAGATGAAATTAGCCCCTCTGGTGATAGTCCTTTTGAAGAAGAAAGTAGAGAAAATAGATCCACTATTTGGAAACCTGTGAAGTTGTCTGGGGTTGAATTATGCCCTGATGCTGTTAGGGAATATCCGCTTGCTTCCAAACGTAAAGTCAGGGCATTTTGGATGGACAAGTTACAAAAGCATCTTGTATGTCTTGGATGGAAAATTGTGTGGTCAAATAGATTAAATGTTCAACGTTACAAGTATATTGCCCCTTATACGCACGGTCGAAGGTATTACCTTTCACTCATTGAAGTTTGTGAAGCTATGAAACAGGACCCTGACATGAAGTCCTTGCATCTCCAAAATGTTCGGAGTATAATGCATCCTACAGTTAATTGTCATCCTTCAGACGTGCCTTCTAATCTAGCTGAAGATATTCAGAATCTAGATATCTTTCCTCCAGCTGAAAATCTTCAGAATCCAGAAATCTTTCCTCCAGCTGAAAATATTCAGAATCTAGAAATCGTTCCTCCAGCTGAAAATACTCAGAATCTAGAAATCGTTCCTCGAGCTGAAAACATTCAGAGTCTAGAAATTGTTCCTCGAGCTGAAAATATTCAGAGTCTAGAAAACTTTCCTCCAGCTGAAAATGTTCAGAATCTAGAAATCGTTCCTCCAGCTGAAAATATTCAGAGTCCAGAAATCGTTCCTCCAGCTGAAAATATTCAGAGCCTAGAAATCGTTCCTCCAGCTGAAAATGTTCAAAATCTAGAAATCTTTCCTCCAGCTGAAAATATTCAGAATCTAGATATCTTTTCTCCCGTTGTGTCCTCTACTCCAGTTGAAGATGAAGGTGAAGATGTGCCTGAGTATTGTCCCCGGGCTGTTGTGCAGTATTATCGCATGTATATATCCAATAAGAGCCGGGCTGAGAAAAAAAGATGGATACTAAAGGCAAAGAAGCATCTGTTAGCAGAGGGGTGGGTTTTTGACTATCCACCTGTATTTAATAAGAAAAGGGGAATAATATACGTGTCTCCACAAAATCGGAGATTCCCAACACTCCATGGAGCATGCAAATATTGTATTGAAGAAAGTATTCCTAATTGGAACCTTGAATGGCAGGAGACGGATGAAGATGCTTCTAGTAGTAAATCTATTACAAATCAAAAGAAGAAAAACAAGAGGGATTTGAAGGCCAACACACCCAAGTACCAAAGCAATGGATTGCCTCTACAGGTGCTAAGATCAGATAAGAGAGTGCAAAAGGTGTCTGACCCTGCTCATTTACATCATAAGCCTCTAAATATTCCATCTTATTTGATAGACAGCAACATCATCTTACCAAGGTCTAAGGTTTATTATAATACAAAAGGCAGGCACCGTAAAGTCCGAACTTTGGGTGAGGGGAAAATAAACCGTAATGGAATCAAGTGTAACTGTTGTCTTAAAATATACAGCTTTGCTGGATTCGAAAAACATGTTAGTGGCAGTAGTACCTGCAGACCCTCTGCTAGTATCTTTTTGGATGATGGGAAGTCACTCTTGGACTGCCAGATACAAATGATGCAAAGTCAAAAGACAAGGGAAGCTATTGGAAAATCATTAAGTGATTTGTCTCTAGCCGAGAATGATTACATTTGTTCAGTTTGTCACTTTGGTGGTGAACTTATTTTATGTGATAAATGTCCATCCTCATTCCATAAGACGTGTCTTGGTTTGGAGGTACATCAACCATTTTCCTTTTCAATCATGCTATATTTAGTGCTATCTTGTTTTAACTTATTACAGGACATCAATTTGGTGCTTCGATATTATATCTAGTTTTTTACTCCGGCTTGTATTTTTTTTTGTATAGGATATCCCTGAAGGTGACTGGTTTTGTCCATCATGTTGTTGCGGGATTTGTTGCCAAAGGAAAATTGATGGAGATGAGGTTGAACACTTCCTTTCTTGCATACAGTGTGAACATAAATGTATGTCAGCTACACCCTTTTTTTACTTTCATTTTATATCCATGCCTGAATATCTTTGGAGTGTATTTGTCTGCATATGTAAATGTGGTCTTAGCTTTTGTTAAACTTGTGTAGATCATGTTAGGTGCCTTAAAAAGGGAGCTGCAGATACATCAAGATATAATGGAAACTGGTTCTGTGGAAAAGACTGTGAAAAGGTAGATTAAATCCACTCCAACTGGTTTATTATTTCTCCCCCATTTTCGAAAAAATTAGCTATAATGCATGAAAAATTGCTTCTTATTTGTGGTTTACCTTCAAACTTTTTGTTTGTTGTGATTTGATGAAAAATGGGAGCCTCCATGACCATTAATTTATGTGTCTTCATTGAGAGTCTCTTTAGGGCACTGGTTTTGACTCTACCTGAACAATAGGGTGTCTATTTTTCGCAGATATATGAGGGTCTTCATAAATTATTAGGAGAGCCAGTTCCAGTGGCTAACAATCTAACATGGACATTGGTGAAGTTTATCAACCCTAACAGTTGTGATTTTGGTAATATTGCAAGTGACTTATTGGCAGAAAGTTACTGCAAACTCAATGTTGCTCTTTCGTTGATGCATGAATGTTTTGAGCCCCTAAAGGAATCCTTGACTTGCAGAGATCTCGTGGAAGATGTTATATTCAGCAGAAGGTCAGAAATTGTTATCCTTCAAGACATGGTCATTATGTTCTATATTGCTTGTTGCATTTGTGTTATATACATCGATGATATTTACTAATGGATGTGTTTACATCTACTCTATTTACTCTGTCCATGATAATGCTATCTTCCTCTAAAAAATGTGCTACATTATTGTTACATCTCTTTGTCGATACCTGACATCTATGATTTGGAACTTGGCAGGTCAGAGCTTAATCGAATAAATTTCCAGGGTTTCTACACTGTGCTACTTGACAAAAATGAAGAACTGGTTAGTGTGGCAACTGTTAGGTAAGTATAGGTCTTTCACTAGTTTTTTTTATTGCATAAGTGCATGTTCTATTTGAGTTGTTTTTTATGCCTTGTCTTGTTATGGTCATATTTCATTTGTTATGTCAACTTTTTAGGGTCCATGGGAAGAAGGTAGCTGAAATACCTCTTGTTGGTACCAGATTACAGTATCGTCGACATGGAATGTGTCGCATTTTAGTAAATGAGCTTGAAAAGGTAATCCATAAAACACACATACCCTTTTTTTTATTGTCTTTTACCTTAGTTATAGAAGCTCTTTTTTCCGGAATAACTGTTATAGTATACCTATGCATTTGTTGGACACTCCTTCCGTAAGTGTGAAACACGAACACCTCTTTAGTTTGTCCCAATTAAAAGGTAACTCGAACTCTTCATTGACCCTAATGCGACAAGGGCCAAGAGATTTAGCCAATCCTTTTGGCTAAACATTTTCCGTACACCTAAACTAGTGGAATTTATTTTTTCTCATAATGATTAGTATAGTCATTCACTTGAAACCAATCCATGTATGGGTTAGTTTTTATAACTTTTCAATTAAGTATATTTCATATCAGAGCAGCCATTAGCAATCATTCGCTTTTTTTATTAAGTAAATCATCCCTTTAAGTTTAGGTGTATGTTTGAAAACCATTAAAAGTATACTATAATTTGGTGATTAATTACTGTTTATGCCTGATATGGAATTGGATTAATAAATTTGTTTCATATGATCCCTTTTAAAATATGGAAAAAATTAAGTATCATTTTTCATTTATATTCTCCCCTTTAATAATATGCAATACATTTAAGCTATGTTTCACAACGCTATCTACAAACATAATTGTAATATGAAAATTAGCTAGGGGCTGAAAAACTAAGTATTAATATAAATATATACTAACAAAATATACATACATATGTAAGTCGTTTTAATTATAATATTAGATTATTATATTTTTATATTATATATTCTAATATTCATATTAGACTATATTTTAAAATATAATTTCATTCTAATTCTAATTTAAATTAAAGTAAAATATGATAATATTAAGTAGATACCTACCTTCAGTATGTTAATAAAACTGTAATATAAAAGAACTATCATATATTAATATCTACAAATTTAATGTCAAAATAAAAAAAAGATATTGCAAATAGTATAATGAATAAAATAAATAATGTATTGATATCGTAGTAGCTTATGAAAAGTTATAAGTAATTATTGTAATTTTTTATACAGTGGTAGAGTTCCCATATATACCCTCTTGGTGGTGTTTGCACATAAGTGGTGCAATTTTGCTGGTTTATTGTGCATTGTTGGCACGAATTTATTTGAAAGAAGTTGTACGATTGTAAGACGACTTCAGATTGTGTCATGGTAGAATGACTTTGGTTAACAAATTGCAAAATTAAAGTCATGTATGAGTGATACATGACTTCAGTATTAAATACGAAAAACTAAATTCGTGCATAACTCTATTTTGCTATATGGGTAGAGATTCCTTCAATTCAAATTTGTTTTAGTGAATTGAAGTAGGCTTTAGTGTGAACTGTTGTAAGTCTTGACCTCAATAATTGAGGTCATCTCACGCATATAGAAAATTGTAAAAACTTAGTGTAACATCTTTGGAATGGTGCAATTAGACACTTATACTTTTCTTTGATTTCAAATTAGAGCAACCTGTGTTTCCTAGTCTCTGCATATCTACGCATAATATAACAGTTTTTAGCAGAAAAAATAGTAAGAAACAGTGTCAGATTAGGAATCATTGAGACTTGCGTTTAAAAGAGTCTTCGCCATTGAAGAGTGAAGAAAAAGAATTAGGGAGAACGATATTGTGTTGTTCTGTATAGGGAAAAAAAGCTTAGATTATAAGAGAATACCAAACCTATTTTATAAAAAAAACTGTTCGGTCGAATTAGACTGTCTAGTTAATTTTTTTTTTACATTCTGTTTGGTTCAATTAAAATCGGTTCAGTTGAAACAGGTTAGTTTGCACACCCCTAGATACAATGCTTATGATCTGTTTATAGTGATTGATTATGGTTTTTGAAATGGTGTTTATTCAGTTCTAAACTAGAGTTTGTAAGTGGTGAGACTAGATAAGATCATGATTTTTTTTATCCTTTAAGATATAGTTCTACTTACAGTTTCTTTAACTTGTACTTTACTTTCTTCAGAAGCTCATGAAATTAGATGTTGAGAGGCTGGTTTTGCCGGCTGTACCTAGTGTGCTAGAAACATGGACCAACTCTTTTGGCTTCGCAAAGATGACTATTCATGAGAGATCTCAGTTTCTGGGCTATACTTTCCTAGATTTTGAGGGTACCGTTATGTGCCAAAAGTTGTTGATGAATATTGCATCTTCAGATTCAGTTCCGTTAATAGGTATGTAATATTTCATGTTTTTATAAAGTAGAGAAGTAAACCAATTTGAATCACACTGAAAGGACTACAACATTGATGTTTCCTTTTGCAGAGTATGAACGTTGCTGTGTTAACCACAGTAAGTCTAGTCCAGTATGTGAAGTACACCAAGGAGAAGATATTGACAAAGAGTGAGTCATACTTCTCTTGAGCAGAGAATCCAAATTCAATCATTAGAGAACAAAATTATAGCGACATGTATGTGTGTATGGTATATATGGGTATGAGACAAGATTAATTGACACCAAGTGTCTAACCTTTATACTTTCGCCCATTAGTATTTTTTAATAATATTATTGACATTAGGAACTTAAGATGCTCTCAAAGTTGTTTCTTTATAAGATTTGCTTTGTCTGTTTTATAATTTATCCTGTATTAATTGTGTGATCTATTTGGGGTATAATCTGTTATACTAACATATATGATATTTTTTCTAGTACTTGTGCAAGCAATAATGATCACCATGTTATAGGAGCTATTGACCCATTTAGAATGGTATTTTTCTTCTCCTTTGTTATCTCATTGTTTTTTAAGATCGTTTTCTGTTTCTTTTAGGACTGTTAATGTCATTGGTTCATAGGTGGAGGAACCGGATCATCAAAATCACAATGGAACAACCAGTACTGTGTGCTCTTTTGATAAACAAGTTGACAGGAATGATGTCCTGTATAAGTTTGTCTACACACGAAGGAAAAACAGAGAATCATAGAAAAGGGATTTAGCAAGCCATCATGGCTGCTGCATGATAAATTCTCCATGTGTGTCACAAGTAGTAGATTTTTGTACATAGCATAAGTAGCCTTGTACAAAACTCTACTTCTGATACAAGCGCTTGTAGAACTGTAGTTTTGTTTGTACAACTGCACTTTTACTCAGCATGCATGGTGTTACAACCATGCATCACTGTATTTTTGCCGTCATCTGAGTTTGTAAACTAGAGGGAGATAAACAAAAAACTGTGGTATGGATATCGATGTTAATAACTAGTCGTTTTGAAGGATAAACAATACACATTATTTTAGTAATCATTTAAAATATATTAATTTGTTTTTGTTATTAACATATTATTTATATTTATATTTCTCATTGTAACCACTTTTTTGATATATACATATAATAAGAGGTTTTTTTGTTATTTTATTGTTATCTTTAGACATTCTTGACATTTCTTTTGTCATTTCATTTTTTTTATATTTATTTTTATTTTTGAATTTTATTCTATAAAAATCAAACGTAACTTTCTTATCAACTTCACACTTTTCTTACTATAAAAAACTTTTCACTTATTAAACTTATCACTTACAATATTAGTGTATCTCAAGCAAGTCCCTCACTCCTTTCTCTCAAATCCTTCTCTCTTGGAGATACGCTTTCATTCTCAATTTTCCTCTTTTATGTTTTCTATAAATATGTACTCTCATTTTTTTTCTATTTTTTCTGGTTTTGTTCTAATTATTCCATCTTCTTTATGTGCATTGCGTTTTTGTATATAGGGTTTGAAATCGACTCACGACTATGACAATAATAGGAGAACTCAAAACTCACTGCATTGCAACACCGTAAGTGTGTATTTGGAAACATAAAATTCTAAAGCAAAAGGTGAAACCTCAAATTCCAGAATACACAAAAGGTGTTCGGAATGATGGAAAATCATTTATTTCTTTTCCTTTTTTTTACTAATCTTCAACTAATTTGTTTTTTTATTATTAATAGTTTGACATAAAATGCATATGTTGGATTAATCCAGAGGAAAATAGTTGTCGTCATCAAATGCATGAAGTTTGATCCCTTGGTTAAATTGAAACGAGTGACTCTTTGTCCAATGTGCTCTCTTCTCCAATTTCCCTCACTCTGTTTTCTCTACTCTCAAACGAGAAAGTTTCTCAATTTCTTTATCATAAGACACTACACAATAAATCTAGCCACGTTTTTTTGTGTGTTTCAAATTCGTAACGATTTACATGTTTTTGTTTTGTTCTCGGGTTTTTTGAATGCAAAGTTATAGAAGTCATTAATCCATAGGGTAAAGAAGACAGACGAAGCACAAAGAGAAAGATGGAAACAAGATGTGCTTAATTATTATTTTTACTTATATGGCTATTTTATGTAAAGAAAATAAGTGGTTATTGGAAGATGATGCAATGATATATTGGCTTGGATGTATCATTAATAGTGACATTAATATTTATTAAAATAAATAAAAATATTAAGTTAGTGTTTAAACAACATTTTTAACCTAATTTTTATCACTAGAAACTAATTTATCAGTTTTGAAAGCTTTTATAATTATGGAAAATGTTTATTTTGAAACAATATTATATTTTTTTTTACTTAGTATTGCTCACTTGTTTATTTGATTTTGTTAAAAAAATTAACTATATTAAATGTTGATTTTAAAAAGTTAAAAAAAAATATTTACTTATTTATTTCTATCTGATCTCTAATTCAAATTATTTTCTTACTATAAATAACAACAATAATAATAACAATTTATGTTTTTAAAATTTCACTTCAATTATGGTTGAAAGAGTGTTGTTAAAATTATTAGAGTAACTAAATAACACATAAAAAAATATTATAAAAATAATATCACAATTCTATAATATTGAAAATTAAGATAAAACATAAATTTTAGAGGTTCTTAACATTTTAAATACATATAAACGTTTAAATAAAAATTTTGTGGAAATATAATGTTCTAACGAAAAGCAAGGAACATATGCTTCTAACAAAAGTTGGGTTTTGTTTTGAGGGAAGGGCTAAAAGGTTCTTTCCTACAAAGGGGTATACCAATCCTTTAGGACACATCCTATACTAACCCACCAACACAATGCTACCAAGTTCTACCTGGGAAGGGAAGCATCCACCTACAATTTTAAACATGTTTTTGCAATTTTTTATTTTAAAAAAATTATATCAACATTTTTTTATTGTTTCTAATTTTACTTTTACTATAATGGATAAACTTTTCAAATTAGAAAATGAAATGAAATTTCGTATTTAGTCTTTTTCAAGTACATTTTTTTGCACTTCAAACATGCTTCTAGAATATTTTAGAATATTTAAGAGTGAGTTTAAACTCAATGAGAAAAATAACGAGAGCAATTTCAATGATTTTTTCTAATTAAAAATATTACTTTAACATAGGACTCGGTTTTTTTAAAATAAAAAAATATTTTTGTTGAAATAAATTTTAAGTCATATTTGTTTTAGGGCAAATTCTTCCTGCACCATATCAATTTTAACCTCCACCATATCAATTTTTTAAATTTCCAAAACTACACTTATTCCAAATTAAAAAATTCAAAATAATAATTATAATTGAGAAATAAAAAAATATATTCTGAAAAAAAAATTCTAAACACAAAACAAAAACACATTCTGGATAAAAAATTTGAGAATTCAAAAATATGTTCCGAAAATTGAAATCCAAAATATTTCAGATAAAAATTTCAAAAATAATTTTTTCCATTTTTATGTAAGGTTATTTTCGTCATTTAAGAGGGATATTTTTGTCATTTTCTAAAACTGATTGGGTGCATGCTTAAATTGATATGATGGAAGGAGAAATTGCCTTATTTTAGTAAAAGATATTAACATACTCAAGTGAGAAGTATTTTTTTCTCCAAGCCCAATAAGGACAACACAATATTTATATTAAAATAATAATTTTATTGACGAAAATTTTTTGTAAAAATTTGTAATTATTAAATTTTAAAAATATTTATGAATACAAAATCCAATTTCTTCCTTATTTATGTATCTTCTCTCCTTTTCTATCTCTCATAGTCTTAAAAAAAACTCTCACAAGAATTTGCTTTGGAATATTTTGGGTAATTTGAAATAACTTTTTCATTAAAGAGGTCACTCCAAAGTTATTCAAAAAATACTTCTACTATCCTTCAAACAATTAAACTTTTAAATAAAATATATATTATTTTAATAATTAAAACAATAAATATTATTAAACTAAAAATGTAGAAACTTGTTATTAAAATTTATTTCCTTACAACAAAATTGATAGTAGAACCACAAATTTTATTCTCCTCGTTCAACATCTTACGTAACAAGTTAGTGCTTTAGTTGAAAAAATAAAAGTAAAAACAGGAAGTAAAGTGTTTTTGGTCGCAAATGATTATTAAAATGTGAATATTTTTTTTAAAATTTACCTATATGATTAAGTTTTTACATTCATGACATATTATGGGTTTATAAAACTAAAATCCTCTCACCTTCACAACTTCACATTTCCCCATAAAATGACTCAAAGTTTATTTTATTTTTTTAATTAAATTAAAATAATGTTATACTAAACCACTTCAATTATTTTAATTTAAAATTAAATTATACTAAATTCGTATCAAAATATCATGAATTTAGTTCAAATTTAATTTAAATTAAAACTATATTATGTTTTAATTCAAATTAGATTATAATAAAATTGTGTTAAAATAGGACAACCTTAATTTAAAACTAAGTTAAATTACACTTTAACAAATTCAAAGTCCTGTTATGCATTTAAAATTTCAATAAAAGTCTCTCTAACTTCTTATGTTATTAAATTTTCAAAATCTCTCTACTTTCATAATTTTTTTGTTGCACCATTTTAAAAAAACATTGTGGTGTTTAAAAACACACAAACACAACCCCTCTCTCACATTCTCCCATGTTGGCCACAATGTTGGTTTCACACTGTTTTAAAATCTCACAATACAGTGTTTTTATTCAATAATTCCGCTTAATTGATTATGTGTATGAGATTTGATGTTAAATGAACTGAATTGTTTTACCTCACTTTGAGGATTTTGATGTACCTTCTTCCCATCTACACAACCAAACAAAACTTGCACCATTGTTTTGTGTCATTTTATTCACAGAAAACCAAAAACCTCAATCCTTTATATATTCACATTTTTTTTTTCAAAAGGGTCCAAACATCCTTCTTCCCTCTCCCCTTTCCCTGTCCTTTTTGTCTTCAACCTTTTTTTTTCTCTCTCTTTCTCTCCACAGATTCTCCAATGGCTCTTCTCCATTTTCAATCTCCCTCTGCTGCCTTACCGCACTTGTTTGCACTTCTTTTCCTTCTTTCCCTTCACCACCACACAGCCTCTTGTGCTCTCCTTCTAAGCTTGAGACACCACCACAACACTCTCCGCCAGCAGAGACCCATGATCCATGCCAACCAAACTAACTGTGCTCTCTTTGCGGGAACCTGGATCCAAGATGACTCATACCCTCTCTACCAATCCTCCAACTGCCCCATAATAGATCCACAGTTCAACTGCAAAATGTTTGGCCGCCCAGATTCTCAATACCTCAAATACAGATGGAGACCCCTCAACTGTGACCTCCCAAGGTACCCCCAAGTTCAAAACAAACACTTGAGCATAAAGCTGACATTTTTTAGTGTTTTTGCAAGTTAACGGTTCTTCAGATAATGGTGTCTTTGGATGTGTTTAATTTCTTGTTTCAGAAAACTGCTTTTAGTTTTTTCAGTGTAAGTAAACAAGATCGTTCACCAACTGGGGTTGAGTTTACTGGAGTGATTTAATATTTAGAATAGGATTTTCTTCCAAGGAACATACCTGTGAAAAAAAAAGACAAGATTGTTCAAATAGCTGATTAAGGGTGATGTCAGAAATGAGAAAATGATTCCTAGTTTTTTTTTTTTTTGAAATATTTGTTTCGGATTTATTTTACACTTGATAAAATTTGAATTGTGAGTAGTGTGGAATTGATTTAGAACAAAAATTTGAAGCGAATAAAAAATGACCCCAGTATCCTATGTATGCCTCTAAATGGTTTTGTAGCATGTTCTTGGTAGGTTCAATGGGGAGGAGTTTCTGCTGCAGATGAGAGGCAAAACTGTGATGTTTGTGGGTGACTCGCTGGGACGCAATCAATGGCAGTCATTGATTTGCCTGATATACACTGCAGTTCCCCAGACACAAACACAATTGGTCAGAGGGGAACCACTCTCAACCTTCAGATTCTTGGTGAGTGCGAACGCTTTAATTTCTTCCCAGCAATCATAATGTTTGTTTACCCACTGGACATTTTCTCACTATTTTTATGTCCCATTAATTGAGATTTTAGCTTTAGGCCATGATGTTGTCAGTTAATTACCCCTATTATTTCCGGGGCAAAGTTTTCCAGTTTTTGGTTTAAGGAAAAGGAAAGTAAGCACAGTGGTTTTCCTGCATCAGAACAGTTTGTGCAGTGTCCCTCTTTGTTAGGCTTCATTCAAAATCAAAGGGAGTTGGTTCTGGATATTTTCAACAGGACAAAGTATCTGTTGTAAAAGGTGCTGTGAGGGGGGCCCAGATGTACTATTAAGCCATTATATTTGGACTAGTTGATGCAAACTGGAACACTAAATTATGTTCATGTTTTTGTGTTTGTATAAAGTAGACTTCTATAAAAGCAGCGTGTTACAGCTGCAAAAGATGGTCCCCCTGACTGGGTTTTGATATGGTATGTGCAGGACTACGGTGTTACCATTTCATTTTACAGAGCTCCTTATTTGGTAGAGATTGATGTGGTCCAAGGGAAGAGAATTTTGAGGCTAGAGGAGGTTGATGGGAATGGTGACATATGGAAAAATGCTGATGTGCTTTCTTTCAACACTGGACATTGGTGGGAGCATCAAGGATCTCTTCAAGGGTAGGCAAATATCTCTTCTCTTTTACAAGTAAATAATGTATATACTAGTCATCTAATCATAAATTTATATGCATAGTAATTTTGTTAACTTTTACTGTCATCATCACCTTAAGTATATGCTATGCTGAGTATGATTTCTGATTGATTGACTGTACACTTTTTTCTTCTTTTAAATTATGTAATGAACTCTGAAGTAGTTTGGTGTTTTGGATACTAAGTGCAGGTGGGATTATATTGAATTAGGAAGCAAATACTACCCAGACATGGATCGTTTAGCAGCTTTGGAAAGGGGTATGAGAACATGGGCTAATTGGGTGGACAGCAATATTGATAGAACCAGAACCAAGGTGTTCTTCCTGGGAATTTCTCCTACACACACAAAGTATGGACTCTGACCCTGCCTTTCTCTCTCTTACATTATTGTACTATAGCATAGTGTGGTATGCCTATACTTCATGATTGTGTTTGTTCAATTGGAATAGCATATCCAACGCGTATAAATCTGCATCTGATGAGTTAAGGGCAGAAACTAAGAGCCCCCTCTTTTGACCCATTAGAGTTACCTATCTTAGACCTGAAATTCACGTGCTTCTGTTAGCTCTTTGTCCTATCTCTATCAGTTTGGCAGACACTTTTTCCTTTGGGTGGTGGTGCCCCTTATTTTGTGACTAGCCAATAATTTCCCCAATGTTTTGAATAATGCATTTAGTACTGTTGATTATGGATTTCTAACTCTCTAAACGGGTGAAAGATAAATGAGTAGTCTTAGTTGGGGATGAGAAAATCAACTATTAGTTGTTATACTTGTACATGAAATTTGGACTACTAATTTTTTTCATCATCTGGTATACATGTACCTGAAATTCAGACCACTACTTTTTTCCATCAACTCAAATTACTTGTTTTACCCTTTGAATGTGAGTTATTGCCTTTAGAAGAGCAGCATGCATAAAAGAATGTTTTAAGTATACTTAAGAAAGCCTTTTGTTGTTTGATTCTGATAATTGATATTTTGATTAAGATTGTTGAACTTTACTTTAGTTTCTATGTACAAGTATTTTTAAAATTGAAAAATTGGAGCTATACTACTGCAATTTTTGCAAAGTAACCTTTTTGTGGCTTTCCTGGTTACTGATGCTCACATGAAGTGTAGTTGGCACTTTTATTGGCCTTAAACAATCCATCCCCATTCAATTTGAAGAAAAGTTGTTCACCTCCTGCATAATCATGGTGATGCATGTCTGAGAAAATTTCCATTTTCTCTTTTAAAATGTGTCGGTGAAATCATTCATGCATCAACTGTTTTAGTCCCCTACTAAATATGTTTTATAGAAAAAACATAATTACTATTTATGTGTGGGGCCCTTTCATACATTTTCTTTTTTGAGCTTCTCATTCAACACTTGCTTAAATGCCATATGATGATGTGACATGGACCTGTCATTTTTAAAATGTTAATTTCAAATTTAATAATTTTTTATCAAAAGTTTTATTCCAAAAGTTATTTCTAAATTCTCTTTCAAAGATTTTAAAACAATAGTTAAGAAACAAAGGACAGTGACATAGTGCTATTAATAGAAAAAGTGATGTAAAAAGTAAGAATATAGGGAAGGCCAGATTTAGTCCATTGGTCTAGATCTGGAGCCCAATACAGCTTTTTGTGCTTTTGGGGCTTAACAATAACACCACCCAAAAAAATAAAATCACTGTTGACCAATATGGCCATTATTGTCCTTTTTTTCCTATGAAAGGCTTTAGTCAATTTTTAAAGGTTCTAAAAAAAGTCATACTTTTAAGTTTTGATAACTATTTTTAATGTTGATTTAACTTATCAAATACTAATTAAACCTTATAACAAAGATTGTTTTTTCATTTATATTACTTTTGACTTAATTTATAGTCCATATAATAATCGTTTTTAATTCTTAATTTTATATGCAAGTTATTGTTATAATATTTTAATTATTGTATTAGCTACAATGATGAATAGTTATATATGAGATAATAGTATGCTCACCAACATTATAAAGTTTTATTTTACTATGATTTTGTTACATTGAATGAATTGGTCATATTATCTATTAAGAGTTATAACTAGTTAATTATAAAGTTTTGATGAATAATTTTTTAGTAAAAATATTAGAAGAACTGAATGATAATTAATGAATTATACTTAGCCAATCCTTGAACAAAGAGAGTCTCAAAAGTTTCTAAACACAAGCATTACAACATGGATATGCATCCATACAAGTGGCAATAATTTTTGGTACAAAGAAAAAAAAGTGATTTGTGTTTCACAAATAATGTCATATTTAACATATTGTAAAATCTTCATTAGTGATTTAGTTAACCAAGTGTGTGTTTTTTGTACAAATTTGAGTATAAAAGTACTGTGGTGAAACTCTGTGATTGGTATGCAGCCCAAATGAATGGAATTCTGGAGTGACAGCAGGACTAAGTACAAAGAACTGCTATGGTGAAACTACCCCAATTATTAGCAGTGGCACAGCAGCATACCCTGGTGTATACCCTGAACAGATGAGGGTTGTAGACATGGTAATTAGAGAAATGAGGAACCCTGCTTATCTTCTTGACATTACAATGCTATCAGCATTTAGGAAGGATGCACATCCCTCCATTTACAGTGGTGATTTGAACCCTCAGCAGAGAGCCAAACCTGACTATTCAGCTGATTGTAGCCACTGGTGTCTTCCTGGATTGCCAGATACTTGGAATGAACTTTTCTACACTGCTTTGTTCTACTAAGTTTTGTCATCTGCTAACTAATTAACATATTTCTTCCACTTCACTGCTGTTATGAGTATTAGTAGGTGATAATGCATTTATTAAGAGGGTTACTTGCATCATAGCACCAACTCTTTCATGTATAAAGATATGCTAATTAAATGAAACAATTATTTATTTACTTTTAGAATTTAGGAAGAAGAGATCATATGTAGATCAAAGTAAGAAAAGTTTAGTGTATCATTTCTGCATTTGTTTTGGAAATTGATTTCATGGATTCTATTCAACTATTAGGTGTCTGTTTGAATTAAGGTTTACAAGCTTAAATCGAGTTAAAATTAAGGTTGCAAATGAGTTTGTAAAAGCAACTTGAGATATTTTTTTAATCAGCTCAAGCCAAACATCTTGATCCAAAAATTTAATTGTAAGACCCATTACACAAATTTCTTGTCAGTAATAAAATTTTCTATAAATATTTTTAAAAAATAAGTACATTTTTCTATAAAAAAGTATTAGTTTATACGTAAGTTATAGATATTTTTAGAGAAATTAATATTGAATATCAATTAATCAAGGATGTACTCTTGTTTCGTTTTTGTTTTGTATGTGATATTGTACTCCAAACAAATATTTCTTAAAAAATATTTCTCATTCATGATTTGTGTTAAGCTATTTTTAAGGTCATATAATTTACAATTGATAACGTTTAATCGATTATGTATTTAGGAAAATAAATAAAAAAATGTGTTCTAGGATATATATTCGAGACTTGTTTAATTACGGGGTTAATAAATATTAATATATTATTTATAAACATAAAGATACAATAATTTATGAACCTAGCAGAAGAATATGCATTCATCTATATTGTAAAATTTACGAAATTTCATATTTTTGGATGTAAATTTTGTATGATTAAATTTTGGTGAGTAATGTTGAAATAGAAGGGGTTGCATTAAAATTGAAGTGATAAAAGAGAGGCAGGTAAAGAACATTTTGTTGGAAACCAAGTACATTATGATAGTGTGAGGTGACATTAATTGAAAGTAAAGAGAAGAAGAAGATAACAACACTTAACACATAACATTGCCTGGATAAAATACACAGCAGGCAAAATTTTGATTAATGATAACTAGTTTTCTAATACTCCTTTGCTATGGCTCATGCTTCCTCTAGATGGCAACTCCTAAGGGAGAAACTTCCATCTTGGGTATGATCTTCTCTGGTTCTACAGCTTTGACCTGGTTGCCATAAGCTGATGCATGCACTCCAAGTGCTGCTCTACCAGATGGATCAAGGTTGTTAGACCAGGCAGCATCCCACTCAACAGCTTTTGCTGTGCTACATGCAACACTTGGTCCTCCAGGAACACTGAGTCTAGCTGAGTTCTACAAAATCAAATTAAGGAACACACAGATTTGGTTAAGCCCTTGTTAAATCAACATGAAATTTTCAATATCTAGGTATGGTTGATTAAATTTACCTGAGGGAAGAACCTCTCAAATATCATTCTATAGTAGTATGCTTCTTTGGTGGTTGGAGTGTTGAAGGGGAAAATGTTAGCAGCATTGAGCATCATTCTATCAGTCACCTATTGGAAATTTTGAAGAACCAAGAATAAATTAGCGGTATGAAATGTTATGACAATAAGAGGGATAGGGTTTCATTCAAGATTTACATGTTTCTCAGCATGTCCTTTAAGGCCATCAATCCAACCATAGCCAACTCCATCACTGAATTGTTCTTTCTGCCTATATAAAATATGCTGCATAAGATGAAACTCTAACATGTTAGTTTAAGAAATTAATTTAGCAAAGTTGTAAAGCATTGCTGCAAATCAGAGTACCTTTGGCAGATAAGGATGCTCTTCATCATCAAATGCCCTCCTCAGTACCCATTTCTCAATTCTCCCTTCTTCTTTTTTTATCTGAACAGATTAAGTAGTAAACCACTTAATAAAATGTAACATTTTTTAAGTGGTGTTGCATTGCAACTTTTTGTACACTCACCATTTTGTACTCAGGATCAATGTTCATTGCAACTTCGATAAACTCTTTGTCCAAAAATGGTACTCTGGCTTCTAGACCCCAGGCAAAGGTCGATTTATTGGCTCGCAAGCAATCATATTTGTGGAGTGCTTTAATCTGCATAAATGAGAAAAAATATCATCCATTAACCCTTTTACTTCAACAGTCCAGCCACTTAAATTGATCTGGCAATAAGTATGATAACTCTGTGACCTTGCGGCATGTTTCTTGGTGAAACTCTTCTTTGTTGGGTGCCTTGTGGAAATATAGATACCCTCCAAAGATCTCATCAGATCCTTCTCCAGAGATAACCCACTTGACTCCTAGTGACTTAATCTTACGCGACATAAGAAACATGGGAATGCTTGCTCTAATTGTAGTCACATCATATGTTTCAATATGGTAGATCACATCTTCAATGGCATCTATGCCATCCTGCATATACCATATATAAAACATTTACTAATTATGATTTTGCACCTCAAAATAACCCCAAATTTTGAGTTGTAAGCTACTATCTCGTGTAGATATACCTGAACAGAATAGTGAAATTCATGATGTACAGTTCCTATGTAATCTGCTACTTCTCTTGCAGCCTTTAGGTCTGGTGCACCCTACTCAGTATAATATAATCAAAGATCAAGACAAACTTCATGGTTTCCTTCTTTTATTGACAGATCTACTACACTTGCAAGAAAAGGTACACACGCACCTCAAGTCCTACACAGAAAGAGTGTAGTTTTGTTCCCCAATGCTTGGCAGCATTTGTGCCTTCCAGGTAGCGAGCCGTGACAGCTGCAACCAGTGAAGAGTCCAAACCTCCAGAGAGTAAAACACCAAAAGGCACATCGGTCATTAACCTTTTGATCACAGCCTGCAAATAACATTCAAAAGAGTTTATACGAAGGTTACAAGCTACTTTGATAACTTCTACAAAAGCTTTTCCAAAAGCTAACCAAGTAGGTGGTTTTTGGATAAACTTTCAATTACAATCATGTGTTGAGTCTTCTTCTGTGTATCTTACCTTCTCAAAGGCATGCCTCAAAGCTAGAGGGTCATAAGGAGCTGAAGGAATAGCCTCAGAGAACCATGGAGGATTGTACCATCTACGAAACTCCCTCTCTTTGCTAGAGTACAAGTGACCAGGTGGAAAAGACTCGAAATGTTCACAATCATCATTTAGCCCCTTCAATTCTGATGAAATCCAGACAGAGCCTGAACAGAGTATGCAAACTAATCATTATTTATTCAATTCAAATCTCTTGTTACAGATACACATAAATTCAATTCAAAAGCAGGGCACATATTTGAAGATTACCATCTAGACCCCAACCAATGTATAAGGAAGTGACTCCAATAGCATCACGTGCCACTATAAAACTGTTGTCACGGGTATCCAACAGAACAAATGAAAATATACCATCAAGCATGTCCACAAAGTTTTCTCCGTGCTCCTCGTACTAAAACAGCATACAGGTGATAAGAACAAGAAGTACAAAAAATTTCTGTTGGTTTTTATGCATACATGATCAGGTTAGAATTGTTACAAGATTATACATAAAGATGACTAACCAGGTGAGCAATAACATCACAGTCACTTCCTGTACGGAACGTGTGATTAGGCAATTGTTTCCTGAGTTCTTCATGATTGTAGATCTCACCATTCACCTGGTTTTCAGTGGATGATATTTAACGTGAATTAAGAAGTAAATGTAACAAAAGGTATATGTTACTATGGAATACATTCCAGTTTTTTGTAGAACAACTTATGTATTATGAGTTTAATAATCAAAGTGTAAATTAGTGTAAACTAATCAGAAACAACTGTTGATACGATTTTGAAGGTAATTATAGTTAAAGTCTACCATCACTATTATTACCAATTTTCCATGCCATAACAGTGTAAGTTTAAATCATTGAACAAAGGCTTACCGTAACAGCAATAGTTTTGTCTTCATTAAAGAGAGGTTGATCCCCAGAAGCTGGATCAACTATGGCTAAACGTTGATGAGCCAAATAGCAGTCTCCATATTGGTGGAGCCCACTCCAGTCAGGACCACGGTGCTTCAACCTGTGACATCATCAAATTGTAAATTATTAACTCATTCTTCAAACTGTACTTTCTTAACTGAAGGCTTTGAAAATTTCCTTTTCCACTTTCAAACAAATTAACTTCTTCCATTACTTTCCAACTGTTGTACTTTTCCACCACAAAGTTACCAATAATTTCACAGCAAGGTGGACCCCACATGCCACTAGTTTATCTACATAAGTTAGTGATCTAACAAGAATACTTGTTCATTCTAGAATCCACTTAGCTTCTCTCCAAACATGTTTATCCTTAAATACTTGTTCCATCTAAAAGATTGGCATCATACTGCCCCCAATATTAAGCAATAACTATGATTTCAACACTTACATAAGTTTAACTCCTTCCCTTTAAAATATTGAATGAACTTGACAGTAGAAAACCAATATTCATTATTTTTACCACTTATTTACAAACACTTCTCTCTAGGTATTAACAAAAGATTAGTGTCCACCAATTTTTTTCACTAGAAGATACCACCACCAAAGTTGAAACAAAAACAAAATTATAAGCGCCAACTTTTTTATGATTCTTCTGCTCTGCTGCCAGTGTACAAACAAAGTATGATAATAAATTAAACAACTTTTGGACACTTAACTTTTCCAATTCTCTTATACGAAAGAATTATCTATGACAAGTATATTTTGTTCCCCCTTTTATCTCAATTCCTAAGTGTCACAGTCATCTTTACAGCTGGTTTAATTATATTTCAGTGTATTAGTTGCTAAAAATACAGTTACCATCATGCTGAGTTTCCACTTTTCAGTCACAGAAAAGTTCAGTTGGGTAAGAATTATTTTTTTTGGAATGGGAAAAATGCACAAAAGAAGAAACTTTGCCTAGAAAACATCAAAGTTGAGCAAAGGGTATTATTTGAAAAAAAGCAGGTGAAGATTAATTTTGCTTGTTTGATTTTGTGTAAATAAGAAGAAGACAGAGAGAATCATTGCCTGCGAGAAAGCTCAAGGACGCGGACCCTCTTGGCTTGTGATGAATCAGAGCAACCAAGCACAGCAAGTATGCCACACATTGCGTTATGATATGTGAACTACGACGAAGAGAGAAAAAGAAGAACAGAGAGAATGCAAAGAGAAAAAAACAAGACAAAGAGAGAAAGAAGGAAATGATTTAAGAAACGAAGATGAAGGAGTGAGACATGGAACGGACAACACGTAGAATGGTTCCTAGTTGAAAGAGTTAAGTGTTCAACATAACAACGTACTCCTATTTATATGCAAAGGTTGGACCCCAAACGGTGTCGTTTCGTCTGATGTCACTTTCATCGGTGGCGTGGGAAATTTAACCGGCTACCGGGTGTCGCAGTCAATCTCACAGGGACCACCGCCAATTTCCTCTTGCGCATCGCCACGTGGTTTGCTATGGGATATATTTGTCACTTTATTTAATTATTATTACATAACTTTTTATTTTATTATTTGATTCCTTTTCTATTTTGTGATGAGCGATTCGCTGCTTCCCGTTTTGTCTCGTCTGAAATTGAGGAGAGAGATGTTTATCACTTTATCCTTAAATTTTACAATTTTTTCTTTCGTTAAATTCTTCCAGAGTTTATGAGAATCAATTAAGTGTTACGTCACCTTGTGTTCTGTTTTTTAGATATTAAATTCTTGGAAGCTGGAAAAATGTCATTCTTATATATCTTAAGATTCTTATAAGATTACTTCATATTGAAATCGGATTTAATTGGGTTCTTTCGTCACCAATATTTTAATTTCCTAATGTAACCACTATTTTCTTTATTGATTAATTAATTAAAGACTAATTATTGAAGTTCCAAATTGACTAAAAAAAATCAATTTTTTTGTAGAATACTAATATTTAAAATATATATATATATATAAAATTTGCATAAAAACAGTAGATAATTTTGTTGTTAATAATAAACATTTTATTATATTAAATGGAAATAAATTAAACATGTGAGACTTTTTTAAGTTTGGTAAGTTATGAATATAGCTTTATCAAATTGATTAAATATGTATTATGATGAAAATATATATATACATATATTTATTTATTCTTTATGGGATTATTTACATTGTTCTTTTGCTCTTTCCTTAATCAACAATATCAGAATTACCAATTCTTGTTATTTCTACAAAGATGAATTACGTATAAATATTATTAATAAAAAATTATTTCGTTTCGACAAAATAATTAATGTTTATGTTTGAAATAAAAAAAAATTATATTATTTAGAAACTAACACGAGTAAAAGTTTATCCTAATTAATAGAGGGAAAAAATAGCTTAATGTTTTTACAAAATATTCTTAGTTTATAGAAAGTGGAAAAAAAGTTCATCTATAAATGAAACTTAGTTATAGTAATTAACTGTAAGTATCGATTTTTATATTACTTTATTATAGAAATGATAATTTTAAGAAAAATATCTTATCATTAATTACTTTAATTCAAAATATATATAATGTTTTAAACGAACAATACATATTTATATAAATAATGTAGCATAATTTATTTTAATTATATAATTTGTTAAATAGCATTGTTCAAGGTAAACGTTTGTAATTGAGATGGATTAATTAGTTAAAAATAAAATATTTTCTAAATCACCTTCTAAAATATTATTTGTGTTGTGAAAAAAAAAGAGTACTATTGAGAACAAATTCCCAATTATTTTATTTGAAAGCAGAGATTTAGTGAAGAAATAATAGTTATAAATTTAATTTATAATATAAAGTATATTAAAATAAAATTATTAGTTACTTTACTTTAAAAAATAGTTGGTTAGAGCATAGAGTGTATTACCTATAGTGTACGAGTGTTATTTTTCAAAAACATAATTTAATGTGTTACATTTGATTTTTGAATTACTTTAAATGGGAGTTATTGTTTATATATATAATCATTTCTTAGGAGAATATATCCAACACATATTACATTAGTTATTTGATAAAAATATAAAAGTTGTAACAGTATATTGCTTGCTTGAGTATCTTCTTTAGTACAAAATGGTTAATTATATATTTTTTTTACGTTAGAACTCTTTATCAAAAAAAAATTAAAAAATATGATAATAATTTTGAAAATAAATCGAAGAATTTTACATTGAATTACACGGAATTTTAAAATTTGTTGTAAATTTTTTCCTTTTCACTTCTTCATTGTACAATGACATAATTTGACCTTCTTCTTTGTTTTCTCTCCAACGACAATTGTGATGAGGTTGTGAATGTTTCATTTGATGTTGCTATGACTCACATTATTTCTTGTTTTCTTGTGACGAGTTTTGCATATTGGTCGTTTCTGTCTGATTGGATCAACTTTTCATTTTTTAATGAGGTTAGTGGTCTAAATCTTCGTTTGTTTTTTCAAATTAATATTGTGGTTGTTTTTTGGGATCTCAATCACAACACAGTCTCAACAAGACCACATATGTTACATTGTGTTATTTTCTATTTTATTATTATTGTTATGATTTTTATGAATGTTGAACTAATATTTTGCCTTTGTTTAGGCTCATATCCATCATGTAAGGAGGTTATGGGAGCACTTGGTAATGATAATGATGACATGATCACTACAAGAAAAGCATGATTTACATACGGATTATTAATATTAATATAATATAATATAATAATTAATAATAATAAGTATAAATTATATTAATAATAATTATAATAAAAATCATAATTTGACCAACGAACTTGTCTTGTCTAGTCTAGTGGTACAATAATAATGAAATAGTAATTGCTAATGTTGTTCCTCTATATATATCCTTACAATATGTATTAGAGGTTGTTCGGGGAACCTCCATGTTAAGTTTTTTAATGATACAATTATGAGCCATGTAATAAGAATGAGGTACTCCACATGTATATTTACTTGACTTCATACATTGAATGATTAATTCTCTAACTTGTATTTTTTTAAATTATAAATAAATTATGATTTTTTGTTTACTCATAATATTTTTATTAATTATAAGAGAAAAATATAAAATATTGAAGAGAGAGAATACATATTTATGGATTAAGCAACTTGTTAATGGAAATTAGCAGTCGCCTAATAACGTGGGGATTTGTAAATGCATTGGTCAGAAAAAATTGCTTAAAATAGCATTAATGAATTGAAAATTGATGTAATACAAAAAAAAATGTACCAAAAATAAGTGTGACAAATGACTTTTATTTTTGGGTCAATATGACAAATTATATATCTAAGAGTGCAAGTTACTTAAAATGAATAAATAACAAGCAAAATTTTCTTTGTTTTTGTGCAACGATTGTGAAGTTTTCATCTAAAATATGATTTAGGACTTCAATTATGATTTAGAAAAAGGCAAATTGGACACGATTCGTATCCAACAACGTATATAACATTATTTTTTATAAATATATCTAGAATGATAAAATAAAATGAAAAATCTAAAAAATTTATAGAAATTACTGTATGAATTATATTATTATTATATATAATATTTTTCAAATTTAAAAAGTCAAAATGATTACATTACTGGTTGAAGTAATTAAGTTGTAGAAACACTTACGCGTCTTATCGACGTGGCTTAATTTGATAGTGACTTCCTATTTATAACTTTATACTAAATTCAACTTTCAATTCATGTCATCATACGTATGAGAATATATACGCATCTTATTTAAAATTGTTCGAGGAAACCTCATACTTATCAATTTTAGCAAATACAAAAAAGTCAGAGAAATTATATTTTATCCAATCTATTTAGATTTTAAAGTTACTTTTAGATGGTCTTTTGTAGAAAAATTCTTTTAAGTTTTCTAAAAATATTAACGTTTTAGAATATTAAATTTGGTACGAATGCTTTAAAAGCAAGTCCAATAAATTAAAGAATCGGAATTTTTTTCACTAAAAATTCCTTAGGGAGGGCAATTTTTTTTTGTATAAAACTAAATTATAACTTTGGTTTTCGTTTTAATTGAGTTGTGATTTTGATATATGTTATTTTATGATTTTAGTCTCCGGATTATTAAAAAAAATCGTGATATTCGCCTATTCCTGAATTTTGTACACGTTTTTATTTATTTAACTTTTTATATTTTAATTAATTAAATAACTTATTGATAGTATCATCAAATATTGTTAGATTTTGTAACATTTCAAAAATACATCTAATTATCACAATACAGATTCTACATATTTCTATACAAGTTTAGAGTTTCTTAAAACATCTCTAATACATTATTAAAGTTTATAGAAATACAAATATTTACTATATAAGTTTCAAAACAACATTCTAAATTCTTTTAGACCTTCTGACACTTGTATGATAATTTGTTCGTATACATAGTACAGTTATCACAGTTCACAACACAACAAGAAAAACAAGGGTAAGCTAGTAAAAATAAATTTTTATAATATACACAATTAAATCAAAAGAGAAATCTAAATTACATTGATTAATTTCTCAATTATTCAATCTTCTTCAAATCCCAACACAAAACAATCACATAAATCTCATATGGATCTACACATCCAGAATATTCAACAAACATAATAACAACTGACGTCTTTCGAAATATCCATATTAAATAAGTCCTACCAGAGACTAACACTTGATCAAAACATTAACAGTGAATCCAATAGAAAGGGTCAAGGTAAGTTCAATACAATCCAAGACGTGCATCTCATATGTCACAGTGTCCATGAACTCCCCCATCAGCTTCTCACCACCTAATATCTTAATCTATGTGACTCTGAAGCTCGGAGATCTCTGTTACCATATAGGCATCAATATTTAATACACATACAAACATCAGTCCATACATTATTCCAAATATATGAGTTCAATTCCATACCATTTTCATCATACAATATCAATCAAAAAGCGATCTACAACATTCAAAATTCTATTTAACATTAAAAAAAAAACTTAAATACTAAACCATCAAAATCTAATATTTTTACAAGTTTTGAATCCTCACAACTCTTAATTTTCCCTTCCAATCTTCATCTATTTTAGAATATGATTGGACCACGTTGTAGCTGGCGAGTTAAAGAACATTTCTATCCGATCAGATTTTCAAACAGAGTAAGTTCATTTTTGCTCTAAATATCCTTTGTTCTCTGTTTTTCCTTAGGATTTAGTCATCAATCTTGGTGGGATCAGTTGAAAAGATTAATCCTCTCAACTTATTCTACTATATACTGAATTTTTGTTCTATTTGGATAATTTGCATTAAGCTCATAAATCTTGAAGCTTATCCAAACTGTGGAGAATAAAATTCTAGAAGTTTCTTGGAAAGCAAACAATTAAGGTAAAGGAAGCTAAATTTATTTTTTAATAGCACCCTAGGATATAAGATCTGAATGTGGAAGGGACATGGTCCTAATATTCAATTTCTCTTACAGGGATGTTGTGTGTTTATATATTATTTAAACTTGTAAAAATATTAGGTTTTGATGGTTTAGTAGTTAAGTGTTTTTTTATATATTAAATAAACTTTCGAATGTTGCGGATCGTGCTTTGAATGATACTGCATGAAATTGAATGAAATTAAATTCATACATTTGGAATAATGTATGGACTAATGTTTGTATGTGTATTAAGTATTGATGCCTATGTGGTAACAGATATCTTTGAGCTTCACTGATGATCTAAGTCACAAAGACTAAGATATCAAGTGGTGAGAAGCTGATGGGGAAGTTCATGCACACCGTGACATATGAGATGCACGACTTGGATTGTATTAAACTTACCTGATCATTTTTGTTGGATTCGCTGGTAATCTTTGGATCAAGTGTTAGTCTCAGGTAAGACTTACTTAATACGAGTCTTCTGGAATGCGTCATATGTTATTTTGTTTGTTTAATATCCTAGATGTGTAGATCCATGTGAGATATATGTGATTATTTTATTGTTGAGATTTGAAGAAATTTTAATAATTTGAGAAATTGATCATGTAATTTGGTTTTCTCTTTTGATTTAATTGTGTATATTATAAAAATTATATTTCCACTGGCTTACCCTTACTTTTTTTGTTGTGTTTGAACTGTGATGACTCTACTACGTACACGAGCAAATGATCTTACAGGTGTTGGAGAGTCGGAAGAGCATTAGGGTGTTGATTTTGAAACTTATATTGTAAATATTTGTATTTTTATATGTCCTAATCATGTATTAGGAATGTTTTGAAAAACTCTAAGCTTGTAGAGTAATATGTAAAACCTGTATTATAATAGTTAGATGTTATTTTTCAGGGTATTAAAATTATATAACGATTATAAAAATTACAATTTTCTATGTTACATATATTTATGAGAGGTCTAAAATCAATATAAAAAATATGTTTTAACTCTCATCAAAAGTGTTTTTCCATTAATGAATCAAATCCGTATACTAATTTATGATTATATATTTCATTCCATGAAATATTTAATTATTTTATATTAAAAATACTATATTTATATGTTATTTATGAGTTTTGTTTAGTTATTTTTGTATACCATGTTATATTACTAATTTAAAGTTTATATTTCCCCATAGAAAGCGGTATTGTAGTAAAAGTTATATTCTGGGGAGCCACTGAAAAACCCTTTAGTACAAATCTACTTTACATTAATAAAAATATAAGTAAATAGTGTAAATTACTTTTAATATTATCCAGCAACACTAGGTAAAAATAATGCAATTTCTTTTATATGTCATCAATCCACTATAAATTATATTATCCATAAAATTTATCATGTATTTGATTGGTAATATAACTCTTTTATAGTACAAAATTAAATATCATTTGTAAGTTGACTAATGATACAAAAATATCTATCACATCAAAAGTGATATTTAATTACTGAAGTTAATTTATAATTTTAATAATTTTATAAACAAATCAGCATAATATGACAAGTAGCATGGCGACAAAATAAATTTAATTTATGTCAAAAAAGTTTACCTTGTTTGTAAAATCTACTGCACTCACTTTTTGACTTAGTGGAAGCTAGTGGCCAAACTCATCTTTCACTGTACAGGAATATAAAATTACGTTACAAGTCATATTCCTATTTTTTTTCAAAATAATAATAATAATTAAAGAGGCGTTTCATTCATATTTTTTGAAAATATAAAAATATGAATATTTATTCTTATATTTATTAAAAAATTATAGAAAATAATTTAGAGTATTTTATTTTTTATATCTCTTTAATTGTACCGACTTTATTAACTTATATATTTTTTTTAAAAAGTTAATTTTAAACTATATTATAGCTTCCATTTTTAATTAATTTATTTAGTTACTTATGAAAAGTTAACTAAATATATTTCTAAACATGCATGCAAATAACATCCTTACCATAATATTTTCCTCAATTACATTCCTAAAAATATAAAACTATAATCTAAACTAAAGAAATGAATAAAGAGGAATTAAGAAGAACTAATTCAAACTTCCAAAAGGTTGATATATTCTGCTAAAGTTGAGGTGAAAGTCAATACGATAACTTCCAAAATAGATTAACGCAACAAATATCTTTAGATAGTACCTGAGATCAGTTGTAACGATTGTTGCAGTGTTGGTCACTCGGTTGCTCCCTTGTTCCTCAGTACTTCATTCCTTCAGACTTCAAGACTCCTTCTTCTTAATTCCTCAGAGCTCAATCAGGAGTTGACTTGCAAATGTACTCTGACGATCAAGTAAGTACCCCGTGAATGGTGTATAGTAAAACTGATAAAAAGCGTATCTTACTCCACTATTAGAGGTATTTATAACATTGAGTTTTGGGCCAAATGTCTGGTGGGCTGAATCTAGTATGTATCAGTGTTAGCTGATTTCTAGGGAGGTTACCCTTATTTTTTGGGACATTACCTAGATTTGATGGGATGTGACTCTGATTCGTAGGGAGTTTCTACAACTACCTTAACTATCATTTATTACAACTGCGCTTTAAATATACTTTTGACTGGTAGATCAGTCATCGAGGCCAAGTGATGTGGCACCGATCGGTATAATTATCGTGTTGAATGCAAATGAGGATTAATTTGATTAGATTTTTGGGATTCAATCGTTACTCTTTATTGTCTTTGTCTTTATGAGAGTTAGGCATTAGAGAAAAATATTTTAATGTGTTTATTTAATTTTTCATTTTTTGGTTTAAACTTATAATGTAGTTGCTTAGGCTACTCGAAATTTCTTTGTTTTTTTGGATTTAGTCTAGGCTCCATGTTTTTTTTTTTAATTTTATAATATTTTTCATGTGATGAAAGCCTAGCACGAGTTTTATAATATTTCTACAAGTTTAAATAATATATAAAAAAACAACATAATATATAAACAAACAACATCTTTGCAATAGAAATTGAATATTGGGACTACGTTCCCTCCATATCCAGATCTTCTAGTATAGGGTACTATTAAAAATTAAAGTTAGTTTCTCTTATCTCAATTGTTTGCTTTCCAAGCAACCTCTAGAATTTGAACCTCTCAGTCTGGATAAGTTTCGAAATATAAAAGTTTAATGCAAGTTACCTAAACAGAACAAAAATTCAGTATGTTATAGAATAAGTTGAGAGAATTACTTCTCGAAAATGTTCTGGAAAGATGTCCTAGTAATACATTATTATTGTTATCGTATATTGATTTTTAATATTAATTGATCAATTTTAATTTCATGATTTTTTTTACAGATGCATTTTGATATTCCTAATATGAAACCAATAAAATTAAAGATTATATATAATATCACTTGCAACAACATAAATTATATTTCCTTAAATATTAATAAATATGTATGGATTTTGTAGACTTTACTTATGAAATTAAATAAATAAAAATTAATTATTGATTGATATTTGATTATAATATCCAATACCCAGACAATAAAATTGTTAGAATATTAAACTATTAGATTTAATTTTAACATCATAACAATCATAATATAAACTAAAAAAAATTATCAGATAAAAATTAAATTTAGAAAAAAATAATTATTATATTAATTAAATTAAATATTATTTTAAAATATTTAAAGTAATTTATGTTATTAATGAATAATTTCTTAGTATGCTTACAACATTTTAACTACTAACTTTATAATTTAATTAATTAGTAATTAAAATTTAAAAGAAAAATTGTTATGTTTTTAAATATTAATTTTAACCTAGATTAACTTTAAAATTACTAACAAATTATTTAACTTTATTTTAATAAGCTAAACAGAGATTTTATTAAAAATAGAAAATACATAATAAATATCTTGTGTTTATTTGACATATAAAAAAACATTATTATTTTGGTTGTTATGATTGGTATATTTAATTTGATGGGTTGTGATATTAAATTTGATAGATAGATATTATGTAAATAGTATAATTATTTCATTTTGTCTTGTTTCCAATACATCTCAATCAATCAACTTTTTGTCCATTCAACGTGCATTTGCCGCGTTTCCACGTGTGGAACTGGATAAGAACCTCACCCAACCACCTTCTATTCTTTTCTTTCAAACAATTTTAATAAACAAACCTAACATTGTAAAAAAACTCACTTTCCTGGAAACCTCAACCTCAATAATACAACAATAATTCTTAAGCTTTTTCAGAATAAACCCATTTAAAAAAAATATTCTATAAATGAACCGTTCCAATATTACTTATTAGAATAAACTTATTTATTATTCGCATTAAAAATTTGGTTATTGAAAAACCAAATTTGTATCATGTAAAGTATTATTGATATAAAAATTAGTTAATTTGTAGTCCTAAAAGAGCTGAATTTTTATAAGATTTTCTAATGTATTTTTTTAATAATTAATGAAAATGAGATCAAAATTTAAAAACTAAAATTAAAAAAAAATGCAAATTTGATAATTTTTATATATATATATATAAAATTTCATGTTAGGCAAGCAACTTGACATTTTAATTAGGTTAACACCTCAAGTAACAACAATCATTTGTCATCATATGACAAAAATATTATTAAAAAAAAATATGGGGACACTAAACCAAAACTCATATATTAACAAAAACGATACATATGTAGATTATGTTTATTCCTAAATAATTCTAAGAACATACTATATGAAAGCCCATTATTTTTTTTTAATGAAAATTTTCATGTTAGGCATCACTATGCAACTTGACATCTCAGCTAGGCTGACATCTCAAGTAACAACAATCATCTGCCATCACATGAAAAAAGTATTATTAAAAA
>Ga0123342_1001716_pt1 | contig 36871 bp, 27 predicted proteins | sample Turbeawhitnodule_FD_89960 | JGI IMG/M metagenome (GOLD analysis project Ga0123342, IMG submission 89960) | Root nodule microbial communities of legume samples collected from Mexico - Turtle bean Mexico white nodule | ecosystem: Host-associated > Plants > Roots > Nodule | place: Mexico: Nepantla...
AAAAATATATATATATATATATATATATATATATATATATATATATATATATATATATATATATATATATATATATATATATATATATATATATATATATAAACAAAAACTTCTCCAACTATCATTGTTTTGTCCTAATTAAGGTTAAACGAAAGTTTTCTTAATCCACATTTTAAATAACATATTTACCAAATTATGACGAAAAATAATTATGGTGATGTCGATTAAAAATAATCGTTATAGACATAAAAAAAAATAATAAACTTCTATAGATGTGAACTTAGTCAGGTTTACATTAGCCAAACTAAATCTCTCTAATATGGTCATAAAATAACTTAGTTTACATCAACGAAAAAATAATTACAACAAAGTCAACTTAAAAATAATGCTTATTAACATTTATTACTAATTAAATAAATAGTCTCATTGATGCCAATAAAAGTCCTATTTCACATAAGCCAAATAAAAAATAGACATACCAATGTTGATTGAAAATATTACCTGATGTTGGTAGTGAAATAACCTTAATTATGTTTGCAAAAATTAAACTCTTATTAAATGTAGGTTGAAAATTAACTTTTGACTAATAATAACAAAAAATATTTTTAATTGTCAACGAAAAAAATCAAATTTGATATTGACAACAAATTTAAACGACCATTTTAAGCAAGAAAAACATTACATATATTAATTGAGAAATAACATTATTCTAGATAGATTAATAAGATATGATCTACTATATGAAAGAATTGTTTAGTAACTTAAACAAAAAAAAATATCAAGTTGATGACACCAAGGTTGAGATTAGGAGTGATAAAACAGATTAGTTTGGTCCAGGCCAAAATTAGTAACCGTGTTGTTAGAGGGTAGGTTGATTCACATTTTTAAATTTTTTTTTTTAATTATTTTGTTTTGGATTTATTTACTTTGTTATAATTATGATATCACCTTTTGGATAATCAAAAGTAAGGAATAACAATAAAATTGAAGTAAACTTTAATATTATAATAAAAAAGGTTTAATGTCTAACAAAATAAAGTAAATATTAATAATACTTTAATGAATAAAATGATGTATAAAGAAATTAATGTAAATAAAGTTTTATATAAAATATTAATCACCACAAATTTTAATTCTAAAAACATTTAAAACTATCAAAATATATAGAAAGGTGGACGTCCCACCCCGACTGTAATCCACCGTGTTGGCGGGTTAGACGGGTTAGGTTGATCAGACTAATACGAGTTGACAGATTCAAAAAATTAACCTGTCACACCTAAATGGTGACAGACCGGCATATCAGTTTCTTGGACTTTGCCTGTTTTACCATCCTAATTGAGACTGAGTTGACGATATCACAATTGAGTTGGAGTTGATGAAGTTATGAGAAATCTATCGAAACCTTGATCGAGATGAAATTGATGATTTCTCAATATGCACGAATTTTATTTATTTATATTGATTTGGTGGTTTCCTTTCCCTTTCTAAATTTTTTTGCGGTTGGAAGAATAATATCCTCACAATTTGCTTTAACGATAATGGTGTTCATCAGGTATCGGGGTCCTATAGGCACACACATTTACCATATGATGTTGCAAACATAGTATATCCTTAATGCGTTGAGCTTTATAGCAAATCAAGTTTCAATCGTTGGGGATATATATATATATAGTGTGGTTAGTCAGTATTAGCAATGAAACCAAACACTCTTTGTCAGCTACTACTATATGCTACAACCTCTCACTTTTAGTACACTTCTTTCATTTCTTACTTCATTAGTGCTTTCACCCTCACCTTCCATTCATTATTATATGCTCCATTGACTGTATAAAGTACACCACTTTCGTTCTTCTTTCTTTTTTTCCATTCTTTTTTCTCTCTAACTACCAATCAACACCACAATATGGAATATGGAGACATTTTTTTCATATGGGACACAACCAATACCACCAAATCATATTTTTCTAAACCATCATAAATCTTACAACTCTTATTCATTTAAATTTATTGTAGATTTTCAACTTATTTAACACTTCTTTTTTTAGTATATATAACTTTAACTAATAAGAGAGTGTGTTAGAAACCATATATATTTTTAATGCTTATTATCTTGTGATTTATTTAAATTTTGAAATATTTATCCCACAACTTTGTGGTCATGCATGAACTTGATTACAGGAAATTAATTATCTTAATATCACTTATTTTACTGGATCATGTTTCTGATGTCGGAACACAACTAGGTTCAATTAGCTATAAACTTAAATAAGTAATGACACTAGAGGCTCTGGTCAAACAAAATAAATAAAAAATGGTGTCTCTTGCAGGCACAAGTAAAACACTACTTAATTGTGAGAAATGACTCATTTGGCGAAGTGAATTTTAAATAGATTTATCTGACTCTCTTCTCATTAATTAAAGAAAATGAGATATGGGTCTTGTTCTGAAAAAGACATTAATTTTATTAAACAAAAATGTAACATGATTGGTTGTAAAATTCAGTGGTTAATAAAATTGTGTCTTTTCAAGAGAATGGTAACGTTATGCAATAGAAGATACAAACACATGTGGTTAGAATTACATGTACCGTATAAGGAAGGTATTAGTCTTACTAATAATACATGTGGTTAGAATTACATGTACCGTATAAGGAAGGTATTAGTCTTACTAATAATACATGTGGTTCGAATTACTCAGGGTAGTGTAGTGGCACATCATACAATCAAAAAGTAACTTACACCTCTTTGCATTAACTTGTTATTTAGAGAATTGTTTCTAATAAAAATCTACAAAAAGTACTATTTATTTTATCATATAAACAATCATACACTTAATTTCCTTAAAAGGCACGAAATATGGTGCTTGCCTCCTCAGCTCAGCGTCTTAATTGAGCTGCTTCAAGCAGATCAAATTTTCTAGCCAATTAACTTAAAATCCAATAAACAATCATCAACTAAAAATTAACGAATTTATCTTTTAAATTGATATATTTTACCAAAGATCAGCGACTAATTTAATAAATATTTTTCAAAACTTGGAAAGAATATAATGACTAAGAAATTGGTTAAGTAAGTTTTACTTCTGAGACTGCTTATAAAAGAAAATAGTAGTTTAAGAATGATATTATACCTCCTGGTTTTGGTATTAAGGTAATTAGAATTTGAACTAGTTTTGTACATTTAAGTGGGGAGGGAGGGTAAAATTGAAAGAGATGAAAGGAGATTAATTATATACATTGATGATTAAGCACTACATTAATTATGATTGAGTTGGTGGTGGCTGACTAGTCTTAACCAATTATGGCTGACCAGGGTCCATTTCCACTGCAACTGTTATGACATTAGCCAATAATAAGCACTAAAGAGTAGTAGTATAGTGAATTAGCGAGGTTCCCTATAGTTACGCACCAAACCTTCTGGGTCCAGTGGCGTTATGGTGAGAATGGTTTCTGGCACCTGCAACACTGGTTGTTGAGAGGAGCTAGCTTGCTGCTGACTGCACCCAACAATCTTTTGGCAAGTCTCAATTAGGCACTGTCTGCATTTGGGGCATGAAGAGTGTGAGCTTAGCCACATGTCAATGCAGCGTACGTGGAACCCGTGGTTGCACTTTGGCAAAATGCGCACCTTGTCACCATTTGAGAACTCTGACAAACATATGACACACTCTGAGTCCAAACTTGGGAGGTTCAGCTCAGCTGAGTAACTCACTGTGGGGAAAGTCTTGAGGGCTTTCTTCTTCACTCCTGTGTTGGCAACTCTTGCTGGAGGGCTGCTGGTTGCCACCGAGTCACTCACTACGAAATTGGAACACCTTAGTGCACACCTGATGATGGAGTTCAAACCTAAGGAGCAGATGAGTGCACATAGTAGGACTGAGAGTACCATGACAACATTTGCATCGAAATTTCCATCTCCAAGATATGTTTCTGTGGAATCGTGGCTGCTTGCTGGGGGCTTGGCTGATTGGTTGAGTGGGGAGTGAAGGAGTAACCTTCTTGAGTGGAAGCTGTGAAGGTCATGGTGGAGTGGTGAAGTAAAGGAAGTTGCAGCAGAATACATTTTAGTTGAAAGGTGTGGTGTGGTGTTAACAAAGTTATCAGAGAGCTTCTAGGGGTTGGTTGGCTAAGGGAATTATATATAGGGAAGTTTACATGGTTAGATTTTGGTGGCTACCTTTGATTGGAATGTGAAAGTATTGTTTTTTTGGAGAATGGTTGGGTTGGTAAATTAGAATATTTCCAAGGGTGGTGGTGAGGTTGAAGGGTTTTTATCTTTGTCTTTAATTAGTTGTTGCCTCTTGCAGATAGATAGATGTCTTAGCACAAGGATCCTCCACTCACTGTAAGCCTTTTGTGATTGGCTTTCCCTGTCAAGAAGGTCCCATTCATTTTCAATCCCACCTTACACGCAGCAGGGTCTGCCACGTGGCAGTTTTAGTTTCGTATTTTACATACGAGGAAGGAAGGTTTTCTTAAACTTAGCTCACTAAGGACAGTTTACCTTTATTATTAAACTTAGCATGGATTTGTCTTGGGTTTTTTATTTCAAAAACAATCCCTCAACGAGCCTTTTTTATGTTTTCATATACTCTATAATGCTGTTCCCCAATGGACCCACCAGCACATGAAGGAATTGGGAAGCTTCCTGATGGAGATGAGTTCAAAATTGAAAAAAAAAATATATGCTTTTGATTCCAAGGTTCATTTATGTCCCATCTTTTGGGTCCCAACTAAAAGGATGAGCTTCAAATGTTCATTTATGTCCCATCTTTTGGGCCCCAAAATAAAAAGGGATTAGGCAAATACTTTATTTTATCCGTACTTGCCCAAAGGAAAGAGTTCAGATGAAGGATCATCTTTTCTTTCTGCCTCAGTGTAACAACCTAGAGGTACTGTTGCAATGCCACCACAAATTGGAGGTTCTAAACTTCAACAAAACAAAGACAAGATTAAGAAAGGGAAATACAAGTTTGAGTCCAACCTGTGTGTGCATCATTTATTGTATTTGCAATCTGACATTGTGAGTTGTGTATGGTTTGGATGTCTGGTAGTGATCTATCTCCATCTATCAGACTCAGATCATAAGACGTTTATATCCGAAATGGTCCCAGATGTTTCTGCGTTGTCACAAGAAATTTGTTTTACAATCTTTACATGGTGTGCCAGTGGTTAGATATTGCAACAAGTAGTGGTTTGTGATAAAAGCAACATCCATAACGATATGAATTGATGAATTGATTGGGCAATGTATAGGCCAAAATTGATCTGGATCTGATTTAGTTTGTCTGACTAAACTTTTAGGCTTAAAACCCACGTATTAAAGGCGGAAAGTAATTGCATTAAGGGATGTGGTTTTATAAAAGTGGTGAAGAAAGGTACGCGGAGACAAGTCAAAGGGGTATGCTACTTTCTTCTCCCCTTTTTCTTATTTTTATCTTTTGGTTACCTTTGCCTGCTCTGGATAAAGTATCACTCTACTCATTAATGGTACGGAAGTTAGTCACATAATAAAACTGTGAGATCAATCGAATATGGATAAGTCAATAAATGTAAATTTTATTTTATAAATTTTAAAATTTATATTTTGATAATTATTTATATATAAAAAAATATTTTTTACTGATATTTGTGAGTTTCAGGAGAGAAGCAGAAAAGATGAATAATTTGGCTCTTGCTGTGGCCGAAGTACCAGTTACCTGGAGGAGTATCTTAGTGGGTTGGATCTCACTGCGATCATGGTTGTTATGGACCCACTTGAGAAAGAATAAGATAAGGGCAAGAGAGATGTCACTTCATCAGTAACAACAGTACCCATTTAACAGTATGACACGAGCAAGCATTCAGGAGTCATTCAACTCTTCATTTTCTTACATTAAAATAATAAATAAATGTCACACACGTGCTTTGTCGTCATTCATGATTAAGATTAGGATAAGGATGTCAGATAATCGTTTTATTATGAATTATGAAACTTCATATCTCACTTAAATTATTATGAAAAAATATACATCAAAACTCGTACAATTAAAAAAAGTTACATAAATAGTCTATAACTATTAAACACTATCTAGGTTTGTTTATTTTTATTATAAGAATGTAAATCATTAAGATTTGAAAGGGAAAGTTTGTCAGATTTATATAGATATTAGAAAATATTAGACCTTATATATAGATAAAATACTCGTGTGAGAGGGAGTAAAATAGACTTTTTTTAGATCCTTATGTTTTATGTCAAATTTGTTTTTGTCTTTTATCATTTTTGAAGTTTTTTTTATTTGATTCTTAGTATTTATAATAATGAAAATGAAGTATGCTTTCATTGGTTTGAACTAATTTTATAAGAAAATTGTATCAAGAAGATGTTTACAAGTAAGAAAAAGTTTTTATTCTATTATGTATAAGGAAATATAAATATATACCAGTGTAGGAAAACTTTTTCTCTCCAAATTACGATCTAATTAAGTAGGGATCATGAAATTTTATCATTATTAAATTAATTGCATATAATTTGGTACAATATTCCACTGATGATCTTTTTGTCTTTGTCTATTTTTTTAACTTCCATGATATAATAGAAGAACCAAGAAAAAATGCAATACTCGGATAACAATCCTTGTTCCGATGATCCTTTGATGTACTTTAGGACTCGAATTGCAGCATCCCAATGAGGTTTCCGTGGAGCCTGAATATATTGACTTAGGATCCAAACCGAAAATGCTATGTCAGGTCGAGTAACCGTGAGGTATATCGTCTGGTGCCAAATTGTTGAGGGTATATCAGTCGTCCCACGAGTCGTCTGTATTTGATTGGATCCTTTAATAACTCTCCATCGTCTGGTGGTGTGAGTTTTAGGTATTACTCCATTGGAAATTTGTCTGGACGAGCACCTATGAGTCCTATATCTAGCAAAATATCAAGCGCATATTTTCTTTGTGAGATGTAAATACCAGCTTTGGAATGGGAAAATTCAATCCCTAGAAAATATTTTCAAGATCTTTAACACGTTGAATTTCTGTCAAATCATTTCCTGTCAAAAGAATATCATCCGCATAAATTAAAAGGGCAGTAAATGATGAGTTATTCAGTCTTGTGAATAGAGAGTAGTCTGTCTTGGATTGTTGAAATCCTATAGATTTAATCACATGAGAAAATGTTTGAAAACCATGTCCGGGATGCATGTTTGAGAGCATAAAGGGATTTGTTGAGTCGACATACAATGTTCTCTCCCTGTCGATGATGTCGGGTGACAAGTCCATGTAAATAATTTCATGCAATGTGCCATGTAAGAAGACATTTTGCACATCTAGTTGGTGAGTAAACCAATTTCTAGCTGCTGCAATGGTGATGATACACTTGTTAATTTTGTTGTTGGTGAAAAAGTTTCAGAATAGTCGACACCTTCAATTATCCGTTTGCAACAAGACACGCCTTATATCTGTCGACGCTGTCATCTGAGTTGTACTTTATTTTATAGACCCATTTGCATCTGATGGGTTTTTGCCCCAACGGGTAACGGTGTCAAGGCCCACGTTTGATTTAGCTCAAAGGCGGAAAGCTCTTCGTCCATTGCTTTTTGCCAATTTGGACCAAGGATAACTTGAACATAAGTGTGAGGTTCTTTGGTGGCTGTTATGTTAGCAAGATATGCACTATGTGTAGAAGAAAATCGTAAATTAGAAAGAAAATGATGCATAGGATACCTAGTTCCATTCGGCCGGTCTTGGGTAGTGGTCAAATGATTGGCTTGGATCCTGTTACGTAGTCTTGAAGCTAGGAAGGTGGGATTGATGTGCGACTGGATCATCGAACATGAAGGTCGATTGGAGAAGGTTTGGTAATGGGTGCTAGACTTCTTGGCGTGGGAGAAGAAGGTTGGTCTGCTGGAGGTTCAGGTGCATTATGACGAGTAGGAGAAGAAGGTTGGTCTGATGGAGGTTCAAATGCATTGTGACAAGTAGGAGAAGAAGGTTGGTTTGATAGAGGTTCAGGTGCATTGTGACGAGTAATGACGAGTAGGAGAAGAAGGTTGGTTTGATGGAGGTTCAGGTGCATTGTGATGAGTAAGAGAAGAAGGTTGATCGAGTGAATGTTGGACTGGAGTGGGTAAGTCAATGTCAATAGTGGGAAAAATACCTTGTAATGGAGGTGAGGATTGCATTTGGGACTGTTGGCAGAATGGGAAAACACTTTCATGGAAGATGACATCCCGACTTGTAAAAAAATTGTCTGCATCTATATCAAATAATTTGTATGTTTTTTTTATTGTGAGGATAACCAATGAAGATGCTCTGTCGAGAGCGCAAATCAAATTTTTGCTTAGGTGAAACAACAGTTGCATAACAGAGGCAATCAAAAGGTTTTTAAGTGAGAAAGTGAAGATGGGTGATTATATAGCATCTCAAAGGTGATTTATTTTTTAGTAAAGGTGTTGGCAAGCGATTAATGATATATGTGGCGGTTAAAACGCATTTCCCCCCAAAATTCTAGTGGTAAATGGGACTAAAATAGGAGGGTTCGCGTTGTGTTTAAAATGTGTTTATGTTTACATTCTACTACTCCATTTGTTGAGGAGTGTAGACACAAGTGCGTTGACATTGAATACATTTTTTGAGAAAAAAATAACGCATAGAAATAAACGCGAATGGTTTTAATAAATGTTTGAAATTGATTTTGTGCAAAAAAATAATGAATGATTATAAGAGAGGTTGGGTTTCAAACTTGTGATTCATAAGAAATAACCAAGTACATCTAGTATAGTCATCGACTATAGTGAGAAAAAAATGTTTTCCAAAATGAGTTGGGGTTTTATGAGGACCCCAAATGTCACAATGTAATAGATTAAATGGAAAATGAGATTTTATTGTGCTTAAAGGAAAGGGTAGCCTTGTCTGTTTATCTTTGGGACAAATACTACAATTATTATAAATGAGAATGAGATTTTTAAGGAAGATGCAGGTTGTAGACACGCCGGAGAAGGATGTCCGAGGCGCTTGTGCCATAAATAATGGTCGGTCGAAATTTGAGATACGTGAGCTTGCTTCGAAAGAGGGGACAAGTAGTATAAGCCTGCATGTTGTTTACCCGAGCCAATCATCCTCCCCGTAGCCAAGTCCTGCACAATGCAACCATGTGGAGTAAAAACGACACAACAAGTGAACTAGTTATCTTACTAACGGACATAAGATTTAAATTAAAAGAGGGAAATCTTTGAAAGTGATATTGTCATTGAATTTAATTATGCCCGTAGATGAGATGGGCGCAGTTGAACCTGTGGATAGATTAACATAATAAATGATGAGAAAGTGAGTGTGAAAAATTGTGAATCAGATTCAAAATGATTGGTTGCTTCGCTATCTAAAATTCATGGTTTCATAAAAGCAGAATTAATAGACGAGTTATGGGCAAGTAGACCTGCAACGCTAACAAACGTGTCATTTTTACCGTTATTGTTGAACAAGTAAATAACCTTTTCCAATTGCTGAATTTGCTCGGTGGCAAAGCTTGTACGAGATTTCTATTGGACTCGTTACTGATGTCTTTTTTACCAGACATAATCTCTTATTTAGGATCTCTTATTTAGGGAATAAAAATGAAGAGGCGGTCATAACACCAAGTTTTATTAAACACTATCTAAGTTTATTTATTTTTATTATAAGAATGTAAATCATTAAGATTTGAAAGGTAAAGTTTGTCAGATTTATATAGATATTAGAAAATATTAGACGTTATATATAAATAAGATACTCGTGAGAGAGAGTAAAGTAGACTCTTTTTTTAGATCCTTATGTTTTAAGCCAAATTTGTTTTTGTCTTTTATATTTTTTATGTTTTTTATTTGATTCTTTGTATTTACAATAGTGAAAATCAAGTTTACATGTTGAGCTATTAAAGTTTTTCACTGTGATGTTTGTCAATTTTTTGTGACACCATAATGTAACTTTTTTTTCTCTTCGCAATAATTAAAAGTCTTACCATTTTTTTATTTTATTTGTTTGTTCTTATTGGTGGAGACCAATTATTGACTGTATATGAGAGTAAGTAGTTTGTGATGTTTATTTATGAGTATACTTGTATGATATTGATACTTCTTATAAATTATAAATTTTAGATGTATCAAATATTTATCCAGTTTTTTTATTAAAAATCAATTTGGTAGTCTGCTTAGGAAATTTCAACCCTATTAGTTTCCCAAAATTCTTAAAAGACAATGGCATTATCTATTAACCAAAAAAGATTATTATCTCCTACAAAATGGGTTGCATATATAAAGAGAGAAACATCATTGGAATTGCTAGAACTTTTCTTTTTTCCAAATGGTTGTACCTAATTTTGCTAAGGAGACACTTTTTTATTATCACATCTCACTAATGATGAAGAAAATCGTAAGTGTATATTTATCGTCAAATAAACATACCGAATTCATATTCTTTTCCCAAAAAACAAATTATGCCAGCTTCTCATTTTTCTTGCCATAACATTCGACATTTTATAGAAGAATATATGTAGCGTACAAAAAATACTAAGTTAATCAAGTACAACACATTCACAATTAGGTCCTCTGTTTTATGATGGAGGATGAGTGGGTAAATCACGTTTGAATCCTTTTGAATTATTACACTCTTAAATAAAAAAATTATATCTTAATTATCAATTATAATTTTTGATTTAGTACTAAATATTTGATCTAAAAATAAGTTGTTATCATAAATTATATTAGTAGACACAAAACGAACACCTACTTTCTTTAACATTGATTTGTGAAGAAAATTGGAAATGATTTTGAGGAGATAACATTATATAAATTTAAAACTAAAATAAAAGATGAAAAGAAGAACAAAATAGACAATAAATAATGATCCTACCGGTTGACCTGAGTGCAAGAGTCTTGCCACGTTAAAGGTATCTTCTCTCGATCAGCTTCGCACCACGTTAGCTTCCGTCCTTCACACCTCGATTCTCCGCAAGAACCTGAAAAAGACAGAGTGGCGCCGCTGCGGCCGATCGTGCTCCGACGCTCAAGTCAGTGACGGAATCACCAAATACTAAGAGAGAAAAGCTAAAACTCAAGGAACCGTGCAAAATGTTCTCTCAGCGTACTCAAGTGTTTTCAAAAACGTAAAGAAGTGTTCTAAACGCGTGTACCTCAGAAGTTCGTTAGAGTTCCTTATATACCTGAGCACTTTCTCTCTCCTGACGGTTACACCTCTGGACACGTGGCTCGCATCCAGCGGTACACGTGTCACCATCTAGAGCACCTTCTACTTGAGCGTCACCTCTACTCTTCAAGCTTCTCGACTAAGTTACCCATGCAAGGAGTAACTCGGTGCGTAGCTTCCTTGGAGCACGATCTCTTATAAGTGGCGAGTACGGGGTGTCACCATGCACACCTTCTCTGTGGTCTCGCTTGCCGCTATCACGATTTGCTTTACTTGCACATCGTGCATGTTCTGGTAAACTGTTTCCTTGCCTCGACCTCTGGCTAGGGAATGATCATCTGATAACTTCGTCCTTCGTACTCGTACCCCTTGAAGGCCCTAAACAAGCCTTCCTGATCCTTCGGCGATGTCCTTCTTTCGGCGGTCTCTAACCACTTGGTCGCCTAAGCTCACATACGGCGACTATGACACAAGCCTGGTGACCGCCAGTTAGATATGCTAGAGACCGGAGAGCACCAAGCCATCACTTGGCGACCACACAGACTTCCCGATGTACTTCTCTTCTGTCAGCCAGGTGTCCCACTCAACATGCCTATATTATCGTTTGTTGCCACGTCATCACTCCCGACTACCTGGTCGGTACAAATAATAATGTAATTTTACTAAAATATTTTTTTTAAATATTTCTCTTTCTAATTCAATGAGGAAATAATAACACTCTCTCTTATTTGAAAAAAAGAAAAACAACTACGAGAAGAACCTGGAGAAACCTTAATGAGTTTTAGGTTTTGTTTAGACCATTGAAATTAACTATAAATAGAAAGAAAAATATTATAGAATGGATGAATGGTAATTACAATGTAGCCTATACCAAATCCCATCCAACAAACCTCACTAAGATACGTGTAATTTTACCACTCCAAGTGGTTGATTACACAATTGAAAGTTTGATTTGCAATGACAATGTTGCATATTCTCCTACATGCTTAATAACTTCATCAATAATGCAACTTTCACTCATTAATCATCATTATATTTCTATGGTTTTCATTAAATAAGGTACAACATTCCTCAAGAACACCTTGGTTAATGGTTGGGTTGGGGTATGAGCAGCCACTAAATGTGCAATCTCCTATAGTTTGTGAAAACAAGATTAAAGTCATTGAACCACCTTTTTGGTGCCTGATTTACCTTTTAAATTGCTTATTCCAAGATTTTGCTAGTTTCCAATTTCGTGCATTCTTTTTTTAAAAAAGTTTGGGATATAATTTAAATTAAAAAATTAGCTGTCAAAACATGATAAAAATTGAATTTGATTAGTTAGTATCAACAATGATAATTTACAATTATTTTTTAAAATTTAAACTCTATAATTTAGAAAAATCAAATCCCTCACCACCAAAATTAACTATCAATTTATTTAAACATGATTTAGCAACCCTATAAATGGTTACCATCCTTAAATGTTGAATACAATATATTGGACCTGCATTGGGAAAAACTGTAACTAATGTTTTGGGTTGATCTTCATTGTGGTGGGCTATTTCATCCTCCACTCATTATTTTTTATACATGTTAAATTAATTATTAGATTAGATTGCACTATATAAAAATTTAATTTAAATTGAATATATTTACCAAATTTAAAATTATTTTTTGAATTATATACTTTAAAATAATTTTTAAATTTACAATCTACTATCCATCATCAAATACATAATTAGAAATATTCCCAATCTCATAATTAATTTGTCCTGTACTTATAAAAGTGTCACACTCTTAAAGTAAATTGAAATTGTTTTTGAAGTTCATTTCATTCAATAAAGACCCCATTAATAAAAGCAAGTTTTAAATTATGCTGTACTTGATAACACAAGTAGTTCAAAAAATTTGCAGATTGAACTCGTTTAGAATACAAATTATATGAACCGAATATAAAAATACACATACTAAAAATTTTATTCAAAAATCCATCTCTACATAAAGTTAAAATTTTTAAAAAAATATAAAAGGCTAAAAAAAAAAAATCTAAAACAGTATCTATTGTTTTAATTATGCTGTTAGGAATGGTATGTCAGATATTTATTATCTCTTGTTTTAGTATTAAACATAGCTAAATTAGCAGCTAAACTAAAAAGGCAAATAAAATCACACTAAATTTTATTACTTTGATGCAATGTGGAAAAAAAGTAAAATTGAAAGAGGCTTCAACACTCCGTTTGGATTGATCGACATGATGAAATGCATTAAAGATCATAACAAAATTAAACAAGCTTAAATAGTGATCAAACATTAGGTAATGTGTTCTTAATTATGATCAAAACACTAATCTGGTCAAATAATAATGAATCTATGATAATCATATAAATAGTAACAATTTTTGAAAAAATGATACGTCATTATTGCACATTTATTGTACTGAATATCAAATACTTACTTAATCGTCAGAGCACCTTTTGCAGGTGTCATCCCGACCGAGAACATACGAAAAAAAAAGGGAGTGGGCAGAGAAGAAGGAGCGAGAGTCGTCTTAGTTGAAGAGAAGCTGCTGAACTAAGTGGTTAAGAAAGGTATGTGATTGACCGAAGGAATGAGATAATAATTCTCTCAGTCCCTTTCTATATGAGAACAATTGGCGTCCACGGTGGGCCAAAAAAATTTGAAGCAGGAGAAAAACAAATGGTGTCAACAAGAAACATGACCAATGAGAAGATTTCAGATGTTGAGCAAATGGTATTGTTAATGTCTCTGCTGAGGGAGATGGCAAAGATGAAAAGGAAGAATTAGGAGGAGATTCAAGCTCTCTGAAAGGAGAATGAGAAGATGAAGAAGCAATTGACCAGCTTAAGGCCTAACAATCAAGCTGGAACCTCACGTGCTAGTCCATCACACATTAAGTCTTTGGTAGACCCTTGGACCACTCGTCCTCAAGAGACAGTGGAGGAGTCCAAGTTGAACAAATCACTTTTTATAGGCGAAACTTTGAACGTCACCCGAAAACACCCTTTAAGTAATTATGTGATGGAAGCTTAGTTGCCACTCATGTGGAAGGAACTCAACATAGATTGTTACGACGGAACGACTGACCTTGATAAACACATGGATATTTATACAATTTATATGAATTTGTATACCTCGAACAATGTTGGTGTCTAAGTTTGGAACCACCAACTAACCGCATCACCTAACCTCGATTGCTCTGGTGAATATTTGCTAGTAGAAAGGATAATCCTTTTAAGGCATTCAAGAAGAGGTTCAGTAAGATAACATTGAACATTTGGAACCTGAGTCCGGATGTTGCTATGTATATGCAGCTTGAGGAGTATAGAAACCAGGCGAGGGCCGAGGCAATAAATGATAGGGGGAAGGAGAAGGAGAGGGGAAAAATCGATCGATCTAATTTCAGTCGAAATGACCAAGTATAAAGAGAGTTGTGGCCCTAAATTCACAAGATACACCCTTTGAATGCTGACAGAGGGAAGATTCAGGATGAAGCCTTGAGTGTTGATCTCATACAAACCCCAAGGAAGGTTCTAAGTCCTGGGAATGTCAATCCTACACGTAAATATAGGTATCATCGGAACAAAGGTCATACGATCAAGAAATGTCAAGCACTAAAGATAAAATAGAAAAACTCATCTAGACCGGAGACTTCCACATAAGTATGTGCAGGGCGAGGTTCAAAACACGAAGTGTTCTCTCCTGCGCAGGGAGGAAGCAATAAAGAGAGAGGAGGGACCTAGGTACCCTTATTGTTCCATTAATGAAGAACGCAAACTTGAACGTCGGATATGTGACTTTTTTTCCCTAAAGAGGGAAAAATTTCCCTAGTGTACTGCTTTTGGTTTTATTTCCCGCTAGAACTGTTCCCTGTAGCTGAAGGGAATTTGGCTACCCAGGAACAACCGAATTCCCAACTGCATTTTGCTTCCCAGAAGGAAAAACAGATCTTGTCCCCATGTTGGTGCAAATGTTTTAACCAACTACAGTCAATAAGGCATTTTCCCTTACAAGATTATATGAAGTTGCTAATACTTCTGATGTGATGATGACCAAAATCCAAAATCCTCAATGGGGGGTACTAGGATCAAAACCAGGGATGTTGGAGGCATATGGGGGCAGTGGGTGCAACGTTCAAGGAGAAATCACTGAACTTGACAGTAGCATTCGAAAACCAAATCATTAGGATTTTTTTAGTTTTTTATTTTCTTTACTATAATATTTTTGTTTTACTATGTAAGACTAAACTTGAAATTAATTATCTTTCCTGATTTCGCTAAATTTTGATGTTCTGTTCAATATTTTTTTTTTAAATTCTTTGTAGTAGATTCTGTTTTATTATTGATCCTTTTGAAATTTTTGAAAATTCAGTTTTTTTCTTTAATTGAAATTCTTAGTTAATTCAATTCAATCTAATCAATTTTTTTTTTTTTTAATTCAGAAGGTAGAAGATAAATATCTCATGAGTAGACGATGAAATTAGTGAGATATTAAACACATAAATGATATTATTTTGCTGATAAGATTCTATTGAATTTTATTGGCACTTGTTTGATTAAATTTGACACTGTTTGAAGATTAAAAAGTGTTAAAATCTTAAAAAAATCAATAATAAATTCATTATCAAAACAACTTGAAAATCTTTTTCTTCTTTTACTAGTTTATAATTCCTACTTTATTTTATTTGCACCAAATTTTAACCTCTTTTATTTTCATTGTTATTTTCAACTTCTTTTTTTAATTTTAATTTTTTATTGAATTGACTTGAGATCATTTAATCTTATCTGTACTATCATTTCACTAAGATCATTTTAATTTCAAGGTTAAATGTTAGGTTTCAGTAGTAAGCATAATTTCATGGACATTCAAGTAGCCAAGAAATATGGTTGCAAGATTAAGAAGCACGATCCGGTTAATGGGGGTGGTGACAGATGGATTTAAATTGACTATTTCTTCTATGGTGAAGGATTTTACATGGGCCATCCAATAGACATCATTCACCTCTGATAAATTGTTGAAAATTGAATGGTTGGTAACACTAGTAGGGTATATTACTTGGATTTTCACCAAGTTGACAATTGATTTTAATGTACAAGGAAGACGACATGCGTTGTGTGGTTCATCTTCCACTAAGGTAAAAACGACTAAAATGCAGCAATTGGTTAAAGCGCTGGAAGAAGGTGTGCATGTATCCATAATTAAGCTTTGTATGGAGGAAGGGGAATTGCCACAGTCAATAACCACACATGTAGCTCCATCGTTGGCATCAGGAGCGATCACCCAGTTGTTTTTGCAAGAACCCATTCAATTACCTCCCTTCATGCCTGGATTTGATCACAAGATTCCATTGTTGCAAGGGATCGATCCAGTGAATAAGCGGTCGTATAGATATTGCAAGAGACCAGAAGGATGCGATAGATAAATTGGTGCAGGAATACTTGAAGTCGGGGGTCATTCAAAATAGTAGCAACCTTTAGGCGAGTCCTATTGTGTTCGTAGGTAAAAAAGGATGGTTTGTGGAGGCTGTGTAGACTACCGAGATCTTAATAAGAAGACGGTGAAGAATAAATTTATAATTCCTTTGTTGGATGAACTATATGAATCCACACTTTTTTCAAAACTTGATTTACGATCTGGGTCATCCAAGTTAGGACGGAACTGGTTGATGTGTATAATAAAACTGCCTTCAAACCCCATGGAGGGAATTACGAGTACGTAGTTATGCCATTAGGCCTCACCAACGCACCATCTACCTTCCAAGGTCTCGTGAACAAGGTGTTCCAGCAGTTCCAGAGGAAATTCTTACTGGTTTTCTTCGACAACATTTTGATTTACAGTAGGAATTTAGAAGATCGTGTCAGCTACCTTCGTAAGGCTCTTCAAGTTCTGGGAGAGAACCTCCTATTTGCTCAAAATCTAAATGTTATTCTGTTGTTGAACATGTGGAGTATTTGGGGAATGTCATTCAGAAAGAAGGGGTGGTCGTGGAGGCTAGCAAAATCGAAGTTATGGTTCAGTGGCCTTTGCCACCGACGGTGAGACAATTGAGAGGATTCTTAGGGCTAGTTGGGTACTACCGAAGATTTGTGAAGGGGTATGGAGTAGTAGCACAACCCTTAAACGAAATGTTGAAGAAGGATAATTTTGCATGGACACTGGAAGCTAAGTTGGCATTTCAGAAACTCAAGGAATTACTGAGTAACACTCCGGTGTTAGCGCTACAAATTTCTCCAAAACCTTTGTGGTTGAGGTGGATGCATCGAGGGGTGGCATTGGAGTTGTTCTTATGCAAGACCATCATCCTATTGCATATATCAGTAGGGGCTTGAGAAAGGGAGCTGTTGGCAGTAGTTTTTGTTGTGGAAAGATGGAGAAATTACCTATTGAATAGATATTTCATTGTAAAGACAAACCACTACAACCTCATGTATCTTCTGGACCAGAGGCTAACCACAAAATTTCATCAAAAGTGGTTAGTTAAGCTAATGGAATTCGATTTTTCTATTGAGTACCGCAAGGGGCAAGAAAATATGGTGGTTGATGCTTTATCAAGAACTGAGTAGGTGGAATGCAGCAGTTTGATTACTCAGCAGCTGCACTCGGAGTTACTGGGAATTATTGGGAAAATTATATAAGCTTTCATCAATTAATTAAAGATGTACAAAATAATTCAGCTACTCATAAACATTGTAGGTGGCATATTGAGAACTCTGACGTAAAGGAAAGCTGGTGGTAGGCTAGGACATGGAGCTTAGAAAGAACTTGTTAAAATGGTTCTGGAATAAAAGCTACAAATGAAGGAAATAAAAACTTATATATTGGAAGGTTTTAATAAGCGATGTAAGATGCTTTATTCAGCAATGTGTGGTGTGTCAACAATGTAATATGACACAACTGCTACTCCTCGATTGTTACAACCATTACCTGTAACTAGTCAAATATGTCAGCACATCACGATGGACTTTATAGAAGGGTTACCTAGTTCGAATGGCAAGTAGGCGATCCTAGTGGTGATGGACAAGTTGAGCAAAGCTGCTCGTTTCATTGCTGTCACATCCCTACACAGCTAAGGAGGTGGCGCAAGCATTCATGGATAACGTCTTCAAGCTTCATAGGTTTCCTTACTCCATTACCAGTGACAAAGATGTTGTGTCCCTGAGTCAATTTTGGCACGATTTTATGAAGTTGCGGGGAGTGCAGTTACAGCTTTAAACAACCTAATAGGAGGCAATGAATAGGTGTTTGGTACTGGATGTGTGCAGATTCCATGAATAATCCAAATGGCTTCCCATGGCTGAATGGTGGTATAACACGACATACCGCACGGCCACTAAAGCCATTCCATATAAAATCATATATGGATAACTACCTTCTCTATCTTCGAAGAGATTCTAAGATTGAATTAGTTGACCGAAACTTGAGGAAAAGAGAGAAAATGTTAAAAGCTAATCAAATTTCATCTTGGAAGAGCAAGAGAAAGAATGAAATAGTTAGTTGATAATAAGCATAGAACTAACAGGAAATACCAAGTGGGTGATTAGGTTTACGTGAAATTGCATCCCTATCGGCAGGTCTCTGTAGTTCATTGGAGATATGCCAAGTTGATTACAAAATACTTTGGGCCTTACAAGATCAACGATCGCATTGGAGAAGTAACCTACAAGTTCGATCTTCTTGTCTACTCTAAGATCCACAACATTTTCCACATTTGGCAGCTTAAGAAACATGTCGGAGCTACCACCGTTTCTACACATTTACCATATCCAACTGAAGCAGCAATAGCTACCCGAGAACCAGAACAGATTCTGTACAGAATGACTATTAACTGAAAAGGAAAGGCTGTGACAAAATTTTTGGTCAAATGAAAACATCAACTCTCAAAAGATGCTACTTGGAAATTTTGTTATGATTTGAAGAACGAGTATCCAGAGTTCAATCCTTAAGGAGGATAGGATTAAGAGAAGGGCATTGTTGTAAATATTTTGTTAGTAGTTATGTGTTGTCAGTTATTTCTGTTCAGGAATGCTTTATAAGATGGTTTTTTCTGTTTGTACATAGCTTTTGGATATTCTGTAAAACTCTCTCTTTCTCATGTTCAATTCAACCTCTCGAAACCTTTCTGTATTAATATCGTTTATCATAACAGTCACTCTCCTAATGCAATACCTCTATCCCATTCGAGGACGAAACAGTAAACATACATAAACCCCATATAATTTTTAATATACACCTTTTTTGTGTTATGTACAGTCACTTAAGGATCACATGCCTGAAGAATAATGATCAGTCACAACACAAAGCATGAAATTCATTCCAATGCAATGCCACATTAATGATATAACTCAGCGGTCTTCCCTTCGAACAGCATTTGGATCCGACATCATGTCCATCATCATTTTCTCAGGTGAATCCTCCCAATTTGCAAAGGTCTTCAAGTCAACCTACACAATATAATGATAAAATGTTATTGCTGTTTGATTTATAAAAGTTAATATTTGTAACAACTAATCGGACAACGATATAGGGTAACATACTTTTCTTCTTTGCTCGGTGAAAAGTTCTTCTCTCTTTTTGAAAGAATCCTGCACTTCCTTCGCTGCTTTCCCTCCAAGTCCCCAAACTTCAACTACTGAAATGATGCCCTCAACGGGTAGGAAACCCTGGAACATAAGCCAACAACAGCTCATACATGGAATCGTCAAGTCAAGTTCAGTTTGTTATTGGTCAATGGCCATGATTCTGTTAACCAAAACTCTCAAAATGTGTCTGAATTTTAACATCACCCAAATATAGAATGCACTGTCATGATATATATAATGATAGGAAATATCACAGCATGCCAGCATGGAAGAGTTCATAAGATGACTAGTTGTTTTAGGATGACTTCAAAAATGTTTACATCAGAGAACAAACAGATTCAGCAATTTTTTATGCATGCATAAAACAATACAGGGCTACATGTTTTATAATCACACAGCCAGTATATTCATTCATTCAGTAATAGAATTATACCTGATCCGGAAGGAGGGATCCACTGCGGTAAGTTTTGTCAACAGAATGATGGCGAACAGTCATTTTTGAAAAATCTTCATCTATAAATATTCTCTCATTTCCTAGAGTTCCTCCAAATGCAAGACCAACTGGCTTTGGGTGCGGCTGGTAAACTTTACCAGTAGGATGCAAGTGGCTATAAACAAAATTCTTTTCCTTACCTGTCAGTAGTAACATACATAATTGGTTTCACAAAATCTGATGACAATCCCCACCAAAAGAGAGGAAACAGGAAAGGGAACATTGTCACGCCTAATACCTACCAATAGGTGGAAACACATGAAACACTGGGTCAATAGAATATAAACATCCAGAGTTTCCATAGAAGATATCTTTACTTTCAAAAGCTTGATCTGTAAGAACCCCTATAACCCATTTCCTATCAACAGAATTTCCTTCATGAGGTTCACCTGAACTTGCAGATATCAAAATTAACAAAGGACCTTTGTAACCTTCAACACGGGACCAAAATCTGCCAAGGCCTCTTCCATGAGTGGATGACCTATAACAGAATAGATGTTTGATGTCAACAGATATTTCCGTTTCCAACTGGTAAGTCTGAACGAAATTCCGAAAGTTGCAGTGCAAAGTGTATGTCAATAGACAAAAATCTAGGAAAGCATCATAATAGATGACCAAGAAACCTTTCCCCTCATTTTAACTAAAAAGGAAAAAAAATTGAGTAGTGTCCAAGACTATTAAAGCACAATAGGATTGAGGGTCAGTGATGCAAACCTATAAACAAGTTTATCACCCATTCCACCTCCATTGCTTATAAATGCGCCAGAAATCTCTTCATTTACTCTACTTTTGTTGGTGATAGAAATTGCCCATGCCCTTCCTTGGGTCAAAAGATAATCATGTGCAGCTATTGATGAAATATCTCCAACAGAGGAGGAATCAGAGGGTGCCAATTCAACCTGCCATTCAGTCAAAGAATTGTTGATATTACAACACCTAGGAACCATATGCAGTGTTAACCAGAGGGATATCCCTCTGGTTAACATGCAGCATATTTTTCTCGGACTACATAAAAAAGAGTGCTTTCCCCACTTGTTTCAGTTTATAATATGATAAGAAATATAGAATATTATTTAACTAAAAACAAATTGGCAATGACAAAAGGAATCTGTATAATAATAACAATGAAAATGCGAAATAATTTGACAATTACATTGTTCTTCTCTCGGCACATGATAAATGAATAATAAGTGTACCAGAGATTACGAACCTAAGAATTCTCAGCACTCAGACAGTAGAACAATGTCGTATAATTCTTTAGAACATTGTATTAATTATTAATCAGCTAAAAACAGAACTGAACTTACAAGGAAAAATCAATTAGAAATGTACTTCAATATGTGGAACTTTTGCCATACCAGAAGAGATACCAGCAGTGAAGTTATAAGAAAAAATGCTTAATTTTGTTAAATCATTCAATGGCAACACAGTTGAGTTTCATTTATTTTCAAGAAGAAAACAGAATAAAAAATTACTTAATATTCTTCAACTAGTATGTGGAACTTTTGCCATGCCAGAAGAGATACCAGCAGAGAAGTTATAAGGAAAAATGCTTAATTTTGTTAAATTATTCAATGGCAACACAGTTGAGTTTCATTTATTCTCAAGAAGAAAACAGAATAAAAAATTACTTAAATTCCAATACATTGAAACAAAAAAGTAGGAAGGTGGAACAAGCCTCTGTTTGGTTCAAAATGATAAATTTCACCCGCGCTGTCAATTACACTAAAAAACAAAATACTTGAATTTTTTAAAAATCCAAACACAGGCACGATAAGGCAAAAAATGAGTTTAACTTGTAGACAAAGCAGACTTACAGCACAAATAAACAAGAAGCCATTCCTAAGAATGTAATCAACCCATGTCTCATGGAGTAAAGAAATCAACAAAACTTAACCGAAAGTGGTAATTAAAAAACAAAAAATCACAATGATCACTGAAGCCAGTGAATATAGACACAAAACTTACCCCATCAGTTGCTGCTATTTGCAGTCTAGCATTAAAATACAGTCTCAGGCAATCGGGGAGACAGGGCACGGTATTCATAACCCACGTTACGAACTTCCCAGCAGGAAGCTGGGCCTCCAAGCTCGAGATATCACGGTCCCACACATCCAAACCACCCTCAACTTGACCACACGATGTGATCACCGACAACACCAAATGATTCAGATCCGGCAGGCTTAGATTCCCTTCCCCCTTCAAGTTCCTAGAACCCCACGACATAACCCAGCACAGGGCAAGAAGCAAAAACACGTCACTAGGAAGAAGGTGGCCGTTAATCTTACAATCAGTATCCCCTGATTCAAACTCCAAATGAATAGGTACATTAGCACTTTCTGAGACAGCCACGAACACTCTCAAGAGCATGTTTAGCGAAACCGACGATGACATCCTCGCACAGCACTTGTTGTAACTCTTAACAAATTCAACCCAGTTTATTCCCCCTTTATCGGGAACAAAAAATTGATCCACTAGGATTGAGCCTAGGTGATCCAACATCACCGTTAACGAATCTGGCACGTTGCTTCCGGAACAACTTCGACCTTCTCCAGCGAAACTAAAGCGTTGCTGAACACAACGAGCTTACAAGTCATCAATTAAAAAAGAACAAAAATAACTACGATCCAGAACGAGAAGGTTGTATGCGTTTCGAGTAGTACCTGTAAATTTTCCAAAGGAACAGCGTTTGTTTGTGGATTGGCGAGCTTGGAGAAAGCATTCTGAAGCATTGGAAGAGCTCCAGTAGAGGCTGCGACGGACTCCGCCTCATTCTGTTCCGCCGAAACCCTCGGCTCCGATGAAGTGGACGCTCCCATCCCTGGCGTCGCGTCGCGTCGCAAAGATCGGATTGGGTTTCTGTTATGTTCTGGCAGTTTCTTGTCCAAATAATTGGAAAGATTAATCTAGATTTAAATAGCATGGGGTCACGATTAGTGTTAATAATTTTGAATTAGTTCAATTATTAATTTAATCCTTACACTTGTCTTTCCTTTACAGTTTTCACTTTTTGCCTTAATTTTAATATAAGAAGAACTCTTGTATACTGTATGACTTTGTTCACACTATTTTGTTTAGAGTGCTGATCTGTCCCAAACCAAATAACATAACGTGCATAGTCATTTCGTTTGTAATATTTTATTTCATTCTTTAATATTTATCTATTTATCTCTTTCTTTGTAAGGCATAAAAGTTGAATATTTTTTTAATATAATTTATTGTGTCTTAGTCCTCTTAAAAAATATATTAGATGAAGCTAGATTAAGCAATGGTAGGTAATAATATAACTATCAATATTAGAATATAAATAGTTCATCAAAATTACTAAAAGATCCAGTGATGAAAAAAAGATCCAATGGTAATCGAGAATGTAATAATTCTGATCAGATAATGACTTTTTTTTTTCTCTTGTTAAAGAAATTTCCATAAATTTAATAACCCACTGGAAAAAATATGTATGATAATATTATTGGCAAAAATTAATTATTTTTTATGTATAAGATTAAAACAATAAAGTGCGTGTTATAATTTATATATAAATTATTAACTTTTTAATCCATGCAGCGAACTGTTTCTTAAAATCGGTACTCTCACGGATCATAAAATTAAGAAGAGAACGACGGCGTCCCTTGTACGCAACGAAAAGGCGTCGTTATAAATTATGCCGCCGGCGAAGAGGGGAAAAGCAAAGGCGGAGCCTAGGGTAACGCCGCCGACGGAGAAACCTAACGATTTTCCGTCTTGTATTCGCTGCGTGCCTCCTTCCTCCGTCGCGGTAACCATCCACGCCAAACCTGGCTCCAAATCTGCATCCGTAACCGGTCTGTCTCAATCTCAATCTCTCTGGCGTTTCTTTGATTTTAGTTAATATATACGATTTTGATTTTTTTCAATAATTAGATATTAGCGATGAAGCGGTGGGAGTGCAAATTGACGCTCCTGCCAGGGATGGCGAAGCAAATGCGGCTCTTCTCGATTTCTTCAGTTCTGTAAGTTCCGATTTCTGAGTGTAACATTTTTGTTTGCATTATATTCAATCCATGTTTTGGCGATCAGAAGAAGGTGTAATTGCATATATTTAGTGTCTATAGATACCAAACAAAATTTAGTCTACATTTCAAACATTTTTTATTAATATTTATGTATATTATTATTATTTTTAATTTTTTTAATCTCTTCATATTCCATTTTAATTTTTCAGATTAAAATATGTATAGAAAAAAAAAACAAGTTTTTAAGTATTAAGAGTAAAATAATTATTTTATTTAATTATAAAGATGTATGAATAATTGAAGTTTAATATAATTTATGCAGGTTTTAGGTGTGAAACGAAGACAAGTCTCTCTAGGCACAGGTTCTAAGTCGAGAGATAAAACGGTCATCGTGGAAGATGTAACTCAGCAGTATGTTTTTGATGCTTTGGATAAAGTCTCGAAGCAGTAGTCATGAAGTAAGATAAAACATGTTTTTCAGTGATGAGGAGCATCTTGATGTTAGTATTTATCTATTTTCTGTTAGAAGACTAATATATTGGTAGTGTTGCAGTGAAGAACGTTGTATTTGTTTTATTTTGGCTTCATAGTGCGTACTGCAATGTATACTATGACAACTTGATGGATTGAATGTTTGGATTCAATTCTTCTATTGATTCCAATTTCCTGAATGTTTGTTAGCTTCATGAGTGTGTGTGAGGTTCCCCAATTCCACTTCTTAATCCAACAAAGCATAAATGTAGTTGAGGATGCAGGTTTAAAACTTAATTAATGTGTACAGCATAAACAATTTTTAATTAATGTTAAAATGTTTTCATAGTTTATTTATTATCTATTACCCTCTTTTTCATTAATTTGAAACAATTGTAAAGAAAAGTTTTTACTCTTTTCTTTTTCTTTTTTTTATTCATCTTTTATTATATATATTCATCCGATTTCTATCCTTATTTATTTTTGTGTTTTTTCCTCTCTATATTACTACCAATCCAATCAAAAGTCAAATGTAATTAAGTCAAGTAATACCTATGCCAAAGTATAAAAATAATATTTCTTTCTATTTATTTTATTGTTAGTTTTTCCTCACCATTCACTTTCATCCCGACAGACTTGTTTTATTTTTTCAATAAGAATTATTTAACGAGTGATACTCTTCGTTTGGTTTATTATAATTAATTTGAATTAAATGAATTTTGAATGTTTAAATTTGATTGAAGTTGAATTAGTTTATATTGTATGTTTAAATTTTCATTAAAAAAAATCTGAAAATTAATTTGTCAACGATAAAATAAAGAAGACTTTGTTTTCTACAAAATTTGTCGTCTTCTCGATTTACGGAAGTAGCAATAACACTTTTTACTGAAAAACAGATACATGATGGGCACAAGTATAGATCGGGAATTTGTCTAGAGTTTGAAAAATATAGGCAACAAATATTTGTGGTGAAATAATTAGTAATGAGGATTAGAATTACTATAGGTGAATAACAATTAGGAGAAGGGAATGATGATTGAGGAAAGCAGAGGAATATTTGTTGGTGAGAGAAGGATAAAGCATAAATAGGGGTGGCATTTGAAACGGGTGTCTTGCAAATTAATTTTGGCTGTTTTTAGTGAGAGAGAGAAAGAGAAGAGATAGGTGTTTGTGTTGGAAGACAAAGTTGTGGCATGCGATTCATTGACACAATTTCATCCTATGCATTTTGGTTTCATTCTCGCTTCCCCCTCTATTTCTTTGCATTTGGGTTCCATTCTCTCTCTGATGTCCTTTTCTCTCTCTAAATTCTATGGAATTCCTCCGGAGAGGCTAAGCTTAGAAGCTCCTGTTGTTCCAAGGTACATTGTATTCATTCCTTAATTCACCAAAAAAACATGCATTAATTTCTTTATCTGATTAGCCTCAACTAACGCATACCTATATTATTTGGGTTTTTCAACTTTTTAGCACGATGCTTAAAAACTGCTCATTGATAATTTTGATTTCAACTATTTTTGAAACAGTATAGATGACTTTGGTAGGAACAGAAAGCTCGGAGGAGGGTGCAGGCCTTCTAGAGCCTCCTGATCCCAATATTGTTGAAACTGATCCTACTAATCGCTACATTAGGGTATGAAATGTAATTGTGAGATTTTTTTTTCTTACTTCCTCCCTAGAAAATTTAACAATGGATTAAACTGGTGTTGTTTTCTATATAACAGTATAAAGACGTTATCGGTCAAGGAGCTTTCAAGACTGTGTATCCTTTGTTTTTATGATTTTATTAATGTTTTTTTATTAGTTCGGTTCTTATAGAAGAACTTCACTGGTAATCTAATTCTTTCGCTTTAAGGCTTACTATTTTTTGTCTGTAAAATTGAAAGACATATTGAATGCCCTGCTCAATTTATAGAACATAGTGTATGACATTTTCCATTAGGGTCGGTCTAATGGTGCATGATTGGGTAGTTTACATAAGGTTCTAAATTCTTTGGGTCTCGATTTTTTTGTTAGAGTTAAATTTGTTTCAAGATATGCATATTTTCCTTTATTTATAATTAATTAGTTACAAGGCATTTGATGAAATTAATGGACTTGAAGTTGCATGGAGCCAAATTCATATTGATGAGGTATTACAGTCACCTGGTGGCCCAGATAGGTTGTACTCAGAAGTGCATCTCTTGAAGTCACTAAAGCACGATAACATTTTGACTTTCCATAATTCTTGGATTGATGACAAGCACAGGACTATGAACTTGATTACTGAGTTATTCACCTCAGGGAACCTCAGACAGTGTGTTCACTATCCTATATAAATGTTTTTCTTTTTATTTATTTCCTTCTTTTATGACATCAACCTTTTGGTTAGTGGATTTGATGTATGATTTAGGTACAGCAAGAAACACAGGAAGGTTGACATGAAGGCAGTTAAAGGATGGGCCAGGCAAATTTTAAATGGTTTAAACTATCTTCACAGTCACAACCCACCTATTATGCACAGGGACCTGAAGTGCGATAATATATTTATAAATGGTCACCGAGGAGAAGTTAAAATTGGAGATCTAGGGTTGGCAACTCTATTAAAACAAACTAATGCCAAGAGTGTAATTGGTATGTTCTTCTGTTTTGTTGCATTTTCTTTTTTTGGTTCATTTTCCATCCTTTGTATTGTTAAAACATGATCAAGAATTTAATTATTTTATACGTAAAAAAAATACTACTGAAAGATTTCTTCTGACTTCTTTGCCTCATTTTCATTTGATTTCTACTCCAATTATATTTACACATATGTAATCCTAGTAGGAACCCCGGAGTTCATGGCACCTGAACTGTATGATGAACATTATAATGAATTAGTCGACATATATTCTTTTGGGATGTGCATGCTTGAGTTGGTTACGTCTGCATATCCTTACAGTGAATGTAGAAACTCAGCTCAGATATACAAGAAAGTTTCATCTGTGCGTACTCTTATTGACAATGTACTTTTTCTTTAAGCAATTATTTGGATCCATGGTCATATAATATTTAATATTGCAGGGCATAAAGCCTGTTGCTCTTTCCAAACTCAAAAATGCAGAAGTAAAATCATTTATTGAGAAATGTCTTGTCCCAGCGTCTCAAAGATTGTCAGCGAAAGAGCTTTTGATGGACCATTTTCTGCAAGTGAGTGGGTCAATGAAGAATCGTCGTCTACCATTACCAGATATCGTTCTTCCTAAATATGGAGCCTTTGAAAATCGTTGTCTTATGTCAGAAGGCCCTGCTAGTACGCGTATTAGATCCATTTCAATGGATCTTGGTGATGCCACTGAGCTACCACTAACCACTTTACTGTATAATTCTGTTGATTCTGTTGATGATGTTTTGCCTTTACCATGTGTTGAGATAAGAAGGTTAAAGGAAGGTGACATATTTTTTCTAAAAGGTGAACAAAATGATCAAAAGTCTGTGTCACTAGTCCTCCGCATAGCTGATCAAAGTGGTTAGTTTAACTTACAGTTCTCTTAATAAGCATGTTTGGAATTTATTGGTTGCAAGTTAAGTTATCTGGAAAAAAAAAATGCAGGGCGCGCAAGAAATATCCATTTCGTATTCTACATCAACAGTGATACTGCCATTTCAGTTTCCAGAGAAATGGTTGAGCAACTTGAACTGGCTGAACAGAATGTTAAATTCATAGCAGAGTTGATCGATCTATTATTGACCACTTTGCTTCCTGATTGGAAACCTTGTGTAGCAATTGATCATTTAGTTTCTTCTAATGGTAAATTATCTCATTCAAGTCAACAAAAAGACTTTGAGTTAACAAAACACACCCAAAGCTCAAGAGATTCTATCCAAATTGTGACTGGACCTGCTGGTCTCGCAACCTCACGTAGAACATCATCAGATAAGGAGAACAAAGATAATGTCGTTTCTGACAAGGTTTTAACTAATACAAGCATTATCATTCAAGGAGAGGCAAAGATAGACGACTCTTGTTCTGAGACATCACAAACTTGTGCAACATCTGACTTCAATGATAAGCATTTTTCTACAGTTTCTTTCATGTCTGCTAAATCAGGATTTACAGACTTTGACTTGCACAAAGTTAATAGTCAAAGCTCACTTGCATCTGAATTCGAGGCTTCGTCTGAATTTAGGAGTTTTCCACGTGTGGAAAGCTATGGTAGGATGAAATTATTATATTGCCGTAGTGCTCCCTCCTTGTATGAACCTGAGGATGAGTTGAGAACAGAGTTAGAAATGATTGAACAACAATATCAAGAAGCAATTAAAGATTTATCAAAAAGAAGATATCAGGCCATCTCTGAGGCTAGGAGGAAGTTGTCACAAAAATTGGCAAACTTCAAATAATCACTTTCACTTTTCTAACATGTAGTAATTACTATTAGTGTGTCTTCCTTTATCCATATCCTTGTAAGTAGCAATTGTAAGTAGTGGGATATGGATGAAAAAGGGTTCTCTTATTAGTCATTGTAGCAAGGAATTTTCATTGAAAAAATCTATTAAAAACGAATTTTAATATCATGTTAACACTTGCTAGAAATGCTTGCTATCAAAGTAAATCTCGAGTATTTCAAACTAACCCAACCCAATTGAAGGAGTGGTTGATTAATTTCATGTTATCATTACTGTAAAAGCAGTGAAAAAAATATTTGTTTATATAATGCTACAGATGACATTCATCAAATACAATAATGGAATATATTCTGCTCACATCTTTTTCTATATTTATCTATATTATAAAATGTATTTAATAGAAAATATTATTTTAACCATTTCAGTGTATAAAATGAATTTCACATTTTATTGCAACCTTACTAAAGTTGGAATAATAATGTTGATTGAACAGATACAAACACAACTAAAAATATTAACGGGTTAAAAGTAATTCATTGTGGGAAGATTGTTTAACTTTTTTTAATATTTTTATATCATTACTATTATTATATTACAAGTATAATACTATTTTCACACTAAAAACAACATAACTACCAAATGATATTTCCAACTAACTAATAACTGGTTCCTACTTCTAAGAAATGCCTAAATAATTTGCATTGGAATTATTCTAATATTAATAATCACCAATTAAATAAGTCATTTTCCAACACCCCAAATCGAATTAAATATTTTAGTAAAGTGAGAGTTTGAACAAGGTTCATAGCAAAATAATACATAACTAAAGGATACACATCATTATTCATTTCCTTTAAACGACAAAACGTGGGAAAAGCATGCCTCATAGGTTTTAGAATCAATGAGTACCAATTGCCATCAATTTTTGAAATACAGCTGCAGTTATGGGCCAAATCCAATTCATAAAAATTTCGATTCCATAAATTTTATCTTAGTATATAAAAAAAAAGTCTGATTAATATATATAAAAATAAACTGGTTGACAACACACTGAATTATTTTATACTACAACTGTTGAAAGTAGAAGGAAAAATATTTGTTTACTGAAATATGAATCAATGAAAAGATAATGAAACTTTCAAAGGTTTATTAAAAAAATTATTAAATAGAAACTAATTTTAAAAATCACAATAATACTATTTGATTAAATTAGAAACTATTTTATAAACTAAAAAAATATTGGTATCTAAAGTAATTTCTATTATTAATAAAAAATTATAAAATAATTTCTAAATTGGTATCTAACTATTAGCTATGAAAGTTTTAGCTACTTATTATTTTATATTTTAAATTAGTCTCTATTAGTCTTTTAAAAGCTAATTTAAAATCTAAAATATTAGTAGATAGCTAATTTAGAAACTATTTTATAAATTTTTATTAATAATAGAAATCATTTTAAATATAAATAATATTTTAGTCTCTAAATTGGTATTTAAGTTAGTTAATATAGTGAATAATTATTTTTTGTTTCTAAATTTATTTATTGTAGTGATTGTATACTGGTATTTTTTATTATACATGAAAAAGGAAAAAGTTTTTTTTATATAATTTGGATGGGAAGAGTAATGAGAGAAGAGGGGTGAGCTTAGTTGAAAGGTAGCTGTAGTTGGATATCATTGTTTTGATTACTATTTGTGTGTTTTGGTACAGAGAATTGACCCTAAATAAGAAAGCTATCTAGTGTCTACAATGGTGATGGACAATGCACGATGCTTTTGGAAATGAAAATTGAATAGTGAGTAATACAACCGTGCAGATGTGACTTCAACCAAAAGATAACAAAAAATAAAAGAAAAGCTTTTCTATTTGAAATCTGATTTAATTTGAAGATTTATAATTGCGTCATTGTGAAAACAATGTTATGAAAATAATCTTTCATGGATTCAATAATCATGTTCATTTGGGTTTACAATTAGTTGATTTATGATTATTGCCCAAAACCACACAAATTAAAATGGAACTCTAATGATGAAAATAACACCGCAACATATATAATGGTGGACAAAAAATTATTATATTTATCATTTATGTCCCTCCCAATATCTTTTTCAAAGGAATCCAATGAAACCCCAATCAATTCTCATCATCTTAGCAATGTGTGTGAATTTTTTAGTTATTAAAAACAAAAGCATGTTTAAAGAATTCGCATCAATTCATTTGAATTATTCAATAATTTATTCTGAAAATGAATTATTCAAAAAGTTAATATTATCAAAATTAACATTTAAAAGGAAGCACAGAGACTGTAAAGTTTTGTTTGGTTAACTATACATGGAGAAAATGTTGTATTTATTAGTTTATAATACACAATTATGAGTCCATTACATTTGTATCTCAATTGATTTTGGATTGATTATATTTTTATTTGAGCATAATTAATTAAAAAATAAATTAAAAATAGAAGGCTATAGTAAATAATTTAAATAAAATTATCACAAATATATTATTTTTATAAACAAGTAATATAGGAAAATTAGACTGCGCTTTTATAGGATAAAATAATTTTATATTATCATTCAGTTACAAGATACTATACATTATAAGGATATTAATTTACATCATTACTGTTGTTCTTGAAATACTGTTTTTTTTATATTTTTTAATTAAGTTCTTTGTGCTTGGTTATATTCAAAATATAATATTTAATTTTTTGTTTTCCTACTATAATTATTTCGACAAATAAATTTATTATTTTTATTTTGTATATCTTACATTCCTTGCTGAAAGTATTAGATGAATTATTGAACTGCATAATTCAGAAATAACTGATGCATACAATTATCTGTGAAAAATCTAAAAGAATGTAATACACGCAACCAAGATCACATAACACTGAGATCACCATGCCCGAATTCAGTGGCATCATATTCTTGCTTGCATAGGTAAATTCAACGCAGTAGGTATTCAGTGTCAGTGAAGTTCTACCCACTAGCGTAAAAAAGTTGATCACTTACATGAATAAGCTTCAAATCAATCATCCTTTCTTCTGAGCAAAAAATTGAAAACTAGTGTTGCAGTTCGTTTGAAGAACAACAGGTTTACACAGAATACTGATTTAGAAGAACAGTTGTGGAAGAAGTACACCAAATGCATGCATGTGCAGTAATATGTATATGCATATATACTGAGGTATAAGTACTGGAAATGTTCTTATCATCGTATATAATACAACAGAAAAACAACGTTGATGTGGAAATTCTGCAGCTTTTTCATCATTCATCATTGTCTGTAATGACTGATATACACTCCAAAAGTAACCCCCAAAAATAAAGAGATTAAGCATCGACTATCTCCTTTAAATAATTCACCTAACAGATCATACATACCCTTTATACCATTACATCCCCAGAATCAAAATAACATGTCATCAAACTGCACCATGCCCCCAATGTACATTAGTTTTTGCTTCAACAGAAAATTGAAATAATGATCCAAAAGTCACCTTTGAGAAAAACTAGTCTTTAGGGTGATCTCCAACTTTGTAGGCCAATGTCATTGTGTTTCTTTGAAGGAGAGGAGTATGGTATGGGCATCCGTTTAGGCAAGAACCCAAGAAAGTGACCTCTTTGCTGAGACTTTGGCTTAAATTTGAAGACGCTGGTGGTTCTTGAGCCATGACAGTGTCCCAATGTGCAGAGAAACAAGATGAGCAAGAGCAATAGAAATTGATGTCTCCTGCTACGTATAACCATTGTGTAAAGTGACAAGATGGTGAAGATTGAAGAGTGAAGATGTGAAGTTGGGGTGTCTATATTGTGAGGAAAATGAGGTGGAAATGGAAGGAAACATGGGCAATTAAATGCAAGAGTGTGAGTGTCAGAGCTGAGGGGTTGGTTTGGTTTGAGAGTTCATGTGGGGTGTAATTTGGCAGAGAGGAAAAGCAGTGAGGGAAGAATAAAGAGATTGAGTCAAAAGAATTCGGATGGTTCTTCAAATGTTGGAAGCAGAAAGTCGGAAAGGCTGAGGGAAGCTTTTTGGGACGGGCCCTTGTGAGATAAAGTGATTATTATAATGAAAAAGAAAGAAAACAGATTATGGGAAAAAAATCATATTTTGAAGGAAAAGAAGTATCGAATACCAATGAAAAGAAAGCAAAGCAAAGTGGTGTATATGATATTACTATCACATTATGTCATCTATTTTGTGGTTAGGTGAATCTTTTGGTCCCACTTCGTATTAATGGCCCGGCTAAGTAACTAGGAACAGTTTTAGACCCTTTCTATACAGGAAAAACTTGTCCATACGCCAATGATAGTGCCTTTTGTATTTCAACTTCTCTCTCTCTCAATCTCTCTATCTCTCAACCCATTCCCCTAATTAAAGGAGCTACTGGCTACTGCATTGCCTTGTCAATGTGCCTCTACAGTAACTAAACTACTACCAACTTCACGTACATTCTCACCTCAACCTTTCTCTATCTCTCCTGTTCATCCTTGCCAATACCTACACTTCCTATTTATTCAACTAGACCTTATTACTAACCAAGTTCATTCTTTCATACTTTCAAGGTCCTTACGTCAACAAAATTACTTTACCACAGTATTTTAATTTTATTAATGCCATTCTGCCATGATATCTTCTGTACAAAAAAAGACTATTTTGAAAGACTATGAAGTCTGCTTATACCCTTTTTGTGTATGTTTTGAAAACTACATTCTGTGTTTGATCCAATTAAACCATGTTGAATCATACTGCAAAGAATCGGCTTAGAAACTGGTAAACCAGTGAAAACTGATGAGAAAAGCCAAGCATACTTATACAAAGTCTTGCAGTGATTTAATTAGTTTATGTTATTTGAGTGCATTTATCTAGTTTTTGTTGATGTTAGTTTGGTTAGAGTTTAATTATTGAATCTTAGATAAGTGTCTTAATTGAGTTAATGTGATTTTGAAAACGTTGAATTTGAGGAACATACATTATCTGAAGTCTGAAGTTGAGGTTGGAGTGATTAAAGAGATACTAAAAAGGACAAGAAAAGTGGATTGTCTAACTTTAACATCAAGCGGATAATAATTAAATGCAATGTCTAACTTTGAGGTGGACCATATCTAAGCTCAGCGCTTCATTAAAAAAAACTAGTGTGTAGTGTCTGTGCAACTAGTGCTAGTGCCTGTCAATGCCTTCCCTCTCAGACCCTTCTACGATGATGGCCATGCTTTGGGGCACACTGCCTCAATATTCTCTGTCTGTCCCCAGCAACACATGCAAAATGCAAAGCCTTTTCTTTCTCCTCTTTTTTATACATTTGGGGTTCTTTCCTTTATTCTAACTTCAGCTACCAATAACAAAGCTACCTTTCAATCTGTCTAATTAACACTGTGTTTCAATCTATGACATGTCTCTCCCTTCAACTGACTGATAAAACAAACACACTAAGCTCTTCTTACAAATCAAATAGTTAAGAGCAAAGTAACATTTCATTAGTTGACACACAAGTTATCTATTTATCTAAGCATAAGAATGTAACTAAAAACCTTGAAAATGATCATGTATCTGACAGATTATTACACACACAATTAAGCACTGTTTAAGTGTCTCTATTTCTTAGTTGAGCAGTCACCGTTTATGACACTGGACTCTGCCACATTTGACATTATCATTTCCTCAACACACCATTTTTCTTCTCATAACATGGAAGGAGTTGGAAATTTAATAAGGTGTGGCCTACAAGGAAACAGTTGGGGCTGCATATGAGACCACATATACTGCAATGTTACTGTATTGAAGCTGAGAGCCAATCCAGCAATCATGATACCAAATAACAAACAGAAGTTAATTTGAGGGTCCTACAAGAAAGTTGAAAAGGAAGATTCAAACAGAACAAGGACAATCGAGGGGGTATGCACGGTTGCGTCCCTGCACTTGTATTTAACTCTATACATCAACAAATAAAGGTCTCTTCCAAGTCCCACTTATTTCAGGCCATTCCAAGACTAGACCCCATCAATTGCATTGCAATCGCAACGCCATAAAAACTACAATATGTTGCATCACACTTTAGCTTTCACGATTCCTCAAACAGTACATTTCCAAGAAAAAAAAGTTTCCATTTCCAATATGTTGCATCACACTTTAACCATTGGAACCTGTTCAAATGATATAGTTAGACTCAATAATACTCCAGTTTATTTATTAAAGTTAGAAAATTACAAGCTCGATTTGTGGTGAGTGATGAATGGTATAATTGTGACTTGATTTAATTTCTCTCCCAACTCAGCATCTATTTGTGATCATAACAGAAATTTGAGGGAATACATCCTCAAATACCAGCTGTGAAAGAGGAAGAACCAAACATTTAAATATAACAATGAGCATCTAAATGAGACTTTGGAACCTCATAATATCTAAGTTTCTATTAGATATTTTTTAAATATGTCTTCAAGTATTCCAAAAGCATCGTGCAAGTATCTGAGGACAAAAAATTAAAAAAGTAAGTAAAAAGTATATGAGAGAAAAAATTAAGGTTGAAGAATTTTTTTGGTATTGTAATGTGTGTTGCAATTACAAGTTAATCCTTAAATGCATGAAAGTTAAAAATCATTCCATAAAAATAAGAATTGTTATTTATGTTAGTTTACGGTTAACTAACGTCGTTAGTTTTGCAAACATGACACCCTATGTCTCGTCATGTCATCCACGTTGTCACGTATGTATTACGACCAAATTAAAATATAATTAAATTTAATATGTAATATTTAAATAAGCTTTCTTTTTTTCTTCAAACAAGTTTTTCTAAACTTTTTTCAAAGTCCAAAGAAGAGGAAGTCAAAGAGATTATGTGAAGTGTGAGAGATTTAATAGTTTGGGTCCATATGACTTTCGTTAAAGAGTTTTGGTAGGATATAAAACAAAATTCGTCAATTTCTTACAAGATTTTTATGTGAATGGAAAAAATTTTAATGGTGTAACTCGTTGTTGATTATATTCATACATTTAGGAGAATTTGAACAAATTTTCTTTATAGGGTGTATATTTAAAATTGTTGTCAAAATCTTGGTCAAAAGATTGAAGAAAATTTTAGAAGGATTACTAATCAAAGACAATGCGCTTTCTTGGAAGAAAAAAACTTATGCCCTCATAGCAAATGAGATGGTGGAAGATGGAGAGAGAAGAAATGTTGTATCATATTTAAGAAAGATTATAAAAAATTATATGATACAATAAGTTTCTTGGAAAGAAAGAAGTTAATGGAGACATAGAGTGTATTATTAGCAAAACAAGAACAATCTCTTGAGTTACAAGTGTTAAAGTGTAGGTATGATAGTTAGGAATATCTTAGAGAAACAAATTTCTAAGAAAAACGTTAATTTGGTGGAGAAACCTCTTTAAGGTGTGTGAGAAAGAAAGTAAATCAAAATGACTTGAATAAAACATAAGTAGAAAACTTGGTGATGGATCAAAACATGTTTATAGAGAGATAAGTGGCAAGTGTGAATATGTAAAATAAGAAAATTATGAAAACACGTGGAAAGACAAAATTCTTTAATAAAGTTAAGTTTTCATTTAGAACATATTTGATGATGGGCTACTTAGAAGGGTTAACCTTTAAAAAGTAACATATAATTACAACAAAAAAATAGTTTCATTTTCTGCTAATTGTGGACAAAATTATCCAACATGTTCATTTCACATGAGGATATTGTTAACTATTCAAAAAGGTTGTGTTGACTATGCTAGCATCAGGACAGTAAATGGGCAAATATTCAATACATATGAAGAAGCTTGCTATGCACTAGGGCTATTGAAAGATG
>Ga0123342_1001717_pt1 | contig 36870 bp, 12 predicted proteins | sample Turbeawhitnodule_FD_89960 | JGI IMG/M metagenome (GOLD analysis project Ga0123342, IMG submission 89960) | Root nodule microbial communities of legume samples collected from Mexico - Turtle bean Mexico white nodule | ecosystem: Host-associated > Plants > Roots > Nodule | place: Mexico: Nepantla...
ATATCTTCTTTAAACGCATATTCCTTATTCTTCGGAGGTGTATCTTAACCACATCTTCTTTAAACGCATATTCCTTATTCTTCGGAGGTGTATCTTAACCACCTTAGCTTGTCACATAAATGCTCATTCCTTATTCTTCGGAGGTGTATCTTAACCACCTTAGCTTGTCACATAAATGCCCTTACATTTATTGTGCATTCGGTAGGTCGGTCGGTCAAGTGCATTCGTTCGGTGCCTACCGGTACAGTCAGTATACATGATTGAAAATAAATTAAATAACTTACACTATAAATTGCATAACTGAAAGCAAATAATATAAATATAAACATAACGGAAAATAAATTAAATAACATATTACTGTATCGGACTAGTTCATAAGTAAATTAAATAAGATAAAATGTAAATTAATGCATAAAGTTAGTGCATAATTGAAAGTAAATTAAATAACAAGAACAATTAATAGAAAAGACTAAGATATAATGACCAATTAAATAATAGAAGAATAAAAATAAATGAAGTAAAACTGATCCAATCCAAAACAAAGAAAAGGTTAATAAAATTCATATAAGTCCATTAATATTAGCATAAAAAGGGTTTAATCTCACTTCTCCATATTTTTTAGTGGTCAAACTCATAAGGAGATGATATAAGTTGTAATGTTTAAATAATTGGTAAAAAGAAGAAAGATAGACAAGGATAAAGAAAAAGAGATATAACAAATAAAGAAAGAGAGTTAGTGCAAAGAAAAAGAGCAAGGGACAAAAAGAAGTTTTTTTTTTTTAAAGATGGGATTAAGGTAAGATATTAATAAAGTTTTATTATTATTAATTATTGAAGGGGGAGTGTCTAACTTGCACAACACTCCTTTCTCATCTCTATTTTTTAATATAATATTATTATTTTATTTTCAAAAATGATTATGCAAGTTTTTATTATTATCTTAAATTTATTTATTTATTTCAAATTTTAAATTTAAAAATGATTGTATTCTTATTTATTTAGGTACTTATTTTAAGTTTTGAAATATTATTTCTATTTTACTTCATTATATTGTTTTTTAAAGATTACTTGATATATTTTCTGACATTCAGACTTTATTTGAATAAAACACAAAAATTTTAATGTGTAAACCTTTAAATATCAATTTAATCATAGGAGTTAAATTATAAGATATTATAATGCTTATATTTAAAGAAAAAAAATACAATAAATAATATAGTTAGATAAAAGTAAAGATATTATATAAATTATTCTATTTTACTATATACATGATAATCTACTATCTTAAAAGGTCAAATGTGTACAATTATATCTGGTGCATCCTTCCAACTAAACCTAATATGGTCTAGTTTTTTTTTGTTGTCACATAGGATAATGTTCTAACCATGTATAAGGACTAGCAAAGTAATAAGGCACTGAAAATGTATACTACAATTGTGAATAACCATTCAACAAATTGTTGACTTTGATGAATATCATGATAATGTTTGTTTAAGGACTCAAATACAAGATGAATATGTTCTCTGTATTCATAACAATCAAGTAGTTTTCGACAAACTTTAAATTAAGTAGTTTTCGACAACTAAAGTTTTAATTATCAATTTCAGAATGTAGTTAGTAATTAAAATTTTGGTGGCTAATTAGATATAAATTTAAAAATTAATTATTTTAGATATAAAAAAATTATAGTCTCTAAATTAATATCTAATTTAGTAAATATAGTAATTTTTTTTTAAATTAATTTTTATTTAATAATTTTATTGTACTAATACAATCATGTAAATTAAGTGGATGAAACATTTTTTGTATAATAAATATAGAGGAACCTACTAATCACAATTGTGAAATATGAAAAAAAAAAAACATACTTTCCATTATTTTTTGTTGTAGTTGAAGGTGTGTGACAACCGATGTTTGAATATTGTTTAAAGAACCCTATAGAGATATATCACACTACAAAAATGGTTCGTACCTAATTTTGGGTCTCCACAAGTTTATCAAGATTGCATTGACAAGAGAGTTATTGGATAAAAGAAAATTCAATACATATGTATTACATTTGACATATTGCACAAATACAAACTTAATGAGACAATTTAATAATGAAGCATTTAAATAGAATGTTATAAATATTGTGTCAATATGGCACTTCATAACATATCATTCTCCACTTTTATTATATTCTCTCTCATCTCCAATAAATAAATAATTACATATACAGATATATGAAAACAGTTACTTAGTAGCATTTAAGAGGGCTATTTTTATTTAAAATAAAACTTGATATAAAAAAATAAAGAGATTGAAAATTAAATTATAACTAAATTAGAACTATTAGATATGGAGAGAGAGTATATATATGAAAGGAATGTGTATTTATTTTATAAAAAGTTATACTGTTTAGTTGAAAATTAAAAAGAAGAAAAATGAAAATATAAGCATAAAGATGATATCTTTTTGATTTCCCAGTTTTGGTATTAAAAATAAAAGAGTAAAATGGGGTACCTTATAGAACCTGGATCATAAAGTTTTAGGTTTGAGTTCAAAAGCTTTTAAAAGAAGGCTGCTTCTTCTTGCACCTCCATACCTTTTTCTCTTACCTCCATAAATTTTCATATTTCCAAAAATGCCCCTCTGTAATATTCTGGATTACATAATTCGGAAGTCATTTTTCAAATTTGTAATTAGCTTTCGGATTATATAATCTGAAAGCCTTTTTTCAAATGCACGATTACTTTTCAGATTACATAATCTGGAAGTCTTTTTTCAAATGCGTTTCTGGATTACATAATCCAGAAGTTATTTTATGGAGTGACACAAGAAGGATAAAAATGTATTTTCATGTTGGGTATGAAAGTGACTGAAGAAGATATGAAGGTGCAGGAAGAAACAGTCTTAAAAGAAACGCATAGAGTTAGAAAAAGGTGTTAACTGGACGGCTACATTCAACATCAAATATTGCTTTTTGATCATCAAAATTTTAAGTGCAACTAATTATTTTTGTTTAGTTGACCATAAGTTTGCAACCTGGATCTAACAATAATTTTGCTTATGCATTTACATTATATATTTAGATGCTTTGTAATAATTAAAGAAATTTAATTAGTTACTAAGTTTTAACTATCAATATCTAAATTAAAATTTTGGTAGATAATTAGATATTAATTTAGAAACTATTTAACAATAATAAAAATTAATTTGAATATCAATTTTTTAGTATGTAAAATAGTATTATTAATTATTTATTTTTTAAAATTAGTTTTTATTTAATAATTTTATTGTAGTGATATATAATTATAATATATGTTTTAACTAGTTTTATTTGTTTAATAACATACGAATTAGGGAGCCCAAATTTAACTATTACTACAACATTGTCAAGGTCGAAAATAAATAAAAAATAATAGAATGGGTTGACAAAATTTCAAGAAATGTGGACACTTGCATGAATGAGGGATAATATTAAGGAAACATTCATCAACCTAGTTCACTCTATTAATTCGTTGTTGAAAAACACCAAAAAAAAAGTTCCTATATTTTGTTTGGTCATTTTTAGATACATAAAGTGTAACAAATTCTTCGCAAAAAAGGGAAAGTGGTGGTTACAATTATTATAGTTGGTCGTATCTACAAACAAGTGAAAAATACATAATCAAATACAAACACTCATAGTTCTTGATTTTGATCGATGTAGTACAATGTGAAAGAGAGAATGAATTTAATGTGAAAGAGAGAATGAATTTGATGCACTGCTTATAAAATAAAATCGTAAATCGTACCATTGAATTCAATAACATAAAAGCTACATTAAAAAAATTGATTTCACACAAAAACAACCTAGCACAATTAAAAAAAGCTAACAAGTCACTCACATGACCATTTTTCATAAAATTCTCAATTTTTTTTCAATTTTGATATATACTATATTTACAAGTTTATGTAAAGATATTAGAAGTCCAAAAATATTGTGATTAGATTCAATTATCTAAATACTAACACAAATCTTTGAAGTCACACAAAAATAATCTTAACAGAATTGGAAAAAATAAAAAGCCAACAAGTTACTTATTTGACTAATTTTTCATAAAGTTCTTGTTTTATATATTATTTAAAAGTTATTACATATACTGATTATAGACAAATAAATTATATCGGTACATTCAATGACAGATATTGTATTACAGAATTAAGGTATAACAAAAAAAAAGTTTTCTCAACCTAAAAAGAGAGTTTCATAAAAGCTCTTTTAATATCCAATTTAAGACAACTTATATGAAAAAATCAAACAAATTTATTATTTTTAATACTAAAATCATTACATTATTATTATTAATAATAAATTTATTATGAGAAAAAACGCAGTTCTGACAAGTTGCAGTGTGAGTGGTGTGTTTGGAAAATGGAGAGAGTGAGAGCGAGATGAAGCTGTAGAGTGAGTTCAGACAGAGAAACGCGTGTCTCTCTCTAATCCTTGTTCTTTTTCTCTTTGACTCTTCCCAACAATTTCTCCCTCCCTTCAGTATATTTAACATAAGCCAAAGGAAACCTTATTTTTTCCAAACCAAACACGCCCTTTGACCACCCTTCTCTTCTTCATTCATGTCTTTTCAGTTAAAACCCTATTTTTCCGCGTTTTGCCTTCTTCTTCTCATCACAATCATCATCACCTAATTCAGCGCATTTGCGAATTCCCCAACCAAACCATTCCCAATTCGCAGATTCATTGGATTCTTACATGGATCAACAACAAGAGGAAGACCCGATCGTTGCCAAAACCACGCCGTTGACGACTTTCCCTTCCCTCACCCATTCGGCGTGCCTCGAAATTCGTCTCTTCTATGTCAGAATCTCCCCCTGCCTCGTCGACACGCTCCCCGACCACCTCACGCTCTGCCACGCGCGCCGCCACGTTGCCGTCTCGCTCGTCGTTAACGCGGCCCCGGTTCCGGCCTCCACCCCCGCCACGCTCCCCCTCCGCCGAGGCCGCGTCGACCGCCATGCCGCCGAGGTCACCTACGTCGCCACCGACACCGTCAGCCTCAGCGGCAGCGCCGACTTCGAGGTCTACGAGAACGACGCGCTCTTCCTCTGCGGCTCCCTCGAGCGCCTCGACTCCGAATGGAGAAACGGGTCCGGGTCCGGGTCAGGATGGGGCATGGACTGTCATGTGGCGGCGGGGTCCGTCGGGTCAGGTTGCTCGGCGTTCTTCAGACCGCGCCTCGGGGTTTCCGCGCCGTCGATTGAGGTCTACGTTGCCGGGTGCTGCTCTGGCGTGCCGGTGATCCTGAGCAAGACGATTCAGATGAGTCCGCGGAGGAGGGTGCCGAGACATGCCACGCTTGACGCCATTCCCGAGGATGAGGAAATGATGATGGAGAAGAATCGTGTCGACGGTTTTGTTCCCAACCAGAAGTTGCGGGTATGTGGATTGAATGAATTGTTATGTAATGGTGATTATTTTTGTGAATTGTGAATGTCACCGTTTGGGGTATTGGATTCTTGAGTTCATGTTCAAGCATTTGTCCTAATGTTTAAACTCTAAGGTCTCCCTCTTTTTAAAAACTTTAGTAGTTTAGTTTTATAAATTTAGTTAAGAATGCATTCGTTGTTTTAAATCTTTTTAACACTATCATTGAATCATAAATTATTCAAATTTTCCAAGTTTTAAAAGTTATGTAGGCGATTTCTTTTGTGGGATGTGTCATTTCTGAAATTAACTTGGGTTTTCTTTGGAGTTGCATTTGTGTCTTGGAAGCAGTTAATGATTTTTTGCTAGCTGTGTAACCGTGTTTTTTATTACGCGGGATTGAATCTGCGAAGTGAATAATAGTTACTTGTTTTTTAGGGAATTTCTTAGATGTTAAACACAAAGGATTTAGGCAGAACACGAGGTCTGTATGTGACTTGTGGTTTTAGGATGGATGCAAAACCAGCTTAAGCTTTTGACATGGTTGATCGGTGATTCATGACAGTTTCTTTGTATGGAGTTACGGTCATGCCATTCTGTAGTATGTAATGTCTGCATTAAGCCCAAAATGTAGAAGACTTTGTGGTTGATTTGTGGAGGTCGTTGCTTGAGTCATGCCAAATTAACTTTGCAATGCATGTCTTCCTTATTGAACTAATAGTTAATTTAGAAAGGCTAAAAAACATAGATATTGTTAAATTTGGTTTTACTCCAGTAACGTTTTTAGGGATTATTTACAAGTGACATGTTTGTGGTATGTCAAAATTTATGAAAAGTGGTGATAGGGACCATTTTGAAAAAAATTAAAATTTGTGTGAATTAATACCAACAATTGTTGTTTTGTAAAGTACTGATGAACTGTGTACAACAAGAAAGCATTCTGATAGTTCTGAAAAGAGCCATAATTGATAGTGCTGTATCATTTCAAACCAGAGTTTGATTATTTTTCTGTATCATAGTCAGACCTCATCAAACTGATGCTTAAATGGATTTCATTTCCGTCCATTACCAGTTTAAAACATTTTTATGCCGCCATGCAATCATGTATTTTTTCAATCATTGAAATTGTTTGACTGCTGGAAGTTGGAAACACTACTGAAAGAAAGTGTAAACAACTACACTGAAATTGGATTATGTTTATATTTCATTCTGAATTAATAGCTTAAAATAAGTGTCATTCTGATGGTTTTAAAAAGAGGCATATTTGATAGTTCTATCACCTTCCAATAGTATGATTATTTTATTGTATCAAACAATAACACATTTTGGGAAATAGGCAACCGCCTTGGTCAAGGAGGCCCTCTGTTTGGATTTCAATTAGGAATGCATAAACAGATGCTGAAGCCAATCCTCCCTCTCGCATATTTTTCTGTTCAATTGATCTGGAATGTATGCAAACAAACTTAATAGATGGATTGGTATCAAGATGATATCTGACAAGTGATAAACTAAAATTGATGTCAGGTATTGTCTGTTGAAGTGGTTCCAGTCTTCAACTATGACTACTGTTTGAACCATTGCGATTTTGAACATAAAGAAATTGTGATCTTAATTTCAGTTATTTTTTGTGTTTAATATGATGATCAACTCACCAAGGATCCGACTTGCTGCATGCAGTTATATCATACACCTTTCCAAATGCATTTATTTCTTTTCAGTACAAATGGTCAAGGGGGTAGTATTTGCAGTCTTACCTGAACCTTGTAATTTCTGAAATATAAATCGTTTTGCATTGATGATACCTTGCAGATAACAGAGTCGGAGGTTGATGATTATGATTGTGATGAGAAGATGGGGAATGGTTTCTACTCTCAAGAGATGTATCTGGGTGAGGATGGACAACTCTCATGGTTCAATGCTGGGGTTAGAGTTGGTGTTGGAATTGGCCTTGGGATGTGCGTGGGGATAGGGATTGGAGTGGGGCTGCTGATGCGTTCATACCAAACAACAACCAGGAACTTCAGGAGGAGATTTTTCTAAACTGTAATAAGGAAATTGCTACTCTAGTTTAATGGCAGGCAAGAAAATATATTGGAGCTCAATGAAGGGTGCTTGGGGCATTCCTTGAAGAGGATCCAAAAATTGAACAAGCAAAATGCATGAAGTGTAAGTTTTGTAGGTGAGTGAAGATTGTGCTTCCTGTGTTTTGTAGCTTACTCTCAGATACGTTCACGTAGCTTTGAAGATTTGCATTTCGTGTAAATTTTATCTGATCTTCCGACAACAATAGATATCAATAAAAGAGCAATTCAATACAACTGCTTTGAGGATGTGGTGTACCAGCAGGATCTGGTGTTCAGGGACCATCATAAAGTTGCCAGAGGTTTTCACTATGAGCATGTAACGAGGTTTTACTGTTTGTTTATTGCCTTGTAGATATATTTTATCATTTCAAACAATTTTTTATAAGTACATATATACCTATATGTTTCTGTTTCCATATGGTAAATGATTTTCTCAAAACTATCTTCACTTTTAATAAATGTTATTTTCGATTTGCTTCAATGATTTTAAGTTTTACTATTTGATGAAATTTCCTTGGAAAAGAAAAACCAATTTACAAGAGGAAGAAAGGTGTGCACTCTGAATATTGTCGTGTTGTGTTCTTGTTGTTTTCTCGTGTAGGAAAGAAAGGACAAAAGGTGTGTTGTGTAGTGTGGCTCGCAGTAGTACTTGTACCTGCGACTGACACGTATTCAGTGAGTGAAAGAAAAGGACTAAGAGCATGTACTTATGTCTGAAAAGACACTTTGGATTCTTTTCTGATATGGTGTCGCGTTTATGCCGAGGAAAAGACAGAGGATAGATTAATTATGGAAAGAGATTGAGTTACCAAAGAAATCGCCACTCCCCAAAAAACAATTTGAATCTCTTATGTCACTTTGATTGGTGTGATAGAATGGAAAAAAATAGGATGAAGTTAAAATGAATGGAAATTTATAAATGATTTTATCGTCATGAAAAAAATATTTTTTTATATTAATATAATTAAAAGTAATTTATAAAATGATTATAAAATAATTTAATATATTAATTATTTTAATTATTTATTTTACTATAATAGAAAGATGTAAATATTAATAATAATTAATTTTATTGAAAAATGATTGATCTTGTAAATATATAATTGATTATATATTGTTTGCATAGTAATTCTTTTGTAAATTGTCTTAATACCGTGGCAATTGCTTCGAAACCATATATCAATGCACTCAATTTTAATATGAAAAGAAAAAAATGTTCTTAAATAAAATGGGGCACATATAGAAATGCATTTCGTACCTAGAATATATTTCTGGATTTTTTTCTGGTTTTCCGGAAGATATTTTTGGGGTTTTTTTTTTCTGAAACAAGTTTTTTTGTATTGTGAATTTTCTTATCCGGAATAGGATTTTGATTTTCAAAATATAATAATCTCTTCCGTGTCTATTTTCTGGAATGTACTATTTTCAATTTTGAATTTTCATTTTTGAAATAAAGGACATTTTTGAAAATTTAAAACTGTATTGGGTTTGGTTTAAAAAGATTGAGTGTAGGAAAATAATGTATGTATAGTTTAAGTTAAGTTTTTTTTGTCTTTCATCTTACGAGTTTTTTACTTTTAGATCCTTGATTTTCATTTTCTTTTTTCTATCTGTATGCGCTTAGAAACAAATATGTGGTTAACTCCATTTGATAGGAAAGAAAAAAATATGTTGGACTCAGTGTTCGGTGATCGGACATCGACACCTATATCAAGCATGTCAACTTGGTGGTCTGATCGTGATAATGGGCCACGTAAGTGGGCTTCACGTATGTGTGCGTTGAGGTTCATTCATATACTTAACATGTATAAGGTCTGGTCAACGAAAAAGTGTAAATGGTGTGTTTAGTACATTCGGGTCTAACACAAGTAAAATATTTTCTAAAGACACTTAAGCCCAAGAGCATTAGGATTTTGGGAAATAAGTTGCATGCATGATACGTAAAGGCTTGTATGCCTACAGTGGACAGATGGGTCCCTGATGTTGGTACACGAGTTGGTACCCTAACGGCCATGCTGTTAAGATTATGCACTCCAAGGGGAAAGATTATATGCGGTTGTCGTACTAATATTGTGCGTATTGTAACAGACTCTTCTCTCATCAAACACTTTCACTCGAGATAAGGTTCTCGTGGGAGAAGGGTTGTTACAAGAAGTAACCTAAAAGTAGTCTATAAAGGGACGGTAAAGGTACATCGTTTCTAAGACTGAAACTACTTGTTTACTTACTCATTGTTTTTATAAACCTTGTACTGATTTGATCGTCGGAGTACAATCAACAGGTAGGGTCCTCTCTCTTTCAGCGGAGCTGCATTCCAACACCCAAAGGAAAGAGCAAATTTCAGTAGAGACAGACGAAGTCGCAATCTGTTTTCAGAGTCAACCAACAACTAGGTCAACCGACAAGAATATATATATATATATATATATATAAATTGGATTATTTAATTAGAGTAACAGAGTAAAAAGAAAAAAAAAATATGTTATGTGAAACCCATCTCACTTTACTATTTTTCTATATACTTTTTATTTCTTTATGTTTTTTCGCTTAAGGCACCCAGAGTGAATTGAATCTTAGTTTCTCTTTAACTAGAGTGAAAAGAAAATAAGAGAAAAATAATTGAAATAAAGTAGTTTGGTTGAGAAAACTATAGATAAAAATAATAAAAATAATGGAAAAGAAGTAAAATAAAAATATAGATTACTTGATTAATGAGAAATAAAAAGAATAACTAAGATAAAAGTTTATTTTTAAAAATAACATTTTTATTTATCAATAATAAATCTTATCATTTATTCTATTATTACCATATTAACATTTGTCACCATCAATATAACATTTATTAAGGTTATGTCTCAAACCTCCTAATTAACCTAATTTTCTTGAGCTTAAGTGACTTCTCGTTTGGGCGTTAATGGACTCGTTTGGGCGAGTAAAACGTAAAAAGGTCCAACGTTACTGGATCAATCTCGATCAAGCGAGAATGAGCTTCCTTGAGCGAGATCCATTGGTGGCGTTTTGGCCTTTTTGCGAGTTTGGGGTAGCTTTGGTGATGTTGGTGCATTCCAACTTTTCCTTTTTAACTTTATATATTCTTCTTTTGTCCAATTATCTCCATTTTTTCTAGAATTCTAAAATTAACACAAATTTGGGAATTGGGAATAAAGCGTTCTTATTCATATAAAAATCACAAAATATGTAAAAATGTATAAATTCATAAATTAGAGGTTATTTTATACTTATTTTAGCAATTAATACTCATAAATGTCTATATTTTAAAATGGAATATTACTAAAATTTGGCACTTATCAGTCATATCTTGCTCAAAATGGTATCCACCATAGTTTAATTCGTCCTTACACCCATGAGTAGAACAAGTCTATTTGAATGTAAGCACCGTCACATAACAAATGTTGGCTTAACTGTTCTCGCTCATGCCTCTCTTCCTATCAAATATTGGGGTGAGGCCTTCACCACTGCTGTGAATATTATCAATGTTTTACCATCGTCTGTTATTAACTTTGATACACTATATCATTTATTTTTTAAGAAACAATCTGATTACAACTTTTATAAAAACCTTTGGTTGTGCATGTTATCCTCTCATTAAACTTTCATTCCTCACTGTGTTTATTCTTGGCTATAGTCCACAATACAAAGGTTATGTTTGTGAATCTACATCCGATAAAGAAATACATTATTCATGTTATTTTTAATGAATATATATTATCTTATTTAACCTGTTTCATTCCATCTGATACCATTAACCCATCTTCTATGCATGATACTCTCTCTAACCAATATTTAACTGTTATAAAATCTACTTCTTCTATCTGCATCACCCTCTAGCCCCTCCCCTACTTTAACTGCTATACATCCTCTTTCTTTTGCATCACCATCAACCTTTATTCTCTCTCCATCTAATACCAACTCATCACCCCAACATCCACTTGATGATACCTCACCCACTACTCAAAACGCTCACCCCATGATTACAAGAGATAAATCTGGAATTTTTAAGCCACGAGTTTTTAATATTGAGGTTACTGTTGTTCCTTCAACGCTTAAAGAGACCCTCCAAAATCATAACTGGGTTGCGCCGATGAAAGAAAAATATGACGCTTTACGAGCCAACCATACTAGGACCCTACCCTCACCTTACCGCCATCTGGTGTTCAATCCATTAGTTGTAAATGGGTGTTCAAATATAAGTACAACGCTGATGGCTCCTTCCAACATCACAAAGTCAAGCTTGTCGCAAAAGGATTTCATCAACATGCTTGCATTGATTACTTATAAGCGTTCAGCCCTATGGTCAAGCCGACAACCATCTGTATCATTTTAACCATAGCTTTGTCCAACAATGGCTTATCCACTGAATTGACATCAACAATGTTTTCATCTATGGTGGTCTACAAGAATCGGTTTACATGCTTCAACAGCCAGGTTTTGAAACAAATTCCCAACTAGCATGCAAGCTTTACAAAGCAATTTAAGGGCTCAAACAAGCACCTATATCTTGGTTTCAAAAGCTAAGTCATACTCTTTCTTCACTTGGTTTTTCTTCAACAAAATCAAATTCCTCTTTATTTATCAAAACTGATACAAATGTTACATTATTTGTTTTGATTTACGTTGATGATATTTTGATCATTGGCAGTTCTCTTGATGCAATACAGTCATTGATTTTTTTGCTACAACAACATTTTGGGCTCAAAGACCTTGGTCGACTACTTTACTTCCTTATCATGAAGCTTCTTGGACTATCAATGTCTCTCTTCTTCTTTCTCAAACTAAGTACATCAAAGACCCTACAAAAATCAAGAATGTTGTCATCCAAACCACAACATATGTCAATGATATCCTCTATTCGTCTCACACACAACATTTGTAGATGATCCTTCTCTATATAGATTCATTGTTGATTTCCTCCAATATATTCTAATCACTCGTCCTGAATTATCATGTAGTGTAAACAAATCTGTCAGTTTCTTCACCATTGGAAAGTTGTCAAACGCATATTGAGATACCTTGTAGGCACTACATCACATGGTCTCTTACTTCAGCCCTCTCCACGCTTCACCATAACTGTCTTTGCTGATGCTGACTAGGGATCCGACCCAGATGATCGAAAATCAACTTCTGGCTACATGTTATATTTGGGACTCAATCCAGTAGCATGGACTTCCAACAAACAAAAGATTGTCTCTCGCAACACCACTGAACTGAAGTTGAGTACTGCGATGATAACTTAGACGTCGTTTTGCTTACCGTTAATCCTATAATGCACTTAAAACTAAACATTTTGATCTCAATCTTAATTTTGTGTGTGACTCAATTCAACAACAAGAACTTCACTTTTATGCATTCCTGACCACAAACAAATCACAAAACTTCTCACTAAGCCTTTCATTGGCACTTTTTTTCATAAATTTATGGTTAAACTAATGATTGTGCCTAACCTCGTCCTTAGTTTACAGAAGGATATTACATAACATTATTGTTAGTATGTTACAACTACACTTTTGTTTATAATATTCTTTTGTTTTTTCTCTCTTTCCACTCAATCCGAAAGAAGCTAAACTAAGTTTTACTTATAATAATACTTAAATAATTATAAAAAAATTTAATTTGAACCAATTTTGAAAGTTATATAGCAGACTAAACCAAACTGAACTGATTTGTTGGATTATTATTGATAAAAAAAAAAGTTATGTTTAATCTATAAGTTTCTGAATCGTAATTTTTCTTACAACTTATTTTCTAAACAAACCCCTATAAGCGATTATCCGAAATTAGCAATGAGATTTTTGGTTATGTTGAATGCAAACGCAGTCTTAAACATGGTATAACGTGGTTAAATCATTCTGAGCTTTGTTTTTGTAATTATGAAATTCCATCCCAAAAATGAAAAAAATGAAGAACAATAGGTAGTGAAGTGCACATTATGGGAGACAGGAACATTGCTTTGTCGCAAAGAATGAAGGAAGAGAAAAGCGTAACAGTGAAGCATGTGCATGTGATGGGGCTTTGGACCAAAACATCATGTGCCTCACCTAAACCTCAACCCTTTTAGCTCCATGCACCATTACCCTCAAACACAAATTCCTATAAAGTATTCTAATTCTTAATCATTTTTCTGCTTTTTATAGTACTCATTATTATTCATTTTATTTTCAATTATCATAAGAAAAACATCATTTAAATTAGCTGTATTTATCATGTTGGGGAACTAAAAGCATGTTAAATTTTAGGTTTTTTTAAAATACTATAATTTTATTTTGTATTTTCTGAAATAGAAACAAAGAATTAGTTCAAACTTGTACGTGTAAAATACAACTTTAATTCGTATATATAAAATACAATTTCAATTTAATATAAGTACATCATGACTTGTCTAATTTTAAAATAAAAAATTATCAATTTTAAAAATATTAAATAAAATTATTATTTACAGAAAAGAAAACTTATATTTTATTTGAAAGTTTCTACGTTATTTCTATTTGTTATTTGGATTTATCTTATTTCAAAACAAGTAGTTGCGTAATTATTTGTAGGATTTATAAATATGACTTGTGAGATGTTTATAAGCTATTTTTAGCTTATACAATTAAATTCTCTAAAATGACTTGTAAAAATAGGGCACGGTTAAATTATATACAAAAATTAACTTTATTTTTTCTTTCAATAAAAAAGAGGTAATTAACTCATAGATACGTGTTTAAATAATAAGTTTAATTTATCAAATTATTAGTTAAGCTATTCTACCCAACAGAAAAAATAAACATAATTTACGATGTTATATTTTCATATATTTCATTTTAATTGTGAACAAACTCTAGATTTTATTAATTAATTCTTATTGAAAAAACTCAAAAACTTGTATTTCTTAATAACTAGATTTTTCCTTCTATAATTTTATTAGAGTTGATGATTATTCATTTTATGATTTTATTTTATTTTATTATATATTGATATCGTATTTTTTTCAGTACGTTTCAAAATATATATTTATATAGTACTTATCAATATATAAATATGCGGCCAATTTTCAAATATAAATATTATTTACAATTAAATGTTTTAAAAATAATTTGTGTCACAAAATTCTTTTTCAATCTTGATTTGAAAAAAGAATATAATATTTAAAATAAAGGATACTTTTGCTAAGTTAATTCCTCATCAAATAATAGAAAATTATCATAATAATCACGAGTAAAACAAATATATCTTATTACAATATTTACAGTACTACATATGACATATAATTAATTATTTAATTTTGTATATTGTATGTTTAATAAATAGATTAATCATTTTTATAAACTATTAAAAAAATAAATTTTAAACATAATTCTACTTCATAAAATTGATTTATAAAGTAAATTTTGTATTATTTTAAAATGTTTCTGATATAAGAAGTTAACTTTAAATTTAACTTAACTTCATAAAACCGAAATTTATTTCTACTTAAATAAATTTGTATCCACTTAAGAAATATCTTAATTTCTAATCGATATTAGATTTCCAATATATATTACAACAACTACTATTATCTGTTCATGATATCAATAACATGAAATATAAACTAATAGTTTTAGAGATATCAAATATCATATCGTTATTCCAAATAATAATCAAATTAAATTGTTAGTCTTCAAAAAATACCTTTACATAAAGAAAAAAAAGTGTCCTTTATATGTAGTCTTTTTATACTATTGTCTCATTAAAAATTTATTTGTATTGGTTTAAAAAAATTATTTGCTGTTGTTGTTTATAATGTATAAATATATAATTTTTCCATTTTTAGGCATTTATACATTTTTTTTTAGAAATAGGATAATAGTGCTTGTATTTACTAATTCATGATTCTTCTTCTGGAGGAAACCAGAATTTTCCCACACAAAAGTAACTTGAGTCACATTTGCATTCTCATATATGTTTCATTTATTATATATGAATATATGATAATCACAGTCACGAGAACCAAAATCATGCTTATTTAAATAATTGTATAGACTTTCTATTTTGTAGCCTTTTGAAAAGTGTTTACCTTCCAAGGTCTAAACCTTCCACGTTTCAATCCTACAAACCCTAAAAAAATTTGTTTACCTTCTTCCACACCAAGTTGAATATAATATATATGAACACAACAAAGACTATTTTAATTTTAATGGCTTAAAATAAGTTGTTTTTTAAGCTAAGAATTCACAAACCCAAGTTAATAGTTATCCAAATCTAGTGTGCTATGTTGCCCCTTGTTTTTCACCCTAAGTTTCAATGATTGCCACCATTTTCAATTATATCCCATGACCTACCATCTTAATTATCACTTTAGATTGTAAGTACCAAAGAAGACATCATTTTGGCATAAAGCAAAGTCAACATAGGACCTTTGAAGCTACGCTTATCTTCCTGTTCCCTTAGTTTTTCCGTCGCTGTTGCACTTCAATATTTATTCTCATATTAACCATCTGAACATTTAATTACATTGATTATCATCTCAAAATCTTGTGTTATACCATTTTATTCAAATACGTAATGTACCTAAAAAAAAGTTAACAATTGACATTATTATAGTGGTTATTATTCTAGTCAAATTGCTTTTAATTAAATAACGCATACCTGAATTATTATAGACAATTACATCGTCATAAATTAAAATTAAGAGAACATGAATCAGTTATTTCTTCACGAACAATTACATATAAAGAAGGGTATCACTAAGAGCACTTAATGAAAATGATAACAATGTACAAATAATTTTATTTGAATTTTTAAATTATCACATGGCAATTTATATAACAATTTATATTTATTATCCCATTTTGTTTCTCAGCAAGTGTATTAGTCGCATGTATGTGTAAATATTTCCTTAGTTACAAATTTGTAATGTTAATTAATTTCTTTTTTTCAAACTTTTTTTATTTGATTTTCTGAAAAAACAGATCCAAACGAAAACACGTTTTAAAAAACGGCAAATAATTTATATCCAGAAAAAAATGCAAATAGCATAACAAGATAACCGCCACAGAGTGGTGACTAACTATGCAGGCGCAGAAGGTGCAAGGACAGAATAGTAATTTCCGCTGCTTGTGGATGTCTATATAAAATGTTAGTTGGAATGTGAGAGATTACAGAGACGAAATTCGCGAGAGGACGAACGAAACGGAAGACAAGAGAACAGCCCCGAGTGACAGATACATAGTTGCTGGGAAACACCGAAACACTAACGGAATCGAATTGAGGGTACTGTTTCGGTCTGCTTGATGGTGTCGGTGAACCCAAACCCCGCGCAAGGGTTTTACTTCTTCGATCCTTCCAATATGACCCTTCCCGGCGTTAATTCTCTTCCGCCGCCACCGCCGCCGCCGCAGACTCCCGCCGCTTCCGTCGCCTTGGAGGATCCAAATAAGAAGATCCGGAAACCCTACACAATTACCAAGTCCAGGGAGAGCTGGACCGAGCAGGAACACGACAAATTTCTAGAAGCTCTCCAATTGTGAGTCCGTTTTTATATTTTTGTTTTTATTTTTCATGGGAATGAAATTCCTGTGCTGTGAATTACGCACTGGCAAAGAATTGGTGGTTTTTTTAGATTTTTGGAAAATTTGCAGTTCTGGAGGTTTCTAGATTATTCGTCAATGGTGAATTAGTTTTTTTTTTTATTGGTTTAAGTAATTTGTAAGGAATAGGTGGCTGCAGTGAGAATTGTTTGGGGTTATGTTTTAGATTCGTTTATTTAATTGGGGTTTTCGAAATTATTTACTTTTTTTGTAATGATTTTTTATATTGTTTGGTTGCTATTATTTCACTGATATGATTTGGGTTTTTAGTGTTGAGTAAGATGGGGTTTAAAAGGAACTTTTTTAGGACGGGAGAATTAAACTTATTTATGAGTTTTTTTTTCAATACTTGTAAGATCAATTTTATGTGCTTAAGTTCACCTCTGGTAGGGTGTGAAGTGGTTCATGTAGGGTGGGTTATTAGTTTTATAGTGAGAAGTAATTTTACTTGAAATTTAGTATGTAATCATATTGCAAACACGCAATTTTACCTTACTAACTGAAATCCTGGAAGAGCAGCATCCATACTTGAACTAGTTCGAGAACAAAGTGGTCTATGCCATTGCATGTATTGTTTCACAGGTTGACGGCTTATTTGCAACGTGTTTTGTTTAGACTTTTTCAACAATAGGTTGCCCCATTCCAATAAAGGAACGAGTGGCAGAACAGATTCTGTAGTGGAATGTTTTTTAGAGGGTAAGCCGATAGATTGTTAGAACAGTTTGTCAATACTTGGTGTATTAAATGCAGTTATGGGGGGAACACCTTATCTTATTGTGCCTAAACTTTTTTTTTCCATATCTTCATTCAATTATCTACTTTTTAACAAACTTCATTACATTTACATGTAGACAGTTTTTTTGTAGCTTGCAAATTCTTTAGAAGGTTAAGAATTGAAGGAATTAGGGCTTAGAGACTCCACTGTTCTTTTAGAGAGAAGCATCGGAAAAGACCATAAAGCCATATGGTTGGTATTTTTCCATTTTGCAAGTGTGCATTATTCTCACCAAGAAATGCAATTCCATGCTTTCTGGATGAAATCACCTTTGCACTTGAAAACAAAGTTTTATTTTCCTTCTGTTGATCGCGTGCCAAAAGCAGTATATGAAACAATTAGGATGGTTTATTAGTTATTTGTTTATTTTTGCTTATTTTCTTCTGTGTTTCTCACTTTTTCTTTACTAATTTCAGATTTGATCGGGACTGGAAAAAGATTGAAGCATTTGTTGGTTCAAAAACTGTCATCCAGGTAATTACTATAGAAGCCAAAGGAAAACAAAGAACAAGTTACTAGCGGATGCTAGCTGATTGGGTGTGTGTATTTAAAAGCAGTGAAACTTGACCTTTTCAACCATAAATTTGTTATCAATTTCACATTATTCTTGGATTTTGTATTCCATACTGGCTATTTGGTGAAATTTTCAGTGTCAAAACTGAGATACTTGAATCATAGATGAGTAAATGGCGACATGATCTTTTCCAAAAGACTGTCAATTGAAAACCCATGACCCGAGTTTGAACCTTTCCATCTCTTGTATCTTCTCTAACTAGTAAATCATTTTAACTCTTGTTCATCAAATATTGTTGTCTAGATTTTGTTGCATCATAACGAAATGCAATTTATTGTGTCTTTTTCTTCAAATCTAAGGGTTGATGATGATTAAGGACATAAACTTGTAATTTGTTACTTTGCTGCATCTGTACTTACGTAGAAAAGAAATAACATAAAGTTATATAGATACTCGTCTTGGATTGTATAATGTGTATGGTGTTTATTTCATCAAATTTCTTGTAGTGAATCTCTGACATTCATTGCATGTTCCTCTCTCACTATCCTTTCTTCACCATTTTATGTACAATTCTATTTGGCAGATAAGAAGTCATGCACAGAAGTATTTTCTTAAAGTTCAGAAGAATGGAACAAGTGAACATGTTCCTCCTCCTCGGCCAAAGAGAAAAGCTACTCACCCTTACCCTCAAAAGGCTCCTAAAATCAGTTAGTATAGCAATGTCAACCACATTTAATGTTCACTGGTTTTTTCTATTGAATTATTTTTTAAATAACTTGTTTTTTATTTTATTTTATTTTTTTTACAATTGATCAGCTCCTACTGTATCCCAAGTTATGGGCCCACTGCAACCTTCATCTGCTTTCATTGAACCTGCATATATTTATAGCCCGGATTCTTCATCTGTTCTTGGAACTCCATTAACCAACATGCCTTTGTCGTCTTGGAACTATAATGCTAAACCACCAGTCAACGTGCCACAAGTGACTAGAGGTTCTGTTTCTCCTGAACTATAATGTCTGGTTTTACATTTTTTTGTTATTCAAATATGTATTTCGTTGAGGAAGTTTCTGTTAACCTTGAATATTTTTTGGTTTGTTAGATAACATGGGATTGACTGGAGCGGCACAAACTGTTCCTCTCAACTGTTGCTATAGCAGTAGTAATGAGAACACCCCTCCAACATGGTCAAGTAGCAAAAAAAATCATCAAGGTGGCCAAGGCAAGCCAATTAAAGGTTGGAACACTTTTTTTTTTAATTTGAACTTGATTGTCTTGAAGTTGAAATAATGGCACAATCACAAAATATTTGAACTGTAGTTTTGAATAATGGGGCACTTCTTGAGTTTTGATTGAACTAAAACAGAAAAGGAAGTCCTAAAGCTGGTACTTCCATTGTAACAAGATCATCTTTCTGAGAATTGTTGTTTAGGCATTTGCCCGATTGTCCTCACTGTCTCGTAGAGTTATTCATCTACTTGTGGATTGCTCTATAGGTATCAAATGAACTAGTAAAAGATAAAGTTTTTCATTCATTAGGATATTCACTATTGAGGAAATAGATAAAAGAAATTTTGCATCAGCTTGTTATCCATTAGAATAAACTTATTTCACCAAATCTAGAATACCATCACTGAACCTGAGCTATGCTATGCTTTGTTAAAGAAGTTGCCGTGATTTTGAAGTTCCAATCTTCTCAGAAGTTTTAGTAGTTTTGTAGCTAATTGTATAACTATGAGCAGGAGTAGTAGTGGAGAAGAGTGGGAGTTTGAAGTATTAACTTTTGGTTATTTTTAGTTCAAGTTTATTAATAATGGATGGCGGCCTATGGTGGAAGCCTTGACAAACAAAAATATTAAAAACAACAATTACTCTTGGTAATAGAGTTGAGGGTGCATGACTGATTTTGGGCGACATTGTCCTATAAGTGCAGAAGAATTGGGAACAAGGTTTAATAAATAGAGCTGAGAACAATAGAATCTAAAATTTAAAAAAAAGCAGTACAAAAATATTGAGTAGATACAAGAGCAGCAATGTAGAGAATAAGAAGAGAGAAAGCATAGAGGTAGGATATGAGGAAGAGCGTGTGAAGAAACCAAGAATAAATGAAGACAAGCAAAGAAAAAGAAAGAAATAGAAGGATGAAGAAAAAAAATGAATAAAAAACCTTCCACGTACAGGCTGATGGAAATTTTGGCCATAAGTTGAGGTTGCCAGAGTGGATGGTGCTGGATAACGCTCATCAAAGATCAGCTTCTTATCCATTGGACTTGACTTATCAATAGCTAGTATGGTGATTGATTAATTGGACTCAACTTGAGATCGAAATCTGAATGGCCTAAAATTATGAACTAAAGATATTGAAGAGTTTCATTAAGGGTCTATTTGAAAGAATTTCTCCTTAAGTCCCCTATTACAATAGAAAAATAAGAAGAAAAAAATAAAATTACCTTTTCCATAAGTTAAAATTAGCTTATACGCAAGTTATAAATAAAAATTTAGAAAAGCCTTATGAGAGAGAAAACTTATACAAAATTAACTCATGCATAAACTAATTTTAGCTCAAGCACAAGTTATGAATAAAAATTTAGAGATGCTATATAAGAGAAGAGAACTTCTGCAAATTAGCTCTTGCATAAGCTAGTTTTAGCTGGAAAAGTTTATTTCAATTTTTCTTATTTCTTTCCCAAGAAGAGGTTATGGAAAAATTTGTCCAAATAAGCTCTTAAGGTACCTAAGATCAAGAAGAAAATTTAATTATGCTACACAGGGAATATTACGGTGTTCCTTAAAGCTTTAAGTTTAAGTTTAAGGAAGTAAAAAATATGCTAAAATAACATATTCTTGAACTTTATATTTATTTATCTTCAATCATCTTCAAGTAGAGTCAGAGACCCTTAGAAACGGTTCAGAAGCAATGAAAGTAACTTGATTATACATAGAGCTATAGAGCTTCTGTATTGAGGGGACACCAGGAGTAATAGTAAAACTGTTATTTTGTGAGCTGGTACCACTGCTACATAAAATACTTCAGAGTTGGCTTATGGCAAGAGTTGAAGCTGGGTCCTTAATTCAACATATGCATTTTCATGTGTTGCCGGGACTTAAGGAAACAAGTAGGGCGGAGCTAAAGTAGATATATTTAATCCAGCACATCTGGACCTTTCACTATGAATATTACACATTGTTCTATATTTTCTGAAATGAGTAGTATGTATGTATAAACTGTATATTTTGCCAATTTTCCTAACAATGAAGCTATAGTATTTTGTTTTATTCATTAACGTCATCCTTTTTGAACTCTTGCATCATCTTATTTTAGTATGAATAGAAATATTTATGAACAGTATTAACGTTATTAAGTTTTCTATGTTTTGCTATGTTATATATCTGGCGTTACAAGTGTTGAGCATTTTTTCACTCCTATGTTCATGATTCTTGACATGCCCTTGTTGATAAGTTTGACTTGTCTGTACAGTAATGCCAGATTTTGCTCAAGTCTACAGCTTCCTTGGCAGTGTTTTTGATCCAAATTCTACTAATAACCGACAGAAACTAAGACAGATGGACCCAATAAATGTGGAAACGGTAATTAATATCAAGTCCATCATTTTCTTTTCCTCTATTTTTTGGAACGTAAAGGTCCAAAATTTTGGGTTCAAGTGCTTAGGTTGTCTACCTGAGTATTTTATATTGTTGTATTTTGCAGGTACTGTTGTTGATGAGAAATCTCTCGGTGAATTTAATGAGTCCAGAGTTTGAGGATCATGTAAGTTTGTTTCCAACAGTAAGCATTTTTTCTCTTGTTATATTCCGACTGATGTATTATTGAGCCCATCATATTAGCTAGATGCCAAAATCATCTTTTAATCCTTGTTGCTTGCTTTTATTATGTAACATAACAAAGATGTGAGATGATATTAAATTGGTTTCAACTGGCTGGTGGATTATTTTAAGCGAGTAAATAATTGATCTCACTATGTTGACATTTTGTTGCTGGAAGCCTCAATGAGCCCCTATGTCTGTGATGGTTAGAGTTTTGGCTCTATCACTGGCACTGCACGTTTGTTGTTTGGCAGTGTGGATTATTTTCTAATTAAATTTATTTTCTAGAGCATGATATGGTATTTCTGACTTTGGCTATACTCTGCTTTGGAATAAGTTGCCCAGATAATATTATTTCCACATTCTTGCTGTTGTGTTCATGCTTATAATTTTGTTTTCACATTGCACCATATTTAAATATGTATGTTTAGTAACAAGAGATCCTTATTGATTCCCATTTTTGAAGTTGTATACTTAAGCTGTTTGACATTGGGGGGTCTGTTTAGACAAACTACTCGAGAGAACGAAAAAGATTAAATTAATTTGTCCATAAAATAAAATTAATTTATTCATAAGTTAAAAATAAAAATTTGAGAAAGTTATACAAGAAAATTTCTGCAATCTAGTTTATATAAAATCTAAGGAGACAACATACAAGTGTTGTCTTATTATTCTGCGTGACAAAGTCTAGTCCTAGCTTCATTTATTTTATTTTACTCGCCATAACATGTACTTCTTCATGGTCTACTAACAAATTCCTTTTTAATGCAGAAGAAGCTGCTTTCATCCTACGATATCGATTCTGATGAGTCGAAGCTTGATAATATTTGCAGCAAATCCCTCACTGATAAATCTGAGAGTGCTATTATGTCTGCATAAGGATGTCGAGGTTGGTTTTGCACTGAAGAGTGTTTTCAATCTATTGGCTGAAATGCACATAAAGTGGGAGCAAGAAGGTGACAAGGTTTTGCTAAAAGGAAGTGTAGCTTCTTAATATACATATATAAATATATACATACATAATATGTATATTTATATATATGTATGTATATATACCTTTTGGATTGAGTTTGTTTGTTTTTGGCACTGATTGATGGTAGATATGGTGCTGGTGTTTTGTGTATATCTTTTGAAGATGGTTAGGTCACTTCTGGAGGCTTTACTGTACAGAGTGTTGAGTGTTTTTGTGTGTTATGCTGCGAAGCTTAGAATTAGCAAGAGCGGTGTTAGGAATTAGGGGCTGCTGTTTGGCTTGTATATAAATAAAGCAATATAACAGTGTTGATAAGTTTCTCCTTTCATGCATGCATGTATATATATTATTATATTATAAAACCTCTCTTCTTACCTGGTTTCAACTATGTATATAATCCTCACTAATTATTACCATAAGACGAAAGACTCTGCATAAACATTTTCATTAAGAAATTCAAATCGATTTTGCTCAAGAATTAGTGATGGTTTGATTTGGCATTTGAAGTTTGGATTTACATTTTGGATGAAAAAAAGTAAGAAAATTAGATTATTTAAAATAGTTTATAAATCATTACGGGTGACTTGGTATGATCTTGAAACAAATGTCAAAATTAATTTTACTTAATGCGATGACTTCATCTGATGTCGAAACAAATATTTTATTTGGGGTGTTTTTAAATCTCAAACTAAGTAAATTGAAAAATTAATATTAAGTTTTATATCGAATTTGTTTTCTGATAAAACACCTTAATATTAAGTAAAACTGATTCTAATATATTAATGGCCCAAATAATATGACCTTTGTACTCTATATAGGATTTTTCTTCTGAACTCCCATAATTTCTAACTACACCTCCAAAATCTTTAAAATAATATTTTTATTCTTTATAAAAGTGATTTCTGGATTACTTATTTTAAAAACTTTCAAGAAAAAGCTTTCTATAATATTTTTAAAAAAAATTGAAACAATTTTTTGAAATTAATTTTTCAAAAAAATACAAAACAGGCTTTTAGAGAACATATAGAATATATATTCTATAATCAGTATTTTATAACAATTTTTTTTTGAAAAAATACTTTAAAAATATGATATCTTACCGAACAAGTTGTCTGAAACAATTTTTTTAAATAGATTTCAGAAAGAATTAAAATTTTTAGAATAAGTTTTCTCAAATGTAAATAACAGTTTCTGAAAAGTAAAAAATTGTTTCTGATAAATATTTTGGAAAACAATCCTATCTTTCTTGTTTTTCCTCTCCAAAATAAAACGATGGAGAAAGGAAGTACAGATGGAGAAAAGAAGTGTAGGTGGTGAAAATAACACTACGGTGTACTAAAAAGTGTTATTACTCTATTTTTCTTAATAAGGGATGCAATTAGTAATTAGGGAGTGTAAGAAGTAAAAGTTTTTTATATATGACTCTATAATTCATGGCTTATTTCGACCTGAAAAAATTATTATAAATATATATATATATATATATATATATATAATATAACAATTCTAACAATTTTTTTCAATATTATTTAAATAAATTATCAGACTTTATTTTAAATTTATTTATACAATGAAACGTGGTTATATAGTATTACTATTTTTAGTTATTTTATTTCAACATTTTTAAATTAATCAAATTAAAAATAAAAAAAAGAAGTCATTTTATATTGGTAAAGTGAGACTGAACTTTTAAATTTTTAAATGAGAACCGAACTTTGTAGATAGAAAATTTTGTTACGCAAAAAGTATTTATTGTAAACTTTAATATCTCAATATGCATGAGTTTCAAAACATACATTAACATATTTATTGCATTGTTGTTTAAAAGTATTTTATACAATACGTATGAATTGTTTATATATATATATATATATGAGATAATTTATTATTATTCTTTTTATTACATAAAATTAGTTTATAAAATCTGTATTAATATTATATACATATAACGTATATACATATATTCCTACACCTTAAACCCTTAAATTATATTAATAGATTAATATTTTTAATTATTATTGTTAGTAAATATAATCTAAAGTATGTTTTTTATTTTTATTTTGCTACAATATAAGTATAGTTTAGGTATAATTATTTTTTATTTTTTTTACATTTGAGATCATTATCCAGTTTAGTCCAGTGATTTTTTAAAAAATTAATTTGGTAGGGAGGTGAAAGTGATTGTGGTGGTGGAGACAAGGGAGGGGGCGGTAGTTAGAGGTGCCGCCAAGACATGGTTGTGGGTAGCAAGAGGGGTTTTCTTTGGGCAAATGATGAAGGGGAAGTTGTCGACCATCTTCTTCTTCCAATGCCACCAGTGTTGGATCTCCATCACATTATTCTCCATCTTCCATCTCATCTTCTATGTTTTGTAAACAATAGTAATTTAAAATATGAAATGTTTAATATCTAATTATATTAAAACAAATTAACCATAAAAATAAAATGTTAAACTATTTCACATATTCATATCATGCCTGCTATATTAATCAAGATTCAAAAAAATTAGTAAATTTTTTTACATAGAGAACCTTTTGAACAATAAAAGTAAAGTATAATTATCTTTTTGGTTTCTATGTTTAAAGTCAATATTCAATTTAATATAATAATTCTTTTTTAAAAAATCAATTTGGTCCTAAAGTTTTTTAAAAATGTTCAATTTGGTCTCTTCCGTCAAGTTTTCACCAACAACACTGACAATTGATGACGTGACACACACAATGACATTGGTTTGAACATGTGGACTGAACGGAATTTTGGAATTTGGAAATTAGGAAAAGAAGATTGAGGGAGAGGGAGGCGAAGACGGTGATGATTGTGGTGGTGGACTATAAGAAAATGATAAAAATGGTAGGAAGAAGAGATGTTTTTTATTCTCTTATGTATGTATATGTTACATCACTTCATGTATAGTAAATATAATATATAGGAAGTTTCTCTCCCCAAATTATAATCTAATTAGGTAGGATACTAATCATGAGATTCTATCATTATTAAATTAATTACATATAATTTGATACAATATCGTAGTACAATATTGCATACAATAATTATATTTAATTTGATAATTATTATTTTCTTAATATGGACGTACACCAAGGAGCGACGAATAGAAAGAATTTCAAAAATAAAAAAATATTAAGAATTTTTTAATGTTATATTTATTTATTGATATTATACCTAATGAAACCCTTTGAGTGGAAAAAAGACTTCAATGTTTGTTTTTTTTATTATTGCTAACTAATTGAAGTTAAAGTTGAGTTTTATTCAACTATGGGTAGTCGATGAGATGATCGGTAAATGTTATTTATAATAACTGGCTTGCAGGTACCTTTTTAATGAAGTTGCATTGGTATATACTATTTCAGACTAATTTTTGTTTAACTCATTCAATTGTTTTTGTTCATATAATCTTAATTTCAAATAAAATGTTAAATATTTATTGCTCATATACCTTACAATTACGGTTTGACTTATCCTCGATAATACAATCAGATGGTCATTTTTTGCATTTCACAAGGGATGTGTCAATGTTATCTTCTACTTTGTCTATAGATATACCACTGTTCATCACTCAACTATTTGCAACACCTCACAAAATACACTTCTCTGATGACAACCATTGGAGTGAGCATTTACAACTCAACAAACAACTGAAGGTATAAAATATTGTTATAGGTCATTATGTTTAAGGGCGTTTCTTAGTCGTCGTCTTTCCCTTAGTTTTATCATCATAGATGTAGTTGTCTCGCCTCCCTCTCTCTCAATCTTTTTATTTTTTAATTTTCAAATCTTAAAATTTCATTTAGTTTATACACTGTAAACTAATGTCACTATGTGCGTCACATCATCAACAGTTAATGCCATTGGTAAAAACTTAATCGAAGGGGCCAAATTGAACTTTTTAAAAAAATTTGGGACCAAATTGATATTTGAAAAAATCGTTATATGAAATTGAATATTATTTTTTTTTATGTGTTGTGGTGATTATAATATCGATTATTGTATTTGGAAAGTATAATTTACAATTACATTCAATAATATATTAAATAATTTATTTATAACAATATATTTACCAAAAGTAGTATATGTTTATGCAATTATGAATTTTAATTCCATATATTTATCACTTAATCTCTATTAGAAATACATTAATTATTTTAACTTATTTTAATTTAGTTATACATTATAATTATTTAATTTATACTATTCATAAATATATTCTAGAGTGACCAAATTTAAACAATTAAAATACACTTTTAATGTAATATTTATTTAAATATATAAACATAATTTATTCTATAAATATATAAATAAATATTTTCACTCAATTACATATTTTCTTACTTAATACAAAAATATTTAAAAAACATGATTATAATATCAAAATAAATAAATAAATAAATAAATAGTTATAAAATATCTGATTGAATTCATTAGCTTATTATTATATTTAAATTCGATTCTAATGGAAGTATAAATACGTTGTAAAAAAAAGACAAGTATAAATAAAATAAAGAATATAAGAATTATTTTATTTATAGCATAAAAGATGTAAATATTTATTTTAAAATTAGAGAAATCTGAATATGATTTTTTTTAAAAATTCTCCGAAGTGGTGAATGAAATTTTACCATAATTAAATCGCTCTTATATTTTTTAAGAAATATTTAATTTTTGTATTCTAAAATTTATTCAATGTTTCACTTGTAAATAAAATAACTTTATTAAAAAAATAATATATATATATATATATATATTATTAAAATTTTAAAGAATATAAATATTATTTAATACAACATTAGAGAGGAGAATATAATTTTCTTAAGACCATCTCTTCTCCTTAAAAATGATATTTGAATAGGACAAATAACTAATTGAACTGAATTTGACTATTTGTTGAACAATAAAGTTAATATTTTTAAATAATATTTATGACAATGAAGATTCTTTTCAACATTTTTTTCTTTCACAACTTTAAAAAAGAAAAAATATTAAAAGTTGTCTCATGTATTAATCTAAGTTAAAATACAAAATGAGTTGTAGCATTAATAATCTTACCTGAATTGATAATAATATAATTATGATAAGAATTTCATATTCTTTAAACCCTTTTTTCTCACACAATAAATAAGTAAACTCATGATCCTCTTCACTTTCCTCTCTCAAATCTCTTCAATAAGCTTTCTCTAACTTCACTTTCCCACCCAAAACCAAAACCAATGCCTCCAATTTTGTAAGCACACCCATTTCTTTGCAACCATGTCAGTGTACGACGCAGCTTTCGTCGACACGGAGCTTTCCAAACGGACTTCCATCTTCGGCCTCCGTCTCTGGGTCGTCATCGGCATCCTCGTCGGATCCCTCATCGTCATAGTCCTTTTTCTCCTGTCCCTCTGCCTCACCTCCCGCCGCCGCCACCACCACCACCACCACAAAACTCCCCTCCGCCGCAGCGCCGCCGCCGTCTCCACGCCGCCCATCTCCAAGGAAATTCTGGAGATCGTTCACGTTCCCATGCCGCCAGAAGCCGTCAACCTCCCGCCTCCGAAAGCGGAGCCCCGCGCCGCCGCCGTACTGTACTCCAGTGGGGAGAGTAGGGGAACTGGGAGCTTGTGCGAAACGGCGTCGTCACTGGGGAGCGGGAGTGTGGGCCCCGAAGTGTCGCATCTGGGGTGGGGGAGGTGGTACACGCTGAGGGAACTCGAAGCTGCGACTAATGGGTTGTGTGAAGAGAACGTGATTGGTGAAGGTGGCTATGGAATCGTGTATCGTGGGTTGTTACCTGATGGAAACAAGGTTGCTGTTAAGAACCTTTTGAATAATAAGTATGTCTCTCTTCTTATTACAATCTTCAATTTCGTGTGATAATTGAATTCAGCTGAAGTGGGGTGGGGTACATGGATCGCTCTATTCATTTGACTTGGCTAAAAATCAAATTTTTAGAGGAAATTACCAGTGAATTTATTTTATTTGTTTTGAGGTTTAATTTGGGTGGCTGAAGAAAAATGGAGTTTCTGTGATCTGTGGTTGGGTCTGTGTGTGTTAAAGTAAAACTGTAAGGGGAAATTCATGTGTTTGTATGATTTTTTTTTCGTGGTTTGGGTGTCTGGGGTTGAAGTTTTCATGTGGTGTTTTTTAATGTGCATCGGAGAAAGTTTTTTTTTTTGGTTTTTGGGTTGTGTTTTTTTTAATTTGATTTTAGTTTGTTTTGAAAAAAAAAAATTGCTTGGGTTGAGCTAAATGGATGCTTGTGCTAGGTTTGGAATGTAGATTTACTTGCTTGAAGTAAACTAGTGCTTGTGGTGAACAGTGATTGACTCTTTTTTATTGCTTATGTTTTCCTTCTGTTTTACTCTTGCTACTACTGTTTTTGTAATACTTTTTAACCTGTTTTCTTTTTCGTATGTTATCCTTGTCTTCTGCTTCTGGGTGTTGTGTTGTAAAGTCGCTTACTTATGTGAAGAAAAGAATCGTTTTTCTTTTCGGCTCCTTGTTTGTTACTACTGAATTGATAATGATGTCACTTTCAGGAGTTTTCCAAGTATCACACTTTGTTGGGATTTTCCATTGAATTCGTCTTTGGTTACTCACTAACTGTTGCTGTATAGTGAAAATAATTTGGTCTTGGTCTTGGGTTTGTCTTTCTCTTACAAGTGATTAATGTCTAACTCATTTACAGGGGCCAAGCTGAGAGAGAATTTAAAGTAGAGGTAGAAGTAATTGGTCGTGTGCGGCATAAGAATCTTGTAAGGTTGCTTGGATACTGTGTTGAGGGGGCGTACAGGTATTTTTTAATTTACTTTGAACATTGAAAATAGAAAGTTTGTTTGATTTGAAGGTTCGAAGGTTTGATGTATGTTTTTTATCGCAGGATGCTCGTATATGAATATGTTGACAATGGGAATCTAGAACAGTGGCTGCACGGGGATGTTGGAACTGTAAGCCCTATAACTTGGGATATCCGAATGAACATTATACTGGGCACGGCAAAAGGGTACTATATCCATGATCTAGTATGCATTCTGATATCCATTTCAGTGCTTGGAAGGTTTTGATCAAAGTGATTTCTTCTGTGTATCTTTTCAGACTGGCCTATCTTCATGAGGGTCTTGAACCCAAAGTTGTCCACCGAGACGTTAAATCGAGCAACATACTGCTTGATCGCCAATGGAACCCAAAGGTTTCTGATTTTGGGCTTGCGAAGCTTTTGTCTGCTGATCATAGTTATGTCACTACTCGAGTGATGGGCACCTTTGGGTTAGTATGGTTTAACTAAGCATTTCCCTATCTTTATTTTCTATGATAATTGGTTATTACTACCTCCATTCTCATATATAAGCAAAAAAAGCTAACTTTGTACTAATTAAGGAAAACAGTTAAGGGCATTAATTTTTACTAGTATTAGGTATTCTTCCCACAAAAATATACCATGATGGTATAACCAAAGGTCAGACAATACTTAATGTCAGGGTGTTTTAGGAAAAATATTATCAAAGGAAATAAAAGTAGTTAAAATTTGCTTATATTTGAGAACAAAAAAGTGTGAAGTTTTTTGCTTATATATGAGAACCGAGGTAGTATTACTCAAATTTAAGGTCCACAACCACAAGTAGTAATTCTCTGTTTTTTCTTCAGTTATGTTGCACCTGAGTATGCCTGCACTGGAATGCTGACTGAGAAGAGTGATGTGTATAGTTTTGGGATACTTATCATGGAAATAATTACGGGAAGAAGTCCTGTTGATTATAGTAGACCACAAGGAGAGGTTAGAAACCATCACCGACACAGTCAAAAGTTTTGAGACTGTTCATTTTATTGTTGTCAGCGCAGTTCTCTCTCTCTCTCTCTTGTCTCCCCTAACTGTGGAAGTTGGAATTGTTGCAGGTTAATTTAATAGAGTGGCTGAAAAGTATGGTTGGGAATCGAAAATCTGAGGAAGTAGTTGATCCTAAGCTTGCTGAAAAGCCATCTTCAAGGGCTCTTAAACGGGTTCTTTTGGTTGCTCTTCGATGTGTCGACCCTGATGCTGCAAAGAGGCCTAAAATAGGACATGTTATCCACATGCTCGAGGCTGAGGACCTCTTATTCCGTGATGTATGTTCTCTTTCCTTATCAAACTTTTATTGTACTTGACTCAACTCAACCAACAAAAAGAAAGAGTTCAGTTGTGCTGTAATCTGATGCTTATCTCTTTTCTTTTGTCGTTCCTGTCTCTAGGAACGAAGGACTGAGGGAGAATCTTCCCGTTCTCATCGTGATTATCAACTGGAGCCTAAAGGGTCTGGATTAGATAAAAGGCAGACAGGTGGAGAGATCAACAATCAGATTGAAGATGACAGTACTAGTAGTAGTAGATATCACCATCAGCCTTCTAGATGGAGATAATCGTAGCATGATAACTGAAAAGCAATGTGCCATATTATTTTTCTTCCTAGTAGTTTGCTAATATTTATTTTTACTTTAATGATGAAAGAAGCAATTAGTCCCCTATTTGCATAATGTCCCCAGTTACCTACCTCAATCTGGGGTGTTCTTTTGTATACTCTGATTCATTGCTATAAAATTCAAAATTATTTTGTGTTTCTGTTTATTAGACAAAGTAGGATAAGCATTACACAGTGGTACGCCTTCCATGTGGTCAAAATATGTTATCAACCACCTTTGTCTCCCAAATTTTGTCTCTAGCACTGCATCCTGGTCCCATCCATATGTTGGAAAACTTAGCATTTTATGAGTGTAATTGGTGGGCCCAGTTAGATGCTTCTGAGCAACAGGCCTACCATCCATCTATCTTGATGGAAACACTTTCAATCCATTAACATCATTGCCAACTTCATAATTGGAGGCTTGTGATAATGAACACGCTGGATCTGTAATCAATATCAACTGTATCTTCAATTTGCCATGAATGGCTTACATTTTCCAAATGGAATGACAGGCACTGAGAGCATGAAGTGTGCAGGAACTTGGTCATACAATTTGGTTTCATTGTCAATTCCAAACTTACCAGTACATGCTTTCTCATTGGAAAGCAACAAGCATTGATTGGTGTCTGATTATGAGTGTATCTTGGGATACCCTTTTTTGTCTCTTTCTGTATTCTTCAATGGTTAGTTACTTTCTCATGACATATGCCCCTTGAAATGCTTAAACCACTATAAGTCTTTCACACTGCTGATTTCCTTTCAAGTGTTAATTTCTCTGTTCTTTGGAACCTGACATTGACTTTGATAAGTAATTATAATTTATAAAACGAAAAAGCTGCAACATTGATTATTGACTTTTTGTCTACTGTGGACCCTTTCTGAATAAACTAACATTTATTTGTTTATCCACCCCTGAAATTTCTTATTTTGTTAGTTTCATAACCTTTCATAATATAAAATGGGCAATCATACCAAATTATTCACCTTTCCAGTCTCATAAATATCCAATTATGTGTTAGCATAGCAGCATCATTTGGAGATAAGCACTTTCATTGTTCTTTTTTGCCTTAATCTCAGAAGTCGCTTTCTTGCAGAAATTGATATATACACACTTTGCTGTTTATATGGCACACACCAGTGAAATTTGTTTCATGCCAAATGTTACCTCAATGTATCCAAATGGTGTGCCCTTCTTTTTGTTTCCTGAATTTTTATACTTTATAGTAAGATTTTTTTTAGTGTACTTGTTAGAAATTAAATATTTAAAAATCACTTCCTTATTTAAAAATAGTTTCCATTTTATTTCTGAATGATACAAATATACTTTTTCATTTAAGGTTTATTCCATTCTATTAAACCATCGTTTTACCTCCTTAAAACTTTCTCTAATTCTTTTCAGTGGAGATAAAAAGAAACAACAATAAAATTAGGAAGAATGCTTTCTCAATGTATAAAGTAAAAGTATTTGAAAAGAAATTAAAAACTTCTACTGATATAGTTTTAGAAATAATTCTAAAACAAAGTAAATCTTTGTAGCAAAACTATTTTCTCTAGAATCATCTTGTTCACAAGAGACAACTATTTTAGATGATTTATAACTTTAATTTCCAGACAAAGTCATGAATAGTGGGTTGAAGAAGCTTGCATTCATGTGGTATTATTAATGGCTCTCTTTTTCTTGTGCATGCACATGAATAAATATACATCAGAACATCATAAGTTATAGTATAAATTAACTCTGATCCTATAATTATATACAACTAGTTAAGATTGTTTTAATTATTTATTTAAATATATGATTGAGATCCACTCTTTTATACTTTACATTTTATCTCTCATTTTTATTTTTTACAAAATCACAGACTCAAGACTAAAATTTAAAACCTGTAAGAATCTTTGAAACAATCTCATAATAACTCATTCATGACACTTTAGTATCTCATATATATATAATATGCTAAGAGAGATAATGCCATAAAATTCAAAACTTCTAGTCAATTGAATGAAGAAAAAATATTCTCATCACATTTATTAGAACTACCATGTTTCAAATTTTGAACCACTAAAATAAATTACGATCGTGCCAAAAAATTTCAGAAGTTGTCGGAAAGAAGAGTTTATGCAAGGGAAATATAAATAGTTACAACATCATTATATTTTTTTAGCATAAATAGTTACAACATCATTATATTTTTTTACTTTAAAAACATGCTTGTGTACATACCATGAATATGATATGATGATGCGTTTAGATATTTTTGCATTGTTTTTTCAAACTCTTCTAAAGTCACCATTCACGAGAATCTTGTATGTTCAAACTTGAGATTTAATTATATTTTTTTAAAACTAGCAATGTTCAAATATTTTCCACAAGTAGCAGATAAGAATCAATACCAAAGATACACACTCGGTTATATATAATTTTTTACACATTTTATGAGTATAAAACAATCAAGTTGAACTTATTTTTTTGAAGCCATTAAGTGCTCCAACTTGTGCATGCACATGCTTTAGCTTCTTTAAACATGTTTATTGGTAGTGAATAGTGGGAAGGGACAAAAGATTTATGTGGTTTCTACTTTCTATAATAAACAAAACACCATTTATTGATTACAAAGCATTGTCTTTAAGAAAGTACTCTATAATTATATTCTATTCAAAGTGTTCTTTTAACAGTTTTTTGTTCTTTTGTGTGTGAAATTGTGATGTAACATGATGTCAAAGAAATGATGCTATATCCTTAATTGTATTCTCTTTTGACCTCTTAGTGGAAATTTAGAAACTGGTATGTGACTTTCTTGGTCTGCCCTATTCAGTTGAAACTTTTTTCAGGAAAAAGGAAAAATAATGGAGTTAGTAGTATGCTTTATTCAGTTCATAGCCAAAACCAGCCATAATGCAACTTTTTTTTTCAAGTTATTCCATCTTTAACTTGATGTTGTGACGTAAAAAGCACATTGAAGTGTTTTTTATTTCTCAAAAAATAAGAAAACCACCCCACTGATCTAAGATTTATACAGGATCATGTTTGTGGAGATATTAAGTTAATTTAGGAGTTGTATATTATTTTTCTCTGGGGGACAAGAATAAATAAGGGTCACTGGTGTGGTCCATGTCTGAACTAGAGATTGTTCATTATCCATAAAAATCAAGAGAAAGAAAATTATAATTTGGTTAGTTTTATACTTCCTAAAGAGATTAATTTTTAACTATAGAGTTGGGTATTACCTTAGTGTGTAATTCACAAGATCACCCATGTGGTAAATAATTTGTTTTACCATTTAATTTAATATATTTTTTTAATTTTATGAAATTAATTAAAAGGATTGTAATAATGATTGGTTAATAGAAATAAATAAAAACAAAAGTCTTATTTGTTTGATTTAAATACGAAGATATTTGAACCCTAATGAAAAATGTAAAAATAGAATATGGGTGGAGCAATATTTTAGACTAGAAATATAATATTCCTTATTATTGGAGTTTTCATTATATAAAAAATTGTTATTCCATTCCATTCCGTTCAAGATTTTAAAACATTACATTTCGTTTTTTAAAATATATGTTTTTCAAAATGTTTATTCTTATTTAATATGAGACTTTATATTTAATATGAGTTTTTTCCATATAGTATATCATCTATCAACTATCTTTTTATTTATGAATATTTAATGGTGACCCTTTGAATATAATCTAATTAAATACACCTACTTTTTATGCTGATTGGTTGTTTTACATTGGAAATTTTGGACTACAAACTTTGTAGAAGGACTTTTTGAGGATGAAGATCATAAGCTAAATGTGTTTCAGCATCTGTGAGTCTATAAAATATTAGTTATTTACATAGGAACAAAAAGATTAATAACTAAAAATTTGTGTCAAGCATTTCTAACCTATTATGGATTGAAATAAAGAATAAAAAGGAAAAGAAGAGAAAATTTTATACTTTGACATTTTGGATTAGGAATCATGGGAATTGGAAACCATGTGATTAGGAATGTTACAAAAGAAGAAGAAATGTTGAGTAACAAGTAGTGTTAGGTCATCCTCCTACATTGTATTGTTCAACATGTGACATGCCATTGTCAACTATGCTTGCCACCAATGTCTTTGAACAACTTATAGAACAATTAGCACCAAAATCTAGTGGTTAGGTGGAAGACAATTAATTGTGAGCCACATTCAGTGATACTAAACTACAAATAAGTTGGTCATCTTTCACTTTCTGCTCCTAAGAATCATCTATTTCAAGATTTGGATAGGGTTTATGATTGGAGATCTTGACATTGTTTATCCACTATAATCACTATTTCACTCACTTTTTTAATTTAATTTGTTGGGCCATTAAGGATCAAGTCACTCACGTGTAGTCTCTGACCAAGATGATGCTATTGTGGTCCATTGTGGCTTCATAATTTTGGAGAATTCTTGTCAAGACTTGGCTCCTTCCATTTTAAAACTTTGCTCCTAATCAGTTGTTGATTTGGTGGGATTAAATGATCACTTAAACCAGGAGCATAATAATGCACGGAAATGTTGTCTCCTATACTTTTGGAGGAGTGTCTTGAGAAGTATATATGAGGTTTATTTAGCGTAAAATCTATTTGAAAAAAAAATACACTTAAATTTTGTAATACGTTTATATATAATTAGGATGACTCACTCCCTTGCACAAAGTATAGATTTTGTTTTCTTTTTCTTTTTCTAAAGTTCTGTTTTCAAATTCTTAATAACGGAATATTTTAACACACTTGTTGACTGGTAGAAATTGAGGTCCATAACGTTTTCTTTTTCTGGTTTTGCAACATCTCTCTCACATGGCAGTATTGGATTTAATTCCTAAATGATTAGATTCATTTTAATGAAGTGAGCAGTTGGAATCATTAATTAAATGGTTAATGTTTAATATTCCATAATTTATTGTTTGTTGTATACTTTGAATCACAAACTTTACTATTAATTTTGTATTTTAGTGAATAATCATAACTGCACGTTTTTTTCCTTCTAAAAATTCCACTTCAAAAGACTATGCAATCTGGCCTGGCAAGTGCATGAAAATTATTTTCAATTTGACAAATAATATCCACTCATTTGACAAATATTGTTCATTTCAGTTATCCGCAAAAGAGCTACTAGCATTCTTTCTAACATACTTATCAATATATTATTATTATTATTATTATTATCATTATCATTATCATTATCATTATCATTATCATTATCATTATCATTATCATTATCATTATCATTATCATTATCATTATCATTATCATTATCATTATCATTATCATTATCAT
>Ga0123342_1001718_pt1 | contig 36869 bp, 17 predicted proteins | sample Turbeawhitnodule_FD_89960 | JGI IMG/M metagenome (GOLD analysis project Ga0123342, IMG submission 89960) | Root nodule microbial communities of legume samples collected from Mexico - Turtle bean Mexico white nodule | ecosystem: Host-associated > Plants > Roots > Nodule | place: Mexico: Nepantla...
TCACCCGGGTGACAGGCAGAAATACTTACCACTATACTAAATAATTGAAAAATAAATAAATAATTAAATAGTAAAATATTATAATAAAGTATACATAGGCCAAAACACGGGTAGTATGTTTAATAAATATTAGGTTAAAAGAGAAAAAGTCTAATTAGGTTTTAAGTCCAATAAAGGGATATCATAAATCGGTGATCAAAGGTAAGTAGAGTGAATTTTACTTGATAATTAATTCTAATTGATTTTGACTTTATCATCAGAGTCCTTTGCAAGTACATCCATCTACCCGAGAGCTGATATTGAGATCAAAGAGCAATAGTTCCTGTTAACCCAACCCATAACTAGTGTCCAAATTTAAGTTTAAATCAGTGAATAATGTAGTCGAAAATTCAAATCTAAAATAGAAGATCTCTAAATTCAAATCTAAATCAAATCAGTGAATAGTGTAATAAAAAATCTAAATCTAAAATAGAAGATAGAGAAGTCGAGAGAAAAGAAGTTTATTTTTAGTTCATGGAACAATGATGATTTAACAAAGTGGAACTAATAGAATATCAAAGAAAAGTAAATCTATTTGGTTGCTAAAATTTTGCGAAACTAAGAAAAGTACTGCTGAATCTAATCAAAGATAATCAATTTGAAATCAACAATTATCAGTTATCATATATAGAGATGATAAATTAGGAAACTTAAAGAGTTAAAGAATACATTTGAAAGTCTCATGATAAGTTGAAGTGATAATATTTGAGAATGATTTATCTGAATGAGATTAACTAGTGTAATGAACAAAAGAAACATTTCATGCGTCAAAACATCAAAAGATACATCATTGAGTTGAGAAAATGAATTGAAGAGTTTGATTTGATTGACAAGGGTATAAGTGAATAATTTGAAATGGTTTTGTCAAAATAATGCATGGCCAAATGTCAAATTACAGTTCATATGACAAGTTAGGCTATATATGTTTACATGAAAGGTTTTCTAAGTTTGAAAACTTTGTCACCTAATACAATACAAAAATTTAAGGGGCTAATTATTCTAAAATGTGCTTAATTTAGTTACTATAACTAATTATTTATTTCATTATATAATTATTATTTTTATAATAATTACTCACAACTTAATTTCATTAGGATCTCACCAACGTTCTTTTATTAGTTAAATATAATATTTTATTATTAAAAGAGTAATATATATATATATCAAAGGATAATTTTTCTTTCCTTTGTGTCAGTGCACATATGACAAAGTTGATTTCAGAAGTAAATAGTTAAAATATTAGTTAAGGGAAATATAATAGTAGCGCGAGGTGCTCGTGAATGTGTTAATTTTGTTTCACCTCTAACAGATGTCACCATAATTATGAGTGACTTTGGGTAAATAAAATGAAATAGTTTTTATAAATTAAAATTAACTTTTATATATATATATATATATATATATATTTCAAAATTTAATTATATTTGTTTGAGATCTTACATTGACTAGAGATTAGGACATTTTGTTGTATATAAGGGAGTGCAAACTTCAATCTCATGAACTTGTTTTATGGGGTTGAGTTAGACTTAAAGTCCACTTCTTAATATGGTATTATAGTCATTTCGATCCTAATATGGTATTATAGTCATTTCGATCCTACCCTAGCAAGTGTTTGTTGGATCTATCGGCTCCTTATGAGCCGATTTTATGAGGTTGAGTTAGATTTAAAGTCCACTTCTTATTAATATTTAAGATATTGGTAGAAAAAACTAGTTAATTAATTATAAGTTTAAAAATTATTTAACAATAATAAAAATTAATTTAAAAATAAAATAAAATTAGTCTTTATAATATTTTTAATTTAATTACTATAATAATTAATTATTTTTTATATTTAAAATTAATTTTTATCTTATAATTTTTTTTAGTGATATCATTAAAAAAATGATAATTTGATAATCTTTAAAATTGTATACCAAAAAAAAAAATATATATATATATAATAAAAATAAATTTAAAATTAAATAATATAAAAAATCTTAAAATAATAATATTGAGAAGTTGTAAGTTGATTATATAAAAATATTGATTTAAAAAATGTATTATTCTCTGGTCAAGAGTCACATCTGTCAACTTGCATGGTTTTATGCTGCCAACACCTATGAACTTGCATGGTACACCAAGTTATGCTGCCAACACCTGTCCTTCACCGCTTAAGAAAAACCCTAACCAAAAAATACTCAATAAATTAAAGTTTCTCAGATTTTGACTGAATGAACCACCACAGACCTCTCTCAAGTCGATGAAATTTAACATTTTCTATCAGGATTTATATATATGCAGAGGTTCTATTGATTTTAGGGTGTCTTGCATGACCTTCACAATGTAAAAAAGGATTTCATTAACACAACCGATCAACCTTCTATCTTATAAACTACATTGTCTACTAAATTTCAGTTTTTATTTAAACTTGAAAACATTGAATACAGCATGCAAACACAAGAGAAAGTTGTAAAATACAAGCATGTGATGATTTCTCCTTCTTCTGGTTTGCAGAGAATTGAAATAAAAGCATTAAGAGAAAAGCAGAGAAGAAAGTGAGTGGATTAAGTGTTGGAAGGAGCATTGTAGTTCTGAAGAGCAAGAATGCAGTCATCGATGTACTGATTCTGAAGATCTCTGCAACTGAAAACCTTTCCCATTTCTTTGGCGTTCTTCCTGTAACTACTCCCTTCTTCCTCCACAACTGCCAACCTCAATGTCTTAGCCACAGATTCCCGAGTGAAGGACCCATCTTCCTCGCTCCTCGCCACCTCGATTGCCACCTTCTTTTCTTCCAACACCCTTGAAAACAGAGCTTGGTCTAGCAAATACGGAAGAGTCACAAGAACATGACCAAAGTTAAGCATTTCAACAAGAGAGTTGGTGCCACAGTGAGTGATGCACCCCCCAATGGCTGCATGCCCCAAGATCTTACTCTGGGGTGCCCAACTCTTCCAAACAAACCCACGATCTTCTGTTCTCTCCTCAAACCCCTCTGGCAACTCCAATGAATCCTCTTTCATGTTCCTAAAAGCCCAAAAGAAAGGGAGCTTCGAAATCTCAATGCCATGAGCCAACTCGGTAACGTCCTCCTGACTCAGCTTCAACTCGCTCCCGAAAGCAATGTACACCACTGAGGAGCACTCTTGCGAGTCCAACCACTCCTTGATTCTGAGCCAGTCGGGGTTTTCGTCTTCCTCGCCAACATCCTTTATCTGTATCGACGGTGGAACCAAACCCACCGGAATCACGGGCATGTCGTACCTCTGAGAGAGATAATCCAACCATTCTCCTTCGAGTTCTCTGCTTGTCCTCAGAAGAAACATGTCACAGCTGGAATAAACCTTTGCAAGATCGAAACTGGCGCAGCGACCGGTGTCGTCATCTCTGCGAGAGCGCATTGCCCTTATGATCTCGTAAGGCCTGAGATGAAGGGTTGTTTGAAAAGGAAGCCACTTTGGGTTGCACATGTCTTGAATATTGAAACTTGAGGTGCGTGCTTCTTTGGGTGGATCGTAGAAGACTTTGTTCCAGGCTGCGGTTAAGTTGTAATGCGCACAGGGAATGCTGAGGCTCTTGGCTATTTCTGGTAACCACTCAGTTGCAAAATCGTAGAAAACCCAATCGGGTCTTGAAGTTTTGAGCAACTCCAACACAGGATCTTGGAGACCTTCGTAGGCTAACTTGAGGTGACAGATCTTTGATTTGGGAATGTCCATTGTGCTTTCTGCACCTTCTGGAAGATGCTCAGTTTGTGGTAAGGGTAATCTCACCAGTTTGATGAATGGTTGTAAGGGTTGGGGGATTTTGGGCATGCGATCGATGTTTTTGGGAGTGCTTATGAAGGTGACAAAGTGACCCTTTTGCGCCAGAATCTTTGCCAGCTCCGAATAAGGATTTACGTGACCTGCTGCAAGCCATGGGAGCATTGCAATGTGCAGAGGCTTCTCAACCTTATTCTTGCCATTTGAGGAAACTACAGGGACACAATCCATCACTATCACTCTTTCTCTTCTCAACTTCAAACATATCTATCTACATATATATATATATGCACACTCACTCTCACACTAACAACCTACCTATGTAGTGGAGTAGCGGACACGACACGCGGAGTAGCGGACACGGATACGGAAGACACGGAGATATCTATAATTTCTATAATCTCTTATATAATTTTAAATTATATAAATTAAAAATAAATATTTATGTGAAAAATATCTTTCAGATACTTTTGGGATCAGAAAAATATTTTTTATAACTCATTCAAAAGAATTCGTTCCTTATTTATATAATCATAATAAAAATGTATACAATAAATTTGAGTTTTTAGAAAATTATTGTATTTATATATTTTAAAATTGTGTTAGAACTGTGCTATAATTTTAAAAAATCTAACATATATTTTTTGAATTAAAAACTTTACAGATAAGTGTCAACACATATGTCCGAGAGAATTTAAGTCAACATAATTAAAAGAATTTAATAATAAATTCACAACTCACAAATCCAATATTATTATTTTAATATTTTTTATATTATTTAATTTTAAACTTATCCTTTATTATATATATTAAAATATGTTAAATATCATTACTTAATTTTTAAAGTGTATTTGTTTCACGGATTAAATTACATTTTGTAAAAATGTGAATATTAAATATTGCACTCTCATGTTTGTTGCAACTTTTAAAATTATTTTAAATATAATTAAATTTTTGAAATATATATAAGTTAATTTTAATTTATAAAAATTATTTCATTTTATTTATCAAAACTCACTCATCTTAATATATGCTTATGCTTATGGTTACATCTGTTAAGTTACTTACTAGCTATAAACTTAATTAGGGGTAAAACAAAAACAGCACATACACGAGCACCACGCTCTACTATTATATTTCCTTTCACTAATATTTTAATTATTTACTTCTGAAATCAAGTTTGTCGTATGTGCACTGACAATATTATATTTTTTAATTATCCTTTGATATTCTGTTTTTTTTTTCTTTACTCCTTTTAATAATAAAATAGTATATTTAACCAACAAAAATAAATAAAACAAAATTTTGAAATAAAATAATAATATCCTAAATAGAAGTATAAAAGAAGGATGGTGTGATCCATAATGAAATTAAGTTGAGGGAGATGATTACTGTATTCAAGTACTTGTTAAGTATAAACTCATTCCCATCCTTCACGGATCTTGGTTTGTTTTTTAAAAAAATATTATTATTAAAAAGTTATTCCTTGTTTTGCTCAATTTTATGTTTAATTATGTTTTTCTGGACCCGAGAAAAACACATGCCTATTATTATGACAATGTAAAAATAATTATGATCTTATGGATTTAGTCATTTTTACTTGTGTAATACAGCTAAGCGCAATATTGTCTTGATTGTGGTATATGATTTTTTTTTTCCATAAAATTATTAAATAAAAACAAATTTTAAATATTCAAATAATTAATTATTATTTAATTAAATTAAAAATCATTTTATAAATTAAACTATTGATATAGAATAAAGTATTTTTTATTATTAATAAAAATTTATAAAATAATTTTTTAAATAAGTAGTTAATCATTAGATACTTACTAATTTAAAATCTAAAATACTAATATTGAATCTAATTTAAATACAAATTTAGAAACTATTTTATAAATTTTTATTAATAATAGAAATTTTATAATTTTTTAATCTCTAAATTAGTATATAATGTAGTTAATATAGTGAATAATTATTTTTTATCTCTAAATTTAATTACTATTTAACGATTTTGTTATAGTATTTTTCATTTTGAAATGCTTAAAATAATTTTTTGATAAAATAAAATAAAATCAAGCTGGCTAAACATTTGACTCTAGTGTATTTATATTTATGAAAATAGCATTTTTTTATTATAAAAAAATGTTTTTAAGTATTAATTTTAGAACTACTCATAAATTAATTTATAGTTTTTATTTAACTAATTCATAATATTTAATATTAGTATATATTAAAATTTATTTTCATAATTTAATATTGTAACGTGGTTGGATGAAAAATGTGGATTCTGAGTATCATGATCCTTTTTCTTTTGCTTCGTTCACTTATTCCATCTATGTAAGCTTTTAATGACTTCTTTTTCTGATTCCTAAAATGGTAAGAGGAGTTCTCTGAGTCGTACCGATTCATTCTCAGTTTAAGAAATTTTCTAAAACAACTTCCCAAGAAGTATAAGAAACATTAGGCCCAAATTTGGCAAAAAGAAAAAGAAAAGATAGGTTTCTTTAAAGGCACTTTCTTCCTGCACCCCCACATTTTTCTTCCTGCACCCCCTACAATGTAATGCAAAGATAATAATATCCCTACTATTTTTAAAAACCCCAAAATACACATAATATCCACACTACTCTTTCTTCTTCCGGACAATGCAATTCGGTAATTTTACAGAATGGGAAATTCGCATTTATTTTTTTGCATTCCGGATTAGAAAATCCATAAATATTCTGGATTGATGAATCCGGTAATCTTCCGGATCCATCAATCCGTAACAAAAATTAGACTTCCAGATTCAGCAATCCGAAAATCAACAAGTTGCTTTTGAAACAAGGTGAAGGTCAGTTTTGGGATTTACAAAATTGTAGGGGTGCAGGAAAAAAAACGTAGGGGTGCAGGAAGAAGAAGCCTTCTTTAAAGTCCTTGAGTTGTTATCAATCCCTCCAAGTTTACCTCAAGATATCGATTACATCATTCAACGTCTGTTTTAACTCACCCATCCACTTTATCTTCACAGAAAAGCTTGTATGACTTTAATAGAGTTTATATGAAACCATTATCCAACCACGAAAAAAAAATCCCACATTCACCAGTTTTCAAAAGGGACTTTGCAGTTTTGATAGCCTGAAAAATAACATTTCGTCTTCATTTGTTAGTTTTCTATTGTGTGTGCATGTTCTATAACTCATAAAGAACAAGTCATTTGGATCTGAAAATAAAATGCGCGATATTATAAGACTATGCATTTTTTGTGGGAAGAATGAATCTCTACATTTTATTATAACATTAAGGGGAATAAAATAAAAGCTGCGTGTTTCTCATGTCACCACTGTTTATATTCATTTCTGTGTGGTGGTTCCTATTAGATTCGTTTTTGCTTATATAAAACAGAACGCAGATACCATCTCTTCCTTGTACAGAAAAAAGGTTGCAGATGGATCACTCAGTTTCAGATTCATCCAATGCTAAAACTGACAAGCCTCTTCATGTTGTGATGTTCCCATGGCTAGCCATGGGCCACGTATTCCCCTGCTTCGAGGTTTCCAAGATCCTTGCACAAAAGGGTCACTATGCAACTCTCGTATCCACCCCCAAGATAATAGATCGCTTACCTAAACTCCCTCAAACCTTATCACCATTTCTCAAGCTAACCAAATTGCCCTTGTCGCCCCACATCGACCAAAACAATCTCCCACAAGATGCTGACTCCACAATGGACATTCCCTCCAACAAACTCTATTACCTCAAATTAGCCTATGATGCTCTCCAACAACCTATGACTCAAATCCTCAAAACCTCAGACCCTGATTGGGTTTTCTATGATTTTGCAGCCAGTTGGATCCCACAACTGGCCAAAAGCCTCCACATTCCCTGTGCCTATTTCAGTCCCTGCCCTGCCTGGAGCATATGCTTCTTTGACACACCAAAACAACAACTTGGTGATGCTGCTGCCACCAGAACAAACCCTGAAGATTACTATGGCCCTCCCAAGTGGGTTCCTTTCCCTACAAATATTGGCCTGAGACCCTATGAGGTGAGGAAGTTGTTAGAAGATGTCAAAGTTAACGAGACTGGCGCCTCACCTGTTTTTGATTTGAATGAAGCAAATTCTGGCTGTGACATGTTTGTGATCAGAAGCTGCAGAGATCTTGAGCCAGAGTGGTTGGATTATCTTGGTGAGTTTTACCACAAGCCTGTGGTTCCTGTGGGGCTGCTTCCACCAGTGCAAGTGATGGATTCTGAAGAGGAAGACAATAACCCTGATTGGGTTCAAATCAAGGCGTGGTTAGACACACAGAAAGCATCATCAGTGGTGTACATTGCATTTGGGAGTGAGGTGAAACTGAGCCAAGAAAATCTCAATGAACTGGCTCTTGGCATTGAGCTTTCTGGTTTGCCTTTCTTCTGGGTTCTGAGGAAGGGGTCAGTTGAGTTGCTGCCAGATGGGTTTGAGGATCGGATCAAAGATTGTGGGGTTGTGTGGAAAACATGGGCACCCCAGGCTAAGATTTTGGCTCATGACTCCATTGGAGGTTGCTTGACTCACTGTGGTTCTGGTTCAATGATCGAAAATCTCTACTTTGGACACGTCCTTGTGATGTTGCCGTTCCTACTAGACCAAGCATTGTATTCGAGGGTGATGGAAGAGAAGAAAGTGGGAATCGAGATTCCGAGGAACCCGGAAGATGGATCATTCACAAGGAGCTCCGTGGCAAAGGCAGTGAAATTGGCAATGGTGGAGGAGGAGGGAAGTGCTTACAGAGAAAATGCTAAAGAATTGGGCAAGAAATTTAGCAACAAACACCTTCAAAACCAATACATTCAACATTTCATTCTTTCCCTTCAAAATAGTAATTAAAAATGGATATGTATTTCATACCTCTTTTTCCTTACTTACTATTTCACCATTTTTTTTTGCTTTGAAATAAACTAGTTCCTTAGTTCAGCCATTGACCTGAACGTGTTCAAGACTCAATAATTTTAATAGTGAATTATTAAACTATAATAATAAATAAATCTATTATTTTAATTAATATTTATATAATTGAGTTTATTTGAGTTTTAATTATTATTTTTTTTAATTTTGTGATTTTTGAGGAAATGATACAAAGAAATGAATGAACCAAATAGGCAAAGTTCAAGTTATTTATTGAATAAAACAGAAAATAAATTTTGAGGAAAAAAAATAAAAAAATAAAATTTATAATATCTCATAAACATAATTAGAAAATATTTTCCAAAATACAATAACTCTAAAAATAAAATAAAAAACAAATAAAATTAAAATATAAAAAAATAAAATAAAGAAAGATAACATATATATTGAAATAAAATAAAAAATAAAAAAATAAAAAAAAATAAAATAAAAACAAATCAAAATAAGATATCAATACTATACTAGTATTACAATTATAAGACAATGGTAGTAATTTTAAGCTCAGATGCCATTATTATGATACTTTTCTTATGCTTAGTTGAAAGAAAATATAGAAAATAATAATTTTAAAAAATAAAGACACTCGTTATACTTTTTATTATCATTAAATTACATAATTTTAAAAATATCTTTTTCCAATTGTACTTTATTAAATAACTAAACTTCAAATTTATTTTTTTACTTATATGTTTAATTTTCTTTGTCTATTTTCATTATCTTAATTTCTCTTGTACAAATTTCTATATAAGTATATCTCTAACATTCATATGGATATAATCAAAGTTTTATGATTGAACCTTTTGTGCAAGTTTCCATACAAGTGCATGTCACATGTATATGAAATTTATTATACTGATAGCCATAATTAAAAATGTCACATTAAATAAAATAAAGTATATAAAATTATTGCAAAGTTCAAGTGTACATAAATTCATGAGTAAAAAATAAAGTGTAGAAATTATTATAATATCATATAGTGTAATGCATTTAGAAACTGATAAAATAAAAAGTATAGTTAAGTAATACCTAATGTTGAGATATCCATTTTTTTATGACATTAGGTGAAACACTCTAACATTTAATTTTATTTCTACTTATTTTTTAATTTGTTTCTTTCCACTGTTATAAAATGGAATATATGAAAATAAAATAACAGCCTGCAAGTATCTCCTAACACACGTTTTTCATGTGATAATGTTTTATACAAATAATTTACGCATACTCATGGTCTGCAGTTTTAAAACTCAACCACAACCCCATACATTTTGATTTAATATAATTCTAATATGAGTTTAAGACTATTTAAAAAAAATATATTAATTTAAAAAATTTAAATTTATTGTATAAAGTTTTGTTATAATTATAAAAATAAAAAATAACTCATTTTGAACCAATCATGAAAATTTTTTTATTTAAAAAAAATAAAATATATTTATGTATATATATCTTTATTATCAATTTATATAATATATAAATTCGTATTCTGTGTCCTACACTTTAGAAATATATTTTAGAAATTATATATTTTCGTATAAGTATCTGCATCATATCAATGTATTTGTCCGTGTCATATCAATATCCGCATGAGTATTTATGCTATCAAAATTATTCATTGTTTTTTATAAATAAAATTTGGTGTTTTGTGGGTTAAAGTTTAGGAAAAAAAATATTTGATAATATGAAAGTTAAGGTGCAGGATATGTTAGTCCATAACTTTGTAGTGACCACGAGGAGATGTAATAATATTATATTAGAGGCGTGGCGCACGTTTGACTTGTTTATTCTTTGCATAGGAAAACAAAATAGAAGATGAAAAACTAAGAATATAACACAATCTTTCTGTCTGTCTAGAAAGTAAATATTTGTTAACAAAGATCTTCATCCTCTTTCATAGCTGTCGAGTATATATATCATCGTTGTCTCTGAAGTAGTTAACACTGAAAAAACTGGAATCGAAGCCAAGTGAAAGGAAATCACACTGCGTGGTGATGGATTGTGTTGGCCCTGTTTCATCTCATGCAAATGGCAATGCCAAAATTCAGAAACCTCTTCACATTGCCATGCTCCCGTGGCTGGCCATGGGTCATATATATCCATACTTTGAGGTGGCCAAGATTCTTGCTCAGAAGGGTCATCATGTCACCTTCATAAACAGCCCCAAAAACATTGATCGCATTCCCAAAGCCCCCAAAACCTTACGACCATTCATTACATTGGTGAGCCTACCCTTGCCACACGTGCAGCATCTTCCAGAAGGCGCAGAGAGCACGATGGACATTCCCTCCACAAAGAACTGCTTCCTCAAGAAGGCTTATGAGGGCCTCCAAGACCCTGTTGCTGAGTTGCTCAAAACTTCGAAGCCTGATTGGGTTTTCTACGACTTTGCAGCTGCTTGGGTCACCCCAATAGCTAAGAGCCTCAACATTCCCTGTGCCCATTACAATATAACCCCTGCTTACAACAAACTCTTCTTTGATCCACCCAAGGACAAAATGAAGGATTACTCCATCGAAACCATATGTGGCCCCCCCACTTGGCTTCCTTTCCCCACAACGCTTCGTCTCAGGCCTTATGAGTTCTTAAGAGCATTGCAGCGCAATAGAGACCAGGAGACAGGGGAAAAGGCTGATTTTGATCTCAACAAAGCATATTCCAGCTGTGACTTGTTTCTTCTCAGAACCTCCAGAGAGCTTGAGGGAGAGTGGTTAGATTATCTTGCTGGCAACTACAAGGTCCCTGTGGTTCCAGTGGGGCTGCTTCCACCATCCATGCAGATAAGAGATGCTGAAGAGGAAGATGAGAACCCTGACTGGGTCACAATTAAGGAGTGGTTGGACGCAAAAGAGTCGTCTTCAGTGGTGTACATTGGATTTGGGAGCGAGTTGAAGCTGAGTCAGGAGGACCTCACTGAGTTGGCTAATGGCATTGAGCTTTCAGGGTTGCCTTTCTTTTGGGCTCTAAAGAACCTGAAAGAGGGGGTACTTGAGTTGCCAGAGGGGTTTGAGGAGAGAACGAAGGATCGTGGGGTTGTTTGGAAGAGTTGGGCACCCCAGCTTAAGATCTTAGCTCATGGGGCAATTGGGGGATGCATGAGTCACTGTGGTTCTGGTTCTGTGATTGAAAAACTTCATTTTGGGCATGCCCTTGTGACCCTCCCTTATTTGCTTGACCAAGCCCTGTTTTCAAGGGTGCTAGAGGAAAAGAAAGTGGCGATTGAGGTGCCAAGGAGCGAGAAAGATGGGTCCTTTACAAGGGACTCTGTGGCCAAGACATTGAGGTTTGCAATTGTGGATGAGGAGGGAAGTAGTTTAAGAAAGAATGCAAAGGAGATGGGGAAGCTTTTCAGTTCGGAAGAACTTCACAATCACTACATTGATGATTTCATTGCTGCACTTCACAAGTATAGGATTTCTTCCACCAGTTAAGCAGTGTTTGTGCCTTCCATTTTCTTAATTTTCTCTTCTGTGAGGTGCCTTTTGTCTTGTAATAAAGGAGGGTCAATTGAACAACTGTTAGTAGCAGCAATTTTGGTTGGAGTGTCAGGTTTTTTATTTCTGAATTTATTTTCACCTGTGTCTAAATGTGAAATTAATAATGTTATTGCAAAGAATAATGATAATAGTCAAGTGACTCACGGAAGAATTATTTAATTTTAAAATGTTGATAGGAATAATAACTAAATTAAAGTTAATTTAAGGAAGAACTGCATTTTGCACAACTAAGAGTGCACCATGGATACACACTACAAGATTAAATGATAATAAACAATCAAAGGAAGCTCATATCTTAGTATATAAATATTTGAGAATATATAATCTAATGAATGGAAAAATGTCTAGACTTGATAGATTTTTACTCAGTTTTGCGTGGTCAAATCATATAATGTGGACTCTAATGAAAACTTGATTTGCCTTTTCAATTTATAATTTCAATATGACAATACAAATCAGAGAATTTTGTTACAGTTACCTCTGACTTAATCATTTTAAGGAAACCAACGAGGAAAAGGAAAAAAAAAACAGTGCAGAGGATTTGAAGACTTGTTTCAAACCCTCACACTAATTGGATGCTTGAAGTTTCCCACATGCAGCAGATGTTGTCCCAGTGGAACTTTCCTGTTGCCAAGCTCATCAACGACACTCAAATCCTTGCAAACATCCACCTTGAACCTAACCTGTGTTTCTGATTTTCCTGGTAAGTGCACTTTCTCAAAAGCCAACAAGTGTTTCTGAGGAGCATTATGCACATGAGGAGGAGTAAAGAACAATAAAACTACATGGCTACTGCTCATTTGCCCCATGTTCTTGACCCCAAGGTGGATATCAAAGGCCAAGTTTTGGCAATGCTCATCAGCAACATCAAGTGACGTGCATTCTGAGGAACGACATTCATGATCCTCTGCTAGAGGAACAGACACCAACTGTGGTGCCTTAACTATTTTATGATCAATACTAGAGAAACTTATTCCATCTCCAAAGGAGAAAACAGTTTCCCCTTTGTAAAATCTATATGTTCTACCAGGGTAGCCTGTTGCAGGATCTGCCCTCATGTTCATGTTGGTCATTGGTACCTTGTTTACATATGATTGTGGATACCATGTCATGGGAAGCCTTCCACCTGCATCAGGAAATTATCCTCCAGTGTCAAAGTTGTAACATTATAGGATTGATTTCTTTCATTCAAGAGAGAACGTGAATGACTTACTTGGATTATAAAACCCAAAAATCACGTCTGCTATGGCAGCTCCACCAGCTTCGCCAGGGTAGCCAACCCATAGAATGCTTGTGATTTTATCATTAGATTTAGCAAAGGACACATCCATGCCCCCACCAGACATGATGACAAGAATCACAGGTCCCTTGGATGCATTTGCAACTTGATTCACTAGAAGTTCTTGCTGTCCTGGAAGAAGAATGTTAATTCTGTCAAGACTCTCTGCCTCTATAGCAAGACTTGCACCCACTATAATCACCGTTGCATCTGCAGATGCTGCTATTTGTGTGGCATCATCTAACTCCGCATTCGCACATTGCACGTTGGGACAGCCAGGAGCATAGCTCGTAGGAACTAAGGCTGTTAAGGCTTGCAAGGGTGATATATAGTTACAAGGAATGCCTGCAAAATTTCATTGATCAAATGCGATGTTAAGCACAAGGTAGAGATAAAAAAGTGTTCAACAACAGTAACAAACTCTAAGGTCATGGACCTGGACCGATTATTGATAATGTATGAATAGTTTTCCGACCTACGTATCTAACATAATAGAACAGCACAAGTCATGGAATTTCAATTAATTAGTCTTAATCACTCAATTAAGTCATAATCCTGACCACGAGCGGAGAGGTTAGGATTTGGTCCATATATACCAGATAACACTCTACAGAAAGGCATCATCTCATACACACCGGTAAAGGGTATACTTATCCTTGACCACCTTGAATGTTCTAGGTCGGATATCAATCCTATACTCTTGGCTAGAACACAAACCATCATAAATTTTGCCTACAGTTAATAGGTTTACCAAATTTGGGCTAGTTCCCAACTTTATATCCAGGAGGCTTTTATAGGAGTAGGAAATTTTGATACCTTCATAGTTTCCAATCATGACCCTAGTAGCATTAGCATTGGGCCCTATAACTCCCAATGATTTAATGGCTTTGGCATTGAGAGGCAAAGATCCTGCACTGTTTTTAAGCAACACAATCCCTTGCCTTGCAGCTTCACGGGCAAGCTCCCGGTTCTCTGAAGTGCATACATCCTTGGGACCAAGGTTTCCATAAGGTTGCTTGCTTGGATCACCATCAAAGAAACCAAGACGCATCAATGTGGCGAAGTTGTTGGAGGCAGCATTGTTAATGGCTGCTTCATCCACAAGCCCTTGCTTCACTGCACCTTCTGTATATTTCCCAAGATAATCTCCACAGTCCAAATCCAACCCTGTGAAATCAAAATTACATAAGTAAACAGGTATCTTGCATAATTTGTGCAAATGGCTATCATGGTTTATTGATACTCCGGAAATTAGCAGAGAATATGGAAGTGTATATAGTCTTTTCATATTTTCTGACCTGACAGAATGGTTTGGGCTGCAGCTTCTTCAGGAGTTTTGGTGTAGTGCTGATCTTTGAAAAGCACTTGTACCGAGTCACAGTCCGAAACGATATATCTGCATAGACCACACATTCATATCACAGTAAAAACTACATTAACAAACATAATCAATTTACCACACCTAAATTATAAGATTTAGGAATTAAAGATACCCATTTAATTTCCATTTGCCTCGGATAATCCCCTTAAGAAGGTCCGGGTCTGCGCAGGTTGGTTTTCCATTAACCTGATTGTAGGAACACATGACACTGGCAACATTCCCATCAATCACACAGCTCTTAAACGGTGGTTGGAATGTGTCATCCAAATCTTGTTGAGTCACCTAACAAATTCAACATATAAGAAGGGGTGATAAAATGATTTTTCTGCATTTAAATCACATTAACTTTTTGAGTTTTCAATCAATGTATGTAGTAGATTACCACAGCATTGAAGGTGTAACGCTGAACACCTTTCCAGTTATCCAAATCATAGGCTGTGTAGTGTTTGCAACAAGCAGCAACCTTGAGCTTGTTGGAGTCTCCATCATCGGTTTGTTGAAGACCTTTCACGTATCCTGATGCATATTTACTACTTAGCAAAGGGTCTTCACCCGGTGTCTCCTGTCCTCTTCCCCATCTGGGATCTCTGAATATGTTTATGTTTGGCGACCAATAAGTCAAACCGGCTAGCCCCACATTGTACATTGCTCTGGCTTCCGTAGAAACTACCTGAAATAACCACAATTAGTCTTAAACACCACATGATAATTCACAAAAACAGATGATCCTGTATCCAAATATCGCCTATAATACATTTTGATTATTTAAAGCAATTTAGTCATTTCCCATTTATGTGCTATAAAAATTGAAAATAGAGATTGTTATCAATGTTTGAACTGTATCATTGGCAAACAATCAACATCAAACCCTCTCTGTCACTCACCTTAGTTCCAACAATAGGCTAGAAAAAGGGGGGTAAAACACATAAATATCTACATCCAAATTCTACAGGTTCACATGAGACTAACCATAAATTTATGTTTCATTTATTATTGTATTGGTTATTCAGACGATAGTACCTAAAAGTCGTGAGTGATAAAAAAAACAATGTAACCACTCCTACCCACCCATCTACTTCTCCTGATCAATTAGGGATAGCTTCAACCTTACTGCTAGAAACACCTGTAAATAACTGCATATTAAAATAACTAAAAAGTTAAGAACAGCTAATATAGATTCTTTCGTTGCGTTTTAATTTCCTCTTCCTCTGACTCGTTAAATCAGTAATGTACAGTGTACAGCATTATGAAAGCAATAGAGAAGTACCCACAGTGCCACAATTTTAAAGACTCGGAACCCATAAAAGGACATTTCATTACACATTCAAAACCTCACCAAACTCCCTCAAATTTTGTGATAAACAACCAACTGGGGTGATTAAAGTTAACTACTTTTGATGTCCTCATTCAGTAAAAAGGGAAAGAAACCACCCTTTCCCATTTTTTGAGGAACCGTTGTGAATTGTGATCCACCCCCAAGAAAGAAAAAGGGCAAAAACTGACTTCAAAGCATGAGAGAGAGAGAGAGAAATAGTTCAAAACTCACTCTTCCGATGGCTTCAAACAGAGAAGAGTTGAAAGAAGCTGCAGTGAGAATGGGCATGGGAAAACTGGTGGCACCGGGCACGACACTGGAAAAGTGAGTCCCAGGTCCAATGTTGGACACTCCATGAAGTGCCTCAGACCACCACTCATACTTGGGAATCCCAAGCCTACTCACGTTAACAGCAGAATTCACCAAATTTCCGATTTTCTCTTGCAATGTCAACCTCTTCACCAAGTCGGCGACCCTGTCCTCCACCGAGAGTGACTTGTCACAGAATCCGTAACCCGCCAAAGCCGGGTTCTTGGCAACATCGCAGGCAAAAACAGCGGACGTTTGCCCCGAAACCCGTTCACAACTAAACAAAACAGCGACAACACACACAAATGAGAAACAGAGGAAAACAGAAACCTTCGGTTGTCTGTTTTCGGTGCAAGCCATGTTGCGACCTCGGAAACTCAAAACAAAATAAAAAGTTTGATGGATGAGCACGCTAAAGAGGGGTGCGTGTGTGAGCTTGTTGTTTAGGAATAAAAAGAAGGTATATATTGTGTATGGTGATAATGAGGACACATTGTTTTTTAGCAACCCGTGAAGGGTGAATACAGAGGGAGGTGATGATGGAAGCCCTCCCTCTGTAAGCAGTAGTTTTTGTTGGTTTTGGCGGATAGGGAAGGAAACAAGTGAAAGAAAAAATGTATATACAAAATGCTCAATAACTCTATCAGTTATTGATATTTGCTTTGAAACACAACTTGGGGTGGGTATATATATATATATATATATATATATATATATATATATATATATATATATATATAATATTGGTTTATACAAGTTCTTTTTTTTTTACATAAACTAAATAATGTCATCAGCAGCAAGATTGCCTGCTACGGTAAATCACGTGAGAAAGGGTGAAAGGACTTTGGCGGCTAGATGCCCTTGTATTGTGGGGTTCTTTGGGCTTCATGAAAGCAATGAAATTTTAGGCTTACATCTTAAAACCTCGTTCAAATAGTTCTATGCAGACTAATTGCAAAGATTAGAAGAGAATCAACAAGCTTTGCATCTATTCTATATTATAATTTCATCATATTTTTAGTGGATGAAAGATTTTTAATGATGGGATGTGGGAATATGGTTCGTTGTCCCTCCAACTGGACATGGACATGGACATGGAAGTAGCATCTGTGCTGTCATTTTCATGGCCAAAGCCAACTGCCATGGATGTATGATAAGTGAACCAAATAATTATAAAGAGTATGAGAAAACGGGTTAATCGTTTTGTGTTCTTTTGTGTCTTTGATTAGTCATAGAGATGCTTTGTGTTTTTGTTCATGCATCATGACAGTCTTTCAAATTCCAATGCATCAAACTCTTTTTAATAAATACCTAATTTTATTTCTAAAAAAGTCACTCCACCCAATTCAAATCTGAATAGAAACAAAGTCGCTAAACAATCATTTGAAATTTTAATTATGAATGTAGAATATTTTAGCCATTTATGTAATATGAAGGAATTAATAAATGGTTTTTTAAAAATAATATTGAATGAAATCTTTTTTGTATAAACCAATTTGAGTGTTTACTTCTGTTATTAACCTGAAATGGTTGGGATATGGATTATGAAAAAAGAGAAAAAAGATGTGGGAGGAAAAAAATAATTGGTTTGGCAGATCTAATTAACGTTGTACTTTATTGTTTTGGTAGTGGTCTAGTGGGATAAATTGAATGAGGAAATGGGGTGTTAGTTTAGGATGTCGGCAAAAACTACATCAAATGAACAAATGTTTGAACAAATGAACATGTGGATAAAAGAGAAGGTTTGTTTCTCATATTCTCACTTTATTTTTCTTTCTTATATTTTAATACTCTAATCCATTCACCAAGCTTCTTGGGTTCTCATAAAACCATTATAACAAAAATTCAAATTTACAATATTTATGCATAAGTTTCTGACTGTTTCCTTTCTATCTTGGAAGTGAAATATAAGATGAGAAACATGTGAAATACTTGCATATTTTGTTTACCAAAAACAAAATTGAATTCCGTGAACTAAGAATATTTTTCTTAGATAACATTATTTTTATAGATTTACCCAATTAGATACATATTATTTATTAGAATAGACATTTTTTACTGTATAAAACAAAATTCGGGCCAAATTAACCAAATTTTTGGCCTTCATTTTTACATCATATGGAGAATTGAATTCTGAACTAGTTTTTCACTTTTTCTTTTTAAATATTTTAATAAATAATTAATAAAAATAAATTAAGTAGTAACGATAAATTATATTTTTATTTTGTTATTGAGTTTTAAATAATGAATTAAATTAAAAATGATATTAAAACATACATGTGGAGTGTGAAAATGAGAGTGAGAATTTGGTTCCCCATTATCGAACGCTGACCATAAACATTAAAAGACTTTATTGTTAGTTAGATAAAAAAAAATAAAGAAAAAGTATTATTTGAGAAAGAAATTGGTGAAGTAAAGTAGGAGTGGTGAAAAATAAAAATGGCGATCTGGGGTTAAGATTGGGTGGAGCCGAGCACAGGTGAACCACTCTGAGTGGCTACTCATAAAAGCGTGACGTTAAAGTTCAGATGAGTGGGACCCACTATCATGCAATGCAGAACATTATCGACGGAGAGAGAGTGTGTGGGGTCCACTTTGAGTGAGGTTGAGATCCTCACTGTAAACCACCCAATCTCAACTTCACAACTAAACTATTAATCTCATTCATCATTAACACTAAAATAATATAATATATTTAAATTAAAAACAAAATAAAAAAATAAAATATTAATTAATTTATTATAGTGTGAGGTGTGTGTTTTCATTGTTCAGAGGTGTTAATATATCACACTTTTTCTAAAGTGCGAACTTGGAGAAGAGTGAGTTCTACGTTCAGAATATCCACTCTTCTTTTTTCCTAATGTTCATGGTTTTTTAGGCCTTAATTTCTTCACAACATTGTTATTATTATTATTATTAATTATTTACTTTGGTAGACAAAATCAAGTTACTTGCACAACACTCCCAGGGATGATGAATGGTGATGTTTTAAACTTTTTTTAATTATTAAAATTTTTGCTGTTAAAAACATGATTACGAGTTGTGAAATTGTATGTGTAGTTGTGACACCTCTCGTGTATCCCATTTGATTGGTTTTATACAGCTGTGTTGGGTGGGTTTGTGTGTCTCTCTCCTCGTGTGATGTGATGATTGTTCCATGAATGGTAGATAGATGGTAGAGAAGTCAAATGAGCTAAAGCAACTCAAAGACTAATATGCTTTTTTGGGGGATTCCCAAAGGGTTAACACCAAGAACCAAGAAAAAGCATGGTTATGGTTTTGGGATAATTTATTATGTTTTGATGAAATCTCTTTAACCTAAATAGAGATTGTGTTGCAGGGTGATTGGTTTACAGAGAGAGGGAACATTCACCTAAATTGGTCAAAGTAGGCATATATTATATTTTTCTATAGGCACCCCCTAAAGCACCTCCTCTTCTCCAACTCACACAAACCTACTATGCCATTCCCAATCAATTCAAACTTCTACCTATCACCTACTTCAACTCAAAAACTCTTCTATTTTTATTTTTTTATCGACAATAACAAATAAATAAATTGAACCACTTTAGGAGTGATTCAACCCTTATACATAAAGAGAGCAAAACACCTTACCATACTCCTACCACGAAATGCCTAAGGAGCAACCAAACTAACCACAGAAAAACATTAAATTACCATCCTCATACAATCCACTGGGTTCAAAACCCAATTAGAGTACCCGAAGGAAGCACAATGAAACTTTGCGTAAATTCACAATCAAACTTTTTATCTGTACTAAGACGAATACTTCGAGCGCATCTACCACCCTCTATCGAAGGACACACACTTCCTATGATTCCAAATACCTCTCACAACTCTAATCCAAATTGCATCTCAAACGTCATTAAGCGAATAATCTAGCCATGGATAATCACCTCATCTAACTCACTTCTATCTCTTTTTTTCTCTCCTTTTTTTAATCTTATTAACATGCTTCTAATCACTACTTTCATCTGAAAAGCTGCTGCACATTACAATTCTATTTCATTTCAAACAAAATACAATAGTAGAAAGTGTAAGGACTTTAAATTCAATTAATTCTCCATTTATTGCTCACATAGTTGTATCTTTAAGGACAAAATGATCTTCAATTATATTGGTATCAAGTACCAATTGAATGATACAGTGTTAAGTGTATTTACTAAACTGTGTATTAACAATGATTAAATCGTAAGAAAACTAACTAATACGAAGGTTAATTATGACGTAGTCTTCATTAATATCTATAAATAAAATGATTCATTAAATACTGTAAATAAACAATACAATTAAGATAAAGATACATTATTACAGTATTAATTATACATAAATATCTTTTCAACCAAAAACCAAAACTCGAATAATTGAATAAAGAAAAAAAAATGTAAGGAGAGAATTTAATTTCAACCAATTAACACTAGCTTGTTACCTTCCCACACAAAAACAATAGTAAAAAATATATAATAGTATTATGACTTAAAAAACCATACACTTAATTATTCTTTTTATTAATTTATTGTGTCGTATCATCTTTTATTTCTCTTTCTTCTTATATATATATATATATATATATATATATATTATATGTACTTATCATTCTAAAAAATTTAAATAATTTATTGTATCAACTTTTCTCTGTTTAAAATATAAGGTAATGAAGGAACAGAATAAACCCAACAGAGGGAAGACAAAGATCTAGATTTATTACCCTAATACTTGTTTACATTATTGTGTGACTTCTCAGACACCAATCTTTCAAGATCTAACACAAATTCACAGATGTCATCCTTTCGTGTCTTTTTTCTTTATATTATTGGGAAAATCATTACTGCACACCCCCATTTGTGGGATTTAGGTGGGAATAATAAAAAAAAAAATAGTAGAAAGACAAAAGAACACCAACGTTTGAATTGGTCTGATGTAAAGAGAGAAAATGAGGTGAAGAAAGTGAAAATATTATACTTTTCTTTTCCTAAAACTTGCTTGCAATGTAACTTGACTTTGAAGTTATTGTCTCTTTCATCAACGCCAACTAAAGTTTTCTCCCTTCTCTACCCAATGTGCTAAATTATCATTCCAACAAAAAAAATATGTAAAAATTGACTTTTAAAGGGGAAAGAGAATCAATTGCTCTTTCGCTGTCTTTCATTTTACATATCTTTTAAGTTTTTTAATAATCTATCATTATTTTTTTCAATAATTTAATTGTTATTTTGTTTAACTATATATTATCTTCAATAAATATTCATATTAATATAGATTCGCTTATGAACATTCATTCGCATAAGCACAAATTAAAATTAATTCCAAAAAGAAAAGAAAAAGAAATAAAGGGAATGCAAAGATTTTTTTTCTTCAGCAAAACAAATATATTATATTATATAAGTAGAGGAACAGAGTTGAGGTAGCAGTAGTAGCTATTATTACATTATGACACATTTCTATATAACATAATAATATCAGAAATGTTAAATAATATGCAGCCAATAATACCAACTTAAGATGCTTCACCCTCCTGTAATAGTAAAAAAATAGTACCACACCCTGCAACAATGAAGGACATTGTATCTTTTGTTGCATCAATTTCGTTTTAGAACAAACCAGTTGAAGTGGTATTTGGTCTAACATTTGTCTATACTTTTGAATGATTAATAGATAAATTGGGAATAAATTCAGTTGTAATAATTATCTTTTTTTTTTCACATCATATGCTTTTATAAAAGGTAATATATTGAAAGAGTATTCCTTGATTTGTCACTACATCCTTCCACTCACTTTCCTTTTATTTGTCTTTATTCTAAGTAGACGAGGTAAAATGATTCCAGTATTCGAATTTAAGGTCTAAGACACTGTTTGGGTAAACACAAGAGGGAGGGAAAACATGCATTGAAATAAAAATATATTGTTAAAGAGTGAATTTTAAGTTTAATTTAACTTTATAAAATCAGATTATAAGGTGTAATTTGCATCTACTTATATATTATGAAATGCCATAATCTCTAGTTAATGTGATATCTCCAACACATCTTTCTCGCTGAGATTATTAACTCGTGTGTGAAACTATATATTATGGATAATCAAATAACAGTTTGATGAGTGGTCTGATAAAATCAATAAATAATTATTAAAATAGATAAAAAATGGTTTTAATATTATGTTAAGAAGTAAACTTTAAACATAAATCAGTCTCATAAAACTAACAAAGTGAGATTTATATTATTTATATACCGTATAAAATGAATCTATACTATAAAAAAAAAATGACCTAATGTAGAGTAAATCTCCCACCACTATTAAAGCTACCTACAATCTGATTTTTTTTCTCATTCTTTAATAGATAGCAGTGAAAGTAATCATGTGCCTCATGGTTGCTGACAATAAAAAGTATAGTATTTAGTTTCTTAATTTCAACCTTCTATTAGATTATCTTATTGATTCAAACCATTAATAAATAATCTTTTTAGACCAAACCATTTTCTGTTTGGATTCTTCCACTTCCTTTTATGTTAAATGGTAGAAAAAGTGGCAAATGATGGTAATTTGGAGCATGTGGATGAAATTTGGACCACAAGAAAACGTTTATCAATTACACTTGAAATGCAAAGTCTAAAACGCATCAATAAGCATTTTTACATATATAATACAAAGGAATAAAAACTAAAATACTAGCGAATTATTAACTCTTTGGCATCTTCTACTAGACAATAAAACATTTTCCATCAATGTAATCTGTAATGTGAACCAGTGATTTTAAGTATATTAAAATTTTAATTTTTTTGTAATTTTGTCTTTTAATTACATTTGATTTTCAGTTGGTTGCTTAGCTTCGTTTGCTGACAAATAGGATAAATTAAAAACAGAAAAACAAAAGATTAAATGAAAAAAAAAAAGACATACCAGACAAAGAAAAAAGTAGAAAAAAAAAGAAGTAAAGTCATTGTTTTATTACATTATTTTTGAAAAAACTTATTGTTAAACAAGTTCCCTTTGAACAGCCATGAATATGACCCTTGACCTTATGGAAAACTACAAATTGACATGCCAGAAAAGCATCTATATCTCTACAGTGTTTTCCATTATCATTCTTTAACAAACATTAAATACTTGTTTGCCTTTAATTGATGTAGAAATGGAATCACATGGTGCTAACCTTCAATTTCATGCTATGATTTGTTTGGCAGATGGAAGGGGTGTGTTTGGTTCTTAGTTTCCAATAATGAGATGATAAGTACTTATTTAATAGACGTTTGGCAGAACCACCATATCCTATTTTCTAGCTTCTCATTGGTCTCAAAAATTGGAGTAATCTTATTTTGATGTGCATGGCCATGTCCCACAATGGCATAACGTGAACGGGAATCAAACATGATTTTAAGCAACAAGTTAAGGAACTATTTTATCTGATTTTTCTAATCAATCATACTAATTAAAAGGCATTTCGTCCATCACCATCACCATCACCACTTTAATTGCCATTTGAGCGTGGACGCTAAAGTTTCATATATATCCACTGGTTGTGCTGCTTTTGAATGCTACAATCAATATTCTTTAAACCTTGGCTACTTTTTGGCCACCAATTACATTTTATTTTCATAACTTTTAATGCATTTTTAAGATGAGGAGTGTGGGGGTTATGGGTTAATCTCATATCTCATACAAGATCACATATTTTCAAGTTTTTAAATCTCATTGATTTACTTCAGAGGTTGAAAGGTTGTATGGTCATAAGCCGAGTCCAATAATATTGTTTAAAGCATCTTTTATTGATCACAATATTTATGGAAACTTGTATTTACTCTAACAGAAGTGAATAGATAAGAATCATAAAATTAAAAAGATACTCAAGATTCAAATCATTAGAAATAAATGCGAGTAGGAAAAAAAAGAAATACCAAGATTAAATGAAAACAAATACTGATTTATAAGATAGGAGACTAAAACTAAGAAGAACCATTCTAGATGAATTGTATATTCTAGAAAGAGGAGTTTGCTATTTGCTAGAAGAAGGAGTAATTATTCAATTAATGGTTCCTTATTTGTGTGGTCAAATGGGACAAGGAATAAGAGATATTTTTCTTTTCTTTTCTATGCAAGTCATCAATCATTTTTGTCATACAAGGTATAAAGTACTATAAAATTGTGCGAAATTGGAAATGTTTCACTTTTACTAATACAGTGACTTCTGAGACTTCTGGTAGAAAATTGAAACTTAATTTATCACAATTCCTTCTTTGTTTACCAAACATGAGCATACCTGTCAATACACTTTTAATAAATACATCCTAATACTCTATACATTATTAACAAAATTTATGGACATTTTTGCTAAATGAGATTTAAGACCTATATATAGAAAAAAAAAAGGTGTCTTTTTGATATTTTTTTCCTCAGAAATTTACTATCAATTTAATTTATATTAGCCGTGAACCATTAGTATAAGTCTAAAATATAGTGATTTATATGAAAGAATGGTGACAAATCACAACTTAGTGATATGTAATTCTGACTAGAGTTTCTTATTGATTCTCATATGTCATATTTATTTATTTTTCTTAATACATAATCGTTGAGAATTAGGAGTGGCAATGCTGGGTGGATCATGCGAGCCAGCCTGCGACGCTACTAAAAAATGCGGGACAGACTCACTAATCTAGTCTGTTGACTCGTTTAGATTCGTCTTGTATAACTCGTAGCTCGTGCGGGCTAACAGCAAGACGGAAAAGATTGACCTGCAAACTATCTCTTATATTAAGCGAACCAATAAAATGAATTTGTACTTCTTATGTAAGTCGGACGGACCTATGCGAGATAGACTCACTCGCATTGTCGTCTCTGTTGAACATATTATAATGATTGTTTTAAAAGGAATCAAATACAAATTTTGTTACTTTGTTGATTTTAAAATATTAATTAAGGAATTAAAAAAACTTAGTAAAAATAATATAAAAAAACATTAAAAAATATATAAAAAGGTATTTTATATATCTCAAAAAAAAAACTTGGAAAAAATATTTTTAATTTGTGATCACTTTTGTTAAAAACACTTCAAATATGTTGGAGTTTATGAATCATAATACGTGTGCCTTAATTTGTTCCTTTAAGACCTAAATATATGATTATTTTGTGATGTTTATTCTATGATGTCTCTGTCTTATGCTTATTTTATTAAAAAAAAAAATGAGACACGTGCATGATCGTTATTCAGTAAAAAGCATAATGAAATGGAATAAAACGAAATAAATAAAGTAAAATAAAAATGAAATAAGATCGTGATTTTACTGTTTGGGTATTTATTGTATATGTTCATTCCTTTCTGATATAAAATATTAAAAAAATCTCATTAACAGAATCTTAGAAAGTGCTGTTAAATTTATAAAAAGAAAACATGAAATTCACATGCCAAAAATATGCATTAATAATATCTTTTGATCAAATACTTTCCTTTGTTGAACTACATTTATATGTTAAAAAGGGGTTACGTTATAATTTTGATATTTTATATTTTCAAGTGATTTCATTTCTTCATCATATAAAAAACCAATGAATTTTGTCCTATTTTCAAATTGGAATATATTTTATTATTTATTTTCTTTTAATTGAATTTTAGATCTAACACATATCTCTAAGATATAATAAAAAAACAAATTAATTAATTAAATAAATAAATATAAAAAGGTGTGTGTATATTATTAAAAAATTGATTAAAATTTTCCATGATGAATTAAAGAGTAGTGACATGGTGGTTTAGCCTAAAAATAAAACAAACTAAAATGGAGGGGAAGTGAAAATACCCAAACAGAAACAATTAAGATAATTGTTTGAAAAAACGAAACTAAAAAGTAGGATTGAGGGTTTATTTTATTTTATTTCTCATATGAATCTGTAACAGTTGATAAGGAAGCATAAACTTTGAATTAATATAAAAAAAAATAGATTTAATGTTTACTTATTTAATTATTAATGTTTATATACCAAGCTTATAGGAAAGCACCGACAGTGTTTGTTTGTGAGAATAAGGGGTTTAGTTTAGTTCTGTGCATGTTTCCCTTTCACATATTTATTCTCAAACCCAACTCACACAAACAAACATCATTGCACCTCCTATTTAGAAATGCTAGTAACTGCATTAATAATTACTAATTATTTCCTTTTTTTTATTTTTTTTCATATATAATATGTCTTTACCAACATTATTGACGAAAATGATTATTAGAGAAAATAACTACTTTGGAAAAAATACCATTTAAAAAAAAAAGATACTATATATTAGTAGATATTATACTTAATTATTAAATAAATACAACTTTGTCTGGTTTTAATAGCATCTCCATTGCAGATATACCATTTTGATTGTTTATTCACACGAGACTCAAATAATGGTAAAATATTGAAACGAGTAATAATTTTTTTATAAGTTTGTAATGCAGAGGGCTCAAACAGACAGAAACCTTCATATGCTAACTGAAGAAGACAACATAAGTGATGAAGATGAAAAAGTAATTAACAATTTCTCACTTTTGGGTTTGAAGATAAGATCAGACATTTCTAACCTTTTCTATATTTTACTGCATCTATAGTATATATATAGTGATAAAAGTAGCTGAAAAGTATACTAAGAAAAATACATGAAAAATCAAGCAAAAATGTAAGTTTTTTTTGAAGAAAATTTTGAAAGAAAACAAGGGTAATTAAATGAAAAAAATCTTTGAAATTGATGCATAAGTTGTTTAATATTATGCAAGATTTCAGTTCATTTTACCTTCGTGTATTTTCTTGTATAAATACTTGTGGAATAATTTATGTAAATAGTACTGATATAAATATTCATGATTGGAAAACTTTAAAAAAAAAATAATGATTAGAACTGACATTAATGGGTTTTAAAAACTATGTAAGATTTCTAAAAATGAAATGAAATTGATGGTTTATTTTGGGTTAAAAAAGAAAGCCTTTTTTTTTTGTCTAAAAGAACAGAGGCCTCTCTCTCTCTCTCTCTCTTTGAGGCCCATGGACATGGTAACATGGGCCAAGATCTGAAGTTTATGAAGGAGCCAAGGGATACAATCCAACTTCTCCACATATATGGGCTTTGCATTTTACATCCCATATTTTTTAAACCAGCACCCCCATAAGGGGTAAAACAATAAACATGACCATGAAAAAAATACATTATAGATTTCATATTTCAATATGTATTTTTGAATTAAAAAATACGTTTTAAAATCTACAATTCAAAATATATTAATGTATTTAGTTCTAGAAATATATTTCAAAATGTACAATATAAAATGCACTAATACATATGAGAATGAAGATTCTAAAATATATTTTCAGACTCTTAAATATTCATTTCATAATATACATTATAGAAATACATTCTAGAATATGCAATATGAAATGTATTAATTAATCTCAAAATATATTTTTAAATCCATAATGTACAGTCTATAATATATTAATACATTAAAGGATGTATTTTCAGTGTACAATCCAAAATATATTTAGAATTTATAGTTTAAGATTTAAAATATAGGGTTTAAAGTTTAGGATTTAAAATTTAAAATTTAAGATCAATATATTGGAAGTACAAAATACAATGGCCAAAAATCATACACCTATTTTAGATAATTTATGTCTCAGATTTGTTCTCTTTTTAGAAAAATATTTCTAAAACCTATTTTGAAAAAAAAAAATATATTTATAAAACACATTCTGGAACATATTATATACATTTTGGAAAGTTTATTTGAGGATTTTTTGGTGAAATGTTTTCCAAAAGTTGTGTTGAGAAAATAGAAAATGTTTAATCCTATGTATAGGAAGCGATTAGTGTATATTAATTTAGAATGAGAAAAAATGTAGGATGATGAGTTGGGGTCTAAAGAGAAAAGAAGAATGAAATTGTATTTGAAAGTATAAAGATTATAAATGAATGGATGGAGTAGTTGAGTTGTGTTTGGGTCAAGAATAGGACTTTTTCAAAATAACTTTTGGAATTATTGCCTGCTCTAACCCCTTTCTTCATCAATTTAATCCTTTTATTACTCTTCTTATTCTCACTTATTTATTTATTTATTTATTTATTCACCACTTTCAATGTAACAAATATGAAACGGGCGCTTTCACCCCCTTAAGGTAATGTTTACAAACTATACAAATTTGTATAAGGTTAAATTTTAAAATTAAATAAGAGAGGGCTAACAAAAATGTCACGTGTCATTAAAAAATCAAATATTATTTTTCTTAATATATATATGATCAGATGTTGAATATTATATTTTAAAAGTTATCAAAAATATTATGTTTTTAAAAATTATTACTCAATTAGAATCTAAATAATTGGTAGTTAAAACTTTGATAGCTATTTTGATACCAATTTAGAAACTATTTAAAAATAGTAGAAACTAATTTAAAAGCTATGTTTTTAGTTTCAAAAATGTTTCTAATTTAACTATTATAGCAACTAATTATTATTATTATCTATAATTGATTTTTATTTCATGATTTTTTTTTGTCATACTAATTAATAGTAGAAGGATTTTGACATTAAAAAAGTTCAATAAATTGGTTAAAAATATTAAAAATATACCTGTAAAGTGTGAAAAGTAAAAATATAATTAAAGTCAAATAACAACCACTATAAATATATGATCTCACATTATTATTGGAGCTCCTTGCAGGTACACACTCACCGGAGAGTGATCATAGACTTAGAAACTAAGAGCTGACCCAAATTCAATAAGTGAGTGATGTTGCACATTCGGTGGCTAAGAACAAGTCTAAACTCACATAACAGAGTTCAAACTAACTGATCTAATAAGACAAATCATCAATTATAAACCGAAAAACTAAAGAATAAGTTATTTATTTCTAAAACTCTTGACTTTTCATAAATTCACAGAATCAAAACATGTAAGATATGAAGATCAGAATATATAAGCAAATAGAAATGTAGAGCAGAGTTACTAATAAAAGAAATCTTCACTGGTGATATTTATAGACAGAAAATAAATCTGAGGAGAGAAAGAGATAAAAAAGAAAAATTGAAGAAGAACGTGCTTGTCGCATGGTCATGTATTATTCAAAACTTGAAACAGCTAAGCTAGCGATGTATGTAATCTAACTCGCCGGAACGTGAAAACAAGTAAAAAGGAAACACAGAACAAGGAAAAATAGCCACAATTATTTGACTAAAGTGCTCAACTAAAAAGTGATTAACCCCAATTTTGAAACTTCCAAGTAAATTTTTTACGCAATAAACTATTGTCTAATAATTGTGTTTCTTATTTATTCAGTAACCTTTATAAACTATAGTAATTATAGTAAAATAATTTAAAATTTTTGACAAAAACGTGTTTTTGTTTGTTCTATGTTTGAATTGAAGTTTGAACATTGAAAGCTTCTTGGGGCACTGTGTGGGGACAGTCACAGGCGTGCAAGCGTGCGTGTTTGACCCAACTTTCTTATTTATTACCGTTCAATACCAAACTCTCTCTCTCTCTCCTCTTAGCATTTTTTCATGTGAATTTTACTTTCTAATCACAGTTCATACTCCATAATTCATATTCACGTAAATAAAACAAAGAAAAACCAGAAAAGTATAATTTTTAAAGTTAAAAAAGAAGAAAAGAATAATTAGAATAGAAGCAGCAATTTCTCAACAAAGGATGCAACATTCGTTGACTTGAGCTTTCTCTTTTCCTCGACCCTTCTCTCTCTAAACCGTTCTCTGCATTTTCTGCTAAACCTGCGCGCACCCAATTGGGATTTTAGCTTCAGATTCCAAGGCAAGAGCAGAAAGTGGAGAAAGAAGATAACTTGAAGCTGCCCACAGTACGATTTTGGGCAGCAAACCGATTTTGGGTTGGCCAACAAGGTGAAGATGTTTCTGAGCTTGATGGGTGTCATGTAGATCAAGAGGGCGTGTGGATTAGGGAAGCAATTGTTTATGAAGGCTTGGTTGTTGTCATAAGGTCAATTGTTTATGAAGTTGAAGAGGCATGGAGAGACTGACTTCATCTTTTATGAGTTCCTTTTTTGTTTGGGCAATTTTGGTGCTTGATTTGGTACTTAAGGCTTCTGGCAATCAGGAAGGTGGGTGTTTACCTAACTGTTTGAGGTTTTAATGGTTCCATAAATGTCTCTTCTCATTAAACAGCTGCTTTATAAATGACTAGGATTAGGAAAATACACTCAATTGTCTTATTATTATTTTTGCCCCCTTTTGATCTGGTATATGTTGGCCTTCAGCTTGATTATTACTGGTACATGTGTTGTTTACTTGACAAGTTGAACTGGAGAGGCTAATGTTAGACTTGGAGTAGTTTTTTTGTTTTATTTCAGTTTCAGTGTTTCTCTAGATGTAATCTTAGTAAGCAGAATATAATCATTAATTGAAAGGTTTGAATTATGTTCATAGCGTTGTTTCTTAGCTGGGAAGTAGGAATTGTTAAGCTTAGGGAATTCACCATAATTTCTATTGGAATAGTTTGAGATGAATGGCCTGGGCGAGACAGTTTATTGACTTCATTATCTCAGAGTGGCTTGTCAAAGTGGTTTTACTCTTGCAAAAAGATGTTTCTTTCCATTTGCTTTCCATTTCCAGTAGTTGGCAAGCAATTAGGGGGAGTACGTATGCTTAAGGCTAAGTAATCGAAGTAGGGCTTCATGTTTCTGATTCCTGAATCTTACAATTTCACATTGCACCCTTGATATAGTAACACATATTTTATCTTCTCTACATACAATTTAATCCTGGGAATTATTGTACCTGAATATTGCTTCTTCCCATAACAGGCGATGCCCTGAATGCATTGAAGAGCAATTTGCTTGATCCTAACAACGTTCTTCAAAGCTGGGATGCTACTCTTGTCAATCCCTGCACTTGGTTTCATGTTACTTGCAATAGTGATAACAGTGTGACCCGTGTGTAAGTTAATATTTGATTTTTCCCTGTTGTTTTACAACTGTTTGACTACATGGTTAATTATTTATTTGTGTTTGGTCAGTGATCTTGGAAATGCAGACCTTTCTGGTCAACTGGTTTCACAACTTGGTCAGCTCACAAATTTACAGTACTTGTAAGTTATGAATCAGACATGATATTGTTGAGTAACTTAATTCTTTCCTGCAGCTCACGCCAAACCTTATTTCTTGATTGATACTCTTGTATTTCCTTTCTTCTTGCTTTCTTCAAAGGATCTTGTAAGCATTAACACTACATTGGGTGGCCACGCATCTAACCAACAATATCATAGAGATATGTGCTTAATTTGTAAATCAAGTTAATAAGAGAAAGCAACTGATAAATCAGGGAGGCACTCATGTGGTTTATATATGGTTTAGAGACAAAACTTTCACAACTGCAGTGTGCTTTTGTTTGCCTTCTCATCTTCTGTATGACAATTCGAAAGGCCTTAACCACCTGTTTACTATTGTTGAAGAGAGAAACTTCTGGCATTTTTCTATGGCTAACTTAATATCGGTTGGGTTTTTAGATAGTTGTATAAGTTGCTAAAGCCAATATAAGAAAATTTGTATTGTACATAACTATCAATTTCTGTTTGTCTGGTTCCACTCTCAAATGTGAATATTTTCTGTCACCTTTTAATTATTTGTTGGATGATTTGCCTGCACAAATCTGATTTTTTATTTTCATTAACAGGGAACTTTATAGTAATAATTTAAGTGGAAAAATTCCAGAGGAGCTTGGGAACTTGACAAACTTGGTGAGCTTGGATCTGTACTTGAACAATTTATCTGGTCCCATACCGACTACGCTGGGAAACCTTGCAAAACTACGTTTCCTGTATGACATACTATCCTTATTCTCATGTCTTTGAAGTGCAAAATCATTTAACTATTTGAATATTTGATAATTGCTTCATGTCATGTCTTATTACGCTACTCTATCATTAGCTTATTACTGCAAACTGATTCATTTTGCTCTCTGAAATAGGCGTCTCAACAATAATACCTTGACGGGAGGCATACCCATGTCTTTGACAAATGTTTCTTCTTTGCAAGTTCTGTGAGTGTCACTTCTATATTTACATTTTCCTTGAGTAACTGCCAAAGTATATTCCCATTTATACTGTGTGTCATATATTATATGTGACCTGAATGAATTGTAATTTTGGAATACAGTGATCTCTCCAACAACCATCTCCAGGGGGAAACCCCAGTGAATGGTTCGTTTTCATTATTTACCCCTATCAGGTTGGTACAAATAATTAGTTATTTTCTATGGTTATTGTTGAGGGACAACCTGAAAATTTTGCTAATCCCATGTTCCATTTTACAGTTATCAAAATAATCCTGGCTTGATACCTCCAAAAAACGCTCCATCTCCAGTTTCTCCAACACCACCACCAGCTTCTTCAGGTTTGTTGATGCCTGTCTTGCCTTTGCTTCTTTTATATGCTGACTCAAACTTTTCTCTTACCTACTGATACCCTTTACCCCAAAGGATGAGGAGATAGGTAAGAGTTGATAATTGATAGGCACAATCTTTGTAGCTTTTTTCTAGATATTTATTCTGTAGTTATATGGAAAAGGTTGGAATATTTTTTAACAGCAATATCCTGAACAAACATAACTTATGTCAGCTTCGCTAAGCCAGTTGCATTATGCCTCACTCTTAGAAATGTCACTACTTGAGGCCGGTGTCTCTCGGTGGTTGAATTTAACAGTGGGGGATATAACGATATTGAATCTTGGGTTTCTTATTCCATTCGATCACAAACAATTCTTGAATGGAGTTATAATTTCTTATTTCATCTGTCAATCCTTTTCTTCAGGAAATAGTAACACTGGAGCTATTGCTGGAGGAGTTGCTGCTGGTGCTGCTCTGTTGTTTGCAGCCCCTGCAATTGCACTTGCTTATTGGCGAAAGAGGAGACCGCAGGATCATTTCTTTGATGTTCCTGGTTAGTTGAATGACAGAAAAGATGATATACACACTGATCAATGCTGCATATGATGGCCATAACCTATTTGCTGATATTTTATCTGTTCTTTACTGGCAGCCGAGGAGGATCCTGAAGTTCACCTTGGTCAACTTAAAAGGTTTTCGCTGCGTGAGCTGCAAGTTGCCACAGATAACTTTAGTAACAAACACATTCTGGGTAGGGGTGGATTTGGAAAGGTTTATAAAGGACGCTTAGCTGACGGATCTCTTGTAGCAGTAAAAAGACTTAAAGAGGAACGTACGCAGGGTGGGGAGCTCCAATTTCAAACTGAAGTGGAAATGATCAGCATGGCTGTGCATCGTAATTTGCTTCGGCTTCGTGGTTTTTGTATGACTCCTACTGAACGATTGCTTGTGTATCCTTACATGGCTAATGGAAGTGTAGCTTCATGTTTACGAGGTACCCCTATTATTTGAATTGCTTTTATTCATATAAAACTTTTCTCTCATGTGTCCTTTTCTTGTTTAAATGTTATAATGCCAGTTTTCAATGTCAAAATAATTTCTAGTGTATTTTGATTTATCAAAAAAAGAAAAAGAATTCGGTGTTTCCAAGATGTTTTCTCTCAGCAACTTAAATTTCTTAATTAATCGCTCAAAATTTTAAATTTTCCAGCTCGTCCAGTTTTAGACTGAAACTGTTTTTGTGTATGTTGATTATGTTGTTGAAGAGCGTCAAGAATCTCAAGCACCACTTGGCTGGCCAGAACGGAAGCGTATTGCTTTGGGATCTGCAAGGGGACTTGCTTATTTGCATGATCATTGTGACCCTAAGATTATTCATCGTGATGTCAAAGCAGCAAATATTTTGTTGGATGAGGAATTTGAAGCAGTTGTGGGAGATTTTGGTTTGGCAAAACTTATGGATTATAAAGATACTCACGTTACTACTGCTGTACGTGGAACAATTGGACATATAGCTCCTGAGTACCTTTCAACTGGAAAGTCTTCAGAGAAGACTGATGTTTTTGGATATGGTGTGATGCTTCTTGAACTCATAACTGGACAAAGGGCTTTTGATCTAGCTCGACTTGCCAATGATGATGATGTCATGTTGCTTGATTGGGTAGGAATTAATTACCTTAATCATTTAATTAGTACTTGAATTTATGTTAACTGTACTATCTATCAACCTCTTCACATGGTTCCTTATGCTCTAAATTATCAATGTCCCTTGCTGATTTGCTTTCATTCATGCTTTCTGGAGCCCCTTTTTCAACCCTGAAAACTTTGCCTTATACTAATTTAAGAATTCAGTTAACTGTCTTGTTTTTCTTTCTGGTAAGTATTACAAGGTAGAAGAACAATTTTGTTTCAGAACCTTGTTGTTTCTTGGTTTCTTGAAAATCTCATTTCATATCAGTAGGGGGGTTCTTGTAATATTATTTCCTTCAATGCTATAGTGTGACAACAAATTGATTTGGTATTTCTTTTTCTGTCACAAATTCTTGAATCTCCTTTTCTGACTGTTCCTCTGAGCAGTGTTGCTAATGTTATATGTAATATTAACAGCAATGAATGGGTGATCATTGATGGTAACTGACATTGTTGTGAGTCCAGGTTAAAGGACTTCTCAAAGACAGGAAATTGGAAACACTGGTAGATGCAGATTTAGTGGGCAATTACATTGACGAGGAGGTAGAGCAGTTAATCCAAGTGGCCTTACTATGCACACAAGGTTCTCCTATGGAAAGACCAAAGATGTCAGAGGTTGTCAGAATGCTAGAAGGTGACGGTTTGGCCGAGAAATGGGAGCAATGGCAGAAAGACGAGACGTTCCGACAAGACTTCAACAACAACATTCATCACCCCAATGCTAATTGGATAGTAGATTCAACTTCCCACATCCAAGCAGATGAACTGTCAGGTCCTAGATGATCCCTTTAACATTCTATGGACAAGTGAATACACAATTCTGCCTCACTAGGCTTTCTGTTGGAAAGGGATATACTTCTGATTTGTGCATATGATTTTCACCCTTCTACCTTCCTCTTCTCTTGTTCTTTTGAAATTATCTTCTGTGTTCAGATTACATGCCCATTGATGATGATGTTGTGATTATTAAAGGAAGAAGGTTGTAATTTCTATTGGGTCATCAAGTTGCAGAATGAAGTGTATGTTACAAGCAACTTTTGTCATTGTATGTATGAGAAATTAGAATAGATCTTTATGGAAATAAATGAAATTCTATTATCAGTTTCAGATAAGTATATTATTTCAGTAGTTTATTGTGGGGCTGTAGAAATCAGTACAACTTGAGTCATTGCATTTATTATCTGTGGAAATGTATTTTCAGTTTCTCATTTGGAATATGTTATTCGCCCATTATATATGAAGATTATGTTGCTCCAAATACTAATCGCTGTTTTGGTTAATCATGTTTATGGTAGGGCAAATCATGTTTAATCCGTTAAGTGGAACGATAGAACATACTATGATACCATGCTATCCAATATTTTTTCGTAGATATCTTCATAATTTACCCTGCAAATAATGTTTAGTATCGGTGAATTAATCCATCCATTATTAGTTACGTTTGTGTTCTTAAAAGAAAATTTGCAGGTTATAACTTTAATAGTGTTAAATAGCTAAAATATCTCTTCTGAAAAAATGTGGGATGACACTAATACCTTGTTAGAAGGATATTTTGTTTTTTTTTGTTAGTTTCTTGCACGAATTACAAATATATTAACCTAATAATGGTAAGTTGCAGAGGATTGTAAGGTGAATTTTAAGGAGTTTAAATTTTTTTTATTGTGAGTTTGGGAAGACTTCATTTATTTATTACTCTCAATTCAAAGTTGTTTTTCTTGAATAACTGTTATTAGGAGAAAGTATTTACTGGTTCTGTAAATGACAAAATTTTAGTAAAGACTCTGGTTGGTCATCTTCAGGGACTCTTCTCTCTCAGTATCGTTTTTTACTCACGAATTAATCTTGTAAATTCTGCTTGACTACTTGGTAAAAACTTAATAATATTTTAGCTTTTTTGGGAGAGGAATTTAAATTTTTATAATTTTTTTAAAATGTTTTGACATTTATATATATATATATATATTTAAAATTTATTATCAAACAATAATTTATTTTAAATAGTTAACATGAAAGAAGAGATATATATTTAAAATTTATTATCAAACAATAATTTATTTTAAATAGTTAACATGAAAGAAGAGATATATATATATATATATATATATATATATATATAGATATATTTATATATTTTTTTTTTTTTATATTTTTAATATTTTTTTTTTATATAATATTTTTATTACAAATAAAAAATATAATATATATATATATATATATATATATATATATATATATATATATATCTCTTCTTTCATGTTAACTATTTAAAATAAATTATTGTTTGATAATAA
>Ga0123342_1001719_pt1 | contig 36865 bp, 17 predicted proteins | sample Turbeawhitnodule_FD_89960 | JGI IMG/M metagenome (GOLD analysis project Ga0123342, IMG submission 89960) | Root nodule microbial communities of legume samples collected from Mexico - Turtle bean Mexico white nodule | ecosystem: Host-associated > Plants > Roots > Nodule | place: Mexico: Nepantla...
AAAGGCTATCTCTTGCAATTTAGTTTTGATGTTACCCTTACCTGCAACATCTAACTCTTTGATTATGTGTCATATCTTCATTATCTAACACATTGTAAGTTATTGACTACTCCATATCAACATCGTCTAATCCATCCCACAAATCAATCTCTCTTGAAATTCCCATGTATGAGTCTTGTGTATCCATTCACAATGTTGAAATAAACAAAAATAACTTACCTTGCATAAAATAATCAACTATTCTGGATATGGATATCCATAATTCAAAAATAAACTACGGATATGGATATCCATAATTCAAATTACAACTACGGATATGGATATCCATAATTCAAAATACAACTACGGATATGGATATCCATAATTCAAAATACAATTACGGATAATTATATTCGTAATGCAGTGATATGGTGCAGAAAATGCTACTGACTTACGGACGCTTACATCCGTAACGTTAAAAAACACTTCCGGATATCGGTATCCGTCATTACCTAAGCTCGAAGAAAATGCGATAAAGAAGCTTAAATCGGTTCTTACCTCACAACAATGCACCACCACCACTGTAAATCCACCTCCTACGCAACTCAAAGCACCACCAATGAAGAAAACCAGCTCAAAGCACCACCGTCACAGCTTTTTCAAAGAAACCTTCACAACTTTTCTAACTAAAGAAGACAAGGGCATAGTTGGGTTTTGAAAAATTTGTCGGGTGCAGGAAGCAAATGATCGGGTGCAGGAAGTAATTGCCTATATTAAAGCCCCTGTGATCCATAAGACTAGTGCTCCATAAGACTAGTGCATTCTTGGGCCGCTAAAATTATTAGGGCTATCTTTTACAATAGATACTATCAAATAATAATAATAATAATAATAATAAAAATAGTTTGGCTATTTTGTACAAAAGTAAAAGAATAACACCACGAACTTTAGACCAATTAAGTTGAGAATTTGGCGAAAATCAGTACGATTAGAGCATTAATTTTTTTAAAGTATGAAAGGACATAATTTAGCATTATCAAGTTAACAATTCATCCGAAAATGGGTCCTTCCCCTAAGAGGTTTTAAGGCATGATGATAGGTCTGAACTTGGTTGCTTCACTAAAATGTACGGTTTAACATTAAAAATCAGCCTAGGAAAAGGGGTTCAATAAAAAGCAGAGGCGTAAATGTAAATGGATTCAAGATAAACGTTTAGATCATAATCAAATATGCATTTCAAAATGCACAGTAAAATCATAATTAGGCAAAAGTATAAAAACAATAAAGAACGATAATGAGCCTTTAAAAAAAATTAGGCCAGCCCTTTGAACACTTCTGCTAGAAACAAATTCCACTAGCCTGTTATGAAGGGCAAGTGAAAAAGCCATTTTGAAGCTGAATAGAAAAGCATTAATCTATCTTGCAAGTCTTCTAACATAAAAAAAAAAAGCGATGCATGTGCTTTCTTTAAAATGCTGTGGCATGTTATGAGGCATGTGGTATTATTGTCCATGCCTCAATTTAATCTTTGACTTTATGTTCTGGTGGCACATGCATCAGCAATGGCAAAGATTCTTGCACCTACTTTATAACTCTTTGCCCCACACCACAGCCATGCATGCGATCCAGTTAGAATTTTGCTGGCTGCTTCATCCACCACCACAATCAAAACTACATCATAACCTTCTCAATTCAATACCATGTTCCCCGGATTCCTCGCAAAGCACTAACCTGCTACTACCTTTTATTTTCACCAATCAATTTACATTAATTAAACAAATGAAGCTAAGCAATATAACATTAGACTATAATGAAAACAACAAACAAGGAGGATCCTGTTTAGGACTACCGTTTCTTCCTCAGTATAATCAATCCAACATAAAAATTATCCTACAGAATTTCCATGGAGATTTGATGAAGCAAACATAGAACCCCTAACACCCTCCTCAACTCTGCTTCTCATCTCCACGACCTTCTTGTGACAGTTTGAGTGCAATGATGAAACAAAAGTTGGGCTAGCTGCTGGCCGGTATTCAGGAAAGAGGCGGCCTGACCTGTATCGAACGCCACAAGCATTGCACAGTGTTTTGGGACCCATAGGTCCCTCTCTCCATTGTGGGGTCTTTGTCACCTCACAATGCATGCATTTTCTGGGGGGATCTGACACCAGATGTGAGGATCTCATCATCTCAACATCTTCTGATAGCAGGGACAAGTCCTTTTTTCTGTGGCTTTTTACTTTGTTTGACATATTCCCAGCAACATTTGTTTCGAAATCTGATTCAGAGGCAGATGTCCTTTGCTGATTTTGCAAAGCCTGTGCGTTAAGGATGTAAGGAATGGAAAATAGTGGACTCAAGCTTGAACGGCGCTGCCGTTTACTTCGAGCACGCTTTACTGGAATGACAGGCCGATCAAAGTTCGAATTCTCAACGGAGGAAGAACTGCTGCTTTCAAAAACTGAAACTGGGCTGTAGGTTCGGAATTGATGCAAATCTTTTCCATTGAAAGTGACATTCTTGAGGGGAATGGTTTTTCCATATGTTGGTCCAGGAGCCTTTGCCAGCTGTTTTATTGGGGAAATCCCATTACACTGCAATGCCAAACAATCATCAAACTAACAAAAAAATAAAAAAGAACAAGAATCAGATGCAACATCAGTGGATTTGATTATTTGAATAAACAAGTGAGAGGATTCCGTTTGATTTCTTTCAAATTTACATTTATACTCCACAAATCTAATCACGTGAAAGCCCTGCTACTGTTCTAAAATTGATACTCATAGTAATCAATTACCATATACTTACATCCTCATTTCAGGGTCCAGCACAAAAAGACACAGTCACTCAAACTACTTGCATCTTTTTACAATTTCAATTTGCAATACCATGTGGTAGTCTTGTCTCTTAAGAAAGTGTGACTGCAGATATGTAAATAATTTTCTATTTCATTGCCATAAAACAGTATACACATACACAATCGAGAACTCAATACTCATCCCCAGCCAATTAGTATCAGCCATCCAACCATGTCAAAAGAGTTTCTTTAATTAAGCCATGGAGACAGAAATAGCTTGGGTCAAGGGATCTGATATTTAGAACTGTACCCCACCACTTACCAAATACAAGCACACAAGAGATGCATTCTTTTAATCATCCACTTCTTAGGAGAGCAAATTCTTACATCGTTCTACGAAAACATGTCACACTCATTCACCATTCAAAATATCTAAACACTTAAAAAATCCAAGCTTTGTTACCACAACTTAATCACTTTATGAGAGAAACACCCAAAATAACATATGGCAAGAGTTCTATGGTGTTGTTGAGATTTAAGATTCATTCACCAATAAATTTCGAAATATCAACTTATCGTGCAAATTAATTATAAGGAAGCTCATGTTATTACACCTCTTTCAAACATTTTAACACAAATTTAACTGAATAAAATTGATGCTGAATACACTCACACATATATATAACTGAAAAAGTAACTGCAATTCTTCGAATGTCTAATATCTTAGATTATCTCATAGGATCAGTTTTCCTATTTCCTCCTAATCTCGTGAGTTATCATAATTCCTTACACATGGATTAGTGCTCTAGGTTTTATGAATACATCTTTATTAATATCAATTTACTGTTTCAAACTCTTTTATCTCTATTCCTCACTCTATACCTAAAAGCCCATAATTTCAACAGTAGTAAAATTTGAATTTTAGAACCTGACAGTTATGATTGATAAACTGTATTAAAAATTAATCAGATGACTCATTTTCCGGCCAATCTTCTTAACTTTTTCTCACTTTCTTCCTCTTTTGTCTTTCTTTAAACATTCTAATGCCATCCAAAATGTATACCAAGAGAGGGCGTTTCTGAAACTTGAATGGTGGAGGAAGGAGATAATCATCATGCTTCCAACCTTCCTCCTCACATTGTCACACAACCCTGAAGTTCCAACTTCAGGTCCAAAAACACTGAGCACTACAAACAGAATAATAGCAGCTTTTCCAGGACATTTTGACTCGGTAGTAGATAAAATATAGAAATTCTTCGCCTAAATTTGTTAACAACTACATGTTTTATTATTATATCCTGTTACTGCAGAGAATGAGAAAATGAAATTGGCAACATAGTTTCAAGGGAATTCAGACTGCTGCTGCTTCTACTCTTTACTTGTGGAAACAGATCATTAGTAAACAATAAAGCATGTGGTATGCAATTAAAAAGTTGCTCAATAATCCTGCCTTTAAGTAAATGCACCTAACCCCGTATCTTTAACCTTTATAATACTTGAAGGCTCCTCGCTACATGAAGGTATGGGGGATGGCACATTGCACATGCAATGAGACTGTTTGGGGATTTTAGTCCATGACCAACCTGTCGTGAAGGCACAACTTTCCAATTGTACCCGGGCTTGGCCTCTTCTCTTAGATCTCCTAGATTATAACAAATTCATCATCAAATCTATTCTCTTACGCAAGGAGTATTTTAATTGCCAATATTTTTGTTTTGCCAATCCGACAAATTCCAAGACAACATTTTAGGAATAACCACTGTACAAACTCTTAGTTGTCTAAATAACAGAATTAACATCTCTTGTCAAAGGTTTGTGATGAAAGTTCAGCAAGAACATTTCATTCAGAAATTATAGATAACATGAAACAAACCGGTCATTCCAGCATCCGAACCAAAGGACCCAGATCAACAAAATTTCTCCTTTGGATGCATTCATGTAATTTCGGTTTCACATAACAAAAACATCCACATAGTTAGTTCATCAAATATAAGTACAGTGCATCCAGGGTTCATCATCACTTTCCATGTACATAACTAATTGGATATGGACAATTATGGTCTAAAAAAAAACAGTCTTCAACCACAATTGAGGTCACATCATTTTCAAGGTCGTTTGACTCAGCTACATTTTCCCGTAATATCAGCAACAAAACTAACTAAAATCACGACCACGATTTAAAACACGGGTCAACATGAAAGAGAAGAATTTAGTGGGTTAAAGATATCACAATCTACATTCCTACAAACCATAACTGTGGACAGAATACTCACAGAAACAGAGAACTCCGTCCCAAGTTGGGGGTTTTCAGTTTGAGTTTTGCCACACAGCCCATTTGATGACGCTGAAAAAATCTCAGAATGTTGGTCTTCAAGGCATTTAAATTGAGAATCCCAGTCTTCTTCCACATCTTCCAGTGGGAAATCAAAAAAGCCCACGACATCATCAAAAATATCATCAGACAGACCATTGAAGTTATTGTCGAAAAACCAAGAGTCCTTCATGTTAGCAATATCCGGTTCGAAACACTACAGTACATAAGAAACAGCAAACACACATTGTCATTCCCTGCTCGAACACAACAGAAGACATTTGAAAAATAAACAACGCAAACCCCCCGTCACTAGTTAAACATCACCAAAAAATCAGAATTTATGCCATGTTCTCTGGTGTAATTTAGATAATAAGGCATTTAACTTAGCGGCAATGAGGATGTGCCTTGTAAATATTCACAAAGAAAAAAAAAAAAACCAGCTAAAAACAGTAAAACACCAGTCTTTCACAATTTCTCAAAGTTGGAAAGAAAAACAAAATCACAAACAAAAAGGGAAAATGCGTGCAATATCTGATTTTAAAAGGAAAGAAAAAGAGAGAGATAAACAAGGAAGAGAAAAAAAAAAAGGAAAAAAAGGGGAGAGCTTGAAAAACCTCAGACATGGGTTGGGTGGAGTGAGGAAATGGAGCACATTGTAGTAATTTGGAGAGGGAGAGAGAGAAAGATAGAAGAAAATTGAGGATTAATTAGACAGAACACATAAGAAGATGTTGAGGAATGAGAATCTCTGTGTCTGAATTTGGTAAATTAGGTTTTATTTTCCTGCGCCACTAGCGCTGCTTCCATGCGGAAACCCTCATCCTCCTCTCGTGACTCCAATAAATATTTCCCTTTCCATAATAGTATTCCATCTATTTCATACCAAATTTTTATTTATTATATTCATTTAATTCTCTTCTATTAAAACAAAACCCTTTCTTATTGTTTACACAAGTAATTATTATGGTTTTGTACACTTCCAAAAGTTAGACTTATAAAAAAACAAGATCTAACGTTTATCATTTTCTGATAATTTGTTAGATTTAAGCTTTTTGTCTCGCATTCTTCACGTTAAAACGCGTGATTATCATGCTAAACCTTTAGGAACATTGCTCGAGAAAAACTGAAATACCCCATTAAAAGAAAAATATTTTTTAAGAATAAATTTTAATTATTACATAACGCATGTGAAAATACTTTCCTAAAAATGATAAATAGGGCAATTCAATAATCCTTATAAAGTTTTTTAATTGTGTTATTTTTTAAATAAATTATGAAGGTAGAAATTTTTGACTTATGCATTTGGTTTTTTTTTTTTCCTGAATGAATGAATAAAATCTTGAAAAGTAAGAAAAAATGGTGGTCAAATGTGTTGGTAAGGGTGATGGAGGAGCATGAGATATGGATCTAAAAGCATTTGTTTAAAGCAAAAATAGGTGGATCTCAAACAAATTATTATTATTATTATTTAAATCATTTTATCATTTCAGATTTAATGTAGTGATTTATTTGTAAAAGAAAATACAAAAATTCATGCAGATCACCGACGAAGACCAAGAGAATATTATACAGCTATTTTTTATCTTATTTTCAAGAAATGAGTAGATCACGTCTAACTTTATATCACTTTTCGAATATTGATGTAAGAATAAACATAGTTTGTACAATTTTATTTTTTTTTTGTACGTTTCATAAGAAATGGGTTTTATAATAATTTAATTAAAAGGTAATACTATTTAGTTATACATTATTATATATCATTTTAATTACTTTAAAAGGTATATTTAAAATTGTTCTTAATTAATTGATAATATACTACATTGATAATATATGAAAATTAAACTCTATTTGTGATAAAGATTTTTACATTTTACATGTAGGTGTTTAAAGAAACAACTTAAATAGAGGTGAGAAGTTGTTCTGTCTAATTTTTTAATATTTATGGTGGGTCTGAGACTAATCTATATAAATAAATATAAAATATTAAAAAATTTGTAATTTATTAATCTAAATTTGAGTATACTTTAAAAACAAGAATTTAGTACAAGTATAATTATTAAAAAACACTTAAAAGACTAATACTTTATTATTTACTAAAGTAAGTAAGAAAGCATACAATGGAGAAAAAACATATTAAAGTGGACACAATATAGTAAAATCTATATAAAGGTCGAAAAAATGCTTATTATATGATTATAATTATAATTTTTTAAATACAAATTCAAATATGTTATAATTATTTTTTTATATAAAATTCATTATAATTTATTTTTATTTTCATAAAAAATTACAAATGTTCCTATTATATAATTATAATATTATAAATAATAATAATTTTTTGATTATTTTTATGTATTATTTTTAAAAATTTAATATAAATTTTAATAATATTTTTTAATAAATTTTATTATAAGAATTAATTTTTTAATCATATATTTTTTTATTATTATAAAAAAGTGAACAAATAAGAAATAGTTTGTCATAGTGATTTTATTAGTAAATACAATATTTAATTAATTTTGAAATAACTTATAAATTTAGATATTTTTATTAAAAAATTGTCAAACTATTTTTATTTTTTTTGTCAAGGTCAAGTACATTGGTAATATACTTGACTTTGCTATCAACGGAATCTTATAATTATTATTCTCAAACTTATTGATTAACGTGTATATTTTTTCACTAATCTTCTCTAATTTTTGGTGAAGTCACGCTTAAAGAGGGAATGAACAAGTTTGACCCAAATTTACGGATGAAGAAAATTGAAAATAAATAGAAGTGAGTTCTTTAATAAATTAGAAAAAAAAAATATCCATCATATCATCCCATTAATAATAAATATTATATTAGATATTTAAAAAATATATATGTTTAAACACTCAATAAATATTTTTTTTAATCCAAACTTTTAATAGAAAACATCCAAATTTATTAGATAATTAAAAGTTAATTAAATCTAAAAATAACAATGTTAAAGATAAAAATACACTTATCATTAATTTAAATTTTAATATTAAATATTTTATTAAAATAAAGTATAAACACCATAAATTCTGAAACTAGTATAATTTTAAATGTTAATTTTTATTAGTGATTATAAAAAAATCCCCACTGTTTAAATAACCTAAATTCACAAAAAAAAAATGAAAGACGTAATTATCTTATTTCATATTCAATATTTTTTATTTATTTACATTTTTATTTTAATTGTTCGAAAATACTAATTTTTATTTTTACATTTATTTATTTTGATTCCTGCAAAAAGAAATAGAGATGGACCATCCGATAAAATAATTGATGGTACTAATTTTCAATGTGGGACCAACGTGTTTTGAAAGATCAAAATGGAGATGCAACCCTTCTTTTGCAAAAATATTAATTTCAGGGAGAGAAAAAAATCTTAAATAAAGTTTGGTATGCTTTATTTTTTTTCCCCTTAAAATTAAAATGAGCCAATCATCCATACAAAAACCTGTTAAAATAATAATAAGTAACTTGTTTTGTTAGAATGAATAAAAAAAAAACAAAAGTTTCTCCAAAAGCTAATACTTAATAGGATTTTACCTAACTTCGAATCTAGTTCCCACATACTTCAAAACTAATATGCATTTTTTTTTATATTTTATTCTATTTCTGTAGTTTATTATTATTGAATTTTCTTAAAAGAAACTATTGAATGTTTGATTGAGTGGTTTTTGATATATTCTTGAAGATGAACATATTTCAAAGCTGTTTTATTTATTTTGTTTATGTTGTAATGTTTGATTGTAATAATTTTACACTTTACAAAATATTAGTAAAAATAATATGAATTTAGTTAAACGTACAATGATTTCAATATTATTTAGTAAAATAAAATTTAATAACGTAAAATATATATATATATATATATATATATATAAATACAATCTCAAAACTAAAACATAGACTCTCCTGTATTATTAATATCTATGAGATGTTCCAAAGTTGCATTAAGAATAACAAACATAACTACTTCACACGATAAGGATAAGGTATAAAACACCATAAATTATACTAAACGCATTCATTACTTAGAAAAGTTACTAAAAAATAAAACAACATCATTTCAATATTAAATGGCTTTAAAAAATAATATTAAATTAGTAGGTTTGATATTAATATAATTATATTTTTCATCATAAACACACAATTATTTCACATAAACACAAAATTATTTCACAATTTCATTTCTAAACAGAATATGACATGGAAGTTTCTTATATGTTTATCTATTTCTTGATAATTCTTCATCCCATAATTGGTGATAGAAATCTCCATTAATTTTTCAACAACTAATATATTGGTCTATATAGTTTGGATGATCAATAAAAATTTAAATATTTCATTTACAATATTCATTCCATAACTTAATACTTAAAGTATATTTCAACCACAACCATAAATCCTAAACTCTAAACTCTTAAGTGAATTTTTTTTTTTTTTATGTAACTAACTCTTGCACCAATCATATTGTAATGATCATTTCACTTCATATGTCAAATATAAGCTCATCACTTATCAAATTTATTCAATAACCAATCGTAACTAATTTAAGTGAAATAAAACTTTAGAAATATAGAATACAAAATTAAGTATAATTATACACTATTTAAACTCTTTAAATTAACTTAAACAAGTAAAACAAGTAACTAACTCTTTCACCAATCATAAAATGTCATTTTTGCTGGGACACATAGTTTGAGCAACATTTTTTAAGTAAAACTTAATTTATTATAAATGTCATACTACTCAATTAACAAGTATGTCTTTGAGTGAGGTTCTTCTCATTTGAAGGAAGGAATTTAACAAAAAATTGGAATTTTTAAAGTATTTAGGGTTTAAAGTGTCATTCTTCTTTGCTAAATAGTTGTTGGAGACGATTGTACTTCCAGCATAGTTAAACCACTTCCACCGGCATGACGAGGCTACTATCGTCCACAAGCTTCGTGTCGTCAGCAGCGATAATGAACTTATCAGAGGTGGAAAACAGTGAGGACGTGTGTGCAGTTCAAGAAAGGTAGGGGTGCGCAGATAGTTCCAGGAGGCGGGGCGGTGTACGAAAGTGAGAAAATGGGGTGAAGAGAAGGATAAGGTCATTGAAGAAGCGAAGAAACCCAAATTTGTTTCTTTGATTTTTTTTTTCACTTTATTATTTTTTTGTTTTATTAATATTTCATTTTTTTCACCCAACTTTAGGGTTATGATTTTTGGGATGTGTTTTACCTATTTTGTTATCCTATATATACATTAATAAAAAAGTGCAAGAATATTTACAATAAAAAAGTGCAAGAATATTTACACTGTTTTTTTATAAAAAAAAAAGGAAGGAATTTAAGGAATGAAGCCATTTGACTCATCCCATATATCATTTGAACTATATATGTCTTCTTAAATTATATATACACATATTAACACCTCTAAAACAGAGATAAATTAAAACATACTATTAGTCGTATAATTCAGAAACACAAACAACATTAAACTCACTAATTCTAAATTTCAATAAAAGTACTTACAATAACAATATAGCTCCTTAAGTCATTTGACTAAAAAAAAAATTATTAAATAGCAACCAAATTTAGAAAAAAAAAATAATTAGTCACTAAATTAGATACTATTTTATATACTAAAAATTATTAGTATCTAAAGTGATTTCTATTATTAATAAAAAAATTATAAAATAATTTTTAAATTGGTATCTAAATTAGCTACCAAGATTTTAGCTACTAATATTTAAGATTCTAAATTATTTCTAAAAGACTAATAAAAACTAATTTAGAATATAAAATATTAGTAACTACTAGATAGCTAATGGTTAAATACTAATTTAAAAACTACTTTATAAATTTTTATTAATAATAGAAACTACTTTATATACCAATAGTTTTTTTAATTTATAAAATGATTTCCAATTCAATTAATATAATAACTAATTAGTTTTCTCTCTCAAATTAAATTTTATTTAATAGTTGTTTTTAGTAGATAAATACAAACACATTGTCTAACTGCACTCTTTCAGACAATACTTAAGAAATTCTACCCTTTCTTGTATTTTTATTTTTATTTTTTTTAAACGTAAAAAAATAAAGTAACTAATTTTGAAAAACTTAAGATTTGAGAAATAAAAAGAAACCTTAACATAAAAATTGGAAATAATAATAATATGAAATTTGAGAAAGTAAATAATCGATATAATTAATAAAACAATGAAGCTAGTTAAAAAAAAACCCCATTCACATGATAACTTAAATTTATAATATAGAACTAAATAATTAGTTAATGATCTAAGAAATGAAAAAATATAAATATAAATTTTTGTATATAAATATTTGTTGCAAAAAGTGACATAAGAATATTTTTGCAAATACTCACATATTACATTAGCCTATTACATCAATGTAATATGTAGATATCACATTAGTTATAATTTTAAGTAGATGTTTTGAACGAGATTAATTTCATTAAAAAAGTATAGACATTAAAATAACTTGATTTGACAAAAACAAAACAAAAAATTGGATGTTGAGTCAAAACTTGAAGAAAAATATCGTAACTTATAAAAGAAAATTCTTAAATATCATTATGAATTTTTTATTTATTTTTATCGGAAGACCTAGAACTGGAGACTTAAAACCAATGTAAAATGTAGACTGAATTTGGGGACTTAAAACTGAAAGAAAATCTTATTATCTAGAAGTTTTTTTAAATAATAAATTACATAATTCTTAATTCTTAATTCTTAATTAAAAAGATTTTATACGTCCATTATTAATATAAAAAGTATTTTTTATTGTATTTGAATCCACGTAAAATATACAATACTAATTTTAAAAACTAACTAATATTATATGTAAAAGTTTTTATATAGATTGACTATCAATATAAAAACTTTACTATAGATTATATTTAAATTGGTTACACAATTTATATATTCAAAATAACCAACATAAAAATTATTTTTTTATTAATGGATACAACTTTGAACAAATAAACTAAAATTTAGTTGCTTATATCAACTCTTTTTAATTTATATTTTTACATACAAACTTTTCAAAACATGATCTAAAATAAATCAATTATATATATTAATACAATTTTTCATGAATAACAATTAACATGCAAAGATGTTAAAAATCTAACAAACAAATATTTTTATTGATGAAGATATAAATTTGCATGTTGCACCAAAAAGTTAAGGTAATTAATGAAAGTAAAAGAAATCATTATAAGGGGAAAGAAAACGTTGAACAACTAGGATAAGAAAAAAATATTGGTAGATCTGAAAATAAAGAAACAAGCTTCTCAGATCTACCTTTAATTAATAATGTAGACCAAAGCAAAATTATTAGAAAGCATATCAAAACATGAAAAAAAAATTATTATTATTATTAGAAGAAGAACATTAAAAAAAAGTATAAAATAATGAACATAAACACACTAGCATGCTAAGCTTTTTCTTATTAGATTTTGTGTTTAAATTAATCTAGTCACTTTGATACGAAAATAGATCCAAAGGACATGATTGTTATATTTAAGAAATTGATACAAAGGTGACCAAAGACTTTGAGGGAAAAACCAAGTGAATAATAATAATAATAATAATAATAATAATAATAATAATAATAATAATAATAATAATAATAATAATAATAATAATAATAATAATAATAATAATAAAATAAAAATAATAATAATAATAATAATAATAATAATAATAATAATAATAATAATAATAATAAAGGTTGCAAATTATAGTTTAATCTTTATATTAGTAACTCAAGTAACTCTTGTATAATGAAATGAATGTATATATTTTACCTATAGACCTACGCATATTTTATATTATAAGTCTGAAATTTCAGTTTTAAACGAGATTTTTTTTAAAAAAATCCTTAAATTACGTTATTTATCCTATATAAAGTATCTAAAATTTTAATTTTAAAATTTGATTTGATTCACTATATCAAATTAAATATATCTTTCTGTTTGGCATAGACTAAATATTGAAATTATTGTAATCTATTCTTATTAATTTAACTATTGAAACATGATATAAATAAATATGATAAATATTGATTTAAATTATATTTTTTAATACTTTTTCATAAATTCTAATTATATATCTCTTTAATTTTAGTTTTTTAGTATTTTTTACTAAATTTAAAGAAAAAACCTATCTAATGCACGAAAATCTTGGTAGTATACATATTTATAAAAATGATAAGCAAATTTACACCTTTTAAAAAAATAAACATAAAATACATTTGAAAACAAAAATTCCAATTTTTTTAAAACAAAAAAATTGACAGGTATTAAGTAATTTTTATTTTACAAGTTTATTATGTGTAGTTTTAATATCTAAAATATTTTATTTCAATAAATATTCTGAAATCATAAAAAAATTATTATGTTTATTTTAATTTAAATATTTTTTAATATAATTTAAATTTACTTAAATTTAAGCATATTCACGTAAAGCGTCGGCATACGTTACTTAAATTATTAGCTGAGAGATCTAGCTAGGTCCACCATATGCTTGAGGGAAGTTGTCTTTGATTTTTCTATTTCTTTTTATCTATTTTTTAAAATTATTATTATTTTTTCATTTATAGATATAGAGAAAAAGCAATAACATAGTAAATATCAAAATAAAAAATAAAAAATAGATAATATTTTTAAAATACAAACAAATATAATACATATGATTTAATTACTACCTCCATTTTATATTATATATGCTCATCTAGAAAACAAGTTTTAATTATATTAGTTTTAAAAATAAGTTCATTTGTTGGTTTATCACTAAAAGGCGTGTTATCATAATAATTTATGTAAATAATATCCTCTTAAAAAAGGCATAGATTTAAGATCTTAAATGACAAATGACATGAGGTGGAGATAATAATTTTGTTAATGTATATACTATAACCTTAAATAATAGACAAGAAGATGTGGAGATGAAGCAGTAACCCCACAAATTATGATTTGAATGAATGTAATATAACCTTGAATAATGGAAGGGTTGTATTTAGAATAAGAAGTGAAAGAGAGAGAGAAAAGTGGTTAAGAAAGAGAAGGGTCTGAGAAGTGACAGAGGGTAATGGAAATGCAATTGAATAGGGTAAAGGTTATTAAAATACAAGACAGTGACAGAGAAGAGTTAAGTACAGGTCACAAACACAAGAGGAAATTGGGAAACAAAAGCAAGTCTGTGTTTGTCTTCAGATTTGTTCCTTTAGAAGCAAAATCATGTATACAAAATTCATTGCAATCTGAGTTAGTTAGTTAGGAATCATGTCAAGTGAAGAGTGGGCCAACTGCTAACCAACTCTTTTGCAATGTTCGTATCCGCATTCACCACACCTCCCTGCACTTCTCTCATTCCTATTATTTTTCAGACATGGAGAAGGCCAAACGGGGTCACCCTGCACTTCAAAAGGGATTTGGAGATCTGAAATGTTCTGTTGCTTTTTTTTTTATTCAATTTCAAATTGGTTTGCGAATGAAGTCATGTTGGACTTGTAATTCAATCCAACTGCTCCTGCATCCAAAGCTTTATGATTAGAGAATCATTGCTTCACCGAATTTAGTTGATGTTCTAAAAATAATGAAACTATTATTATAGCTATTATGTTCGATTAAAGATTTTGTTACTTTCATTTTAATCAATAAAAAAATATCACAGATATATGCACGCATCCATCTGTCTTCTTCCCTTAAGTGGGTGTCTGGTTCAAATCATCACTATTCAGAAAGTACGGCAAAAAAACTCAAAACAGCGAACTATATTATTGTTTTTAGACATTTTTTTTAATGTGTCATAATTTTTTTTTTTATTTTCCTTTCTCACTTCATTCTCATCTTATGCTACTCTCTCTTGGTTTTTATATTATCGGGTAGCGTGAAAATTTATAAGAATAAAATTTATTGATTACTACAGGAGCCTTGGGTAAACATTAGAATAAAAAAGAAAGCAGACTATTTCAGCTCATATTTTTTTGTTAAGGAGATAATAACTTAGTGTAAAATAGTGTCATTTTCGATTGAATTGCGTTGTTATTTAAAGAAATGTACAGAGAAAAATGTAAATGAATCTTTTTCATTCAAAACGCACGCCATTTCCAAGGAAATAAATACCAATATTTCATTGCCTGAATTCGAGACACCAAAACTGGACACAGGCAAAAGGAATGAATGACGTATTTAAATAAAAGGAATAAAAAAATATAAAATCAGGTGTAATGGAAATAAAATTCAACTTTCATTATACAAATTCCCCCAACACCATGCACCCTCACAACGCTCACAGCACCATAAAGTGGTGCAACATTCAAATTGATAGAACAAAAATTACTTCTGAAAGTGAGTTTGTGGAGTCAAGAATCTAAAATTTCAATTATCTACATTTGCAACTTGGGAATTCTCTACTCCACAACGTACTTGTCATTGTCAGGAAGTTTCATGAAAATCACGGTTTCAGACAAACCGCTTTAGTGGCATCCAGATGGTTAAGGCGGCAAGTTCCAAGAAGAAATTCAGGGAGCTCTTCACGCGTGTTTCCCTAAACAAGATGATAGGCATAAATTATTTGTGCATAGAATAGTAAAATCGTTCATAAGAAAAAATGAGAATTGCTTTAATCGGAGACTCTTCCACAAGGGGTCATTGATAATATTTTAGCCAGACAACTAATTAAAAGGAAATAAAAAAGAAAAACATCACTTTACCTGTATTAAAAAAGCCATCTCAATAACCAGATGGTTGAGGTACCCAAGAACAAGACTCACAACACCTCTTGCAACAGTAGATGATCCAATGTCAACCCCAAGCTGAAATCAATGCCAGGATTTCCAGATAAGAATTACATGAAAGATGGTTGGCAGCTAAATTATTTTATGCATCATGCACATCTATTGAGCCCAATTCTTAACTCTCATGATCAGTTCTCCTGCGTGTGTATATATTTTCCGCAGACCAAAATATATTCATACTTCATACGCATAAACTCAAACTGGCAAAAACAATATATTTACTCTAGTAATCTTAATTTTCCTAACTAGTTGCTATTCTACTGATTGCCATGCAAAAATTACCTCCAAATAGTTCTTTCCCTGGAAATAATTGATTTCCAATGCTTGCCCAACTAGGCACGCCTTCTTTCCCACACTCTGCTTTACTATCCATGAACCCTGAAACAGGAATGTCAAGACTTACAATGCAAAGGCACAAATGACAAATAGTAGACATTTTGGCTTCTTAACATGGACTATGCATAGTTATTGAGGATACACAAGTCTAGAATAGAGTTCCTTAGAATTCAGTGATTTAAGTGAAATCGTGTCGATCACTGATCCAGGAGGAAAAACATGTTCTCAATAACTTACTAGGAAATCTAAATGAGTTCAAGGAATTGGTAAAAGGTAAATACAAGGTAAGTAGAGGAAAATGTAATTAACTGGATCACTTAATGAGATTCAATCTCATGCATTCCTACAACTGGGAAAAAGGGTCATATGTAAGTGCGCTATTAGGCTGCAATTTATCGCACATTTACTCACCTTAGATATGTATGGTATAAGTTTAAATCTTGAATTTCTGAAGGTATCATCACCCTTAATAAAACTCTCTAGCAAAGGAGCATCTTCCACGGGAGTATTCATCATATAGTATAGTGCTAGGCTATATGTAGTAGAACCTGGAACCTGGTTCATAGAAACACATAATTAGCGCTGTGCTGAATTATGTAACAATCTAAGCACAAAAGGACTATCAATTACCTGAATGTTTACAATGAAAAAGAACTCGGGCCCTCCTTGTGCTGCATATTTCTGCAACTAACAAAACTTCAGCAAATGGATTTTTCTTTATAATAGAAATCATTAGTTGCTCCACGATGGCTGAATATAATTAAAGTCAAGATAACATAATCATAATAATCATAGGCAATGACCAACCTGCACAATGCTCCCAGGACGGCCACCAAGGTCATCTTCCCTTTTGTCAGATCTCACCCAATCTGCAGCAACCATTTGCATCAAGGTTCCCTTCGCTTTAATCTAGTAATTATTACCAGACATTTGAGATTAGTGATGATATGCATGCTTAAACAAAATAACAAAAGGATAACTGCATTTAACGCACTTAATCTACAGTTAGTATCTTTCCTCAAAGCATAGAAACTATGTAATATACAAAGAGAAAACTAATTTAGTGTTTGACCATTAAAAGATCTCTGATGTAAAAAATGGAGAAATAATTGCACGCACAGGTAATTTGTTGCAGCTATCATACCTTCAGGCGGTCATCGAGATAATTTTCTCCACGAATCAGGAAAGTAGAAGGATCTGCTTCAGTCAAGCTGCAAGGTAATGTACAAGTAGGATCTTGTGGAAGGGTGGATCCGTATGAGCATGTGATACTACTGTCTTCCCTGACCATCTCTTGCAAGTCAACATAGCCCCTCTTCTGAACTGTAACAGAATCTCAAGACATTGTAAATCAACTTAAAAAAAAATCATGGTTAATCATAATCTGCAATCAAAGAGGATACAAATCACCTGCAAGATCATGCAATCTTTTTACAAAATTAGCAGCAGTAGATAACTTCTGATGACGAATGTCCTGAAATTCCCATCACAGCAGGACATGGAAGGCCCAAGTCAAGTAATGAAGTTTGACCGAATTTCCAGTGCAAAATAATAAAAGCATAATATGAGATGAGCAGTCCAGCATCATAAAAATGCTGATAAGTAAATACGCCCAGATGCAGCCCCACCTTTGCATGTACCATCTGGGAATGCCATGGGTAGTGACTGCACTGAGCACCCAATGGACTTGACAGGATAAAATGCTAAGTTGTAGGGTTATATGAAAACTGTACAAAATTCAAGTATGCCAAAATACACCTAAGTACAGCTTGCCTTCAATTGAAGCTCTTGGAAGTCGGAATTTCACCAGCAGTGGGTGAACATGCTTACAGTGAGCAACCAAAATTTTTTAAACAAGATAAAGAGGGAAATTTTCTAGACTATATGAAAAATTATATAAAACTATAGGTAAATGCCATTGCTAGTTTAGGTTTTGCATTGTTTAGCATACTTGTCATTGGATACCTATGTTTTAAAACTTCTGTGAGCAATCTTAGTTTCATCATTCTTAGTTAGAAGTTTCAAGCATGATAGATTTGTGTTAGGATTCTAAGAGTGAGTTTGTCCCACATTGAGTAGGAATGTACCTGAAGAGCAATATATACGAAAGAAAACCCACATATTCATTGTCTTAAGGTTTTGGGTTGGAAGTGGTATCTTGACTTTCTTATATGAAAACTCATGGCTTATTGGTGCCGAATCACCCCGGCGTTCTCCCATAGAAAAAAAACCTAATTGGTGCGGTGAGCATGTTCGATCCACGTGAGTGGTTGAATCTTGTATTATAACTCCTTGTATCAAAAGTCTTCCTAACAAGGGTTTTCAGATAAGTGTTTCCTATTGTGATAAAAACAGCGGTACAAGTATTTGTCAGGATTCTAAGTGTGAGTTTGTCCCACATTGAGAAGGAATGTGCCTAAAGAGCAATATAAAAGAAAGAAGACCCACATACCCATTGCCTTGAGGTTTTGGGTTGGGAGTGGTGTCTTGCCTTTCTTATATGAAATGCTCATGTCTTATTGGTGCTGAATTACCCTGGCAGAAAAAAAAAACGAACAATTTGTTTCTTACATTTTAGTGTAATAAGTTTTGCTTGATAATTAGGTTGTGGATCAATTTTGGTAGAATATACTTTGGTGAGATTTGAGCCTACTTTCTTTCTTGTGTGATTCACTCATGTCTGTAAGTATTCTAGAACTTGACTCTTTTTTATACTACTTGCTCACATGCACTATTGATATGATTTAGGACTTCTTTGATTTTCAGCTACTTAGCCAAATTGACATACCTTGCATTAATTCCACTTGTATACCCCTTTGAGTCTTATTAACTTTTTTCTTCATGATTTTTGTAGTTCATTACAAGCCTTGAAAGTGAAAAACCATGGCATGCCCAACCTTAGGGATTAAAGGAGCTTTAGAATTGTTTTGAGAATTGGTTAAAAATAAGTGTGGAGGTATTAACTTGAGCTTTTAGTTGATTTGACGAATATTTAGGTTTTGATGCATTGTAAGTTGATTGAAAGTAGTATGAAACAAAAGCATGAAAAAAAAGAAGAAAACAAGTATTTGTGGTTTGATGAAATAGCAAAGAAAATTGGATGAAAAAGAAAAGAAGAGAAATAAAGAATTAATGTTGGATTTTAGCTCAATGATAGGTAGCTTTCTACTTATATTTTAACCCATTCCCCATTGCTTCTCTTTTCTCTTTGGTTTATAGCTTTGTATCCCTTCTTTTATCACCTTTACCTTTGCCACATTACAAGCTAAATAAAAGTCTTTTTGATCTTTAGTTACATGTGTTTCAAATAGAATAAATGAGAGGCTTGTCAAACCTATGGTAATGCTTACTTTCATGATGTACCTTTGAGTGTAAACAAATTCTTAAACACTTGGAGAGAAAGAGTGATAGACATACTTGTGAGAATTTTACCATTCTTAATCCATGATTTAATTTGATTGTAATTCTTGTTTATTTTCATTTTCCTTTTAGGATAATTCTTGTTTAATCTTATGTTTTGAAATAGAATTTTGAGTGTCTTGTTTCTTTAACACTTTGGATGTATGATTCATTTTCTCTTTTGCTCACTACATTTTCCTTTTAGGACCCATTGGGAAGTTTGTTTTCTTGTTTTCATTTTTAGTGTTCATCTTTTCTTTTCTTAGTTTTCTTTTGCTTGGAACTGCAAAACCTTAAGTGATGAGGGAATTTGATGACACATGTTTTGCGTACACATATTGTACATAAAAAACACTTTCCATATGCTTTGTTTCTAGCTTTTAACTCATTTCCTTTTAGTAGTAATAAATTAGGTTAAATATACATATTTACTTTAATTTTGTATTTTCACCTAATTTGACCTTTGCTTTTTGTCACAACTTTTTATGTAGATATTAAGTTTTGTTGATTCAGTTGCATTGGATTCTACATTTCCAGGGTTTCAAAACAGACATATGGTTTACTAGATTTGGAGTTCTCTGCTAGTTTCTACAATTTGTAGTAGGTGAGGTAGATTTGTTGAATTTTTGTAAAGAAACCCATACAAATTTGCTTTTCCTTGCTTTTGCTTGAGCTTTTGTAATTGGGCTATGGACCGAACTAGAGCCCACATTTAGGCCCATATTTACTTCAGATTTTACAATAAATAGCCTAAATGTGCTCTAAACATGACACAAAATAATTTGTTTGGTTTGCAATTTTAGAAATTGTCTCTTCATTTCCTTTTCTCTCACTTTCCGAAATTGCCTCTTCCTCTTCTCCTTCCATTTGTGTTTTCTGTTCTTCATCAATGGAAAACTAAATGGAGAACTAATTCTTGAGGATTAATTCACGAAATCAAAATCAAACAATCCAAATTGAGTTTTGTACCTATAGTTGAAAGCTTTGAGTTTGTTCTTCTCCCTAATTTCAGCTTTACATTTTGTGATTGTAAATAGTGTTTCTGATTTTAAGAATCAAATTAGGAATCGGTTGAATCTTGACTTGACAATTAGATATGGATTAGATTGAATGATACTTTGATTTGATTCATAAACTGGTTTAATTGATTAGTTGAATCAGTTAATTGTTCAAACTTGGATCTGACTCTTTAGAGAACTATGATAAGAGGAATTGTTTGGTTCTTACATCTGTGAATTGAACTTTTTCCTTGTTTTTCATCTTTGTGTTTTCAATTTGGTTCAATTTTTGTTTCACGTTTTTCAATCCCTAAGCCTCCAAAATTTAAGTTGTAGAATCAATTTAATTTGTATGGGAAGAATATTAAAGATTGAATACAATCAATGTGTCCTATAAGAATCGACCTAAGTTGTGCTCTATATTGCAAAATCTAGAAAAAACTAAGGATATTTAATTTCAAGTATCTAGGCAGAAGCACACAAAATTGGAGCATACAATAAAAGGGAAGGGAAAGAATTGCACAGTTGAACAACTTTAAAAGGTACACATTTGATTAGAAGACCTACTATTGTGAATAACTTCTTAGTAAATTAATATGATGGCTAAGGCAGGTGTAGGAATTTTTTAAAAGGATGGGCAAGGCTAGAAATGAAATCAAATATAAAATGACACTCAGATGATTGATTGCTTAAAAAGTTTAATGAAGGAGGAGAGTTTAATTCATGGCATTCTTAAAAGACTCTTAAACATATAGTCTGGTGTCTTAAGACTTATGGATTATGGAGCAAAGACTTATGTACTAAGCAGTGTCTATTAACTAATGGGAACAGTAATTATCCCTAATGAAAAACAGATATAGTAAACCGAGAACAATAAATGACATTTGAAAGCCCATGCAGTGATTGATCGTTAAAAAGTATATATTGAAAGAAATATCTTAAGAGCAATCCCTAAATATTAACTTCAAGACACAAACTACCTTAAAACTTCAATTGTACACTTCATTTCTGTGCAATGAAAACAATATTTCAAATGTCATTTTTACCTGAGACTTTTGGTGACTACATTCAGTCATCCATCCATTTTCTGACTCGTCATAGTCTGATGGCTCTGGAACATCATAGAACTCATCATCAGCATCATTTAGAGTAACAAGACTTGCATGCTCTGATTGCGTTTGATCTACTTCTTCAACTGAATTATCATGATTGTTCTCATCTGCCTGAATTTCGGTATCAGAATTGGTGATGCCCCCTTCCTTTCCATGAAGCACACTCTCTGTAGTCAACTCCCCAGATGAATAATCAGAAGAACAATTCCCTAGTTTAGCTTTAAATAACTCCCGTAATGCTGCAAGTGCAAAAGAAAGTAGTAAATAAAATACAAACTAAATATTAAATCTTTTTAAACATGTTAATAACTAGCAATGTAAAGTAAATATGGGCGAGCAGGCAAATAATTATGTCCAATAATGTAAACTTCTGAACAAAATAAGACTACCAGCAACTCTCCCAAGCATTTGAATGGTTATGGAATGTGCTGATGAAGATTTAAGATAAGATCTCCAGCATTTCCAATCAATAGCAAGCATATGCTTTACAACTGATTGTTTTCCTTTGTTCACCGGTGATATAACATACCCTCCACCTACAAAAGAATATGAGTTGTCACCCTTCAACTACTCTAACCTACACATCTACTAAACTGTCTACCTAGCAATTTTCATAGGCATTAAAATTCCGAAAAAACAATATCAGAAATCTTCCTAGTACACATAAATTGGATATTACAATGACAATGGTGATAAAGTGAAGGAGGAGGACTTAAGAATCAGTGACAGTTGAACTACTACTTTAATTTCAGATCAGAATAAAGATGATTAAAAGCAAAGAACATTATGATTCCAAATTACCATCTTTAAGTTTCACAGTATAATTTATTTTGAGGTAAAGTACAATAGAATAATGGAAACGAAAGATTTCTACAGTTTAAGCATACATTACTTTTGAGGCAAGCACGCACATAGCCTTTCTGGGGAGGGCACTTTTTGTGAAACACGGAATGATAAAGAATAACTGTGACAAAGAAAACCAAAGAAGTTACTTTCATTCAAAATGTGTGTGTGTGAATTTTCTTCCACAATTCACTACTACCATATGTTCCATCATCTTCTCTCCTCCAATACCGCCGCAACAAGAGATCTCTTCGTTGCATTCCCCTGTAAAACATGTATGAAAAATTGAAACTTTTATTCTAAATAGACTGGAAGGACCTTAAAACGAGTAGTGATACAATGATCAGCACTAAAGGCTTGGGTCTTTACCAAGGCAACCAATCACTAAATAGCTGTTTGTGAATAATGTCTGTGTGACCATCCAAGTGCTCCACCACATTCCCCTTGTAGAAACAGAAATCCCACCTGCATGCCAACAATTAATGTGTTTTAATGAGAATAGTAACAACTTCCATACTAAATAAATTACTAAAGCAAAACCACGGTTGGTTTATAAAATTGTATCATTATTAAACTGCTCACTACTGCACTGCTATAACCTAACATCTACTATTAAACTTCTTTTTATTTGCAGTTCATTTAATTTTTAAACTTGATTATACATGGCCCAGATAACAAAAGATTTTTTTCAATGGAAGCACCCCATTTCACCTTGGCCTGTTGCCATGATCATTAGACTTAAAATGATACGATCTGTGCTCAATGTCCAGTTAAAAATTCTACGTGATCTTCTTACAAGATTTAGTAAATGATAAACTTGTTGATGGAATTTGGAGCCCTTCCTCACGTCATTCACAGGTTTTGTGGGAGAGTAAAGTGGGGAAGGCAATCCGATAATATGCAACTATGCTGTTATTTTATTTGGTACTTATGACTGGTGTCATGAGTTTGATGAATTTTTGTTTCACCTATGTGGGATAAAGTAGTCTCTTAATATAGTTATGACGATTGGTTAATGCTTGTGTATCCTAGATGGGGCACAAGGGAGTGTAGTAAGCTTTATTTGGATTATACTCTTTTCTTCTTTGCTCTGGTTTTTATTTGTTTGGCTCTTATACACTTTTCATTCTCTTGTAGTCTTGTAACATTATAATTCCTTCATCATCTTCATCTAATCACTTTAAGAATAACAATGATGATATAGTAAAATTTAATAGAAGTAAAATGCCAATGATGCTGTGATGATGAAATGCTACTTAACATTATTTAGAACAAAGGCAATGAGAAAAAAAAACATACCAAGACAACTGACAAAAAATAAGAAATGTCTTGCTAATAAAACAATGGCACTGCTGGAAGATCACAATGCAACTAATGAACTTACTCTGATCTTGAAGGACCAAGAGACATAAGAGTTTGGAAAATGGCTTCTGAAGTTCCATCAACCACACCGACAGCCATTATTGCAGGGTGATCATCCCATTTCTGGAGAAAGGACCATATTAAAAAAAATCATATTTCTATTCCAAATATAAAAATAGTTACTGAAATCAAATTCTGCCAACCTTCCCACCAGAATCCCTGTCTTTCGCTTCCTTGAATAGTCGTAAACCTTCATTATGCGACCATAAAATCATTCATACCACTTTTAGCCAGCTCTAGTACTTATGTGAAATTTTAAAATAGATTTTACAAAACAATGACAACTCAAACAGCAGAAAGAGAAATGAACATTTACCGTTTTGGCAGCCAAAGATTGTCCACGGTGAAGGGGCAATAACATCAGCAGAAGATAGAGTCCAGTCGACAGAATTTGGGTGACTTCTACTGGAACACCCACTGAGTCTGAAAGCATAGTACCGTAAAAATAACCACAAGATCACACAGGAGATACATCAACAAACCAGCTCAAACAATTGAGAATTTAAACAACTTGAATTTTTTATTGCAGTATAAGTTATTCATAGATCAGATAAAAATAATTAGATCACTCTACCTAAAAGATTGCCATCTCCTCTTAGAACAACCTACAGCATCATCTCCTCCATCAGGCGCACCCTATAACGTTCACATTAATAACCTAATCCTTCATTCGAAACAGTTCCACCTCACGCTTAAAACATTTCAGATCGCATACCTTTAACGATGCTTCATGAAAAGACTGAATCCACCTCGCCGCTTCTTCAGGACGGCTTGCTCCTAACTGCACAACACTCGCACTTAGCAATTCAACGGCACAATTTCAAATAGAAAAACTCGGTATCCTAAACATAACAGCGACCTCACCTTTAACTGATCATTGTGATTTGAAGTGTTATAGAGAGTGAAAATGAAAAACACCTGCAATCAGCACAAAGAACGAGCATCATGCACCAGCAGCAGCAGCATCGGTTACAACACACAATCAAAGACATTAAAAAACGGAAAGAGTGCAATACTTTTCTGTTAACACTTTCCCTCCCGTTATCCATGACTCGAATGCAGGAATCTACAATCGCGCTTCTAACAGGATCCTGCGAGGAAAATTCCAGAGAAAGAGTTTCACATGTCACACTCGATCAAGCAAAACGAAAACGATTAATCCAGAAGCTTCTCTACATTCGCAATCGAATCGACGCAACTTGAATTCATAAAAAAAAAAAAAGAATCTGCGAAATAAAAAAATAAAATAAAATAAAGAAGAACCTGGTTATTTGAAAGAGGAACGGATTTGAAGCTGCGGAGATGGTTATCGTCAAGAACGAAGTATCGCTTCCGAGAGAACTGAAGTCCAATACGGTTGAAGCGTATGAGGTACAACCAGCCTTCCATTCTGCTAGTTGCATCGGTTTGCGACGCCGATGCAGCGCTACTACTTCCCATTATCTTTCCTCTCCAATTCAGTTGTCACCGTTCACCATTCATCTAAGTAGTGATTGCACCACAGTAGACGCAAGTGCGGTTAGAGGTATGAAAATGAGAGAATCGATGGAGGAGGTTTCGAAGTGAAGGTGCGAGTGCGAGTGCGATCCGAGAAGCAGAGAGAATAAGAACGGTGTAAGGGAAGAAGAAGTGTGGCTAGTGGCAGAATGTAGTTGCAACCACTAAATGCAATTGAAATTGTAATGTAAATGTCTGAGTGTGTTTCTCTCTCTTGGGGATGGCTCTGCCGTGTGGTGTGTGTGCGCTGTGCTGTGTTTGCCTTGGGTGTAACTCTGTTGGGTTGCATATGAGACAAAGATTGCCTGTCAAGTTAATTTCATAACCACTTAAATCACGCTACTGCCCTCCTCCCTCTCATTGCTCATTCCTTCTCTCTTACTCTTCTCTTAACTTATTCTTTTCTTTCCACCACAACAACAATGCTTTCCTTGGGATAATAAACAAACACTAACCTCTTTTAATTCATTTTATATTTCTCAACCCTTTTAATCTACTTTTAGTACTTTATCACTTTTCATTGGATTTAGACAATGTTTTACAAATGCTACTAATTTATTCAGAACAAGATAAATGTTACTATTTTCAGAGGGGAGAAAGGAAACTGAGCAATGTTCTCTACAAATAGTCCTTTTCAAGCTTCAATTCTTGACTCTAATACGGAGTATAATCTGTTTTTGTACTTTAAACGAAAAAGATATTTAATTTAAAACCAAGGAAAATAGTAACAAGGTTAATCTACTGACGAAAGGTTATTTTAAAGTTAGATAACTTTAATAAAAGAAATGAAAATTTAAACTATCAAATGCAATACATGTTTAAATAAGTAATTGATTTCGTTAATACGGAAGTTTCTTCCTTCTTCATTTGGGAACGTTAATGGGACGGATTATTATTACCTTCAACGCTTTCTTTTACAGCTGTAGCCTGTATCGTATCGTATGATTGGTTATAGTAATAACTCACGTACACGATATACCTATCCAGCAAGGGTTAACTTTTTTTTATGATACTATTTTATTTTAATAATTTTAAATTTAATATTTATATTGATTTTAAATATATTAAATAAAAAATATTTACTATAATTTTTTTAATTATATTTATAGCGATATTTAATTTATATTGATATATTTAGTACATTATTTTAATCTACAATATATAATAGAATATTTATATTTAGTATTAGTACAGTATATGATGTAGTATGATTGTATATTTTAGTCAAAGCTTTTAAATTACACATGTATACTTTAGTTAAAATATTCAAACTTAATTGTTTTACCTTGTGATTTTTGGTTCTATTTATAAACAACTTATCTCCTCAATTCGTCTTCCCTGACGTTGGGTCATGATAAAAAAAAAATCTATTTTCAATGGTTCATTTTTAATCTTTGTCATAACCTATTTGTCACGTGTGTTCAAATTTTACAAATAACGGTAAAGTACTATAAACAACATGTCTTCCTCTTTAGCAATGTTGAAAGTATCTTGAAAATATATACAACTTCCTTAACTTTAAGTAATCATAGAGCTTTAACATCAAATATTGTTGCTGAGAAAAAAACAACATGAAATGTTGTAGCATCCAGTAGGTTGTGGAGGTGTAAAGCTTTGTCTTCTGCTCTCCTCAATATTTGGAGGGTGTTGAAGAATAGGATTGCTACTACGGTCAATTTGGAAAGGCATGGAATCGTGATTGACAATCCACTCTGATCCTGTTTCAAATTTTATTCAGTTCGGGATGTGTAATGCTTCAGGTTAGGTAATTGAGTTTTGGGGAGCAATTTAGGTTGGAGTCGTGAGTGAAATTTAGAACCATAGGAACAATGTCATTTTTAATAGGGGAAAGACCGAACGTGTCAGAAGCATTTGCTATAGTTCAAGTCAAGGTTTGGTTTTGACTTTATTATAAGTCTCGCTTTAGGATGTTCTCCTATTCTAATTGGTGTTTGGATCCCTTGGTTTGTATGAGGTTGACTATTTGATGTTTTGTTTGTTGAGTTGGTTTTATGTTAGTTTTGAGGTTGTGACTATTTGGTAGGTTACTCTTAGGAGGAAGGAGGAGATGAAATATTTTTTTGTATAAGAGTTGGGTCACCCATTAAGTGACTCATATTAATTAATTCTTGTTACCGATAAAAAAAATTGTAGCTTGCAGTGATACACCATCTCTAGTAATATATGACAGAGATAAATATATAATTTCTCAATATTTAATAACGATTTATAAGGAATAGTCTTTGTAGTTGCAATGGAGGAGACAAAAAGTGATCCAAAAGTAAGCTTTAATTTGAAGATAATCGTAAACAGTTTTTCAATATTGAAGAAATATGAAGCTATGATTTCTTCCAACTGGGGAAATTTTGATGTGAAATCTTTTACATTATAACGAAGTTATAGTCTTAAAGGTGGTCACGTATATGTTTGGATAGGATAAGATGATAGAAAAATTAGAAAGGATTTTAAATAAAGAAATGAAAAATATTTTTACTTTTCATAATATATTTTGATGAGTATGAATTGGTTGATTGAAGTGGGGTAATTTCTAGCGTTTATTATATTTGAAATGCAAGCTGTGTTTGAAAAGGTACACATCCTTTGAGTTATGCTATGAGCCAAAATTATGCACTACAAAAAATTCCAAAGAAACAAAAGGATAGGGTGTTAATATTAAATGTTATATAATTAGCAAAAAAGTCTATGTTTTGTTGTAGTGATTTGTTATGCTAAACAAAAGAACAATACATTGTTGAACGGGACTTATTAGATATAAACCACATACGCAAATGCAGGTTTATGTGTTACGGATATTTGATAGAAAAGTGAATGGATGGTTATTGGTGAACCAAAACTTAAAACTTAAATCTGAAAAGGTATTCGAGTTTTATACGTTAACCAGTCACTTTTTTTTCTTTCTTTTAGTGCGTGACTATGACTGCATAGTGCCAATAATGTATAAGAAATGCGTTTTCAAATTTTAAAATACTATGTTAGAGATCCTTGGATTAGATAATATAAGGTTAATTCAAGCGGATCTCATTTTATTATAAATACATATTAATTAAATATAAAGAATGATACATGAGTTTGCCTTAATTAAAGAATGATACATTATTAAAATCTTAGATGGAGAATACTTAAATAGAAAATACAAACAAAATTGACTTTTAAGTAGATATTTAATTTATTGAGTCAAACATGAACCTTTAATTCACATTCAAACAAAAATTATTTTCAATAACTTTTATTTTTTATATCTAAAAAATATATATAAGATTCCAAATAATATATGCATTCAATTTTCTCTTCATTCTAATTCTCTTTCTCTTTCTAATTACATCATTTTATGTACCACCTTTTATATATTTTTTCTTGGTATCCATCTCCCAATATTTTCACCAAAAATAAAGTAAATGTTTAGTTATTCCAATAACTCAATAAGTATGTAAATTTTTAAGATAATTTTATTATGACTAGTCCTACTCAAATTGTAATTGAATCAATGCAAATTATGCAAAAGGTTAGACTTTATTTTTTACTAGTAATATGTTATTGTGTTAACTTTAACTCTCTTAAACTTATTTGCTTAAAATTTTCGGTCTTAAATGTTAAAAACCTTGTATTGCAATTAGTTCAATATTAATATATACTTGAAGTTACAAAAGACTTTTTTTTCGTATACAAACTAAGGGTATGTATTTTGTGATAATAAACATTTTGTTGGCTCAAGAATAGTCTTTGCTTACGTTTGAGATGGAGAAGTTGTATTGTGTCAAGCATTTTACTTATTTAGATCATTTAGAGTTTTGGTTTAGGTTTTATAATTTATTAAATAAATATAATAATAAATACATTTAAAAATTAATTGTTAGAATAAAATAAGATATTATAGGCCAATAATAAAAAGAATAATCAATTATAAATAAAGACTCTGAACAAATAAAAAACATAAAATTGATATTGAATGTTTAAATATATCTACCTAATTTAGACAAGAATATATTTAAAACTACAAAAGACTTTTTTTACCTATATAAAATTAAGGTTAAAAGTTGAAAACAAGATTGACTCACTTTACATATAAATATTGGAATGAGACTGTTTGTGATTTTTTAAGAATGCTTGCTTCCATAGATGTTTGAGTATTGAGTACTCACGTGAAATCTCTTATATAGATTAACTGGTGATTAATTCTATATAATTTTTTCTTGTTATATACCAATATATATCCATTTAAAGATCTAATAAATTAAAGAAAAAATGTTAAGTATATTTAAATTTAATCTAAAATAAAACTTGCAAGTGATGACAACATGTCTTACAAGCTAGGAAGCTCATGTACTTCTCTTAAATGACGTGTCGGTATCGGATACTCATATTAGACACCAACACTCATATGACACTGGTAGGACACGTATCCGTGAAGTGTCCAATTCAAAAAGATATTTGTTGAATTTCTGACAATTCTAGTACGATTCTAACACAATTTTAAAAAGAAAAAATACATTAATTTTTAAAACTCAAACTTATTGTATAATTTTTTATTATGATTATAAAAATAAGAAACAAATCTGAACCAGTCATGAAAAACATTTTTCTACTCCAAAAAATAATCTAGAACATACTTGTGCACATAAATCTTTATTGTCAATTTATATAATTCATAATTATATAATATATAAATTCGTGTCCCCGAGTCCTATATTTTAGAATGTCTTAAAAAAACCAAACTTTTGGCTTACAAAACCAAAAACGATAAATATCTTACAAAAAAGAAAATACAAATATTTAATAAACTCAGGCTCGTAAAAAACATTATCATGGTCTTTATCCACCATAGGTTGGTTAGTTGACGATGTTGTTGATAGTTGGAATCAATGAATTCTTTCTGTCATCATCATTGATAGTTATGTTCGTAAAAAAAAGAGACTAATGCATTGTTTATAATTGCAATGACTTTTTCTTCTGTTAGGTGTAGGATTTATGGAAGAAGACAAAACTTTTGAAATATAAGCATATGTGAACTCTATTCTTCTTGTTTTCACATGCAACATTTTAACCAAAGACCATAATCTTTACGTGTACGAGGAATGCACCCTAATTTATCAACAGCTGTTTTAACTCAGTGTCACCTTCATTATAAACATTTTTATTGAGAACAAATTTAAGTTAAAAATCAATTTTAGATCTAACATTAACTAATAAGAAATAAATATGCTTGTACCTAAAATGAATCATGAAATGGTAAATTGTTGAAATTAAATGTTAAATAAGTTTATTGTGTTGTTTTGATTTTTTTTTATGTGTTTAATGCATATTTTTATTGGTAAATCTATTGGTTTGAATGAAATTTTTTAATTGAAACATGTTAGAATGATTAGAAATGATTAGTTATATCACATCCTAATTTTTATCTATATATAAAATAAAAGTAAAAGAAACAATATTTAATTAATATATATAACTATTTCATAATTATATTTATAGGGATTGAATATATACACGCTCGCTAGGATAGGCTCGAAATGGCTCTGATACCATATTACGAAGTGGACTTTAAGCCTAACTCAACCCCATAAAACCGGCTCATAGGATTGATGTTTGCACCCACTTATATACAATGAAAAGCTCTAATCTCTAGTCGATGTGGGATCTCCAACAATGATAGAATCTCATTATTAGTATCCTACCTAATTAGATTGTAATTTGGGGAGAGAAACTCCCTATATATTTTCTATACATGATGTAAAGTTCATCGAAAAAAAGAAAAAGAAAACAATTTTGTGATAACATGACGGTGTTATCGAGTCGGTAATAATCTGTACAAGCTATAAGTTCCTGTTTTCTATGCTTGTTATTTATATTTGATGTGTGTTTGTATATTGATGTGTAGGAAACTCAGACCCACCTGAAAGGATATTGAGAAAAAAAAAGTTTTTCTCTAGTTTGTTAGATGGTAGGTTGATATTTGTATTTTCTTTTGTTGATTGTTGTGGTATCTTTAATTTTTTTTTTCAGCATGTGATCTGAAAACTGTGTTCAGGGGTTGGCAAAGTTCTTTCGAAAATATGTCAGGGTCATTTGGTGTCATCCATACGGATAAGGTGTAGATCATGCTTCTGAGGGAGCTGATGGAAGAGATGACTTCACTACGACTTATATGGATAGAAACACTTAAAAAATAGTAGTTATATATATTTATATAATTTTTTTAAAAAAATTAATAATTATCAAATTTGTTTATAATTATTTTTATATTTAAAAATATTTAAAATTGGAAACTTAAATATTTTATATTAATTATAAATAATTTTTATTTAATTTGATCTTAATTACATCCTGCATGCTGGGTTGAGGTTTCTGCCTTTTTCCGCTCGCTCTTAGTAACACCTGGGTAGCTCTTCATGCATTCACTATTAACATTTCAAAACAACTTCATAACCATCTTTAACAACTTTTCTGAACTAAATTTGTTATAAATTCTACATTATTTTCTGATCATCATCACTTGCATACTTTCAGATATGAATTCATCTTCCGCTAGCAGTTATGGCCCTCTATTTCCAGCTTCCCAGAGGCCTCCGATCGCTCGCGCCCACATTCTCTTCCGATCACCCCGTCACCGGCTTCTCATTCCAACACCTTTCCCGGCCCGCCACCCCCATTATCTTCCGACCACCCCTTCCAATTCCAACACCTTCCCGGCGCGTCCCCATTATCTTACTATCACCTTCTTTCGATTCCAACACCTTCCTACCTATTAAACAAATAATAATTATCAAATTATACGTAATTATTGTATGCAATATTGTACGATATTGTATCCAATTATATGCAATTAATTTAATAATGACAGAATCTCAGTATCCTATCTAATTAGATTTTAATTAGATTTTAATTTGGGAAGAGAAACTATCTATATATTTCCTATATATTTGGGGAGATATGTTTTTAAAAATAATAATTATCAAATTATATGCAATTATTGTATGCAATATTGTACGATATTATACGTACCCAATTATATGCAATTAATTTAATAATGATAGAATCTCATTATTACTATCCTAAGAGAAACTCCCTATATATTTTCTATACATATGTAAAGTTCATCGAAAAAAGAAAAAGAAAACAATTCTTTGATAACAAGACGGTGTTATCGAGTCAGTAATAATTTGTACAAGCTATAAGAAGAAAAAGAAAGAGCAAGAATTGTTAAAAAGCCAGAGAAAGAGTAATGGGTTGATATAGCCACTGCAGAACAAACAAAACCTAACCACTCACGGACTGCGCGAGGAATGTGCTGTAACAGTCCGATTTCTTCATGCGGCAGCGGTCCACACGGTGGCCAGTGGGCCATTTCGCGTGAACAGAAAGGAAAAATAGAACATATTGGATTTAGGGATTGAGGAGGGGAGGGAGTGATTTGTGAGGGTTAGAGAGTTGTAGAAATGGTTCGATCCAACTTCGTTCAAATGCAACTTCGTTCTAAAACTAAGTTATAGAAAAAGAACTTCTATTATATTTTAAACAACTTACCCATTCATATGAACCTCCTTTTACTCTCACCACTTGAATAACTTTATCTATATGATTGATTTCATTATCGAGTAAGGATATCTCCTTCTAGACAAATCCCTAATCAATGCACATCCTAAACAATCTTAACCTATTTTCTTTCATAAAAATACCATGTCTTGGTTAAAATTCATATTTTGAATATCACAATATCAAAAATCACACAACTAAATCATATCAAAGTTTAGAATTCCCAAAAAACACAAAAATTTATTCACCAATCATATCTAATTAAATAAAATTTTAATTAAATATACATAAAATAAAAGTTTATGTATAAGTAATATAAGTAAATGTTTGATGAAATTTATGGTTTTTGTATGTTGATGTTTGATGAAATTAAATTGTTTTTAGCTTGTTAATCATTATGTTTCATTGTTATTTGTATTGTGATATAACGATGACTCTACATGTAAATGTAAATGAGTAGATATAAATGCATATATAAAAGAAAACATCATAACAAATTGCGTCTATAATTTGCATTATATATATATATATATATATATATTATAATTTGCATTATATTTTGTATATATCTTCAATTACGTCTATAACAAAGTATATAATTTTGTAAAGTCAGATTACACTTATTTATTATAACTTCCTTTCCTTAGTCATTGTCATAAAGTTACTACACTAACTAATTCATGGTTTATTTTTTTAATATTTTTTTTTTAAATCAACATTCTCTTCAAGCTTTTATTCTTAAAATTAATTGAAACACAATGGCTTTTACTTTATGCTGACCCAAATATGTACAGTGTTTTTTTTTTCTATATGAAACATCTAGAATTCTAAAACTATATCATGTGTAGCTTACAACTTTATTTCTTTTTAGTCTTCTTTTAAACTATTTATAATTTTGGTTCTTCAAGTCCTTTTTGGATAAATCATGTTATTTTACTTTTAAATTAAGCAATTTTTATTCTTTTGTTATTTTTTCTACCTAAATTAAACTCTTAATTTTTCCTATCCGTCTTAAACAACATTATCCCCAACAACAATAAAATATAGTTTATAAAAAAATAATTCAAAAGTACACTTTCAACTAAAAAATTCGTCAACTCGATCTTAATTGAAGATAACTTGTTTTAAAAATTATTTCTGAAAGGCTAGAAATGGCTTATAAAAAACAACATAAACTACTAAAACACTTATTTACCAAGTTGGTAACAAAATTCAACTACTATAAAAGATTGATAATATTTTTATTTATGAAGTTGAAGATAAATTTGATTTTGGTTTCTTGAATGAAAAAAAAAATATTTCAAATTTAAGAAAAATATGATCTCAATTTCTAAATGTTAAAGTTGAGAGATTAAAATATTTGAAAAATATTTTTAATCTTTTAAAGTTAATCATTAAAAATCAAAGTTATATATTTTAAAAATTAAAGCATTAAAATATATATTTTTTTATTTGAGAAACTAAAATGAGATGCATTGTATATCTTATCTTGTAGCACATAATAAGAATATTGAATGGTCCATTAATCAATCAATTTACAACAAATAAATGAACAACTAACAGCTACTCTACAATCAAATAAATGAAAGTAGTTTGAAAGTAATTACTCCACCTCAACACAATAATTTTAGGGTTTCTTTTATATGGTCAACTAGCCAGTCATATGATGTGACATTTTCCAACCTTCAGTATCTTAGAAGTGTTTTTTTTAGAAAAAAAAATTGAGATAATTGATAGAGAGAAAAAATGAAAAATAGAAAATAATGGATATTAATAAATAAAAAATAAAATCATAATTTTAATAAAATCAAAAGACATTACACTGTTTTTTTTTTCTAAAAAAAAGGGGGACAACGCTTAAGGAATATAGAAACAGTCAAAAGGGTACATCAATTTATTTTATAAATAATTTAAAAAAAAAATCTTATTTTTTTCATCTTTTTAATTCATTTTTTTCTTCTTAAATTAATATTTAAAAATCATCTTTAAATCTTTTTATGGTAGAAAGAAAAACTGGAGAAAATACAAAAATAATATAAAAAAATATAGATATAGATTGAAAATTATAGGTTAAACATTAGTGAATATAACACTTAACATCAGTAAATAATATTGTAAATTAGTGAATATATATTATTAACAACAAATAAAATCATATATTTTATTTTTAACTAAACTTTTCACTTATTTGTTACATTTTTTTATTACTTACCTCCTACCAAATAAAACATAAAAGTTCAGGAAACCGTATTTAGATATATTTGGGGTTTGTTCACGAAAAATGCTTAAAATACTAATTTAAATTATTTTAATTTCGATAACAAAGAAAACTTTGTTCTCCAGTAACATTTTTTTTCTTTAAGTTATAGGTTGTAAAATGAACGTGAGTTCACTGTTTATACTTACATAAACTAAAAAAAATGGTCAAATAGAAACCAATTTTTAGAAATCAAAATAATTAGTTACAATAGTAACTAAATTAGAGACTATTTTAGAAACTAAAACAAAATATGGTTTCTAAATTAGTTTATATTATTGTTAAATAGTTTCTAAATTGATATCTAATTAGCAACCAAAGTTTTAACTACCAATTATTTAGTTTTTTGGTAGCAAAAACTTTGGTTGCTAATTAGATACCAATTTAGAAACCATTTAACAATAATAGAAACTAATTTAAAAATCATTTTTTTTTAGTTTTTAAAATGATCTCTAATTTAGTTACTATTACAACTAATTATTTTGGTATCTAAAAATTGGTTTCTATATGATTTTCTTGTAGTGATATAAACAAAAGGATAATGTTAATGTATTGTGAAATGAGATATAAACACATTTTAATTAATTTAATATTATTATTCTGAAAATATTCTCAAATTCAAAATGTAAATCTCATTTTCAATAAATATGATTAAAATAATTTAAAAACATAAGTTTATCATTAAATGCAAAATTAAATTATTAGGTATTTGTTAGAAGAATAAGAGTCTATTTATAGTTGTTACATGTGTTCTATAATAATTGATTATATATGCTTGAACGATTTATTATAGACATTATTATTGTTTAAAAGTTAATATGGACACTCAAATTATATGATGTATAATTTAAGTGATTACTAATAGGGATGAGAATGGGGTATTCAAATATTTTACGTGTATTTCTAGAGATAAAGATATTTCAATAATATAATGGTATATGCTTGAATGACTTATTATAGGCATCACTATCGTTTAAAAGTTAATATGAACACTCAAATTCTATGATGTATAATTTAAGTGATTACTAATAGGGATGGGATTAGGATACTCAGAGAGACCACGTCTACTAAAAATAAAGACATTTCAATAGTATGATGATGTATGCTTGAACGACTTATTATAGGCATCACTATCGTTTAAAAGTTAATATGAACACTCAAGTTATATGATGTATAATTTAAGTGATTACTAATAGGGATGAGAATAGGATACTCGGAGAGACCACATTATAAGAATAAAAAATGGTAAGAAGAAAAGATGTTTCTTATTGTCTTATGTGTATATTACATCACTCATGTATAGGAAATATATAGGGAGTTTCTCTCTCCCAAATTACAATCTAATTAGGTAGAATACTAATCATGAGATTCTATAATTATTAAATTAATTGCATATAATTGGGTATAATATCGTCAAATATTGCATACAATAATTGCATATAATTTTATAATTATTATTTCCTTAATACTCCCCTCAAGTTGGTAGGTGAAGATCAAGAACCCCCAACTTGTGTCGTAGCGTCAAAAAT
>Ga0123342_1001720_pt1 | contig 36862 bp, 27 predicted proteins | sample Turbeawhitnodule_FD_89960 | JGI IMG/M metagenome (GOLD analysis project Ga0123342, IMG submission 89960) | Root nodule microbial communities of legume samples collected from Mexico - Turtle bean Mexico white nodule | ecosystem: Host-associated > Plants > Roots > Nodule | place: Mexico: Nepantla...
ATATATATATATATATATATATATATATATATATATATATATATATATATATATATATATATATATATAGTGCGTACGTTTTAGTTTTTTTCATGTCTTTTTCATTATATTTTGGTTTCTTTTGTTTTTTTAACTCTTTTTTTTTTCTACATTTGTGTATATTCGTTGTGTTTTGTTGTGACTTGAAAATATATTGAGGAAATGTAGTAAATGATGGGTTAAACGAGATAATGAAAATTTATTAAAAAAAGGTCACCATCCTATTTTATTAAAATATATATTTAATAAATCATTTATGTGGAAGAAAAACATTTATATATTAGGATATTCGTCTTTAAGATAGTTATTTTTAATTAAATATATAAAATTAATGTATTTTTTAATTTTTTATTTTATTTTGAATCTAACAAAATTATAAAGTATGAAATTATTCTTTACGTAATTATATTTTAAAAAATATTTATGAAAATATTCATTTAAATGCGGAAACAATTAATCATTTTTTTTTCATTCATAATAAGTTGCATAATTTCTTTTTTTAAGATTTTGTAATGAAAATGTTCGCGTCCAATTTGATTTTATTTATATAGCTCTGTTCACAATGGAAAATTATAGTCATTTAGTTTATTTTAAATATTTTGTTATAAAAATATTTATTTAAGTCTTACAAAATGGACATTACTCTTACAGAGATTCATAGTGGAAAATTTGAGTTACATAATTTTCTATGTTAAGAATTTTGAGTGTGTTGAATTTTTTGAATTTTTAATATTTTCTATACTTTATTGAGATTTTATATTTTAAAAATCAACTTCTGAATTGTACAGTAAAAAAAAATAAAACACACAGTTCTGATATACTCCTCTATAAGTATGTTATGTATTCCACAATTTATAAGGGAGGATTTTCTTTATAAATGTCTTATTTTATTTTTATAAACACCTTTCATTCTATTAGATTATCTTGAACATTTTATAATTTCAGAGAACAATTGTTAAATAAAGAACTTTCTCCTATTACAATAATCAATCAACACAAAAAATCTACAATAACCACCTCACCTCCTCTTTTCATCCACTTCCACTATAACTCTCTCAAATTACTTTAACTCTTTCAAATTGATTTTTTTGTTCTCATCATTGTTTTCTCTCTTTGTTGTATCTCTCTTCTTCCTCAATCTCTTCAAATCCTTCCGCCCCTTTCTCCATCTTGTCGTCGATACAGAGAGCGGTTCTTCTCACATGGCCTACATTGACTTTTCTACACGTACTTCTCCACCCTCCTCACTCTCATTCTCGTTATCTACTGTGTCATTTCAGATCTCTTCCCCTCCTCCGACCACCGTCACGACATCCTATGCGACTTTGACCTCTAGCTGGAGACGACTCTGATCCCGAGAAGCCCCTCCTCATGGTCATCAATGATCATATCTATGATGTTTGGCAAAGCACGTATAGGGAGGATAAGACCACTTTTTGTGTAAATAATATAATACACAATATTTGCATTCAACATTTTAAATAATATATATTGTAAAACACATTTGGTTCATCTGATAACTTTAAATATATATATATATATATATATATATATATTCATGTGATAAATTTGTGTTTAGAAAGATGACAAGATAATTAATCTTCAACATTACAGTGAGTTTGTCAACAAAAACTGCATCTGGCTATAATTAGATGATGTTCTTGTCAACTATTTTAAAAAAATTGGATACACAATATTCATTCAACATTTTAAGCATCACAATTGTTTCATCTCGTAACCTTAGATGTAAAAGCAACATGCATTTATATCTTCGCATGAAAATCTCGTGCTTAAACAGACGATAAGACATGTAACATTTACAATTCAATGAGTTTGTTAATAAAAAGTTTGTCTGACTATATTATATGTTGTTCTTGCAATATTTTTTAGCATAAAATTTTAATACACAATAGTTGTTCAACATTTTAAGTATCATATCTCGTCAAACACAATTGCTTCATCTGATTACTAGGACGCAAAAAGCAACATACATATATATCTTTTTTTACAAGCTTATGTTTATATAAGATGTAAAGTTTCACCAATACACCGAGTCTCTTAGCAAAAATTGTGTATGACCTATATTAGATGTTGTTCTTGCCATCTATTAAAAAAATTCTTATATATTTCAACACTCACTTTTTTATGTATTATGTATTTAACATGTTTTTCATAATATTTTACATTTATCTCTCTTTAAAAAAATATATGTTTTGAACTAAAATTGAATATATTAAACGAATATTTAATTACTTTAATTTTAAAATAATTTTGAGAAAGATACTATCTGATCCGGTTGCAACACTTAAATAATTCAGCACTAATCCAACACAATTTAAACTTTATTGGTGATTCGCTAAATTAAACTATAAATATTTTTCCATATTTGAAAATTTTATCCAAATTTATTTAAAATTTTTCAATCACTACAAACCAGAATGTTATATATTCATAAATATATTTGGATGATAATTAATTTAATTGCAAAAAAATTAATATTTATTTTAATAGTGATGCATGACTTTTTTTTTAGAATTATGATTATATATATCATGGTTCCTTTTACTTAAATATACGATAATGAAGTTGTATACTAAAAGAAATATCAAAGTCTATAATACATAAATTTCAGTGTTTAACAAGAAAAACAGTCGGCCAAATAATTAAATTATTTTAAATTAAAATTACAAAACTAATAGCTAAACTCATTATAATTAACTTCATTTAGTTTTATTTGGATTATTTTATCCCATTCTAATAAGATATTATATTGGGTATAAGATACATGTGATCTCCAAAAAAAATCTAAAATATTAATTTGCTTTAGATTATTACATTTGTTAGATAAACTCAATTTTTTTTAAATTTAATTTTAAAATAATTAAATATAAATAAAATATGTTTTTTCATCTTGGAATAAACACTCAATTTAATCTTTAAATTTAAAAAATTATGTGACATTAGTTTTAAAAATGAATAAATATCAAGTAAGTTTCTATAATAATAAATACAATTCTAAAGGTTATTACTTAATTTTATTTATTTCCTAAATATCCATAAGTTTTATTTGGTTATTTATTTATCTCCTTAATTTTTAGTTAATTTAGAAAACTGATTTGATTTTGAGTACTTATCTTATTATGTATATTTTATTTGTGTAATAGAGTGATTAGTGTAAAAATAATTTCTCTCGTCAATAACCTTAACATATAATCCACGATTGAGTTGAAAATTGACTCAACATTTTCATCATCCTTTTAGAAAATTTTATACACAAAAGTTATGTCCAATCTCAGCATCTACATTTATTTAATCATACATTATTATACACAAAATCATTTTTTCTTACCATTGGGTATGAAACCATGACTAATTAGGTTGGACTGACTAAATATATGTTTAGTGAGTGAACTTAATCATTGTGTTCCTTTTATAATCTCTATTTAAATAAATTATTGTACTTGTAATTGGTGCGCAACAGGACATAATGAAAATCTAATAGTTGTCCGTGTAGATGTAGGTTGTAGCTGGCGACCGAACCACGTTAAATCTTGTAATGTTTATTTTTCTGCAGTTGATTCGTGAGGATAAACTGATGAGTAAAGAAAATTTGAAGTTGAAGTGTAATTTTTTAGTAGACTTAAAATGCAGTATTTATTTAAAATGATATGATTATGATTTAATTTATATTCCTAATCCAATCCTGCAATGATTATAAGGTGCATATTGATGATTAGATTATTTGAATTGGTAGCATGATGTTGAGCAGCAACCTCCGGACAGTTGGACAGTTCTTTCTGTGTGGGTTGGAAGTTGGAACATGAATTCCTTCTTCTCCTTCCATTCCGTACCAATCACACTCTCACCAAACAACATTTTACAAACCTTACAATACCAATGTGCCAATCACATTCTTACAACTTCTTAAATGTGTTTTTTTCCTTCTTCCACATAATTAATACACTATCAACTCAATAACAAAATCTCATAAGCCATGATTATATCATCAAAACTTATAATTTCAGAATTTAGATAACTTGATACAATTTTCATAATGATAAATAACATCAGAGTTTCTATAAAACTAAGATAATTGTATATAAATATAGTGTGACAATTTTTAAAAAAAATTATAATTAAATAATATGAAAAATTATTAAAATAATAGTATTAAAAGTTATTGATAAATATAAAGAGAAGTCAATTATCCGTATCTGCATTTTTTTATCTTTTACTCAATGATAGAAATTTAATATACATACAAAAATAATTTTGGATAAATCCAAATTGAAAAACAGAAAATGACAGAGAGTAATTAAAAATGGAGGTTATTTTATTTGATATGTGAGATTTGGTGTAAAAATGTGTGAGAATATGCTCTATATTTCTTTCCGTTATTGCCTTAAAATAAAGAATTAAGGGAAGAGTGAAAAAGTTGTATAAAGAATGTACATTAATATTAATTTAAGAATTAATTTTTTTTTTAAATAATTCATATGAAATGACAAAATATTTTACTGTAATAATAAAATGAGATATATTAAATAAAGGTAGAATAAAAAAATATGTATAATTCTTTTTTATATATAAATATAGATAACATGATTTTTTATCGTTTAAATAATTTATCTATTAGTCAATGTTGTACGTATTATTTATCCGAAAACGTATTTTGATAGTTTAGGAAATTGTAAATAATTGATGTAATAATTTTAATAAAAAGTATAATTAAAAATAAAATTTTAATTAAATAATATGAAAAATGATTAAAATAGAAATTGTAGAATGAGTGCAAAAAGAATGGATTGCAATATATTATTATCCTTCTATCTATCCACTCATACCACGTGTAAATTTCACATCTAACTTAATCTTTTATGGTGCAATGACATTGTTTTTATTGTTTTTTCTTTACTTTTTTTACATTTAACATGATTTATAATTAAAATAAAATAATTTACATTATTTTATTTTTGGTAGGACTACAACTATAGGGCAATGATAATGCATAGGGTTTCTAATACTATTATTTAATTATAAATTATCATCAGTTTTGTATTAGTGAATTTAAAATGAGGGGAATACTTCCACTAAATTTTGTCCTATATTAATAAAAGCTTTCAAATAAATACAAAAGCTATAATTTTATTTTAATTTATTTGAAGTGAGTTAAAGGATGATCGCATAAAATAGAATAATAAAATATAATAATAATAATTATTATTATTGAAGTTGGATTTTGAAATAAAATGGAAGAGGGAAGGGAGACAAGACACGGACGCACGCAACAGTAGGACTCTCTCTTTCTCTTTCCCTATCAAGGCACGATCCATGTCAGGGTGGGCCCCACAAAGAAGGACCTACCCCACACATGGGCCCCACCACGACTTCTTCATTCACTTCTTCTCTTCTCTTCCTTACTTCCCTTCTTTCAGTTTCCGAAACCGTTACCTCATTCACTCACCACCGTCTTCGCGATGGCGTCGAACCGAAACGGCGTCCAAAGAGGAAGCGCCAAGTTCGATCGCCCTCTCAAGCCCCGTCCCCGCCCCTCCTCCCCCTCGCCGGGATCCGCCCTTCGCCGCGCAACCTCCGCTGCCAGAAACGCCGACGCCGGTCAGTCCCTTTCCGAACCCTAGACTCTTACGAACACGAAGAGACTGTGTATTTGAATTTGTGAGTGTGGATGTGTGTGGTAGGTGGAGAGAGTGTAATGAAGCTCTAACTAACTAGTAACCACGATTAGGTCGCAATAATGAAGCTCGCTCCTTCTCTATTTGTGGATGATTATGATTGTGACTGTTCGTATGGCCTACAATTATGATTATGATTACGATTACGATACGCCTCGTTTTGTTCATATTTTTATGAACACTCATTGCTTGATGCTTCGGTGTTTATGTTCTGGTCTTCAATGTCTGGAATATCTGTTTTTTTTTTTTTGGAAATTTAGACTGTTAGATGGTTTGATGAAGTAGAAGCAAGCTTTGGATGTGGTAGGACCAACCGTTTAGATGTTTTTCACTGGAGCGTGGACATTGTTTAGTTAATTATCCGCTTCGCGTGTATTTTAGATCTGAAATTTGGATAAGCTGTGTGGTTAGAGCTTGGGGTGAACATGCGAGTGCAGAGTTTGTATTGGTCGTGCAAGTGTCTACTAGCTTTTGATTGGTAAGTTTTTTTTTTTTTTTTTTGCGTGGGAAAGGGGTTTAAAGGAGCAGTATAAAGTATTTCTTGTAGGTTTTCATTATATAATAACATGTTTGTTTGTTTTGGGTGCTTCTTCTTTCGTGTTTTAAGGTGATTGGTTATTGCATATGAGCTTGCGTGGTTGTTCTTGATCTTTACTTACACCCGTTTTCCTTGCTGTCTTGGGTGCTTTGTTGCTTTTGAGGATAATGAATCATCGTCCCATTGCTTATCTCCTTCTAATGTATTGCATTATGTTTTAGAAGGTTTTTAGTAGAGTTTCTTTCTACCCTGTTTAGCAAATGTTTCTAATGTGTTACAGTTTTTTAATTCTTATGGTGAGAAGTGACGTAGGATGTTTATAGCTGCAACCTTTGTATTAGAATGTAGAACAGGGTGGTCTAATTCAATCTTTTAGCGGGTAGGGGTGGATTGTCCCAGTAATTATTTAGAAAACATGGTTTTGAATGTCACAATCCCAATTAATTGGAAATCCTAATATCCAGACCCAGATGCCACAGGTCATATTTTCATTTCATGGAAGGCTAGTCCCAAAGTAGCTTCTTGTGGTTATGTTCAGCTTGTGTGGAACTTGCTGTTGTAGTGAAGAGAATAATCCATTCCTTAAAGCCTGATTGATATTGGGTGACAGCCTATAATTTAATAGGGTTTTCCTGTTCCATACGTATATATGATATGAGACTGACTGACTGACTGAAGCTTGGGTGTTGATCTGTCGGAAAGAAAAGAGCTGTCCTTTCGTGGTTGGGAGAGGATCAACTAGGTTTTGATACCACTTGATGTGGAGGAGAAACCTCTCTCAAAATCCAGGAAAATAAAACAATTCAGGGTAGACTCTTTACTTTAAATGGAGGTTCCTCGTTTAAAACTATTTGGGGCTCATGCATGCTCCTGTATTATTTTTCATCTGTTGCAATCTGGGAGATGAATATTGGGTTGAAGAAGATTTTTGGTATTAACAACAGTGAAAATGCTACAAAACAGCTCATTGTATGAGGAAGGTGTAGGGTTTAAGGGCCCTTTATGTCCACCAGCAATTCTTGAATTCTAGATAGGGTCTAGAAGTTTAGTTTCCTGGCGGCATTGTTATACTTGTACTTTTTATATTGAGTGAAAGCTAATGCTTGAAAACAAAATGGTTATTAAAACTTTTTCTCTCTATTTTTCTATCTGGTATGGTGGCATTGCTACATTACACTTGTCATGCTATCATTTTTTGTACAGTGCCTGGAAGAGTTCGGGTAGCTGTAAGATTGAGACCACGAAATGCTGAAGAAATGACGGCGGATGCCGATTTTGCTGACTGTGTTGAATTACAACCAGAGGTACGTTCATTCTATTTGATTTACTATTAATTGTGGATTTTAGGTTTTGCTTTGGTTTATAGATATACTTATTGGATTATTTTATGTACGAATCTTGTTTAATGTAAGCCTTTTGTGTTTTTTACTGTCCTTCAGCTTAAAAGACTGAAACTTCGTAGAAACAATTGGGATTCTGACACTTATGAGTTTGATGAGGTGCTTACTGAATTCGCATCACAGAAACGTGTCTACGAAGTTGTGGCTAAGCCAGTTGTGGAGGTCTGTTGTACTGGTGCATATCCTAATTGTTCGTGAACATCCTTTACTGGGATATCCCTATCTAGTTGTGCTTTACATTAATGATTTTATGATTTGATAACATCATTCCTTGGTTTAATAGTTAATGAATTCTATCCATTGCCATATTTCTTCAATACTCTATAGCTTAACACGTTTTGATGTCTGGTTTGTAGAGTGTTCTTGATGGTTATAATGGGACTGTGATGGCTTATGGTCAAACTGGAACTGGGAAAACTTTTACACTTGGACGGCTAGGGGAAGTTGATGCTTCTGATCGTGGTATCATGGTCCGTTCCATGGAGGATATTTTTGCTGACTTGTCACCCAATACTGATTCTGTGACAGTTTCTTATCTGCAGGTTGATGCTTACCCGTGCATTACTGCTTTTTGCATCATATTTGTTTTATCTTCTAGTGGCCATTGTGTTGTGCCTTATTTTGTTTGATCAAGAAAGTGTTCCCTATTTTGTATTATTACCATTCTAGGCTATTTTACTCATATTTGTCTGCAAAAAATGTGTAGCTTTACATGGAGACTCTCCAGGACTTGCTTAATCCAGCAAATGATAATATTCCTATAGTGGAAGATCCAAGAAATGGTGATGTATCTATGCCTGGGGCAACTCTTGTAGAAATCACAGACCAACATACTTTTCTGGAGTTGTTAAGAGTAGGGGAAGCTAATCGAATTGCTGCTAACACAAAATTGAATACAGAATCTTCTCGCAGTCATGCGATTCTGATGGTGAAAGAATATTCCCTGTTTGGATTACCTTTTGTTTTCTTTATCTTTGATTCCATACGTCACAAATCAGGGAAACCAGTTAGTCACTGTTTTTTGTTTCCCAAAACTAATATCCAATCTTGACAAATTTGTTGTTTCTCACACAGGTTCATATTAAGAGGTCTGTCTTGGAAAGTGAAGATATTGTATCTAGTCAAAATGATGAGGCCTCTCATTTGACTAAACCTTCAAAACCACTTGTTCGGAAGAGCAAGTTGGTTGTGGTAGACTTGGCAGGTTCAGAACGTGTCCATAAGTCAGGTGTGTGCTGAATGTAAAAGCTGTGTATATGTGTAAAAATGAGTGCCATAAATGAATTGTTCTTGTGAAATTGTCTTAGAGTGGCTTCTCCATGAAGCATTTGTTGTGTTTGCATGCATGCAGAATACTGGAAAACGGGAGGAAAAGCCATTCAAAGGAGTAGGAAGAAAAAACTATGTGAAAGAGTCGGAAAATTGGCCCAAAAATGTCCCAGATGAGTGAGAAATAAAATGGGGGCAGGAGAGAATAATTCAAGTTAGTGGGAAAAAATGTAAACAGGCGGGAATAATGATGAAAATGGGTGAAAACAATTCAATCAAATGGACAAGCTATAAACTGGCTAAAAAGTAATTGAAAAAACAGGAAAAATGCTTGTAGTGGAAACCATTCAAATTGTTGGGAGAATGCATGAGAAAATGTTTTGTTTGATTAATTTTTCAATTATAATATGTATAATAATAAAATGACTACAATAAAGCCGTTATATAAATAATAAAATGTTTTTTTGTTGTGATTGTTTAATTTCAGACTTTAAATAATATAATATTTATAAATGATATTATGTAATATTATAATAATATAATAGTATGAGTATAGCACATGTGCTTATATTGATATAATAATTAATAAATAATGTTTTGTTTTTAATTTTTTGTTTTCATTTTTGTTTTCAAATACTTGTGTAGGTAACAGTGAAATTTTTTTTTTCTTGCTTTTACTGTTTCAAATACAAATCTCTGAAAATAGGAAACAATGAAAATAAAATGGATTTTTTAATTAAAAAGGAAACAGAAAATGAAAATACAAACCTTTTCCCAAACAAAACCAGCTTCAATTTCCCTGTTTCATGTGGCCTTCGAAATTTGTATGTTCATTTGGTGATAGTCCTTGCCTGACCTCAATGATTTGGTAGCTTCTGTCATTATGTTGATATGTGCTTGACACCTTTGGATTTTTAACCCTTTTTCCCCACCAGGAAGTGAAGGGCACATGCTTGAGGAAGCTAAATCTATCAATCTTTCACTTAGTTCACTGGGAAAATGTATTAATGCTCTAGCAGAGAACAATGCTCATGTTCCATTTCGTGATTCAAAGCTTACCAGGATGCTTCGAGATTCTTTCGGTGGTAAGAGGCCATAATCTGTTTTTTTAGGTATCGTTGTATCAAGATGCTTCAGTTCTTCAACTTGATGAGATAAAAAAATTGAGTGTGATGTCATTTATGGTTTACAAACTGGTTTCTTAATAGTTATGGTATTTTTGTCTTAGTCTTTGTTTCAGATGCCAATCCTCTTGGACATTATTTCTACTTGCTTTCTGATCATCTGCAGGCACAGCTAGGACTTCATTGATTGTGACTATTGGCCCATCACCACGTCATCGAGGAGAGACTTCTAGTACCATATTGTTTGGCCAAAGGGTCAGGTTCCTCCCTTAGATTTGTACTTCAATATATAGTCATTCATATAATATGAACTAAATATCATTATAAAATTTATACTCCATAAGATCTGTTTCATTGTTCGTATTTTATATTTTTAGTATTTTGATGTTATTGTTGGAATGTATTTTGAAAAGCCATTGTTAGAGATTTCTAGCATCAAAGGTTAATAATACCACCACAATTCATTAATTTAATGCCCTTAAATTCAACTGCGTGTCCTTGTGCCATTTATTAACTACTCTTGCTGGTATCTTAATTTGCTCTTTTAGTAAAGTCAATTTTTGACCCTAGTTATCATCATCATCATCATTATAAGCAAGTAATTTATTGAGAGAGAAAGGAGGTTGAAATTCAAGAGGTTAAGATATCCTCCATAAATTCATGAACAAAAGTCAAAAACTAAGAACACAAAACTTGTGCCACTGCGCACCATCTCTGAAGATCTACTAAAGAATACCCGCATGTCCTTTAGCGTAACACAAAGCAGCTAAGTGCACTATTCTACACCAAAAGATCTCCTAAGGTAACAATTGACCAGTGAAAATTCTAGCTTTTCTTTCTAACTAAATACACCAAACAACTGCTAATTGAGTGCAATATCAAAGCCTTTTGTCATCTCTATTGGTGTCAACCTCTAAAATTAATCCACAAGAGCTTATGGAGAGCTCCTTGGGGATGCAAAAACAAATGAAAAACATTTTCAAAACTCAATCTGCACGTAACACAAAAATAAGAGAAAAAACAGTTATAAGTTTGAAGTAAATCATTGACAATGAGTTAATTCAGTTTGAGAACACTAGTCCATACAAATGTTTTAACCTTTGAAGGAGTGATTGATTTTCTAAGGAAGGAATTATACTGCTTGATGAAGTGAGAAGCTGGATGGTAGGAGTGTCAAGTGACCTAATCCTCAGGTGTAAGTTTTAATGGATGTGGACAGAATTTAACAAGGTTAAGAGATACTGTTAATCAGATAATTCCCTATTATTCAAATTTCTGAAAAACATAAAATTCAGTAGATTCAGAAGATGAATAAAACTGTATTAAAGGAGATTGCTAATTGGAAAGAAGATTGAGTCTATGAAGCATTTCTGAAAAAGGAACATTTTCTACATTGGTGTTTTTAGAAAGTGGATTTAGGCCTTACTCGGTTGCAAGGTGATGCTTTTACTCACTTATATATTATAATTTGACAATATTTCTAGTTATTAGGGAATCTCCTATCCTCTCAAGTCAAGGACTAGATGTCTCAAGTATGGGACTAGATATTTTTTGGGTGGTCCAACAACGTCCCATCAGTGATTGACACAATGGGCCCGACAAACTTTATTAGGTTAGATTTTGTACCATCTTAGAAATTGAATTTATGCCCAACTTGATGTTGCAAAAATGACTTGCAAGGTGAGGTTTGCATCTACTTATCTCTAGTTGATGTAAGATCTCTAACAAGGTTCTACCCTAAATTTAATATGGGAACCATCTCCAAATCGAAGAAAAGGGAAGACCTAAGGGAAGCATAAGTATGTACTCAACCTTAGGAAATTTGCATTGACATACCACCCATCAAAATGCAAATCATATTTAATTCTGATAATTCTATGATCATTGTCATCATCATTTAAAATTAATTCTTTTTGGTAATAATTGATATGATCATTTAAAATTAATTCTTTTTGGTAATAATTGATATGGTTTTCTGCTTTTGTTACAGAAAGATTAACACATTTTTGTTTCATCAGGCTATGAAAGTTGAGAATATGCTGAAAATAAAGGAGGAATTTGATTATAAAAGCTTGTCTCGAAAGCTTGAGGTACAATTGGATAAGCTTATTGCAGAAAATGAAAGGCAGAAGAAATCTTTTGAGGATGAAGTTGAGAAAATAAATTTAGAGGCACAATGTCGAATTGCCGAGGTTGAGAGGAACTTTGCAGATGCATTGGAGGTTTGTCGTATTCCCATATGAAAGATCTTGACTACAAATTACATTAATTCTTTAAGCCAAAGTGTTATAGTTTTGAACTGTTTTGTAATTGTATACATAATGCTGTATACTAATAATCCAGGGTTTAAATTGTCGTTAAATTATGTGATGGAGGATCATTATTCTTTAACTATTTCGTATTGGTTTTGGGCATTGTTCTAGCCTCATCTCTTGAACAGAACGTAAAGATAGTCCAGTAATTGAGGGGTATGCCTTAATAAAGCAGGATTAATGTCTTGTTGAGGAAGTATGGACTCTATTAATTGTTATTTCTTAAAAATGTCTCAGATAGAGTGTTTTTAGTTAAAAAAATATCAATCTAAAATCAGAGGGTTTCTGTGCAGCTGGAATACTTTTTACAAAGATGGTGTGTTTTTGTATGTCATAGATTTTCTGGACTAAGTGTTTTAGGATGGATATAATGGGTGACTTATTTGTTCTATCCCATTTTTTAACCTTTTCATGGCGGTGTTGGAATGCCCTTCCTGCTATTAAGTTCAAGGAATGAGCTATGTCATCTTTGTTAAATTTTTATCATTTCAAATGTTCTTTTATATGCCTTTTTGTAGGTTGTCTCTGTTTCTTTACTCTGTATTCTGAACTAAGTACTAGACATCGTGCAAAACCTTTATCTCCTATTCTGTTAAAAACTTAAGTCACCGAAGATGCTAACTTTAAGGTTTTTTGGGGTAACATCTCTAATGTTTGCTCAATGTCTTATATGGAGTTGTATGATTGTACCCTGTAGAAAGAGAGACTGAAATGCCAGATGGAGTACATGGAATTGGTAAAGGAGTTGGAGCAGAAGTTGGTATTGAATCAAGAAAGACATGATTGCAATAGTTCTGTGGCTGATAATGGAGAGGTATATTCCTTTTTAAATAATATTAACACTCTGCAAATCTTGAAGGTGGATTTTTGTCCCACTATTTTTAAAAGTTAACGGTAACATTTTTTTGAGATATCAACATGTGTTACTGTTTTCACATTCAACATTTCTGGTGAATGTTGGTTGTTGGTTGTGTCCTAAGTTTCAGGGCCAAATCTTGATTTTTTACTTCAATAGTTTGTAGAATGAACCTAATTTTTGGGCTATGTCCAAGTATGCTATTGTTTGGTGCATTTTGTTGGAATGAACATTTGTATTTGCGGAAATATGGATATTTTTCTGAATCATACTTGATATAGTAAGAGGTATAAATAGGAAAGGGAAATAAATCTTTACACCAATCTAGCACTGAAATCAGGATAATATTTTTCCTATAAAAGCTGTAATTAAATAATGAAAAAGGAATAATACATGTTCTAATTACAAATAATTCTGATATGATAGACTCAATCAAAATCTGTGATTCTGATTGATTTGGCAATGTCCAATAGTCCCCCTCAATCTGGGTGGTAGATATCTATCATACTCAGATTGGATCGGATGCTATCATATGTGTTCCTTGGTTACAATGCTTTCTCTCTGATTGCATGATGGCATGCGCTCCACACTTGTCATTTTATGGTTTCTTCAGTAAAGTGTTGATCAATCTCCACATGCTTTGTTCTATCATGTTGTATAGGGTTCTTCACAATACTTATGCAAGCTTTGTGCTCACAATAAAGAGTTTCTCTACTGTTGTGAATTGTGTGTTTATCATATGTAAATCCTTTATTTATTATCTTTGAAAGTATAATATAGGGAAACCTAATAATGACTAATAATGGAGAATATCCCTAATTATCAGCTGTACATATTTCCCTATTACTAAGGTCAAATCACATCTTTTAAACTCTCCCTCAAGTTGGAACAAATCTGGTCAATATGTGAGCTCTTGAGGGATTTAGTAAGCACATCCACGACTTGGTCACTAGAGTTGATCACAAAATGACAATCAATTTCTTTGTTTTTAGTTTGGTAATGGAAGATTGGGTTTGATGCAATGTGAATTGCAACTTCATTATCACATATTAGTTGAGTATCATGTGTATCTCCAAATTTTAACTAATGGAGAAGTTGCTTAAGCCATGCAATCCTGCATGCAGCTGCTTCCATAGCCTGGTATTCAGCTTCAGTACTGTATCTAACAACTGTTTTCTACTTCTTGCTTCTCCAAGAAATGAAGTTCCCACCAACGATAAGACAATATCCAGAAGTGGACCTCCTATCTGATGGTGATCATACCCTATCACCATTAGAACAGCCTGATGATGATGGCTGTTAGTGCTGCGATGTTGGCACTGATGAAGCTAGCATCAGCAGAGCAGCATAAGTGCTGTGATAGAGGCGGAAAAATGGGCTAGTTTGGCCTGTTTTGGCCCTGCCCACTGTTGGCCCACCAAAACTGAGACAGGGCAGGTTGGTTTGTCGTGGTTAGGGGCTGGTGGGCGAGCTGCCAGTTTTTTTTTTTATAAAAAAAATTGTTTTATATATATATATATATATTTGTTTTAAAAGCATACTTAATAATGTAAATATTTTTTAAATTTGTAATTGATTAATTAATATCAATAATTGGGTAAATTAAAAATGCCTTTACATGTTAAATTACTTCATTATAATTAATAATGGAAACTTCATTTATAAGTGTCAATGATTTAAATTACAATACTATTATTGCATATTTACATCTTTCAAATAATATAATACAAAAAAACTGATTTTTTAAACTATTTTTTTTATTTAAATGGCTGGCGGGTTGCATTGCCTCTGCCCGGCCGGGTTGGTAGGACTAGCTAGAGTGGGTTGGAAAAATCAACTTGACTCACGGGGCCTAGCTTGCTTTGCCATCCCTATGCTTCGATAGCTGTTGTGATTGTTATTCAACAGCAGCGGCATGAGGTGCCCGCGCTATCATGAGTCTCCTTGGTTTCTGATTTGCAAAAGTGGAATCCTAGGGGAGGAATAGGGTCGTACGAGTTGGGCTTATAGGTCTTGATGTTTTAGCCAACAAATGGGCTGTCAAAGCACTCATGCATCTGCATCAGCTTGCGGTATCCCCTTTACTTCCAGGAACGAGCAAGTATGCAAGTTTACTCTTGATTTTAACAAGGTTAACATCCTTTGGGGTGTATATTTTGTTCATGTCGAAGAGAGGTCTATGTTTTGTTTTATATTTTTTCTTTCATGCACATTTATTCTTTTATATTACTTGACTCTTGCTGTTATCAGATATTTATATATATGTATGTGTATGTATATGTGTATGTATGTATGTAAATATTAGAATAGCAGTCATCCTGCTATCCCGTTTTTGGGGCTGGCTGCTATCTGGAATTGACTAGTATGATCTCAACATGTCACAATAGAATCACGAAAGTAGATAAAATATAAATTCATTAATCTGTCTTTGTTTATCAAAGTTAAGCTTTTGGGATTGTTGTTTCATGACAAATGTTTATATTAAGCAATCACTTATTTCTCAGCAGTCTTTCCTTGTGGTAAGTTCAATATTGTAATTTACACATCCAGCAGTCCCAATGTTTCAACAATTGCCTGGTTGAATGATTATAGTCACTGCTCTGAGGTATTATTTTACCTTTTTATTTGTGGTTTTAATTTAGCTGTTTATGCCTTTTGGCACAGGGCCCCGTATCATCTTCAGCAGGTGAAGTTACTGAGGTCAAAATGCTGCTCGAAACTGAAAGAAGTCGGAGGAAGGCAGCTGAAGAAGAGGTAGAACATCTAAAAAATCAGCTGGGGAATCACACACAAACACAGGTGAGATTCAGTTAAATGGCAAACTTTTCTGTTTCCTCATATTCTGGGAATGGTTTTATGGTATACAAAAACTTATATGTACAATAGGCAGGAGATGTGGAGATTATAAAGCTTCGCAACATCTTGGAGGACGAGGCTAATAAAAAAAAAAGACTTGAAGAAGAAATAATAATACTGAGAAGTCAATTATTGCAATTGAACTTTGAAGCTGATCAGGTATTTGTTTTATGTTGACTGAGATTTGCGCATTCAGCATATTCTTTATTAATAAACTACAGCTAGGATTTTAATTCCATGCATTGAATCATTGGCATTGCTTTGATTTAACGGAAAGTGGGCATAAAATATACAATGCTCTTCAGTTTTTATATTTGTAGAAAAATTCTTATAACAAACCCAAGCAGAGAACCAAATATAGGTCCTAAACATGATCTCATACTGAACTAATGAGGCAGTAGATGTTGTCAAATAAAGATTCTCTGATCTCTCCATAGGCTCTAGCTTCATGTTACATTATGTTCTGTTTACATAACTGAGTCTTTGGTATAGTATGATATAATGCTACGTTTATAGATGAGAAGGTGTTTGGAAAATGGAAGCTCTGGGAGCACATTTTCTGCCATGGATTCCTCCCGGCAATCCCAATTCAAGGACACTGCAAATGGTCAGAAATCATCTGTTGCTACACTCTTTGAGCAAGGTATGAGTTCTTTGAGTTATAACTGAAAGATTCCATCATATCCATGTTTATGACTCGCATTATTTTAACAGTTGGACTACAAAAGATTTTGTCGTTGTTGGAGTCAGATGATGCCAATGTACGAATTCATGCTGTCAAAGTGGTAGCCAACCTAGCAGCCGAAGGTTGAAGCTAATCTCATCTTAAGGCTCTACTATTAGATCATCTACTTTCTATGAAATTTTTTCTGACAATGCTTACAATTGTAAATAAAAACAGTACTTGTTGAGTTAGGAGTCTGTTTAGTTTCACAAAAATATTTTCTGTTCTATTTTCACAAATAATTATAATGTATATAGAAAATGTTTTCATAAAATTATGTTGATTGTCTTGAGATTGTTGTATATATTGCAGCGTGATTTATTTTTTAAATCATGGTAGATATTGGATTGGTTGTAATATATCAGGAAAATTCTACTTTTTCTGAAAGCAAATTCTTATCGCTGCATTAGTTTTCATGAAATTTGTGTCCTTGTTTTCACTGTCCATTAGACCATTCATTTATTCCACATTTTCTCTGCATTCATACATTCCGAAGACTAAGACTGGTAGTTTTGTTATATGCTCGTGCATATTTTCTTATGTGTAGTACTTTTTTTAATAATTTATCTCAACTTGATATGCAGAGGCTAATCAAAAGAGAATTGTTGAAGCTGGGGGGCTTACTTCCTTGCTGATGCTTCTTCGAAGATATGAGGATGAAACTGTTCGCAGAGTAGCTGCTGGGGCAATTGCCAATCTTGCTATGAATGGTGAATGTTGTTACTAGGTTTTTTTACATGCTATAGGCAATGGGATTTTGCTTCACACTTTGGTACTAGCTCAGTTTATTTGTGGTTGTGCATTTAGCTAACATTAGAATTGATATTGTTTTTGCTTTCTTTTTGTTTAATCAGAAGCGAATCAAGAACTTATTATGGCTGAAGGAGGAATTACTCTGTTATCAATGACTGCATCTGATGCTGAAGATCCACAAACTCTTCGAATGGTTGCTGGGGCAATTGCTAACCTATGTGGAAATGGTATAATTTGTTGTATTTTAGCAAGTCATTTATTTATGTTGATAGATGCATGAAAATATAATTTTAGCCATCAGATAAATTCAATTGGGATAGTTACTTTTAAATCACACCAGGTTGGTGGCTACTAGTAGTTTCTTTGGGCATTTGTTTGTACCATGTGCTTGTGGGTTTGGGAATTTGACATCTTATTTGGCATTTTTTTTTTCTGAAAATAAGGCCCAACATGGGTTTGAATGGAAAAATGAATTTTTGCACTTGCAATAATTATTCTCCTCAAACAATCGTCATTATGTTAAAATTCATTTTCAAATGAAGATATCTAAAGATAAATCACTTTAACCCACATTTAAGTGAACTCAAATTTTTGGGAGAGATGATCTAAAACTGAAATGGCAATTGCTCAGCAAAATGCCAACTAATCCTGAATAGTTTGCACTGCCCTTGGTGATATTTTCCCCTCCATACGTTAATCTTGTGCAAATGCTGATTCATAGTCTGTCTTGCATTAATCATTAAAACCTGAAACTTTTGTATAACTTATTTTGATAACAGGAGCATTATTTCTACTTTCTCGTGTTAGCTGTCTTCATATTATATAAAACCTGTTCTAGCTTAACGCCATTGAGAATGCTTTATTTAGTGTTTCTGTTACAATAAAACATGTAAAGATGGCGCTTTAGTAGATTTTGCATTTGAACTTGTTGTATTTCCATCAATATATATTTTTCTGAAGGGTTCATATTTTTGTCTCCGTGTTCTTCAGATAGAATATTGATGACTCTGAGATCCCAGGGAGGTATAAAGGCTTTACTGGGAATCGTAAGATGTGGACATCCCGATGTCCTTTCCCAAGTTGCACGAGGAATTGCCAACTTCGCAAAATGCGAGTCTCGAGCCTCTAATCAAGGTCTACCTTTTCTCCATATTTGATTTTCAACAGAGAACATAAGCTTCAAGTTATATAGAAAATGGTCAAAATAGTTCCTCACGAATGTCACCAAAAAATTCAGTCCTGCAATAATCACTTAAAGATGTATTTGGTGGTTCTAAGCAAGCATTAGTCAATTTGCTCCCACCACTTCACTTCCACAAAGCCACTAAAAATATTTATTGCTTCAAAGAGAAAATTAGCGAGATATAGAGGTATTCGGGGAACCTTACAATTATAGTTCTGCTCTTACAGGGATAAAAAGTGGGAGATCTTTTTTGATAGAAGATGGTGCACTTCCGTGGATTGTACAAAATGCTAACAATGAAGCTGCACCGATCAGGCGTCACATAGAGCTTGCACTCTGCCACTTGGCACAGCACGGTAACGAGACTTCTCATCATGGTTCAGTTTTTGTTAATACATTATTGCAAACTTGAAAATGTGATGTTATAAACATTACAGAAGTGAATGCAAAGGACCTGGTTAGTGGAGGTGCTCTCTGGGAGCTTGTCCGGATTTCACGAGATTGTTCACGAGAGGATATACGGAATCTTGCTCGTCGGACTCTCAGTTCTGTCTCAACATTCAAATCTGAATTGCGGCGACTACGTGTAGATTATTAATAATGAATCTACGCATTTATTGTTGTTCCACAGCTTGTGAGGCACTTACTTGATAATAGTTCCTTGTAGCATTTCAGGAATGCCACCTTACCTTGCTATTTTTGTGTTAAGAGAAGCAGCAGGGTTTAGCATTTACTTCTTATGTAGCAGCCATTACTCACCACAATTAATGTATGTATAATATCGTTAGAGGGGGAAATTTCAGGTTTTTTGGCAGGGCAGAGGTGGTGAAAATATGTTCTTAAACATTGGTTCGTCAAATTTTGACCACCACATATTTCATAGAGCTGCCCAATCCAATATTGTTATTTGTAATTGATTATTGATTTGTGTAAGTAATGAAAATCATTATTCTACAAATATGTTTTTCCTCACTACAAATATGATTTCTTCCATTTGATTTTAATCCCAACAATAATGTTAGTCAAAATTCGTTTTTTTTATTAATGAAGAGTGTCATTTTAAGACTTTGTGAGGCTGTACTCTTTTGAGTGTCATTTAAAACCTTTTCATTATACTCTTTTTTGTGTTTTTAATAAATGGGGTGTATTATTTATTATTCTTTTATATTTTTCTTTACACAACTTAAAACTAATAATAAAATTATTTATTCATAATATATTTTCATTATGTTTTATGAATAAAATGATAAATTTATAATTATAAACTAAGTTATATATAATATTTTTCTGTTAGTAAGAACTAAAAAATCCCAAGATTTGAAAGTATAAAAGAATTTACGGAAACTAGGGAAGACAGATAATATTTAGATTTAAAATATACTAAAGTTAATTATTTAATATTTACTCAAAAAGAAAAGAATAATGCTTATTATTTTATATTACATTTAATTTTAATATATTATAATTATCTATTCTAAAAGTATAGAACATATTTTATTATTTTTTGTCTTTAGAGATAAAATTCATGCTTATGATATATTTTATAGTATTTCGATAAAGTATCATGATAAGGTTTAAGTAAAAATGAAGTCACATTCTCGTCTACGCGGAAATGATTTTAATTTTAATTTCACTGCTTAGCGAAAAAGTTAGAAAAGTTAATTTTAGAAAAATGGTGAGAAAATAAAGTAAAGCATTCAGGTTTTGAAAATGATAGTGAGGGTAAGAAAGAGACAAGAAATGGAGGAAAAAGGTGTGGAGAGGCAAGAATACTGGTAGTATAAATAGTATTCTTATTCATAATCTTTTCATGAAATTCCCAATTCTCATGAACTGAAAACATGTTGGTTAACAGTAGGTTCAATAGATGTCGCCACAACTAGAAAACTAAGAACAATGATAAAAATATTAAACTTGAGAAACAAAATTAATGAAGATGGAAAAACTCATTCTTACCAAAAATGGGGATAAAATAATTACGCATACAAGATACAACATTAAACCTCCTGGTAATACAGATAAATTCGGATTGGTAATCCTAGGAAGGTATAAACACAAAATCACTACCAACTATTCAAACACTATCGAACTAAACTTTTGCAAGACAAAGGAAAGGAAGACAATATGAACAAAAAGATTTAAGGAAAAAATATCCTATATCTCAAAATTCAGGGTTGATCTTACCCCAACCAATTAACAAGTGCGTAGCAGAAGAGGACCAACTGATAAACTAAGCATATCACTCAGAGCTACCTGAACCTCAGTTGACCCATGTTCGCAACTTATCAAGCTTGTGATAAGAGGGAAAAAATGAGTCAGGTTCTTCTCAAAAGATGTATCTCCCAAATTACAAATACCTTGAAGTGTGGCCACAACAAGTGGTGCACGTGCAGCCAATTCTCTCCTCTTTCCAGAGCCTAGAGGAACTAACCAATGCAGCTGTCTGCCATTAGAAGATTCAGATACTTTTCCAGAACCTGCAACTTCAACATAAAACTCCAAGACTTCCTTAGAAAGCTGAACAAGAAGTGTCTCCACTTCAACCTCCTCATAATTAGGAGGCGTGTCCACAACAAGGTTCTGTAAAAATGTGAGGCATATTTGGTAGGACTCATTTTCCAGGCGTAGCAGTGGAGGGTCTTGCATTTGAGTCATAGAGCCATACTCTTGTAATTTTGAACGTAAAATAATATTGCTGTTAATCTTGTGAGCATGTAATGCCACATCATGCAAAGCCTCAAACAAGACTAGTATGGTTTTTGCTGAAAGCTGAGATCGGTACATGTTATAGATCTCCATCACCGCCTGCCAATTTCAGTCAGTTAACATTATTTTTCAAAATATAGAAACAAGGTTGTATCAAATGGAAATTATATTTTACTAAAATGGTAACCTATGACGGTAATGTAAAGACTACACGTTTCAAAGGAATTTTCATGGATATTACTAATAAAAGCATCTTTAAGTGAAATATTTGTCATGGCTTCTTTGTCATCTTTCTTACTACTGGGTAACTTTAAGCACATTCTTTCCACAGGGAATTTTAACAATGTTTGGAGGAATAAAATAAATCCACCTGGATCAATAAAAGCTGAACAGCTGCTCGGCACTTTGCATCAGATAAATGTGCATAAAGATGTTGAGTCCTCAGGCTTTGTAAATTATCATGCGAGCCAGACTCCCCATGATCCCTGTCATCTTCAGCCAGTGAAGTATGTTCATGATTTCCCGTCATAACGTCTCCACTATCAAGGAATGAAAAGTTAGGGAGTGTTGCATTTGCTGCTTCTTTCAGTGAAAAAACCACATCTAACCACTTCTCATCAGAAAATAGCTCCCCAGCATTACTCATCAAACGAACAAAAGCAGCGATACCAATGCCAGCTAGGCTTTGATGAGGGCGTTTTATAAAGCTTACCAGGAGCATCAAAACCTTTCTTAAAAGTGGATTCACAGTGTTATAGAAGTTGACAAAAAGATCTACTACCAATTGGAGGGCTAGTGTGCATGTCTCATAAAGCCATGCATCCTGATCAAGCTGACCTTCAGTCTCTAATTCATTGACCTCTGAGCTACTGCCAGAAGGATCAATAGCATGCCGAACATAATCAAATATTGGAAATAGGACTGATTCAAATACTCTTTCCCATAAAGGTAGTGAAAAGAGGTGGCCATGGTTGCGTAAGGTTTCAAACAGGACCTTCAAGGCACTTTGCCTTATTTCAGATCTTGTGTCAAAGCTAAGTTCAGACAAACCTGCAAAAAATAGGTGTTGAATATGAATAAGTACATACATAATCCACTAAGATTCTGACAACACAAAGGTTGATTACGTACAGAAATAAGTAGTAACTAATCATTTGAATAAGTAATGAAATATAAGCTATCTAGTGTGCCTGGACATAATACAATGTCCTTACCAGCCAATAAAGGAAACCAGAAATAGAGATGATCTTCTTTGTCTGTCACCTCTCCATTTTCTTGTTTCCCCTCTTTCCCTGTTCGAGGTGAAGGAGTAGATATCTTTCCATAAGTTTCCTTGTCATTATTCCTTGAGGAAGATCCAAGGTCTCCTGCTGCTAGTTTTGTTGCACAGAATCGAAGGAAAGCAATGGCATTTAGGCTAATCTCTTTGTTAAATCTACTATTGGTGAATGCAATTAGACAATTAACACAATCTGTAAATGTGGTGCTTTCAGTCTCAGTGATGTGTGGAAAATAATCTCGAATAATCTTCTCCATAATTTCAAAAGACAAGAGTACAATATTTTTGTGGTCATCATATGCTGCTGTTGTGAATACCTGGAATCAAGTTCACAAGCAATGAGTGGAAATAATAATAATAAAAAACTTACAGCAGACAAACGTTTTCCACGAAAATTGAAGCTCTCTAGGGAACAGAAATTAGCCCTACCATGAACATGCTCTTCCATCCTGATTTTACATTGTTGACGCGAGATAAAACCATTTGAGAGACACATCTAATGATAAGTTCTCTAATTTCAACAGCACTACTCTTCCTCATAACAATGACGAAAGGCTTCATAAATTCATTTTGAAAATTATAATTAGCCAATTCCTCTCGCTCCAGAAATTTCATTGACAACTGACGCAAGGAATCCATTGCAAAAATTGCAATTGAAAGGTTCCCAGAACAGCCAATGGTTACAAAGAAATCCGAGAGAACATGCCATATGCTTGACCACACAAGCCTGATGCGGTTCATATTATAGTGCCTGTTACAGAATAATCACCTCAAAGTCAAACAACAAAATTAAGGAAGCAGTGCATAGACATTAATCATTCATGAACAATAAATCATAAACTTAATGCTGTCCCGATTACTATTTTTTTGTAGACTAATTTCACGTTCCCAATGTCATCTTGAAGGGCATTTGCAATTTCACCTCACCAATAAAATTAAACGCTTTCTGAATCACAATCAACCATTCCACATTTTTTTTACAAGAATTAGACAGGCAACTAGTTCAAAATTCAAATGATCAAGTTACCCAACCTACAACTTTGCATGAGATTTGGGGCAACGTGTCAAATGAGAGAAAAAAAAAAAACCAGGGCGACAAAGTTCTCTGATTATAACCAACAAAGGACATTTGAACTGCCAAGAAGATCAAGGTTCCAAAAATGCCATTAAATTTACTATTTATTTATACTAATCCCCAATCTGTAACAAGAGCCTTGAGAAAAAAAAATTCAAAAGGAACCTAGGAAGCAGCATGCATTAGTAGAAAGATAATACATACGCAATCTCAACTATCTTTGTAAGGCTGAACACCCGTGGATCAGATGGAGATCTAAGTTCCTCCATGGAGACTTTGCACAAAGCCTTGACAAAATCTATTATGGCCTCGCTGTTCAGCTTCTGACTCCGAGTGTATATGCGATTCATTTCTGAGCTTCCGACTTGTTCCAACATATTCAAATTAGAAACTAGATTGTTCACCTGTTCTGATGTCACGGCTCCAGAAGTATTACTGCTGATTCCAGTGCTATCATATGAACCCCGCATCACTGTGGCTGCTGCATATTGCATCCTTCCAGGTCCCTTCTTCTTTAAAACGGGAAGAATAGTTGATTTTGCTTGTTTTGTTTTTTCAGAATCATTTTGAGGGAATGCAAAGAATGTGGCATCTGGTGGGGCCCCCTCTCCGAGAAGATGTAGATGTTCAAATCGGGAAACACAGGTCAAGATATGCTCCCAAGCTTCTTGTAAGTAATTCCCATCCTCATCAGCAATAGTAACAATCACCTATCAACAATTAATATGCAAAATACGAAGTCAAATCCATAAGAGCTCAACAATTGCTTTTAGATATTATATAATTCGCCATAAGTATACATTGCGATTAAGTATAAGCATCTTGAGATATTGTTTTCCTGCTTCAGGAAGGAGAACTTCCACAAAACATTCCATTAATTCCACAATTACTAAAATTGCAGCAGAATTTTTTGTGATTCAGTAACAAAAGGACAGCCTTTTTTTAATTAATATGCATGCAGTGGAAAAAAACTTCCAGAGAATTAAGGTTTGGATAGTTCTGAATCATCAAGAACGATCCATTTTGGAACTAAAACTTGTTCAAACTATGTGCAAGTGGTGCATAAAACTTGATGCTGAAAGCACTTTGTGCAAAATGTACAACAATATGAAACCTTAGAAGTACTTCAAAACAGGTTCTAGAACAGAGTGCATTAAAAAAAAAAAAATTCTGCAGGAATTAAAAAATTCCCTTGTAGCATCAAAGGACAAGGACAATATAAATAATGATGACTTCATATCAAATCAGGAGAAATTATGATTAATTTGTGACAGGATGGGATTGTGCAAGCCATGGAAAGAAACATTTTAAAGAATACCGCTCAACTATGTTTGAAAGTTTCCTTCCCCATGTTTAGATAATTAAGAGGGAAGAAAGTTGTCATCAGTGGCATCAAATTCAAATATGAGTACAACACTTTCTAAGCTTTTCCAAAATAACCCTGTTTCTAAGATAAAATAATAAATGACATTTTAAATAGAAGAAAAACTGAAACCAATACTTGCCCCTCAATTCAGAATGCAGGGAATTATAGGCCAGCTAAAAAGAATTATTTACTAACCTTGATTGCATCTACATTTTTCTGCTTAATATCAGCAGGAGAATGAAGGGAGGTAAACTTTGCTAATGAAGTCACAAAAGCATCTCTGTGAGTCTTCATGGACATTACAGAAGTAACATGAATAGCAAATCGAAAGCCTTCAAGACACAGTGATATTACAAATTCATCATCACTTTGATCAAGAGGAACACTGAAGGCAGCTAACATTGGTGCCCAGCAGACCTCAATCATGAATCTGAGGATTACAACATCAGTTGCTGCATAATAGACTGACCTACAATTTGCAAGCAAATAAATATCAATAACACTTCCCCCCAAAAATATTTCAAAACAAACAGTAATGAAAAGAAAAAAGAAGTATAAAAAAAGAAGAATAAATCAACTTCAAAAGGCCAAACAAGTGATCTAATTAAGCAGAATAGATCCAAAAGACACAAAAACACACACTTGTGAACATTTCAGATTCACACACCACCTTTGAAATTGACATGAATGTAAAGCAACAGGATATATAATAGTAAAAGTGGCATGATCTATAAAGGGAAGGTGACTGAACAAAAGAAACAGAAGGTTCTTAATAAAAAAAGTAGATTAAGGTTCATTCATGACCCGAGAAAAGAAATTTAAGTAAGAATTATTTTTCAAACGTAATGGGAAAATACTGGAGAACATACTCTGTTTTGCGAGCTTTTTCTTTGAATTGTTCTTGCATATGTCGGATTAGATCATCACTGGTCTCCATATTACTGTCTTCCCCACGCTTCCGGATCACAATATTCAATATACTATCCAAGCCTAAAAGTCTGTTAGAGTTCACAGCCTGTATTTGCTGAGTTTCAAAATCAACTTCTTTCATTTTGATCTCATTTCTAGATATTCGTTCATACAAAGACCTCAAGTATTCTTCTGGTACATCTTTTCCATCATCTATGCCACGATTATTTTTTATGAAATCTTCAGCCGACATCTGCATAACTCAACAAAAAAGAAGCTCATTACATCTATCATAATCATATATAAATCAACTTCAAGAATTAATAAACCCACACCTTGTTTTTCACCATAGGATTGTGAGCATCAGTGTTAAGCAGTATCACAGAATATGCAAGGACATAAGCTGTATCAGCACTAGAAAAGACTTTTGGGTTGCATTTGCAATATCGTTCTGCAAACTTTTCCATGATTCGATCAATTTTCTGTGCCTCACCAGGCAGTCTAAATCCTTGAAGAAAGGCCCTGATTGCCTCATCAAACTCCAACCCTTGAAATTCAAAAGAATCCACATACGCATGCATTACTTTCAAGGAAAGTTCTTCCCTTTCTCCCAGATAATCACCAATCAAAGTCTTGTTCAACCCTGATGCATCTTTAAGAAAAGCTGCTATCTCCTCTGGTGAATTACCCACTTTATCGGCATTGATGAGGAATTCAATTCCTTTCTTTGGCTTCCTGTTAAAAAGTGATATACCTTCCTGCCATAAACTTAGCATTAGCTTCATAGATGCAAAAAGTTGAAGAAATAACAGAGATTTGCTTGCTATTCCAAATTTTTTGCACTTGCTCTTGGTAGACCGCCTTATTTGCAATCATCCCTAACTCACCTTAGTTGAGGTCTCTTAGGAAGTTTCCATAATTACAACCTCAAGGGTGGTGTCCCTCATCAACTACTGATATGGTAATAAAATATATAAATGTAGTAAAAACTCCCCTTACAAATCAATTTTGTAGGATTGAGTTAGTTCCTAAATCCAATTCTTAAAATGGTATTAAAACCTATCCTAAATACATTTATGGGTCATTTGCAATTGCCACACTCCAGGATTGAAGTTTGGGCATGAGGGGGTGTGTTGGCAACCCCCTTAATTGTGGTGGCCACAATCCCACCTTAGTTGTGACCTCTTTGGAGGTTGCCTCAATTACGAACTTAAAGGTGATTGCTTAATCCAACATCAACTAGTAATATAGTTAAAATAAAATACATAAATGAAGTGCAAACCTTATTTTACAAACTGGTTTTGTAAAGTTAAGTCCAAATCCAAAGTTTAAGACTTGTTTACCTGAAGTTTCAGTTTATAAGCCCGACGTTGCTCAATGGTTGAAGCCTCAGATGCCTCACTGGAGATTTCAGAATGAGTGTCTGATCCTTCGACTGGCTCTTCACCATTCCCATTTGCAATGGGAGGAAGTCCAGCTTCATGGTCATTATCAACTGCTTCAACTTTTTTCCCTGAAAGAGGATCTGGAATGCGCAATTGTTTGTTCATCCAGTCTCCCATCGATTTTAAGACAGCAACTAAGCACTTCATGGCTTCAAGCTTTAGTGTTTCCTCTTGAGGTGGCAAAACTGTGGTTGTTGCACCAGGAGGAACACCTTGGGCAGTTTTAAGAAGTCCATTGACCATCCTAGGAGGACCACAACAATTAGATATAAGTATAGAGTACATATACAAAGCAATAATCAAAACAAGCACGTCCACACCAGCACAAATGCTGCACAAATCAATCCAAGAAAATAAAATGATAATAAACTAGGGATCCATATCATAAATATAAAATAAAACAAACTGTTCATAGTACACCAAATAAAATTGCAGACCTCTCAAATATGTTTGTTGAATTGACATCACAGTCATAATTGATAAAAATGTCCACCAGTATCTGTGAATCATCACAAAGCTTCTCAAGAAAACGAAGCACAATCATCTTTTGTGGGAAATTAGGTTGAGCAACATTTTCTAGAACCCTAAGAACAATCATGGGGAAAAATACTCCAATTTCTGCTTTCAGTCCAGCTCTAAATCTTGATACCAGACTAATGAAGATGGAGCAAGATAGCTGAAATACGATCAAAAGAGTCGAGGCACTGTTCTTCAACAATGATAAACATAAGTACTGCTTGATGGCACCCAAAAACCTGCTTTACAACAGTCAATGCAACCATCAGTAGTGTTTTTTATCATCCCAGAAGGATACATGATAAAACAGAAGGAAAAAGTGTCCACTTAATTTCACATTTAATTAATGAGAGATTAAAATATGTTCAAACTGAAAAAACTATACAAAAACAAAATTCAAAAGACAGTACAGGAATTAAAAATTGCAACACAGTAATAGTCCATCTTGTGCAAACAAAAATATGATTACACAACATTAATCTCATGCAATTAATTCTCGGACAACATATTATGTAATTTGATCAGTTACTCTAATTACATATTATGAGGACAGAAGGGGAATTTTAAGTAGTATATATATACCATAAATAAAAGAAGTTATGCAGATAGAGTTCAGGATTGAATTTCCCCTTTAATGCATTCAATCCAACACTAACTCGTCTATTTTTACAGATAGCATGAAAAAAAGACTTTGCTAGTGACTAGCATACCCAAGCTAATGTCTATGAACAATGCATAATATTGTAGTATTGGAAACCAAAACATAGCATTGATACTTGCCCAAGATAAAAAAAACACTAATACATACAACCAAAACTCATAAGTTTGGATAATCTGGCAAATAGATCCTACACATCTACTAAATGAGTGATTTTATGCCATATTTGATAGTTGTCATCATCAGTCACTAAGAGCAAGACCACAATTCCATAGCATGTTTCACATTGCAATTGTAAAAGTGCACACACAAATCTGCCCAAGTAGAAAGTACTGTATTTCTATTATGAGGCATACTTTGAAGGACATGGGGAGGCTTAATCATATTAAAGGGGAGGTTGTACCTCCAAACAACCCTAACTTTCAAACCTTGGACAGTGATGACTCTTGGATTATAACATGGATACTAAGATCAGTCAAAATTACATGTTCTATTCCAGTACTCAAAATCTTGGGAAGATCTTGGAACTACTTTATAACACTATATATCTCTACTTGCTATGAGCTAGAAGGTAAGATATTAGGTGCCAAACAAGGCACATTTTCCATGGTGGAATACTATGGAGTCCTAAAGGGTGTATGAATTGAACGGAACTAGGATTAGAATTTGAAACTTGAAAATAGTAGGGATGTTGTCACCCTTACTCAGTTTGTTGTGCGATCTCAGATTTTAAAGTTATTATTGAGATTGAACCATGAGCATGACCCTCTTAGGGCACAAATTGGCAAGGAAAACCTTCTCTCTCTTTCTTAAGTCTTCTACATTATTTAGGGAGAGGATAATCGTCGGATGGTAGGGAACTGCCTTGCTCTCTAGAAAAGCTTTCAAACATGGGGCCCAAAAACCCTGAGAATATGAAGCTCAACTCAAAAGGAAAGGAGGATCATTAGTGCTCTCAGTGTTAGAAATTTGGTCACACCAAGAAGACTTGCTTCATGTTGCATCAGATGAAGACTCTTTGTTTGGCAAAACTCTTAGTTCAATCCTCAAGGAAGGCTCATTTGGCAATTTCAAATTGTAAGAGTATTGGCAAGACTACTTCATCCTCATTAATTTAAGAAGGAATGCATGCTTTAAGTGCTAAGATTGAATGCAAAACTTCTCATGGATTCCATCAGTAGGCCATCTTATGGTACTTTATCACTAACCATGATTGATAAGAACTTCAATTCCCTTTTTAATGTCTCTAAAACTATATGTGAGAACTCTTGGCTTCTAGGCTTTAGTGCAACTAACCATACCTCATTCCCCTCTTTTGACATCATATGTTCGATTTTTTGGTAATCACATTACTGTTGCAAATGGAACTAGTGTCCCACTAACTAGACATGGGAATATTTCCCTTTTTCCATTCTTAGTCATAAAGATGTTCTTATTTCGAAACTTTCTAATAACCTTGTTTTAGTTCAAAAACTTTGTTCAATAGATTTCTTTCCCTCTGATCCTGTTTTTTTATGATCTTATTGTGAGAAAGAACATTGAAGCTTGCATTTAATTGTAGTATATTTGGTGCTAAATGGTTTCCCACTTTTATTTATGATTGCACTTGTGTCATGCATTTTCCTAGTGAAAGGAAATTTTGAAAATTTTCCTGTATTTGTAAAATTCTTTTACATGATACACACACAATTTCAAAAGTCAATTAAATAATTGCCTTTTGATGATGGGAAAAGATGTATAAATCATGATGTCTAAATTCCTTTCTGAAATTGATAATTGTTCATGAACTCACATGTGTAGATACACTTCAACAAAATGACATGGTTGAAAGAAAAAAGCATGCATCTTCTTGAAGTGACATGGGCCCAACTCTTTCAAAAATAATATCCATAAATCTTATTGGGGAGAGGTTGTACTCACTGCTACCTACCTCATCAACCAGTTACCCTCTTGGGTCCTAAATAGATGTAGTCTTGTTGAATCTGTATCTTATTTCTTTCCATATGCTCCTTTCCAGGGTTAAGGTTCCCAGTCAAGTTTTTGGGTTTGCTGTATCCGTCCATGTTCGTAGTTAGTTTAGTGGGAAGTTAGTTCCTAGGGATGTTAAATGCATATTCATTGGTATGCTTATGATAAAAAGGGTTTTTTAAAACAATGCTACTAGGATTTCTCAATTGAAAGAGCACTTATTCAGTCATTTTCAGATCAAGGACTTTGGTTGTCTAAAATACCATTTTGGTATTGAAATGACTCAATCAAAGGAAGGTGTTGTAGTTTCACAAAAGAAATATGATCTTGATGTTATAGAGGAGATAAGGTTGGAAAACTCCAAGCCCATTGATAATCCTATAAACCCAAATCAAAAGTTAAAGGCGAACCAAGATTAAACTTTTTCAAATCCAAAGCGGTATAGGGGGCTAGTGGAAAAACTTATTTATCTACCAATACAAGAACTAATATTTCTTATGCAATTGGAGTTGTGACTAGCGTTCTCAAATACATCAAGAAGAACTAGGACATGGATTGTTGTACAAGGACAAGGAAAATACTCAAATCTTAGGATATTGTGATGCATATTAGGTTGGTTGTCGCATTGGCAAGAGATTCACCACAAGATACTATGTATTCATTGGAGGGAATATCAGAGAAACAAAGTGTTGTTTCAGAATCTAGTGTAGAAACTGAATATAGATCTATGGTTTTTGCTACATGAAAACTTTTTTGGATTCAACAACTCCTTCAAGAGTTGGAATTTTTCGTAGGTACATGAAATTGTACTGATAATCCGACAACCCTTCCTATTGCCTCCAATCCAATTTTCACGAGAGGACAAAACACATAGGCATCAATTGTCATTTTGTCAGGAAGAAACTATTGTCTAAGGAACTTAGTACTAGATTTATCAGCTTTGATGAGCAGCTTGTATACATTCTTACTAAGTCTCTAAGAGGATCTAGAATTCAGTTTATATGACCTTTGGTGCATACAATTTGTAAGCTCCAACTTGAGGAGGAGTGTTAAATAGATTTTTATTATTTTGTTTTATAAAGCCACTTTTTTGGTGTTGCTAACTTTAGGCTAAGAGTCATAGGTTGTAGCCTCTTGTCTTTATACATATACTTGCACTCTTTCTTTTATATAGATATACAAAATACATCAGCTAAGAATAAACACACTGACTTTTGGTCATCCTCTAATTTCAAGTACATATAAAAGATGGTTTGATCATGTAAGATGAAAAGAAATACAAACCCTAGTTAAACATGCTGGATCAAATGAAGAAAGACCAAGCTTTTGAGTAAAAGTATTAAAAAGGACGTTGATCTTCAATGGTCTCTCTTAAGGCCTGATTTGAAGATGATAAAGGAATCACTGGATTCATTATGACAATATTTCAGTAAAATGAATTTGGACAGAGGGACTCAAATATACTTCTCTTCTAAATTTCAGGTACTCAAGTCAATTTTAAATTTGAAGGATCAAAACCATATTTAACCCTTAAATTATTAAGTACTTTTAAAAGTCATACAAAATGAAGTACCTAGATATTTGAGTATAATTAAGTAATTAAATTTTCTGATATATTTTTGAAGGGGGCAAATTGGATTGACTAAATAAAATCAGGACAACTAATTAAAATAATATATTTGGAAATTAAAAAAATAAAAACAATAAAATATCATAAAAATAAAATACCAGACAATTTTGTGTATAGTTAAATACTTCATTTTTCCAATATCTTTTTAAAGAAGGAAAAATATATATTTTTTATTCTATAGGGGTTTCTTAATGCTTCATATATAATTACATCCTATCTAACACCGCTATGCTTGCCTATGTGGTGTCTGCTGAATAAACAATTGAACATCACTTAACAATTGCTGGTCGAGAAAGATTAACTCTTCGGCCATATATAACATTTTATCGATATTAAACTATGCCCCTTACATTGCATATTCCTTATTAGGACAAGCATCCAAGAATTAGCTAAAGACATGGCCACAACTCTGTTTTGCCTATGTTCTTTCTAAGGGTTATGATGCCACAACATATTGATAGAATTAGAATAATTATTTTATTGTTATGAATTTGATGTATATTTGGTTGATTTGATTCATGGATTGATTGAGACCCACTTACACTACTTGAAAGTGTGAAGTGTATGTGGAATGGATTGAGATAAGAAGACAACAATAACAACCGTTACACTACAAATATAAACACCATTGCTTTCAAATATTATTATAGTGGGGAATGATTGCCACCGTTATAGAGGACCAAAACAAAAAGCTTCAAAAGAATTTGAATACCTAGCACTGAATTCTATTTTCTCTCAACAGAGATGTTCTATTCAAGTAGAAATCATAAAAATTCTGCTTAATGTAAACCATGCGACCAAAGTAGGTTCATAGTTCCGAATATATTCACCATGCCTGAAACCTAATCTAGCAATATAACAAAATCACAATTTAATCCTTATCTCTAGATATATCATAATAAACACCAGTACTTTCCCAGACAATCCTCCACAATTTCAGCTTCACGATAACAGTTCAAATGACATAAAGTCCGTTGGGATACAATGCTAGAAGTGTTTTTGAGAGTTTCTTTACTGGAAAAAGCTCCATATTTCTAATAGAGAAGCTCTCAAAAACAGTTCTAACTTGTTTCCGAATATGCTAAAGATGAACTGAAGAAAGCAAAATTTGATCTATCGACCTCAATAGAACTATGACAAAATGTAGTCACATTACCACTTTACAATACCATCAACACACAATTATATCTCCTAGTTGACTATCACAGTACATCACCATACCGTCTTCACCCTGACTGATTAAACATGCTAGCATTTCAATGTTTAAGCTAAATCCCAAAAAGGCAATGAAATATGACAACCGAGACTAGTTTACCTTTCACTAGTCCTGAAGACAGCTCCAGCATTCTCCAGCAAGATTTTCAACAATTCCAAGGCCACAATCTTCCCCTTCATCAACTGAGGGTCAACGGATGCTTCCTTCGTCGGCGCCTTCATGGACAACTTACAAAGCGCCCTGAACACCAAAAAGGCATCTCTCCTGAGCTTATTCCCAATCTGAATCTCCAGATCATCGTCCCTCTCCACCACCTCCCCATCCACCAGTTCCCCTTTCCTCCCCTCCAATGCCGTCTTATACATACTGATCTCCCAATACTTGGCATCCAACATGTCTTTGTCAGTGGAATCCAACAAATCCGCTGGATTCGCAGCCTCCACCGTTGCCGCCACTGTTGTCTCAAAGGCACCGTCGTGTGCGCCCAAAGCTGACGGCGTCACCGGATTCAAAACTCCATCAATGTCCTGCACAATCCTGGTGATAAAACCCTGTACAGACTGCGTCATGGAGTTATCCACGTCAGATTTCTCCACAGGATCCATCAATTCAGCCACAACAATAGGCTGAACCGGAACCGTGGACGAATCCGCCTCCATCCTCCTAAACACAATCACTAACATTTGAATCAACGACGCTTTCGCCGTCGTCTGATTCACCAAATTCTTACTATCTAGGTATATGTCATAACAAGTTCTCACGATCAAGAGCAAGCAATCACCGTGAATTCGCAGCGAAATCGAAGTCACTGCTGACAAGAGCGTCTTCAGCACGAGCAATTCGACGGCGTCGTCGACGAAGTCATGGCACTTGCACACTGCCTCGATCAGGCTCGCGAGCAGCTTCGCCTCGGGCGCGCCGCCGCTGGAGTCGGCCTCGCCGCGGAGGAATCCGTGCGCAATGAGTCGCTGCACGGCGTCGAGAGCGGGATCGGCGATCTTCACTACGCCGGAGGCCGCCGCGGCGATGAGCGGGCGGAGGATCGACTCCGACTCCGCGAGCGAGTACTCCACTGGACCGCCATCATGGATCGGGCCGGGGACCGATGCCTCCGGCTCGGCGGCGTCGTCGGAGGCCGGCGACTGAGGCTTCGGCGGTGAGGTTAGGGTTTCGATCACGGATTTGCACTCATGCGCGAGCTTCGCGTGCTTTCTCCACGACGCGTTCTTGATGATTTTCTCGAGCGCGGGAACGAGCACCTGCTTCAGACGGGAATCGGCTTCCGAAGAAGCCATTCCCGAGTTAAGAACGAGTCACGGCTCAGTGACGCACCTAGGGTCCTGTTCGTGCTCCGGCTGGTGGAGCTGGCAGAGAAATGGAGGCAAATTGACTCAGTGAGTTGCGGGAAGAGCGTGTTACGTTTGGGATCTAAAGCAAGTTATGGCAGTAATGGCAGAGAGTGAGACAGTTTAGGATTGAAGATTACGGTTCTGGTGCATGTGAATTTATTTAACTACCCTCCGTAAGGGGAGAGGGCTGAGGGTAACCATGTCTTTTCGATCATACTATTTCTATCCTGTTTTTTCTTTCAAACAATAAGAGTACCCCAATTACTCAGATTCGAAAACGAGGAAGTGAAACAACGTTTGCATACTATTGTTTCGTTCTTTTCAACTATCGTAGTACGAGGTTTTTTGAACTTTTTTATTGCAGAACCCTGAAAGGGTACTTGCAGAGTGATGCATTTAATCTACTAATTCTTCATCGCTAAATTTTGTAAAATCTTTACACTCCCTTTTTCTGTCATGTTTCCTCATAAAAAATTGGCATCTTGCTTGAGAAAATAATTGCTATTAGACAGGAAGAATAGTTGTGTTAGCATTTTTCCTTATTAATCATGTGAATAAATTAATTATCAATGTTTGCTTCTGTATTGAATTTTAGGAAATGGAGTAAGAGGTCTACGTTCCCATGGCTCATTTTGTGGCTGCATGTGCTTGCTTCTTGTCATGTGATTCTTCTGATTTATTGATTAGAATATCATAGGAGATAACAGATTCTGCTTTTGATCATACTTCAATGATGGGCACCTATAGCAATAATAACATACTCAATTGTATGGTGTTCTGACTAGTGGACACTCTGTGCCAAAACCTAATTTATTTTGGTTTCCACAAATACCGTTTTGATTCAGTACTAGCTGGTGTTGGTATGGAGGAATTTGTTAAAGAAGTGAAAGAAGAAAATGACGCAAGGTATAGGAGGATTGAGGCTGGCAAAAATGTCACCATAGAACAACAACAGGCCATATCTGAACTTCCTTTTAGGGTGGAAAGAGTAGATGAGACAGATTATATGTTTTTCTGCACAAAAAGTCATTTTGAGGTTTATGTAGGTAAGCTGTGAAATGCCTTGATATTAAGCAAAATAAAAAATTAAATATCCATTCATTATGAAAATTGTTGTGATCTTCATTTTATGGCTATGTGATTGGTAATAGGAAGACTAAGAATACTATGAGTATATGTAGAAAAATTAGGCTTTAAAACGAACAAAAAGATTTGCCGAGGCGTGAGTAATCACTGTCCGTAAGGACTTATCCGCGGTGTATTGCGCAAGTTCCTCACGATACAACAGGAACTTCCTGGAGATTTTCGAGGATCAGAACTAGCAATTTTTTCTTCTAAAAGAGTAATACTCAAATAGAACCCAGAACTATTAATATTAAAATAATGAGAAAGAAAGTGAAAAGGGAAAAAGGAGAAGGAGGAAGATGGTGAACGGAGGGTTTGAAGAAGATGAAGAGGTGAGTGATTGATGCGTTTTTTGAGGGGTGGAGTTCTCTTTATATAGGGAGAGGGTCCAAGGGTCCGTTGCAACTTCCAGACCCACGTGCTTCCGTCCAACATTGCAATTGCGGCGGCAACGTTCTAAAAATCCTGAAGGACCAGGCACTGCGTGCGCGGAAGCGGAGCAACGTTCTTCAATTTTTGAAGGGCAAGGCAGTGCTTTCCCGGTCATGCGGCCACGATCCAGGGTGGAGAGGGCAACGAGCGCGAATATCTCGGTAAGTTCCAGTCTCTACTGCACTTCCGAGATCTCCTCCAACGGAATCGAAAAGCTAGGGTTTTCCACGCACAATCTGATTTCCGTTTCACACACTCTGTTTTTCGTTTTTGTTTTGCTATATTAGGTTCTGTTTTACAACAATCCCCCACATATTGCAAAAGATAAAACATAGAGATAGAGAAAGAAAAGAATATTTTGGGTTCATCTAAGATGTAATGCATCAGATCTGGTATAGCAAGCTATATGAACCAGTCTTAGATTGATGAACGTAACACATA
>Ga0123342_1001721_pt1 | contig 36857 bp, 13 predicted proteins | sample Turbeawhitnodule_FD_89960 | JGI IMG/M metagenome (GOLD analysis project Ga0123342, IMG submission 89960) | Root nodule microbial communities of legume samples collected from Mexico - Turtle bean Mexico white nodule | ecosystem: Host-associated > Plants > Roots > Nodule | place: Mexico: Nepantla...
ATATAAATGTGTTTTTTTTATATTAAAAAAAATTTTATATTTTTTTTTTTGTTTCAAAAGATATATATATATATATATATATATATATATATATATATATATATATAAAAGATGAATATTGTACTACCCGTTAGTCATTTGACCAACGGCCTTCCATTCCACTTAAATTTAAAGAGAATCCTTCAAACGTTATTTAATCAGTGTTAAGTCAGTTTATCTGCAAAACATGCTTAAGATATAATTGGATCCATTTTGGGTCCTACGAGCGGGTCCATGATAGCAAGATCTAACGAAAATATATAAATAGTAATATCACGGGTAAATTTTTCAACTCTTACATCTGTAGATTCTACTCGGATTAACTTGAATGTCAAAGTATCTTTGCAGGTTCTCCACAATGATTCGGTGGAAGTGAAAAGATTGGCTGGAAGACCACAAAATCTAGAGGCCGAGAAGACCGGAAGCAAAAGATAAAGAAGTCACTCCAAGAAGAACTTGACATTGTAAGAACAAATGCATTTCTTATTTTTATAAAACATTTTATTCACTACAAGAAAATTATTGAATATAAACTAAGTTTAGAGACCAAAATAATTAGTTTTTATTTGACTAAATTAGAGATCATTTTATAAACTAAAAAAAATTATTGGTATCTAAACTAGTTTATATCATTAATAAAAATTATAAAATAATTTTTAAATTGGTATCTAACCATTAATTACCAAGATTTTAGCTGCCTACTACTTCATATTCTAAATTAGTCTATTAGTATTTTAGAGACTAATTTAGAATCTAAAATATGAGTAGCTAAAACCCGGATAACTAATTTAGATATCAATTTAGAAATCATTTTATAAATTTTTATTAATAATAAAAACTACTTTAGATATAGTAATTTTGTAGTCTCTAATTTAGTTAATATAGTAATTAATTACTTTTTATCTCTAAATTTGATCTTTATTTAATAAAAAAAATTTAATGATCTTTGTAAATTCGTTAAACATCTTATTTCTTTTTAGGTTTTGAAGTGATTATTCTTTCTTTATTTAAGCACGTTACCTATAAGATAGCAAAGTTTTAGAATAATTTAAATCAATTAAATTTTTGTTTTGAATAATTTTCTTTTTTCACATTTAATATTTAATAAATTAAATTAAATATTGTATATGTTTTGTTAAATGTTATGTAATGCATCAGCGTTGTGATGATGTTTGAAGTTCAAAATCTCCATGGAATACCTGAAAGCATGGTAATCAACATGTTTAGCATTTGTTCTTAGTATAAAATGTTTCAGCTTATGAAACAAGGGTTTTGTTTTGTTTATTTGATGTTTATTAAGTTATTTTGGTGATTAATTATTAAGTACCTGAATCATTAACCGACCAAAAAGTAGAATTTTAAATATCCTACGTCTCTCCTCCCAGAAAGATCAGATATAGGAACTGATGAGAGGATCTTGGTGCATAGAATTTAGAAGTGGCAGATGACTAATAGTGCATCACAAAATGCTAAGATATGAAAACCCACTAACATCACGTACCACCCACTTCTTTTCATTTTTATGCAAAGCATATATATTGAATAATTAATGTTCCTTTTTCTCATCAAAATTTATGGAGAGGGAAGCTGTCTTAGTTCAAGAAGGTGTCAACGTTTTTTAACTAAAAAATTCTGTTCCAAAAACATAAATTAAATTTATCTATGTCACTTATTAATTGGGAGACTATCTTGTTTTACTTATGAGATTAGTAGATATAAAACATTATCCTATAGAGATGTTATTAAAAAGTCACAATAACATTTACTAGTTAACCTGGTTCAAATAAAACCTACTCAACAAATTCAAATTTCACTATAGAGTAGAATTCATCCTAAAGACTAAGATTCAAATTTCACTCAAACAAAAGTGGACATGTCCTCATAATGGGGTATGGTAGCGGCAGCATTCATGTGGAAAGATACTTGAATATGTACACTGCAAAGGATGTGACATCTTCCAGTGAATTCTTAATTTCATCATGCATCCCATTATCGATCCTCCTTAGTCACATGTTTCTTGTTTAGGAACTATAGTCACTCCAACATGTATGTAAATACACCGTATTAAGAAACTTAAAAAAAAGAAAAATCTAATTCAGATACTTAAAACTTAATAATGTTGGGTATCAAGTCAGAACTAATGAGGTTGGGTTGAGTAGATACCATGTTTAATGAGTAAATTTAATCATTATGTCCTTTTTATAATCTTTATTTAAAGATATCATTGTACATGTGATTGGTGCGCAACAGGATAAAATAAAAACCTAATAGTTGTCTATATGAATGTAAGTTGCAGTTGACGACCGAATCACGTTAAATCATGTGTTGTTTATTTTCTACAGTTAATTCGTGATTATGTGTTATTTTCGGGTGAGTTTTTTTCATCAAATACAACGTTTACATTTAATTTATATATTATGAAATATTTTTTTTAATTAATTTAATACTTTATGAAAACGCATTTATTGGAACTCTTCGTTCAACATATGTCCCCCTCGCAAGCAATATAACAAAATTAAACTGAGGTATTATAGGTAACACAATTCCTTAAACATAGTAAAAGGAAGGGTTTATTGAAAGAGACAACCTTATTGGACGTTAATCTTAGTATCGTGGTTTTCAGCATTGTTCTCTGAAAAAAAATTAGAAAAACGAAGAACACAAACCTTATTTGACGGAAGTGAGCAACCCACCATGTGAGGCAATTTTGAGGGCTAGTTCAGCATGTTATCTGTACCTTACATTTTGGTATGCATTCATTCATGTACGGAACTTAGCCATCAGTGTCCACAAAATGATGCATTGCAGATAAATACAAATCCAACTTCTAGATGGATTATAGATATATATATTTTTTATTTTTTTTATATTGGTTATAGCACTTTAAATCTTTTATTTATTTATATATATTTATTGTTAATAAAAAAAAATCTAACTTCTATTATTTGAAGGTACCTTGTGAAGTGCTTAGAGCACAGAAAAAAAATAAGTTGCTTAAGGGCGCTTCTTCCGGAATTTGCTTTCTTGTATTGGGAGATGATACTTTGATATTATATACTTACATTTCATATATTTTTAATTATTTAGATTTAAATTTTTTTTAAAAAAAAATCATAGGACTGTAAATAATTCATTACAAAAAAATTATTACATATAAAATATTTCTTTTAAAAAAACAATTAACTATTATATTAACTAAATTATATATTATTTTAAAAATTAAAATATTAATGTTATATAAAATACTTCATATTATTAATACAATTCTAAATTAATATTTAATTAATTATAAATATTTCTATTATTAATTAATAAAAATAATAATTTTAAAATAATATTCATTTATATAATAATAACGAAAGCAACAACATCAACTATATGTTATTATTAGGGATTCTAAAAAGTAATTATTTTCAAACAAAAAATATTTAAATTATAATATTTGATTTTATTCAAATCTTAAGTATTTTATAAACATATAGATACAAATAGTAATATTTAGTATTATATTTATTTTTCTCCTCTCATTTCTATTTTTTAAATTAGTTATTTAAAATATATGTATATTTTTAGAATGAAAAATATTTGTTGTGGAAGTTTGTCTTTTAACGAAATTTTAAAATATATGTTTTTTTTTATAAATTGATAGGAGTTTAGGTTAATTTAAATACACATTTATTCTCTCAAACCTTATAGATCTCAATTCTTTTAGATATCAAAAGACAAAACTTTGAGTTTCAAAACTATCAAGATAAAACCTTTCTAACTAATAAGATACTAGTTTAGAAATTATTTATTAATAATTTTAAACAACTTTGTATATATTAATAATTTTTTTAATTTCTAAAATAATATTTAATTTAGTTAATATAATAATTAATTATTATTTATCTCTAAAATTAGCTTTTATTTAATGGTTTTATTGTAGCTTTAATTTTAGTTTTAATAAAAAAATATTAAATCAAATTATTGAAGAAAAGGAGTTTTTAGAGGATAGAAAACCTAAAAAATATACTACATAAAGGAATTTTAGAGTATAAATAAACTTATTTAAAATGAAATTATGATTTTCTTTTTAGAATTAATCACCGGTTCATAACCTTCTCATCAATATTATTTAATCCTAAAATAAGATGAAAAATTATTTTTTAAAATCAAGAAAATAAAGAAAATGAAAAATTAGAGAAATATAAATTTTGCAAATAAATAACTAAAAATTAAAAAAAAATCATTTATAAATTCAATCTAACTTGAAATTTTAATATATATTATTTTCAAAATTACCTAGGAATAACATGAAAATGATGAACAACCAATTAAATACTTTAACAATATCACGAATTTTATTACACTAGATAGAGAGTATTGATTGTATCGTAATAAGAATAACTAATTAATTTTTTTAACAATATCACGTAACTAAAACTAATATATTTGAAAAGATTAAAAACATTATTTTTAAAAAGGATTTTTAGTAAATAATTAAGTAAACACATAAAAATCAACAATACGTAAACACGTTACAATAAAATTAATACTTAAGTTTACACTATAAATTTTTTATTAAATAAAATTAATTTTAAAGACTAAAATAATTAATTAATATATTGATTTTAAGTTAAAAATTATTGTATAAATTAAAAAGTTATTGATATCTAAAATTATTTTTACTAATAACCATTAACTAGGTTTTAGTTATTAACTATTTAAATTTTAAATTAATTTTTATTAAATTTTTAAAAATTAATTTAAAATTTAAAATATTAATAATTAGTATATTGATAGTTAATTTAGATATTAATATAAAAATTATTTCATAATATTTTATTAATAATATAAATTATTTTAAATATTAATAAATTTTTAGTTTTTAAAATAATATTTAATTTAATTGATATGATTAATTATTTTTTATCTCTAATTATTATTATTTAATAATTTTTTTAATGTTAGATATTTTTATTTTTTTTTTAACTTATAATTTAGCACAGGCATCACCTCACTTTTGTTGCATGAAGAATAAACAAATTATTATTAGTTTTAATATTCTTAACATTATTTAAAGCAACATATGCTCGGATAAAAAAAATCTTAATTTTAATATCATTTTATTTAATGCCGTACTCTATATGTTTAATAAAAGGGTATTATTAATTAATATATTTTTAAAACAAATACTAAATATTATTGAAATAACAGAAGTAATATAGATATAATTAAACAAAAGTGGATCAATACTCATTTAAAAATAAATCAACTAATATAAATAAACAAAATGAAACAGTATGAAAATAAATTTAATAATATAAATAAATCAAATGAAGCAATAAGATAAATCGAATAACATAAATAAATAAATTTGATTAAACAATATAAATAAATTAGTATATAACTAAAAATAAATCAAAAAATATAAATAAATCAAATGGACGTAAATAATCTAAACGAATAAAATGAAAAAAAAAATGTGTAGCTAAAGATAAATCAAATAATATAAATAAATAAAATAATTATAAATCAAAGAATACAATAATTGGAAAAGGAGATAAAGAAAAAAATTATAATTGAATGTTTATTACATCAGAAGTGTATTGAGTTAGAGGTGATAAAAAATATAATTGAATTAAGATTTAGTGTTTATTATTAAATTAAATTCCATCTATCAGCATGCTTTTAAATAAAAATTAGTCAATAAAAACAAATAATTTATATAAGACCCGGTATATTTAAAAAAGTGAATAAAAGTTTAAAATTATAAATGAATAATAATTTATTTTTAAAAAAGGTCTAAAACATTTTCTTATTTAAAGTTTTTCTTTTTATAAATTTAAGTTTTCTATACTTTCTCTAAAATGTTAGATTGCTTGTTCATCATTTTCATGATTAAATTACACTATTGAGAAAATAATTAAGAATATATTAAAAAAAATAGTCAACATCTTGATCAAATTTAGATTGATCTAATTTAATTTTTTTTAATCTTTAACTAAGAAAATGTTGTATAGATTCCTTTTCGTAATTTTCCTAAGCTTTTTTGTCTCACTCTACAATGATTCTTAATTCCATTAATAAATACTCTTTGTTTGACTCAGTGAATGATTAAATTTGATTATTTTATTGCATGTGTAGATTGTTTGGTATGTGAAAATTGACGAGCTTAAAGGGGTGTGTATAGTAGAAGTTTTATATGGCTTGAGGTGTGGGCTTGATTTTTGTACCTTCTAGTTGAGAGAGAAGGAAGGTGAGCTGTAAATAGAAAAAAACGTGATTTCATTTTTGTTTTAGTGAAAGAAAACCCCAATTTAAAAACTATTTATTAATAATAGAAACTAATTTAGAAATCAATAATTTTTTTTGTCTCACATCTAATTTAATAACTAATTATTTTTTGAAAAAAAAAATATTTTTATTTAATAATTTTTTTATAATAAGTGACTCTCATAAATATTTAAAATTAAAAATTATAATACATTACAAGCAAAGTATTTAATCAACTTTACTACTTTTATGGATGACCCAGCAAATATACTTTGTTACCCACATACTTTTATGTTTCTCATTCCTTCTATTGTTTCCTTTATTAATTACTGTACCAATCTTTCCTTTTATATTTTTTCAAAGTTTCGGGAAATTATATGAATGGTTGAAACGGTAGATATAGAATTAAACGTATTTCAGGTTTCCAATACTTTAGTTTTGACGAGTCAATAGTTTTTTTAATTAAGTAATTAATAAACTATTCTTTTTAATTAAGTACTTGAAAGAAATATTTATTTATATTTTTATTCCGTTTAATTCATTGAAATATACTTTAATTTTTTTATTCTTTATTTTTATCGATAAAAACTAACAATTTATGTGAAGAAGTTGTTCTCATATCACAACAACTTATCATGTGAACATCAAAGACTTAATATATATAATATATTATTTAATATTTCAGATTGTATATATAACAGCTTAACATAAACATAGACAATAAAAATGATAGAAATAAGAGAAAAAATGTAATCAAAATTTTAATTTATTAAATACTTAATCTGTAGAAAAAATTATTTGGTACCCGGAACAAAAATTGTCATATTTCAAAGAATTGAAACATAAAAAATATAACAAAGAACAATCAAGTAGTTAATTTTCTTTTTTCAGTAGATAAAGAGATGAAAGATAAAATTAAAAGATATATGAGATTTATTTATATTATTTGGATATAAAAGATTAAGATCACATAAAAATTACAATAATAAAAAAGATTAATAAATACATATTTTAATTTTATTACCCTAAAACAGTACAACTCAAATATATATAATTAAGACGGTATAAAACAAAAATTAAAGATTAGAAAGACAGATGAAAACAAAACAAAAATGTAGAAAATCCATAAAAAATTATTAAACATATGATTTATATTTTATATTTATGAATCAAACTACCTTCATGAAAAAAATATAAAAAGAGATTTTTTTATAAAGATAAAATAAATAAATCAAAAAGATATTTGCTTGTAAAATATACTCAATATCGTAATCCAAACTAATAAATATGAATAACTAATTTGGTAATATTATTTTGAAATTATTTTTTAACTTCAAATTAAATGAATAATACTATTTGAAATTTGAAATGAAATATGCATTATGTCATCCTTAAATTTATAATAGTAAAAGAAAAATAAGCAAACCAACAGTTTTGGATAATCAGTTGAGAGAATAAGGAGAAAGATATATATTCTCATAAGATAATATTATAGATATAATGATTAAAAAAAGATAAAACTAAAATATAGAAATCCAACAAAAACATATGTACCTTTGGGTTATAAATTAAGGTCATCACTTCAGCAATTCGTCACTTTCGGTTTCTTCTTTCTTCACATTCTTGGAGAGTTCTTGGAGAGTAATTCAAGAATGGCAGGAGGTTTCATCACAACTGGTCCATCGAAGAATTATCCTGGAAAGTTGACATTCAGAGTTTTCATAACATGTTTGGTAGCTGCATTTGGAGGTTTAATATTTGGTTATGATCTTGGCATATAGGGTAAGTAAGATATCTATTCATCTATTTATGCATAATTTTGTTTTGTTTTGTTTTGTTTATTAATGACACCAGTATCAACAAATTTGTAGGTGGTGTGACTTCTATGGATCCTTTTCTGAAGAAGTTCTTCCCATAAGTGTATGAAAAGCAAAGCAATATAAAGTCCTCTGACAACGAGTACTGTAAATTCGACAGCCAAACATTAACGTTGTTCACATCATCTCTGTATTTGGCTGCTCTCGTTGCATCAGTGCTAGCATCCACTGTCACTCGACTATTCGGAAGGCGCTTCACCATGATCTCCGGGGGTGTGCTCTTTCTTGCAGGTGCTGGATTAAACGCTTTTGCTCAACATGTTTGGATGCTCATTGTTGGTCGCATGTTACTTGGTTTTGGAATCGGGTGCGCCAATAAGGTAATATACGTATATTCATACTTTGTTTTCTTAAAAAATATTATGTATTCTATATATAATGATTTTACATCGTGTTATTTTGTTTATAGTCTGTGCCGATATACGTGTCCGAGGTTGCTCCATACAAATATAGAGGAGCCCTTAACATGATGTTCCAATTGGCGATTACTCTTGGCATCTTTGTGGCCAATGTTCTCAACTACATTTTTGCCAAAATGGAGAATGGAGAAGGGTGGCGTTACAGCTTAGGTTTTGCAGCAGTCCCTGCCATCATGATAATCATTGGTGCAATCTTTCTTCCCGATTCACCAAGCTCTTTGATTGAACGTGGTCTTGGTGAGAAGGCTAAGAAGGAACTTATCAAGATTCGAGGAACTACAGATATCGAGCAGGAGTTTGAGGATTTGTTGGCGGCAAGTGAATCCTCCAAAGCAGTGAAACATCTTTGGGTCTCTTTATTAAAGAGACAATACAGACCTCAACTCACGTTTGCCATGGCCATTCCCTTCTTCCAGCAACTTACTGGCATGAACGTGATAGTGTTTTATGCTCCTGTTTTGTTCAAAACCATTGGTTTTGGAGCTAATGCTTCTCTAATGTCTGCCATGATCACTGGGGGTTGCAATGCAATTGCCACTCTGGTCTCCATATTCACCGTCGACAAGTTCGGGAGACGAACTCTCTTTTTAGAAGGAGGGATACAAATGTTTATTTGTCAGATAGTGATAACTGTGGCAATTGCATGCAAATTTGGAATTGATGGAAACCCAGGAATGTTGCCAAAGTGGTATGCTATAGTGGTTGTATGTGGAATATGTGTGTATGTGGCAGGATTTGCATGGTCATGGGATCCTCTAGGGTGGTTGGTTCCAAGTGAAATTTTCCCACTAGAAGTACGTTCGGCCGCACAAAGTATCAATGTCTCAGTGAACATGATCTTCACCTTTGCTATTGCGCAAATTTTCACGACAATGCTTTGTCACATGAAGTTTGGATTGTTCATTTTCTTTGCATGCTTTGTGATTGTGATGAGCACATTCATTTACAAGTTTCTCCCAGAAACTAAGGGAGTTCCCATTGAAGAAATGCATATTGTGTGGCAGAACCATCCGTATTGGAAAAACTTTGTTAAATCAGCTGAAGTTAGGACCAATAGTGATGAGTGTTAGAAGAACCATTGTTACATTTTTTTTTTTATATTTCAGTATTGCTAGGAGTTACATTTTTTTTTTTTATTTCAGTATTGGTAGTAGTTTGGTACGCAATGTAAAGGTTCTTGAGTAATGAGAATACCACTTTTCCAATTTTAGTTATCCGTTTGAATTGTTAGCAGTTTTTATTTGTCAATACATGACTTCTAGTTTTATTTGAGAAATTGATATAAGAAATTGCGTCCACCAAGTTGGTATAAAAAACAAAAACAAAAACAAAAAACTTTTTATTTTATTATTTTAATTTTTCTTGTTTTTAACCAATATATTTATGTTGTTTTTTATTTTAGGATTTTTTTTATCACCTAATATTTTGGAATTTCTAATATTAACTTATATAAAAGTTGAGTCTAGTTTTAAGTTTTGATACTGTACTTCTCATATTTCCTGTTTTTCTTCTTTACTATTAGGTTACAAGTCTTCTAAAACTTTATCACTTGTATAACAGTAGTACTTTTTCCTAAAACTATTTTTTATACTTAATTATAACATTATAAATTATTCGGCTCGTACCATAACTTATTATATAGCAGTATTATTTATTTTTTTGTTGGTTTGCAAGTTAAAAATATTCATAATAATAATAAAAATTATTTTCTGTTTAAGGACGTTCTCTTTTTCAATTAACCAAATTGATCTAATCTTTTCTTAAAAGAGATTCCCGATGAATGGGTAATTAGTTTTTATTTTTTTTTCTAAGGCTAATTGGTTAATAAAGTTGAATTTGTATAATGGACTTTAATTCATTAGAATATTATTACTTTATATTTTTTAAATTTTATATATTAAATTTTTATTTAAAAAGGAAATATTTCCTTTGATAATATTTTCAAAATAATAAAACATTTTCAATAATGAAATCAAATAGTAATAAATAAAGAAAATAACATTGATAAGTACTAATTCTATAAACTAATCTCTTATTCTCGGGGAAGATTATTTTCTTAATTTCATCAATCTACCTTTCATCAATAATTTATATATAAAAATATGCAAATTAAAAAAAATATAATTGTATGGAATGTAAAACTTATTTGTATTTTTTGGTATATCTTTAAAGGAAAAATATGTAGTGTAAAATATCAAAATTTATCTTTTTTCTTTAAATTTTGCTGTTGAACCACTTTTCTTTCAGAGAAAATGACAAATGAAAATGAAAAAGAAAAAACCTTAATAAAATATTTGAGTAGGAAAAAAATATATGAAATAAAAAATAATTATTAATTAAAATTTTAAATAAAAGGATATTACCATTATTTTTTTTAATGATAAAATTTTACCATTAAAAAATAAATAAAAATATTTTAAAAATACTATATATTTTTTTATAATATTACTGTTATAGATTTATTTGATAAAGATATGGGCTTCTTAATTAGCTGAATAATGGTTATCCCTTGATATTCGGGCTTTCCCATAGCACCTTGCAGAGGGTACAGTTGGAAAGTAAGATGGAGCCTAATAAATGGGGCTGCAAATATAGCCCATACTGCTTGCAACACCAAACTTTTGAAGCCCAAAATCTATTATCACAAGCTCTGGATTCACTTTTTATAGGTTAATAGTTAAATTTTAATTTTGATCTTTTTTAATTATTGGAAAATTAGAGGAAAAAATATTTACAAATTATTTTTAATCTGGACTTCTAAGTTATCACTATTACTAAAAGAACGATCACTTTGAAAATTTTACGAAATGCTTCACATTTTGGACCTTAATTTCATCAAATTCAACCAATGACCATATTTGATAATAAAATCATATTTCATTCTATTACTCAATGTAAATGATTGCAGTTTTAATATAAAAAATAATTTGAATTATATGAATAATTTACCTGCATGAATAAAAAGCCATATTTGTTCATTGTTATTACAACAATACATTAGAACAAAGTAATAATTTGTATTTATAAAGATCAAGGTGATCTTTGTAGCAGATAAACGAAATAGTGTTTCATATTTACGTAGTGTATGGTTTTATCCTCTTCTCGAAATTATAATTTATGAAAAGTCTCAAAATGTTGAAATAGCTCCATTATAAATCCACAACCACGCTCTCCATCAAAAGCCGCATTCACGACATGAATAAAAAAACATATTTGTTTCTTGTCTTTATAAAATTCATTTTTTTCACTGTTTTCCATTTGGATAAACACTGAAGAGAGATTTTTTTCATTTATTTTACATTGTTTCTATTATATTTATGCAAACAATATATATCTTTTTATTATGTTCGTTTCTTTTTTATTTTGCTCTTTGTCAAAAGAAACTTTTTCACCTAAAATCGTATTGTTTAGAATATTTGTCATTGTTATAATTATAATAAACTCACGGGATATACGGTAGTATGAACACTGAACACTGCATCTACCAAACATATATTTTACATATGAATACTGTCGAGTGGCGTTATACGGCGGTGGAAATTAAGGGCCCCACCGGGGAGACAGGGGTCTCAGAACCCGTAAAAACACACTGTGTACCCTACATCATATAAAATATTTTTTCCCACACAACATAATAAATAACATGCAATAACAACACTATCCCCTAAAATTAGAGAGGAAGAAAAAAAAATGAAATTCTCGTTCACACTGCAGATCAGAAGAAACTTTTGTCAAATACAGCACCAATAATTATTAAACACAAACTTTATTTTAATAAAGTAGTAGTTTTAACCTAAGCCAAAGGGAAAAAAAGAGGAGCTTGGCACTGTTGAGAATCTTGGATAAAAGGACACTCACTCCTCTACTCTCTTTGCCTTTGCCTTGCACCCCTAAAAAAACAGAGTAGTACCCTACACGTATCACTGAGAGAGAGAGAAAGAGAGAATATTTCTGGGCGTGCAGATACATGGCTCGGAGCTCCACAAGAATGAAATGGGTCTCCATCTTCACACTTCTAATCCTTTCCCACTCAGCTCTCACAACTTTCGCAGAAGATGGTAATGTCCCTCTTCTTTCTCTCTTTCATTCACTTCTGCTACTTTTCAAGTTTTCCACTTTCTCATGACCTGAGATCTGTTATTTCGGTACCTGCTTTTGCAATTGCTGTTTGGTATAGATGTTCTTCATTTAGTGCAAACTTCTCTGTGGTTTTGGTGGGTTTTTAGTTTCTTCCCAATGCGTGCTACAAAGATGAAATGCTTTTAATTGGTGTCTGATGCTTTCTGGGTGCGGGTGGGGCAACTTCTGGGTGTTGTTTTCGTCAGTAATTCTGCTACTATTTTTAAGTTCTGGAGTTCAACATTAAGGATGTTCCAGTTATAGAAAGAAGATAGTGAATAATCTACTGGGTTCAAACTTAGGAACATGTTCCCTTCTGTTTAACTTGTTTGCAACTTCAAAAACTTAATATAGCTATATACTGTTTTCAAGGCGTTTTGCATCTAAGTGAAGTGAACTTCATGTTCAGATTACCATGGTCATGATTTTCAACACGAAAGGCCCACCTTCCCCTTTTTTTATGATAATTTTGTTTTTCTTACTTGCTATCATCACTTCTGTGACCAGTCTTCTCATTTGAATTTCACTTTTCATTTACTGAAGGGAGCTTCTACTTTTGTGTCATACCCCTATTAATCTTTCTCCACAGTCCATGCGAACAGGAATGTTAGTTAAAGTTACACCCAATAAAGGAATGTAACAAAAAAAAAAGCTTTGACGGCAAAAAATTGAAAAAATAGCATTGGAGTGATTTGAAATTTAACGCGTTATACGCTTCTAATCCATAATCTGTAAAGTATTTTTCAGATATAAACTTGACACTTTAATTAAAAGCGTCTTAATCTAGCTATTTTTTTAGTTGCTACTCTATAAACTGTTTTTGATGATACTTAATCGAGTGTGACTCTGCAAGTAAGTACTGAATATTTTTACTGAAAAAAGTATATACTTTTTACGAGAGCATTGTATGATTGGTAATAGGAATTTGATGAATATAGTAATAAAGTGAAGATTAGGTAGCATCGAAGCTTTATTAAATTACAAGAATTGAGTGTATAATTACCAAATAAAAAAATGTTGATCGTGTATGATATTTTTTGGGGGCAGAGGGGTAGAAGATGGTATTGTGACATTTAGATATGGAAATGCACCGCAAAACATCAACATCGTGCAATTATGGACGCATAGTAGCATGTAAGACTGAAAAGTAGCAATGTAAATAAAAAAGGAAGCACCCACAAGGTACCTTAAAAATATAGATGAAACTAGGTAGTGGTTTGTTATAGTAGGATGAGGAAATTGATAAGTAGCCTAGAGATAGACGAAAGGAGAAGATGGGTCCGAAGCGAAAGAGCTTTTGCGATTGGTTGGTGTTGGCCTAGGGATGCGAAATGACCGAATTCACACAGTGTTCCCATCCCCCAATACACGCTTTTTTCCTCCAATCTTGACCAAAGTGCAAGGACCTTTCCGTAAAGGACGCTACCACCAAAATTACTTTTACTTCTATTATTGTTGCGTAGGTCGCTATCGTCCTCTGTTCCCATATGCTGAGTTAAATAATAAAAGACACAGTAAGGAAAAAAAGTGGTTTTTTTGTTCTCCTTTGGTCAGAGTGAAAGGATTACGAACCCTAGTAGTGAGTGGCAGCATGCGTTTGGACCCACACGCTCCCAGCTGCTTCAGGTTTCAAGTGGATTCAATCACCAACTCTAGGACTTTAACCGTTCACATGGATACCAAATGTGACACATTGAACTTTTTGTAAATTACAAAGATTGAACATGTTTCTTATAGAATTTGATGAGGGTCATCCAGAAATGATCCTATCGATTATTACATTAGATTAGTTTTCGATGGGACCATACCTCAATTTGTTCCGGATCAACATCGTTTCTTTGTCTTTTTTTGCTGTGTCTTCACATCCTCCTCGCCCCCGTGGCTAGTTGTCATATTCGTTTCGAGACCCTTTAGATTGGTAGCTTATTTTGATCTTTATTTTGTTACTTTTTAAGTCATTGTGTGCGTCTAAGCAAGTTGGCATTTTTGAAAGTTTGCGCCTTCTTTTGTTGTCCCGGTGTGGGCTTTCACATTCTTGAGGTCCATGGCAATCCTTATTATAGTGAAAGTCTATTGTATTTTTCTATTTGAGTTGGTGCTATTGTTGTGAAAAACATAAATGCAGGGACGGGACCAGATATAAATTGGAAAGTATGGTATGGGTAAGGTGCAATCACTGCAAAACGACGCAGATACTTGTTTGTTACATTCTAGCTCAGCATAGATGTTGATTTGCATTGCATTGCATTTGGTTGGAACTTGGAATTACCTATGGGATGGGGTGGTAACATGTGCTTCTGGATACACTTTCACAATGATTCTGATTCTGCCGGCTCTTACCTGTTCAAAATTCCTTCAGAGCAAAATGTGGTCCCATACCAATCCCAATTGCTTTTTATCACCTTAAAATAAATTATATTTATGCTTTGCTTGCTTCAAAGACTGATAATGGCCCATGGCTTATGCCATTGTTCGGATGTTCTTGATTTAAATATTTTTTTCACTTTACCACCTAAACGTACTTAATAATAACGCTACTTTTTGTCTACCGTGCCATGTCTTAGAAAATTACAAGAGGGGGGACGGGATAGATTTTTCAAATTGCAAACTTCATACTTTAATCTTTTGATAAAGTTGTTAAGGAAACGAATGATGATGCTGGTGTTGATTTTGGAGGAACCTCGAATTATTTGAAATTGAAATGTAATCTTGTTGAGGTCTAATCTGTTTGGGTCCCATGAGTTGAGCTTTGTAAACTTTTTTTATGTTAGTTTTATTAGAATTAAGAATGATATACACACCCATTGTAAGATTTTAATAATATCTCCTCAGATAAAATTATTTAACTAAAGAAGAGTTGAATCTGAGGGGAACATCCTTTTCAAACTACAGTCAGTAAGCCTATTGAAAGCAGTACAAAACATGGAATCAATGGACCAATAGTTGCGAAAATCAAAGAGTGTTTGAACAGAAAATGTGGATCCAAAGATAATTTGTTATTTGAAATGAATGTAATTAAAAATGGAAAAAAGTGGTGCAATGAGGAAAAATAAAGTGAAATGCATGATGATGCAGGGCTAGTGGCGAATGGGGATTTCGAGGCTACCCCATCAAATGGGTTTCCGAACGAGGCGATAGTGGAGGGCCCCAGCGAAGTACCTAACTGGAAGTCAAACGGCACCGTTGAGCTAGTGGAGTCGGGGCAAAAGCAGGGTGGGATGATCCTCATCGTACCGCAGGGTAGACACGCGGTGAGGCTGGGCAATGACGCTGAGATCAGCCAGGAGGTAACGGTGGAGAAAGGTTCGATTTACTCGGTCACCTTCTGTGCGGCTCGCACGTGCGCCCAGTTGGAGTCCCTGAACGTGTCGGTTCCGCCTGCATCGCAAACCATAGACCTCCAGACACTGTACAACGTCCAGGGTTGGAACCCTTACGCCGTTTCTTTCAACGCGGAGGAGGAGACTTTTAGGTTGGTGTTTAAGAATCCCGGCATGGAGGATGACCCCACTTGTGGCCCCATCATCGACAACATCGCCATCAAAAAGCTTTTCACCCCTCCTACCCCCAAAGGTATTCTTCTATGCAAATCTTACATCAATCACCGATTTTCCTATCCCATCATCCTAATGTCGGCGCTGTTGTGTTGACTTTTGCAGACAACGCGGTGATCAATGGGGACTTCGAAGAGGGGCCATGGATGTTTACCAATACTTCACTGGGTGTGTTGCTTCCCACAAATTTGGATGAAGAAACCTCCTCTCTCCCCGGTTGGATAGTGGAATCCAACCGTGCCGTCCGCTACATTGATTCTGATCATTACTCCGTTCCACAAGGCCGAAGAGCCGTTGAGTTGCTCTCCGGAAAGGAAGGCATAATCTCCCAAATGGTTCAGACCACTCCCGACAAACTCTACAGCTTGACCTTCTCACTGGGACATGCTAATGACAAATGCAAGGAGCCTCTTGCTGTCATGGCCTTTGCTGGTGACCAGGCCCAGAACATTCATTACACTCCCAATTCCAACTCCACCTTCCAAACTGCCAACCTCAATTTCACTGCCAAGGCTGAGAGGACAAGAATTGCCTTCTACAGCATATACTACAACACCAGAAGTGATGACATGAGTTCTCTCTGTGGGCCTGTCGTCGATGATGTCAGGGTCTGGTTTTCTAACTCCAACGCCCTTCCTGGGCTATCCTTGTTCAGGCTTGGGCTTGCCCTTTTGGCTCTTGCTTTGCTTCTTGTGTAAAACCTTTTCTTTTGCCCTTGCTTTATTTATTAGTAGGTTACTTTGGGTTGAGGGTGTAGGTAATGTCACATTCTCCATCTCAACAGTGTTTTATGTGAACTGCCCTTAAGTTTATATAGTTTATATACTTCATGCTATCAGAAATTAAAATGTCTTTCACGCTTTTATATACACTTTTCATCCATATTATTTTTTGGGGTGTCACTAAAGTTTGACACGTGAATAATAATAATAAAAAGGCAATGAAGATATGATTCATCTCTCAAGGTAGTTCAAGATGATCAAATGACTTAGTATGGTTCGTTTAGAGAAAAGAGAAAAAAAAAAAGTATGTTATTCATTTTATAATTTTTTTAAAATAAACTAATAATACTAACAAACATATTTTTATTTTTTAAATATTAAACTTAAAAAAATTTAGAAACTTTAAACATATTTTTTAACAAGTATTAAAAGAAAAAGGTTAGGATTACTTGTCTTAACCCACCACTAACCTGTTGGTTTGGTGAGCTAGTGGGTTTAATTCTTTATCTCGTTTGGTTTATTGATTCCTATTGGGTGGATCAATGTTAACTATTAGATTCGGTAACACATTAAGGGACAACTCATCTCTCATTAAATCTTTTACCTGATTATTAAGGGATAAGGATCAAATTGACTTACACATTTAATAACCATATAATTTTTATTTTAATATATGTTATTCTTTAGCCATACCCAGCTCAACTACCCTCTCCCTTTTTCCTGGTTCTGTCATTTCAAAATGTAACAAAGCATTAACTCAATCCAATCAAAATCGATCTTGTTATTTATTATATTTTGTATTGAATGTTGCTGTTGAACCTATAAACTAAACCCAATTCATTCATTGTGTAATATAAAGTATAATTTATTAATTTTACATATTTGTAAAAAAAAAAAATTAGAAACGAGCACATATCTTAGACACATCTTCTGTACAGAATCCTTACCCAAACACCCCTTACAACATTTTTTACTGAAAAAACTCATTCATAAGTTTAAATTACTTTCTACATATTTAAATTTTTTATGCCATATTTAACAACTCTATCCATCTTTTCTTGTAATAATAACTTCACTGAGAAACAATATTACCATTATTTATATTTCTTAAATTAAAAAAAAAATCAAATAATTATTGAATAATTAAAAAATTATAAAAATTAGTTTCCAATAAAAATTAATGAAACAATAGCAGAAAATTAAAAATAATGTATCTTATATATACGAAAATTATTTATATTTAACATTTGAAAAAGAATTGTATAATTTTTATTATATAGGTGCTTATGTGTTGTTTTTTCACCTTTTTCATGATATTAAAAAGTCAACTATTATAATAAAAATATTAAAAATATGTTATTAAAATTATGTAAACAAAAGACAGTTATAAAAGTAACATAGTTTTATTAAGTTTTACAATATCATAACTATATAATAATAGTATTTGTAATTTATGTTAAAAAATATAATAAAATATGCATAAAATTGTTATAAAATATTTAATTTTTTCTTAGTTATTATAATTATATACTAAATTTATTTTTAATATTTATAAATAACTGTTTTGAGTATTGAAAATTATAAATTTGGTTAATGAATACAAGAATATGAAAGTAATGAAGTAAAAAAAAGGTAAATTATAAATTATTAAATCATAGATAACTATAGTCAGGGAAAACAATTACCAAAAAGGAAAAATAAAACCGTTAATTTACCCATAAAAAGAAAAATAAAGCTATGATTTGAACATGGTGATAGTGGTGACCAAAGCAAAATGTCAAAGAAGTATCTCTGCCTATAAAATGTTCTGATCTGAGAAATCGAAACACTGCGGAGACACAAAGACTGAAATATAAGGCGGGGGAGAGTTTCTTCTCTCCTCAATGGAAGGCGGCGAACAGGTTCCCCCTTCGGCCACCGCCGCCGTTACAACCGCCGTTAATCCCACCGCCTCGCCTCATCCGCTCGTCGATCCCTTTGCTGTTCCCGATCTCACCGTCGCGGAAACTGAAAATCACGCGCTGGTTTCAGATGAAGAGCACGGTCACGAGCTTGAACATGACCTTGACCACGAGCACGATGACGAGCATGAGCATGACCAACACCTCGAGGACCGCGATCACGCCGCTGTGCCCGTTGTCTCGTTGGAGGATCTCAAACCCAAGATCATTAAGCAGGTAAAGCCTCTTCTTCATTTTGCTATTCTCAAACGATAAACTGTGTTGTTTATGGCGTTCTCCGATATTTACTTATTGAATCGAAGAGTGGGAGTTGCTGCTGTATCGTGTACGGAGAATAGAATTTGAAGTGTTTACTTGAAAACCTAGAAATATCGTGTTTACTAGATTTTTCTGTTTCGGTGTGTGCTTCTGTTTAGTGACTTGTTTTTGTTGATTTGCAGGTGGAGTACTATTTCAGCGATGAAAACCTGCCCAATGACAAGTATATGTTGGGTTTTGTCAAGAAGAACAAGGAAGGGTTTGGTAAGGGATACGTCTTTTAAGTGTCTTGGACCAATTTGATTTTAACTGGTGTAGTTTTCACAATTTGATCTTTAATTGATTCTCACGTAGTGTGTATTCCCTTTATCTAACTATTTCGAGTTTTTCTGAAGTTTGAATATTACAGTATTTTGCTGCTAAGTTGAATGTGTTAGTATGAAGTGTGGAATGATCTGGGTTATAACAAACACACACACACATATATATGTATATATATGTTTTGGGAGATACCAAGGGAAGTTAAGTATTGAATTTTATTGTTTCTAAAGTGCCCTGGCTTTTTAATTTGCTTATATACATGAAATTATTAAGGATTATTAAGTTGAAATGACAGTGTGACGATTTTGTTAACCTTTATATTTAGTGACTCGGTATTAAGTACTACTTTTATGTACGGGCTTTTCAGTTATATCACTTGACGAATAGGGATGATCATATTTTCACTTTTCTAAAGATGATAGGGGAGAATAGATGTATTTGACAATGATCATAAGACAATTTTCCTCTCTTCTATAGATGATCATAAGTTGAATGGGCTTATTTCAATTTTTGTGGTTTTTTAAACATTTTCTTCAAAAGGTGATGATAAGTGGTGTAGATGGAAAGGTGTAGCAATTGTAGCAGCCCACCTTCAGCATATACACACACAAGCACACTAAACTGAACATGATATAATCAATGATGATGCCCTAGTAATAAACTGATATTAATAAAGTATTTCAGTATATTTGAAACATTGCTGAAATCCTGGCAGAATGAGTTGTTGTTTTGCATGTATTAATCTGAAAAGCGTTATCCAAGTGATGCACATATACATGTAGTTTTAGATGCATTAAATTTTTTATTTGGTAATTTATTCTGATAAGAAATGTAGCATTTATTCATTTTTGTATTAAGTTAGATAATCCTAGTGCTATAAATAGTTATCATTATCATTTGTCCATTGCCTACAACCTTGTGTTTATATATCCTATCATTTAATCTTACTTCATGTTCATGCAGTTCCTGTATCCGTGATTGCTTCTTTCAGAAAAATGAAGAAGCTCACCCGAGACCAGACATTTATTGTTGCTGCTCTAAAGGAGTCTTCACTGCTTGTATGATTCTTCCTTCCTTTGTTTTTTCAACATGAACTGCATTACAATCTATACTTAAAGTCCTAAGAAAAAAAAAATCTCATGGGGGCTGCAGGTTGTTAGCAGTGATGGGAAAAGGGTCAAGCGGCTTCATCCACTTCGTTTCAATGAGTCTAGAGATCATAAGGTATTTATTTCAAGGAGATTGTTACTATTTTTTGGTTTGTACTTTGCTATCCGCATCTTATTCTTGGGCTCTAGTTATCTACTGTTTTGGTAGAGAATTTGCCAGATGATCATTCAAAGAAGAACATTCAACGAATATTCCATGAAGCTGGAAAGTATGATTTCTTCCTTAAGTTGTGTTGGTGTATCCATTCTTTCCAGCATGCAATGATGTTAACATTTCTTTTAATGTACAGTATAAAGAGGATAACAATTAATGACCCATGTTCTACTTCAGAGTCCACAAAACATATCAAGCAAGAAATGCTAATCAGTAATAAGGTATGAAACAATCTAATGTTAACAGCTGACCCTAATTTTGTAGTGCTCTTACATTTTTCATTGTATTATTCCTTTTACCAGAATTTCCATTTTACTGAAGATTTCAGCTGTCTCGTTAATGAATTACAATATTGCTGCATTTTATTTTATTTTTTTCCTTTTAAAAGTCCTTTTGTGGTTTAGTGGTTTTTGTCTCTGAAGTCCAGCTATCTAGTGAAAAAAAACGTATGATTGAATGGTGCATGTCTGGCTTCAACTCCACCTTAAAATAGAAAAAAGAAACATCTTGTTGGTCATGATGGACATAATAATTAATTCATTCATTGTACTTGTCACTATTGTCAATCTTCAGAGTCACTTTGGTGATTGTTTTGAAAATTCCTGTAGCCATGATTCTTATTTCTTAAACAATGAAGTTTACGCATATACCCTTAAACTAAGTAAATGTCCTCCTTGTTAGCAGTTCTCCAAAATAGCCAAGGTCATAGCTTATTAATGTATTTACTTTTTCCCTGTTCAGTTGGATATCAGTTTTGGTGCTTGTTTGGATTTGACCAAAAATAAAATCTTGCTGGAGCGTGATCTCTGTTCTCACAATGTCATTCATCATCCACCATGATTTGGTTATATAAAATTAATCTTGTCTATTAATTTTAACATCATTAACCCTGCTGACACATAGGCAGGACTATTCAGAGCAGACTATTGAAACTTTCAATTTGTACTTTTTATTCTCTTGAGAATAGATATAAGATAACTATTTTGTATTCTTTCTTGAACTACCTATAAGAAGATATCAGCCTTGAGTAATAACTCGTAGGTTCTTTATTCTTTGCCATTTGTTCCTTATTTAACACAATGTCACTTTCGTATTGTAGTTACATGCTCTTGTGGAATATGAGACTATTGAGGCTGCTGAGAAAGCTGTGAGTTTCGGTCTATGTACTTTCACATTATGATTGAGACTTTAATTGCCTGGATGATTAACTAGTCTTTGCAACCCCAATCCTGTGTCAGGTGGCTATGTTAAATAATGAAAAAGACTGGAGAAATGGGATGCAGGTTAAACTTCTCAAGCGAATGGTTAGTTGCAGTGTCTCCCCCCATTTGGTTAATTGACTGTAAGAGGTTTTGACGATGACTTGTGTTTATCTAGGGGAAGTATGGTCACAAAAAACAAGCTTGGAAAGGATCTAATTCTGAGAAGAATAGCTCAAGCCATGTATATGAACAAATAGGAGATGAGGAAAATCATGGCTCAAGTGAGCATCATGAAGATACACATGAGGAAGAGGTATGTGTTGCATTTGTTTTTCACTATTAGCAGTCTCCTATAGTTATCTTATCTGTTAGTAATCTTTTGAAACCATATTAGTGTTGGTTCCTTGTCTTTCAAGGATAAAATCATAACTGTTATTTTATATTTGTGTGTGTGGAAATGATAGGTTTTTTGGCTTGATAAATCATTTTTTACTATTAACCTACCGTCCTCTTTTTTATCTTGTTTCTATTTTCAAATATAAGAAACATGCTGGAACTGCTTGAATCCCCACCCATTCTATTTTCAAATTGATATTTTGAAATATTTTAATTTTAATGGTTAGATTTGCAACTGTACATCCTTTACTATAGAAGATCCATATCCATTGGCTGCTACTATTCTCTCATATGATTTCAGAACCCTTTTGTTGCTGCCGTTATTGTTGTTAATGCTTCTGTTGCTTCCCTTTCATCTCAGGATGGGGAGCATCTGTCAAAGGATAAAGGTGGGCAGAGATATAAAAATCAAGGAAGAACAAGAAAACTTAAATACCGTGCTGGTGCTGGAAATGGAATGGGTACCTTTTTATTTTAACAGTTGATGTTATAATATTATTATTAGAATCCTTGTGGTATTCGTAACCTGTTTCATTGTTGTAGGTCATGGAAGTTCACCATCAACTCACGCTGCCGAAGCATCCAAGCCACCTCCTGGACCAAGAATGCCAGATGGAACAAGGGGCTTCGCAATTGGACGAGGTCGGCCTCCTGTCCCTGCTTCGAATTAGCTGCAAGATTTGACGCCACACATGAGGGATTGTATTTAGCAGTATTTATGTGTTCCAGTGTTTTAGCCATGATACTACGTTTGACTTGGGTCCCTATGCTTGAGTCGATGTGGATTTGTTGAACTCTTGAATTCTGCATCTCAATCTTTGGAAGCGAGTGGAGGTGGTGAAGTACATAATAACACATTTTAAGATTATTAGGCTGGGAAAGATGGAAGTGTTTATATCGTGGTAATCCTCACCTTACGAGGAATCTATTTACCAATCATATCCACAAATTTGTTAATCCATGTGTTTACTAAATGAAATTTTCTACTTCAAACAGTGGGACTAACTGCAAAATTGCATGAAATTTGTTAGTTAACTGTGTCCACACATTTATCTTATTTTCTCAATATTAAGAATAAGAACATTAATTTATAAAATAAAAATTGAAATGGGAGAGTGCAGTTACATTACACTATATAGTTTTATATGTTTTTAAACTTAGTTAGCGTATATTTTATTGTCATTTAACGACATACTTTTGTAGATAATACATTTATTAACTTTTATAATAATTATCTTAAAAACATGTCAACATTAAAATCAAACTCATTGCCTTTCCGAATCTCTGTTTTCTATATTTTATTTGCAGCATCAAAATTCCAATGGAGGCGGCTTATTTTCCATGTTCCTATTCATCTCAGCCATGTTCCTATTCATCTCAGCATTTATTCCCAAACGTTGTCAATCTAACACTCATCTATTTGCCTGGTTTGACGAAGGTTGTGTGAAGATTGTGAAAATAATAATAAACGAAGAAAAAATAAAAAATAAAAATAGGAAGAAGACAATCGTGGGAAGAAGACGAATTCTAGTTGCTTCTTTTGAAGTTTTTTTTTGTTATTCTTTTATTTTGCTATGAAATTTAATCATCTACAGTTAATAAATAAAGATCAAACAAAACATCACTATAGCATATAAAATATAAAAAATAAGTTAAAACACGATGATATACCTTTCTTACATAATTATCTGGTGTAAACTCATAAATTCTATTTTAAAGACGGTCTCTTAAATCTGAAATTTTTTTATATACTATTGAAAAGTATAACCTAAAAGAAGAAAATATAAAGTAATTTTTTCTTAAAACATGAGGAAATGAGAAGTGTTGTTGTTGGAATATATTGGGTACAATCACCTCTACTTACTCCCTACAACCCAAATGACAAAAATTAACTCATGTGTCTTAGCTCATTTCCACTATATACACAAATTCCCTTCCTACAAAAATAACCTACACTTCTTGTTTTACATATGTATGATTTTATTTAAATCCATAAAATTGTTCTCAAAAAATTCTTATGATCATGTAATTTTTTTGAGTTTTTCTTATTCCTCTAGTCACATGTTTGAATCACAATTTCATAAGAAAAATGTCAAAATTAGTGTTTCACAAATTGAAATGCACATAAAGAGAATTATTGATTGTTGTGATGATGCCGCAACTCCTTTTATTAAGTACTTTCCTCCATCTAGTCACAAACTTCAATTACAATTTTATAAGTTAATGGTCAAATTAGACTTTCACAAAGATTAATTAAAACATAGAAAAAGTGAGAATGAAAATATGTTTTTACATAAAAGAGGGAAGGAAAGATAAAATAAAATAGAAAGTAAGGTACATAAAAGAAAGTGGGAAGTAGGGTCACGCATTTTTCAAGTATGAATTTTAAGAGAGATGAAGATAATGAGGAAAAAATCTGCCCACATACAAAACTTTTAATAAATTGCTTCAAATTTAAAATTGATTAATGTTTTCTACAAAATGATAGAATATGTTTTAAAAATAAAAATAAAAAACAATTTCTAATCAATTATAAGAATAATTAGTTATTTATTAAATACTTAAAAAATAATGAAATGACTGAAATGTTTAAAATAAAATAATAAAATAAATATTAATATAAAGATAAAATTGATAAATACCAAAAAAGCGATTAAAGAGAGAAATCTCTTTTATATATAAATTTATATATAGATATATAAATATAAATTAATTATAAGAATAATTATCTATTTATTAAATACTTAAATAAATAATAAAATAACTAAAATGTCCAAAATAAAACAATAAAGTAAATACTAATACAAAAATAAAATTGATAAACACCAACAGATCAGTTAAAGAGATAAATTCCCTCTATATATAGCTATAAATTAACCATTCACCATCGGTAAAGTCGAAGTTAACACTTCTCCCTCCTTTTTCATATCATTTTATTATTTATACCATAATATTTTATAATTATATTTATACCATTTTTTAGTTAGATAATTTTACAAAATAATATTTTTATTTAATAAAATACATAATTCTGTTATTTAAAAAAAATGATAATAATAATAATTTCTCTCTTTAATAAAACATTTTTTTTATAAGACTACCTCTCTCTGTTTCTATTTGTCTCTCCCAAAGGCTTACTTAATTTTGACGTACAGTGAACAAAACAGAAATAAGCCGAACGGTTTCGGCGACGCGATGATCTCGAAGTACCGCCATTTCACACTTTCCCTCCCTGGCTATATAAAATGCTCCTAATATGGAATATGCCTGCCTCCTTTCCATTCCTCTCCACATTTTCTTTCCATGACCATTTCCTTCAGATCTGCTTCCTCTTCAACGCTCCCTCTCTCGCATCGCATCCATGTCTTTTCATTCTGGAATTTTCAACCATCGCCAATCTTTATCTCTCCCTCTCCGTCTCTCTCGCAACAAACACCTCCCTCTCTCTCCAACAACTTCCCTCGCATGTTCTTTCCACTCCCGCTTCGCTCGCGCCACTCTCCAGGTACTCTTCTCTTTATCTCTGTCTTTTCGAAATCCGATTGCCGAATAGTTTGATTTAATTAATTTGTTTATCGTTCAATTCCTTCTATGCAGCTACATCCCTTCATCATTCAGCAGTATGAATGCGGCGCTCTGCGTAATGTCGTTCCTACGAGAGCCTTCGACGATGTTCGTTTTCGCTTCTCCGAAATCAATTTTATTTTATTCCTGCAGTTTTACTCTTCCAACGCTTTAAAATATTCTCGGACTTAATAATATGCTCAGTTCTTGTCGTTCAGAAAGTCTGATACCGTGGTCTGCAATCTTTAGTTCGAGAGATAATTACTTCGTCCATTTCAATTTTGTTTTATTTTTCTGTAGTTTTACCGATGCTTTGCTCTTACTATTCTTAATTGTAGTATCAGTCGAGGTGCTTGCTGTTCTGAAAGTCTGAAACCGTAGTTTCTTAGTCTCTAATTTTGAGTTTGAGATTTCAATCTTGTTTTCTTTTTCTATATTATTACCATTGCTTTACTCTTACTATTGCTAATAATATATTCAGTGGAGGTGCTTGGCTGTTCTGACAGTCTGAAACCATTGTCTCTTAGTCTGTAATTTTGAGTGAGAGATAATAGCTTTTGATAATCTAAAGATTCATTTGCACCAGATATAAATGCTAACTTTAACGATGATGAGAATTAGGTGCTTTTGATGTGCTAATGCAAGTCATTATCATGCTAATCATCAAGGTGACATTCTAATTCTGATCGGAAAAAAAAAAGCACCTAAAGAATTGCACCTGAATTTTGTCTTTTGACAAACAAGTGCTCTTGATTCTTTCAGTAATGATTGCTGTGAAACTGATGTGATATAATGTGCGTATTTTCTCACATGCTTATAGTTACAAGGGTTTATATCTGGAATTTAACTTAGGGAGCCCCCTTTGAGGCTCTAGCAGGTAATTTGTTTTGCCAATAATTGTGATTTAACTATTCTGATTCAGTTTCATGACATTTATTATCTTTTACAGGATACGTTTGACATTCCAATGTTTGATGATTGGAGTGCTGCTGATGAAAGTTCTGCGTATGTGTTCTCTTCCAGTGATGGGGAAGACAGTGATGGTGAAGTTTTTCTCACTCCAGTGAATGACATTGATTTGCCTTCTGTTTCTGCATCAAATAATGATGCTATGACATTGGCTGCTCATAGGTTTGCAACCCTTGGGAGGGGACAGAAGAAACCTAGGTAATTATGTAGAAACTTATGTAAATGGTTGATTTGGATACCCTTATTTGTCAATGTAAATATTTCATATATTGAACATATATTTCTATAGCATGACATGATTTCTAGAAATTAGGCATGATCTATGTAGCACTGGCACTGCTTGTTGAAGCTGTGTCCAACTCATGTTGGATATTGAGTCATTGACACTCATACTACACATGTCAAACAATATAATTTTAGTGTCGGGATTTTTTTTCTGGCTTTGACATGTTGAGGACACAGCTTGCATATGGCTCCAAAACCTAACCAACACTTGCATTTGGAGGGATATGAAAGGGAACACCACTGACAACAAAATTTTCAATTTTTTAAAAATAGATTAAGGCAGGCAGAGAAAATTCACAAAAGCTTCCCGCATACACAAAGTCACAAGCATGTTGTGTATGGTGAGAGATGGATGGTTTGAAGGTGAAAGATATTGTTCAATAGTATAGTGATGTCTCTTTGCGCTTTTTAGACTCATTTTCATAGGAAATGCATTTAAGTATAGTTGGTAACTTAATGCTTGATAGCCTTTCCTGTCATCTATTACTTAATTCTTGATAAATTATCCTTCCATTTATGTGGTGCTGTGGTAATCCAGTTCAGATTTTAATGTGTTTGCAGGACCAAACTAGGAATTTTCATCACTATGGGGCTTATAATTGTCTTGACATTACTGCTTTTGTATGTAGATTGGTGTGCATGGAGAATTGTTAGGCTTCCCTTATCACCTTTTTACTTGACCCGTCCATTTCTTATATCAGCCTTTTTGGTTTCTTTTGCTGGCTATGTTTGTGTCCCAATTTTTCGTCTTTTTAAATTTATCCATGTAATCAAGCAACAAGGGCCTCCTAGCCATCGAACGAAAAAGTGCACACCAACATTGGGTGGTTTGCTTTTTGTACCTATTGGTATAATTGTTGCCCATGTCTTTGCTAGTTCCTCGTCAACAGAAGTTTCTGGGGCAGCTGGCGCAACTATTGCATTTGCTGCAGTTGGTTTACTTAGTGATATATTAAGCCTCACCAATCATTGGAGAGTTTTGCCTGTATTGACAGAAGTGCTTTTGCAGGTGATTGGTTTATCTTTGTATTAGAAGCATTGCTTTGACTTCCTCCTCTCCCACCCCTGAAAAAATCCCAATATGATCTTTGAATGATATTTTTCTCACCATTTAGTGCTCACAGATCAATTTCTGCAATTAAATTCCTCACTAGTACAGATATGCCTCAATTTTGTTCTTTTGCAATCAAAATCTGCCTTATGAGTAGACACTATATTTTGCAAAAAGTGATGTGAGAGGGACTAGATTTAAAATGAAAAATTAAAAGTTATTTCTTATTAAATCTGCATTTTCTATCCCACACAGGTAGCCGTTGGAACGTGGTTTTCATTTTGGTTGGACATCACCAGTTTATCTTCACCCTATGGCATGTATACTTTCTTGTAACTAATCTGATCAGCATTTTTCTGATGGTAACTCACATATCTGTTCTCATAAAATGCATTTCACAAACAGTTGCGAACATGATTTTTTGCCCCTTATGTGCTTGAGTTAAAAACTAATTAAAAATGTGAATATTTTTCTTTTTGCTTATAGTAAAATTACATAAACAAAATTTAACATTATCTGAAATGTTTAAGTTGAAATCAAATGTGACAAAACTTTGAGAATACACTTGTTAAGTCATAATTACTATTAGCGTGTTTGGTAAGGTCAATAAGTTAGTTTCTAGCTTGTTTGACTAGATCATAAGCTAGTTTAATCTTTGTAAACTATTTGGTAAGTTACCTCAAAGTGACTTGTTTTAGGAGTTTCTAACCTATAAACTATAAACTAGTTCTGCACAAGTTGGAGTTTGTTATGTCATTTTAATATATATATTTTTTTAATTTCTTTTTGTCTATTATTGTCTATTTTCAATTACAAATATCAAATATTTAGTTTAGTTATTGCATTATTTTTAGTGTTTGTTGGGTTAGTTTTTATTTTTTATGTAGTCAAATTCAAAAACACTTAACACACAAATTAAAGTAACTAATATTTTTTACATGATGCTATAAAAAATTACAAAATAAAGGAAACTTAATGCAACAGAAGTTTAAATTGAGAGATAAAATCATTTAAATACCTGTAAATAAATAAATTAATTAAATTTGGCGTATAGTATAGTCATTAAATCAGTCAATTTAAATAAAATGACATGTCCAAATAAAAACATTATGTAACTTTAAAAAAGTAAATAGAAGCACTAAATTTTTTAATTAGAATTTAATTGTTTTTAAAAAAATCTAAAATTGTAATTACATTAGGAATTTATCAATTAGCAGCTAGTTTATTAGCTAGATAGCTTAACTAAACACTAATTTATTAGCTACCAGGTAACTTATAAAGTAGTTTTTATCAAACACACCCTATATCCGAGCTGTATTATTTACTACGTGGGTGTTATGGAAATTGTTGAGTGATCTCAAGAAAAAAAAAATAAAAAAAATGAACGTTTAATGTGACTTTTTTTAGTATTTTATCTTTAGATGAACTGTCTTCACACTTCATAGATTACATCAATACGTAGATTTTTCCCTTGCTCAATTCTTTATTCTGATCATTTTTTTTTTTTTGCCTTTTGCTTACTACTGATATATTTATTTATAACTTAATGTTACAGAGATTTTTGGGTGATCTCAAGTAAAAACAAATAATGAATTGATTTCTGTAGTTTAATGTTACTTTTTTTAGTATTTTATCTTTTGATGAAATGTCTTCACAATTTCTAGATTACACCAGTACAAATATTTTCCCTTGTTGAGTAATCTATTCCGATCAAAAGAATTGTCATTTTGTTTACTACTAATATACTTATTTCTAATGTATTTGTATTTTGACCTTTTCGCATGATACTGATTAAGATAATGTGCTTACAGATACCCAAAAGTAAGAAGGGAACGTCTTTTATCATGTTAATGCTTCGTGATTTTTGTGTTTTCTCTTTTTTGTTGGGCTACGGGCAAGCCATTGGTTGTTTTGAAAATGTTACTTCCCATTAAAACTGGAACTAGAAAAATTGTAGAGGTAGCTTGCTTTAAAATTTTAAAAGAGGGAGAGGGATGAGAAAAATTAATTTTACGGGGTGCAGATCTAAGGAACTGTTTATAAGATCTTCTTTGATTGCATGCCCATTTTTACACATATGTTCATCCGTGCTTGACATTAAACTACATAAGGGTCTTAAAATCATTCTTGGAAAGCTAAAAATTTGAAGTCTCAAGATAATGTGTACATTGTATAAACTGCAAAGTGCAGATGACGATGCTCATAAGTGAGACTCTAAGTTTGTTTGTTTTTCTGTTTTATTGACTGGTAACAAATCACACAATCCTCCTCCTTATTTCCTTTACTTAAATGCAGGAAGATGCTGGTTCCTCTGCCATTGGGCCTTGTGTACTTGGGAAGATGTTACCAACTCTTAACATCATTTAGTTTTGTTTCCATGGGAAATGGTGTTAAATTAGCAGATGCTCTTGATGGATTAGCTGGAGGTACTGCTGCATTGGCGTTTACTGGAATGTCAATAGCTGTTCTTCCAGTATGTTCTGGTTAGTAGCGTTTTTGTTAATCAAATTTGGACTTTCAAAATATCTTTAAGCCAGATTTTTTAAAAATCATTGCAGTTCTGTAATCAATAAAAAGAATTTAAAAAGGACTATATAGATTATAGCAACAACAATAGCAAAAACCTATTTCACTAAGTTAGGCAGGTTATGGGGATCATATGATGCCACTTGGTTTAATGAGCAGTCTTCAAGGATATTATTTACCATGGGATCTTGTTTAACAACTTTCGCCAACGTCTGTCTTGGTCCCTTTTTCCCCTTTTCACATTTCTAAAAACCATGCAATCTACTGTCACAGTTCTTTCCTGTGACCTTTATACACACACACTACATATAGCATTTGACCAAACTTACTTGAGCCTGGTGGTAGGTACTTTATGATCACAAATAACTCTCAATATCTTTCTCTATTTTCGGCATCTCACTTGTATTGTGCATGTCATACTCTCATTAATTGTCATATTTCTGCATTATTGATCTTAGATTTTTAAACTTAAAAAAAAAATGGTATCATACCACCCTCTCATCTTTACTCGCAAGTCATATTTATTTTGTCTTTTACTAAAAAGGCAATGCATATACAAACATACTATCTTATTCGTATTTAAGCGAAAACTTATGTTTTCAAAGATCAAGTTTGAAGTTAATTGCTTTCCTTGATTCTTCAATGAAAACTATATCACCCGTAAAAAATATTAATTAGGGACAATTTTGTGTATGTCTTTGGTAAGCATATTAAAGCGTAGATTAAACTAGTAAAGACTAGAGACTGAGCGTTGCAATCCTATCCCTGATTCCATATTGGAAAGTCCTCCTTTGCCTTTCCGCTTAGAGTTCTAATATTAGTCGTTACCCTATCATACATGTCTTTTATAGCCTGGATGTTAGCATTGCGAACACCTTTCTCTTCCAAAGTCTTTTGCAACACCTCCTTAGCACTTGATTAAAAACTTTTTTCCAAATCAATAAAAACTATATGTAAATCTATTACTTTGTTTTGGCATAATATTTTTTCCATATATCAAGTATGAGCCCCTTAAACCTATAAATACATGAGTCTACTAGTTATTTTAAGAATTATAGAGGGCTAGTGGCTAATTCTTTGGAAACAAACCCCGTAATTATGGTATTGTTTCTAAATACATAATCCTAGTATTGATAGCAAGATACAGCACTAATAAAGAATAAAATTATAGCAAGGATAAAATATAAAACTTCCTAAAAACATAATGAGCAGCATGGTTTTGACATTAACTAATTTTAAGTTGGCTACTAACACTCTCCTCTCCCTTTACACAGGCTTGGGAGTGGCTAGGCTATAAAATTGTACACAGATTTAATATACGTACGATAATTATGGACATATGCTATGAACAATATAATTTTGGCTATCTTACTGTGACTTGCAGCCTTGCACTTGAACATAGAGCTGATACAACAAAGAAGATTATATGACTTGATTAAGTTATAGTCCATTTGAGATCTTAATTCGTAGATCAGCATCCCTGGCAGTTCTTTTGTAAACTGTGTGAATTTTATCCCCTAAAAAATATATTTTTATATTAAATGTTGAATTAGATTAAAAATTTTACCAGAAGATTGCAATTCTTTTAAAACTCTAGAGGAGCCATATCCTTGTTTGACATTATTTTGCCCGCAGTTTCTCCATACATCTTCAGTTTTCTAATGACGATAATGTCTTTCATGGCCAATTAATGAGTTAAATTTTTTCTTCTGTTTCAATGCACCTTGATCACTATTAACTATCACGATCTATATCTAGTTTCATTTTACTTATTTTTAACATCATGAAACCCGTTGCTGCTTTCACTGGTCAGAAGGGCAAATCTCGGTTCTCTTTAAGTGTCTTCTATGGTCAATTAAAGATGCCTTGATCGTCCTTCTGTTCTTAATGCTCATTGATCATTATTTCCAATCACCGTGTAGATCTAAATCTGGTTTGGTTATTTGTCAGAAAGGAAAATCTCAGTCAGTTATTTCTCTTAAGACTTAGCGATGTTGCCATACCAACTTTCCTATTTGTATCATGATACAAAAAATGGTCATTTTTAGTACAATGTATATGTATGTAGTATGAATATTTCCGTACAACGGAGACTTGCTTGATATATATCTTTTTCTTTTCTCTTTTCCTGAACATGCCAAACCAGATCTTGCTATATTTGGGGCTTCAATGGCTGGATCTTGTGTTGGATTTCTTCTGCACAACAGATACAAAGCTTCTATATTTATGGGTCATATAGGATCTTTGGCACTTGGTGGTGGGTTAGCTGCAATGGCTTCGTGTACTGGAATGTTCTTCCCTCTACTTATTTCATCCGGAATTTTCGTTGTTGAGTCATTATCAGTTATCATCCAGGTCTGTCCCATGCTTGAAATGCTTCCTATTGCTTGTTTCCAAATGAATTTATGCCCATCATTTCAAGTGCATGTGACGCTTACTATGCTCTGAGATTACCACAATTAAGATGGACATGCAATGGGTATTTCAATATCCACAATAAATGGATTTGTCACCACATTAAGTTCAAATTTACTTATTGTTGTAATTTACATGGGTTATTGGTAAAAAGGATGTGAGAAGGAAGAAAACACATTTATTAACTTTAGGGTGCTGAGGGCCATTACAAATTTGTAAAATTATATTTCGGTTGTTTTGTATGTCTTATAGAAGTTCACATTGAAATTGTTTTCTGTCGAATTGTATATGATTTAACTCAACTATTGTCTGTTAATAAATGCCATTTAAAAGGGCGGCTTTTGACTGGACATATCATAGTTTAAAAATGCTTCTTTTATTCATTTTGGGCTTGGATTATAAGCTAGTTGGCTCAACTATTAATTATTACATTTTGTCCATTTATTAGTTGGTCACCATCGTGTTGCTTATTCTTGCACGCCATGTGTTTCTTCTTTGTATTTGTCTATATATGTAAAATTTATATATCATCTTTCCAAACCAACAAAGCCCGCCACAATAATTTGATATTTGGTTTGGCTGTTTGCTAAGGAATACCCTCGGCGCACAACTTCCCACACCATATTAAGCTTGTTCAGTTTCCCTGTCTTTGTTACCTCAATGTATATCATATGTCTTTGTTACCTCAATGTATATCATACCTACGTTTTTTATACATTAATCTGTTACACCATAATTAGAAGTATTTACTGCATTCCAGCATGTCTCTCCTCTTGCCTCCCCCTCCAAAAAAAATTGTATTGCATCTGCAGGGATTCCCTTTCTTTTATGCACGAAGTTGGACTGCAATGACCAATTTGTTTTCCCTTTTCTCTGGGCGTGTTCCATGTTTCACTGGTTGCTTTGACATTGAGATATTGGTTTGATCAAAATTAAACAAAATGGAAGGAATGAATATTAAGCACGTGCAAAAGATGCTCCATAGTCATAGAAGGGGTGGTTGATGATTGGGTGGCTTGACTTGTGGGTAACACATCTAAACTAGGAAAAAAAGAATAGTGTTCCATGTAGACAAAGTTAAAATCTTTATAATTGAGTACTTTATTTTGGATTAAGACATATCCAACATCTCTACAAATTGTACCTGTTCATGCCTGTGCTACTACTGAGTAACTTGGTCCTACAATTAGAAATTACTAGCTGGTATCATTCGTTATTTCACAAGTAAAAGTGCTTATTTTAATATCTTATTGTTTTATTTTCTTTATACCAGGTATTGTACTGGAAGATAACTAAGAGCTTCCGGGGAGCAGGTTGGCGGTTTTTGAGGATTCCTCCCTTTCATTACCGCCTCCAATTACGTGGGTTCAGAGAACCAAATATTGTATTAGGTGCTTATCTTATATCATCTATTTTGGCTCTGCTCGGCGGCTATGTAGGTCTAGTTTCAGCATAACATTTTTATGCGGATTGTTAAACAAATGACACAGTTGAACAGTTTCGAGTTTAGATGACTGGCCTTGGCAAAAGGGGGAAATATAAAAGTGATAAAGTGGCAATCCATACCTTTGATCATACATCACGCCATTTTAACCATTGCTTGATGTCAGTCTTAAAAAAAATTTATTGCTTGTTATCATAACTGTTCCTACGAATGCTCAGCTTTGCATAAACAATATTCCTAACACATTTACACCTATCATCACTGTTACAGCATTACTCACATGTCATGTCAATTTTCTTTTCTAACCATGAGCATAAAGGTCCCAATCCTTAGATCTACATATATCCCATGCGGGCCGTGTCTATGGGCGCCCTCGTTCAGTTTTATCTTTCTCAGCAGAATGGTGTTCTTAATTGAGGCCCCCGGGTTTTCAAAATACAATGTGAAAATTACCAATCTAACATGACAATAGTATTTTCTCATTTTCTATATCCAGTATTTATCATCAGAAGTGTCTTTGTTCTGTGTTAGTGTCATGCTAACATACCATTTTCCATCGAAGCAAGAATATTTGCTAAATAGACGAAACTTCCAGAGCCATATTCAACTGATGTGAACGCGTTGTCCTGCTACACTACAACGAATAGGCTTTAAATAGTCTATTACAGTACATATCTTCATACTCACCATTTGACAAAATGCTCGTCGTAGGATATCTGTGCAACAGGAATTTCTGTGTTCAGAGTTTCTTTCGGTAGCATATGATTCTGTGTTCAGAGTTTCTTTCGGTATAGCATATGATTCTGTGTTCATTTTTTCACACGTTATCTGCAGTTAAGTTTACCAAAAATGTTTTATTTTTTTTCTTTGATGACAAATAGACAAGGGACATCCTTCACATGGGCAGCAATCATTTTTCTATCTGAGTAATGATATATGATGCCCATTATTTTTAAATACCTCATCAACATTTTTTTTCTCTATCTCTCTTTCTATTACATCGTAATAATTATAAAATTTATATTCTCCATCTCTCTCTGTATATAGATAGATATATGCGTCATTTGGGTGTTATTTACTGTTATTAGTGTTATAGAATTTGTTGTCTGATCATGTTTCTTCACACACAAGATGAAAACGAGTACTTAACGGAATCAAAGCATGTATTACATGAATTAATTACCTACCAGTTAAATATTATTTCATATTAATTTATTATAAAACATAGTGTATTTTCAGTGCTTGTAATAAAAAGAATAATTTAAATAGACTTAAATCTAATTTAATTAAGTTACGAAATTCGTTGTTTATAAGTTTGTAAGCCTGGGACTTACGTTATACATTATGTTTTAAAAATTACACATTAAAACAATTTATTGATATGGTATATTGAATAATAATTGTTATATATAATTTGTGTCCTACTATTTAAAATAATAAACAATATATTGACTTATTTAGTAGATAATTCTTCCTTCTATTGGTGTCTTTTTTTTTTACCATGATAGTAACTCTGCTGGAGAGTCTAGGCACATTATAAGGAGTTGACCTATCAATATAGTTTATTTCATTTCAAGGTGATATATCTATCTGTTACTAATGTGTGTCAACCAATCTTCATATTCCTGCCTATTTTTGTGAGAACGTGCTGAATTTTGATCTGTTTAACTGACGCAAAACTACTAACTATTATATGAAATTATCTTGTCACTTTGGTCATCAAAACAAACGAAAGATTATAATGTTACAAATACTAGAGACACAATAGAAAAGAGAAAGAAGTTATGACGATTGTGAAAAACAATAATATTTATCCCACAGTCAATATTACATATAATTTAAACAAGATAAATTATTTATATAGAGAGGAAATATCCATGTACATGAATTACTGTATAAAATGGAAATAAATAAAATAAGTTAAACATATTCACCAACATCGTAACAACTAATATAATATATATATATATATATATATATATATATATATATATATAAATATATAATAAATTAAATAATAATTAATCAAAGAGTGTGTTTATTTATATATATAAAAAAAAATAGATATATATAAAATAAAAAAAATTATTTAAATATATATATATATATATATATATATATATATATATATATATATATATATTATATTAGTTG